>Ga0164306_10000037_pt1 | contig 52307 bp, 33 predicted proteins | sample Whisoiple_242_MG_FD_110213 | JGI IMG/M metagenome (GOLD analysis project Ga0164306, IMG submission 110213) | Soil microbial communities amended with fresh organic matter from upstate New York, USA - Whitman soil sample_242_MG | ecosystem: Environmental > Terrestrial > Soil > Unclassified >... | reverse complement strand
GCACCAACGTATTCATTTATCATCGCTTTAAGGGTATGTTATTGATGCTCTAAGATCTACTAGCTGTGCGCAAGTTCGAGTCCCACTCTCTCCGCCAGCTTGTATCTTTTTGATTTAATTATACTTATTCTTGCTGAAGGAATTAAAGTCACTCTCTCCACCAGCTACCTTTACTTTCAATTACTTTCAGCAGTTTAAGTGCTTTGGTGTCCACTGTGGTGTCCAGAATTGCTGGGATTTGACCGACTGGCAATCTTAGGAGACAACAGAGCGTCATGAAAAGGCACACCAGAAGCAGTCAGACCCGCCGCGCCAACATCCTCAAAAAAGTAATCGTCCACGGAAAGTGGGGCCTCTATCCCGCCGTTCTAGAGCCGAACGGCAGGTTGAAAGACAAGGTCAGGATTAAGGGCGAAATCGAGCTCCACCCCGAAGGCACCTATTACATTGAATGGCGCGAAGGCGGAGAGCGAAAGCGGGAAGCCATCCCCGACAGTGCGCGCGTTCCGGATCTTGCCTACAGAAAAGCCCTTGAACTCCAGGCCGCCAAGGCCGGACTCGAGGTTGGGTCCAATGTACAAAATCACGGCAAAAAGGCAACTCTGAAAATCCGTCTCGATGACGCGATTCAGCAGTATCTGGACGACGTCAAACCACCGCAACGCGAGCCCAAGACTTATGCGGCGTACAAGTATGCGCTGCAGGTTTTTCAAACCGGTTGCGCGAAAGTCATACCTCCAGGACATCGCGCGCGCGGACCTGCTCCAGTTTATCCGCTGCCAATACCAATCGGGTTGCTGCGCACGCACCGCCTACAACCGCGCCAACATCGTAGTTCAGTTTCTGAAGCTCAATGGGGTCAAGGGCCTTTTGCATAAATGCGACTGGCCGGAATATGTCGACTCGATCCGGAAAATATACGAAACGGACGAACTGAATGGGTTGTTTGCGGCTTGCCACGAGCACGAGAGAATGCCACCGCTTAGGACGAATGGCTTGGCCTGAACCTCTCTGTAGGGACCTCAGAATACACAACCCGATCAAAGTCAGTTTGAATCCAACACTTCAGAACGGATACCCATAGTGGTTCCGAAACCAGGTGCTAATCCCGAACCAAGTGTGCGTAAACTCGCGCTAGAGGTAAAATCATTTTCACGACTTTACTCAGAAAGTGAATTGCGGAAGACTCGCCCTAAACTGCGTAGGCCCACGATGAGCGCGACAACCAATCCGGTGTCTGAAATCAGCCCTGTATGGGACCTTCCGCAGCGACTCGGTGTGACCGCTGACCTTCAACGCTTCCGAGCCGTGCTCGTCGCGTGGCTAAAAGAAACTAATCCTGAAGTGCGCCCAATGATTCAAACGCAGCTTTCAGGGCGCGCCAAGTATTTCCGGCCCGTTACCATTTTCAGTTGTTATCGAGCAGCAGTGAACCGAGATACCTCGGACGAAGTTTTGAAGTCTGCGGCCGGACTTGAGATTTTGCACAATGTCAGCCTGATTGTCGACGACATACTCGACCGCTCGCGTTACCGAAGAGGAAGTCTATCGTTGCATTGCCGTTATGGTTTTCTGCCCGCCTTGATGACCTCTGGCTACATGATGGCCGCAGCTTCGAAGTTGGTGGCATCAGACGCATACGCGGTCTCTTTGCTGTCTGAACTCATGCAAAGGCTGGGCGCGGCGGAGTGCCTGCAATGGCGCCTCCGGCGCCATGCTCTAGGGACTGAAGATTGGCGGATGATTGCCGCAGAAGATACGGGCTCGATGTTCGAAATCTGTGCTCGCCTGGGGACTCGCGATAACCGACTTCAGAATTTCGGTAAGCTGCTGGGGATGCTCTACCACGGCTGCGATGATGTAGCGGACGTTCGCGGAACAACTGCGCTGGGCGGAGGCTCAGCGAAGGACATTGAAGACGCTATCTTGACGCTCCCCGTGGCTATTGCTGTGAGAGACCCGAAAACCGCGCTGCTGTTTCGCAACGCGAATCAGCAAAATAGAGCCGCCTTGACGCAGAAGCTTGTGGAATCCTTGCCCGAGGCTGAGATCTACTTGGACCAGATCGCCTCCGAAGCGGAAGCTGAAGCGTTGGCCCATAGCAAATACCCTGAGCGACTCATTTCCCTAATTCGCGATACACGTCTCCTCTCCAAGGCTTAGAAGTGGCAAACAACAGTAAAGCGGCGCGGACCACGGAAGTGGACAATTCTGTCGCCCACCGACTTACTCAACGCAGTAGTCGCTACGGCGTCGTCGTTGTTGGTGCAGGACCAGCAGGTAGCACGTTGGCATGGAAACTGGCTGTCGAGGACGATTGTGTTGGACGGTGCACGCTTCCCGCGCGAGAAGGTCTGCGGCGATTACATCGAGCCTCGCGGATTGCGCGTGCTGGAGATGATGGGTTGCCTGAAGACACTGGAGCAAACCTTCCTTCTTCCAACTACGAAATCTTCAACCTACGTAGATGGCAGGAGATGCTACAACGGCAGAATCCCATTTTATGGTGTCCACAAGCATCTTCCGAAGCACGGCTATATCGTGCCTCGCGATGTCTTGGACAATGTGATTCTCCAGACAGCGGTCAGGGCTGGCGCGACCGTCCATATGGAAACATATGTGACCGGTTTCAGCGTCACTCGAAGTGGCGTGACAGTGGAGGCCAGACATCATGGCCAATCCATTCGCTACCACGGCCGAATGATCGTTGGAGCTGACGGAGTAAATTCAACGGTCGCAAGAACGGCCGGATTGTTCGTTGACGACCCGCGGTACATTGCGCTTTCGCAACGCGCCTACGCGGACGGGCATGAAGGGGAAATTGGAGAAGCGGCATTCTTTTTTGACAGGGACTTTTTCCCAGGGTACGGATGGATGTTCCCGATGGGCCAAGGGCGCGTGAACCTTGGCGTTGGTATGTTAAAAGAAACCTGCCAGCGAAACGGCTTTGCAGTTCCCCAATTGTTCTGTGATTATTTTGAGAAGCTGAAGCGGACCCATCCGAGATGTAAGAGCCTTCAGCTCTCCAGGCCTCCGATTGGTAGAATCGTCAAGACCTACGGATGCTCCGGTCCCAACTACTTCGATAAAGGCTTACTGATTGGTGATGCAGGCTGTTTCGTGGATCCAATGACGGGCGAAGGCATTACGCCCGCAATGGAATCAGCATTGATCGCCGCGTACATCATCTTGGACCTACTTCCGAAAGGTCTTGTCGACACGAAGGCTCTGTCCGTCTATGAAACAGAGTTTCGCAAGTACTTCGATCCCTCGATGATTTTCTTGGACTTGTGTGCCGCAATACTGCGCGACCCGCATTATTGGGGATCGTGGAAGCAGGCCCTTGTGAGGGGTTGCATGCTAGCCCAGAGAGACTCGAAATTCGCAGCGACTGTTGGCGCATGCTTCGGTGGATTGGAAATCAACCCATCCAGGATCATGGCCGGGATGTGGGTGAAGGTGGCTGAGAGTTTCTTCGGGACTGGCCCGACTGGTTTGCTTGAGCGCAGGGACAGCACGATCAATGGTGACTCACTTTCATTTCAGGAAATGGCCGATTGGATGAGCGAATCGTATCTATCCCTGTTCAAGGATCCCTTTTGGCATTTTGGTTGGATGCTGGACGGTCAGCTAAAGTGGATACGCTCCCTTTCTATAATGAACGCTGGAATGCCAGACCAGCGAATAAAGGGCGTTCGAGAAAGCAGTCCATGAGCCTTCTCAACGCTCCAACGGACCGATCTCCCTAATAGATGAGATGTCGCAGAACACCGGACCTGATGATAGCTGCTTCGCAGGACTTAAAGAAGTGATCAGCAGAGTAAACTAGAAGCTTACGCCTTCGCTCTGGCCTTTCGAGTGCGCTGTGCGCCAGGTTTGCGCACTGTCTTTGAGATTTTTTCTATTTCACTTACGAAGTGATCAACCGCTATATTCGGGAGTTCGGTCATTTCCCGCAGGTATTCTCGGCTGGAATCCGTCAAACGTCCGACAAATTTATCGGAACCATCGGTTCCGTCGCTGACTCGCGCCAGTTCGGCGCTGATCTTCTGTGTGTACCTATTGGCCGATTCCACCCATCCACCCCAAAACTTCAAGGCAGCAGTCACTGCCGCGAGCTGAGTGCGCGCCACTTCCAGCATGATACCCCGAAGTTCTTCATCGCTTTTGGCTGAAGTTTTTTTCACCATTGCAAAAACCTCTGAATGATAGCTCTCAGGCTACTACGGATTTTGAAACCATACAATTCCCATTGTTCCTTACTAGCTTACTTCGCCATCTTCTAATGACCATTGCGTTTGCCGACCGCCGACAGGAAGCTGGGACCCAATGAACTCCCGGTATTGTTCCGTACCACGTCAAGATTTGGGACTTCAGATCGAGAGGCAATCTCGAGTTGGAAGTTATAGGAGCGCTCGCTTTGCACGTTGTCGAATCGAGAACACCCCTGTGCGGCGAAGACACAACGATTGTCATTCGTTCACCCGGTCCGGCGTGCACCAAGTCGAGCACAATCTTGTCAGCAAAAAGGGTGTGAGATCTTCAACTGAATAGCCATCTTCCGAGATGAAACAACCCTACCGCTGCTGCTGCGACCAGGCCGCCTACAAGCAACGCGGGTGCGCTGAAGATAATCCCCGCAGTGATGGCGATCCCCGCCAGCACCCCAACCGCTCCAGCAACCGCGCCCGCGTAGTCGCCTCTTTGATACGAACGCACGCCGCTAATCCCGGATGTCACCGCGATGCCAATACCGCCAACCGCTAAACCGGCGCTCAGCGCGCTCACTCCGGCCACCGTTGCTCCCGGCATGGCTATTGCATACAGCTCAAGGCCCCCTCCTGCGGTTGAAAGCGCGTCACCGCCAGCCATCGTGTAGTCTTCGTTTGCAAGATCAGCTCCCAAGGCAAAAGCTGATAGGCCTGCCCCGGCCACTGTGAATCCCTTGCCAATCGCGCCCACGGCGCCGGGGAGACCTCGTACATGCTCGGGCGGAACCGAATTTGGGACAGGCCTCCGGATGTTGTCGTAACCTGCTCTTATATCTGTGGCAGCGGAAGCGGGCGCATCCGTCGGCGTAATTACAACCGCTTGCGGGCTCTTTCCCGTCATTGTGCCCGTGGGATTTCTTCTGATCGCCTCGCCCGCATCACGCGTGGCTTTGCTCGCGTGCGCCTCTAGAGTCGCCGAATTGCCGTTGCTCGACTTAATCTGCTTGACGCGTGTGTTCTCAACGTCGTATAGGGGTCTATTGTCGCCCTGTGCCTTTATGGCGTTAACGATGTCGTTGTTGTAGAGGTGCTCAAGAGTAAAACCCCTGTCACGAAAGTTCCGGCCTAGCCAAATTCCTTTCTCGACTACCGGTCCGGCATGGGTTAACGAATCCGGCCGGGCTGCGCTATCCGTGCTCTCCTTATCTCCGCTCCCCTTATCTCCGCTCCCCTTGTCCGCAGGCTGATCAGGTACCCCCGGGCTCGGTGGGGAACCAGACGGCGTGGATCCTGGTGATGGCGAAGGTGCTCCAGACGCCTCGTCTACTGCCGCCGACGAGTCGTTGCCAGGAGATGAATCGTTTTGAGCGGCTTTGGGAGCCACGTGAGATTTGTCGATCAGCCACATCTTCTTGTTCTTATCGAAGTGCATTTCGTCGATAATGAATTCCTGGCTTGGATCCGACAAACGGCCCGTGTATACGCCTTGAAGATAAGCGCGAGCTTCAGTCTCTCGAGCTGGATTTGCTAGCCCTGCCTCCGGGCTCCCAGGTTTAACAAAGACCTTTCCCCTGATGGCGTCCATTCCGATAGGATCAGTACATACCACAGGCGAATTTCGGCAATATCGATACAGGTTTAAACCGCTTACCAAACCTGCTGGATCGGAACTGGTCCATCTCCCCAGCCAAGGCGCGTAATACCTCGCGCCAAAGTAGTACAGCCCTGTCTCCTCGTCGAGCTCTTTGCCGCTGAACCGATACCGTTTCAAGCTCAAATCGAATCCTGGCTTCGCTGAGCGATACGCCGTCGTTCCAAACGGCTGGTATTCCTCATATGAAATCGGATTGCCGTTATCATCCGTCTCCAACACTGCCGAACCGAGATGGTTTGAATATTGATACCGCGTAAGAGCCACATTCAGCGCGTTTGCCGGATCGCTGTTGTCTTCGTCCAGAGTCTTCAGATCGACCTGCGCGATGATTCCGGCGTTGTCGCTGATGTGAACCGTCCGGCGTTCCATCCGGAGCTCTTTGTTGTTACGGCGCCGGCGGCGGAAGATCATTAGCGCACCGAGGAATATCCACTCTAGCGTGAGGTTGCCGTTGCGCTCGATGACTTTCCGCACTCGTTGCCCGCTCGCGTCGTAGACGTAGTAAGCAGTTCCGCCCCCACCCAGATCCACCCTTTGGAGGTTGTCCGAGAAATTCCAGTCCATCACCGACAGATGGGGCATCCGAGTCATGTTGCCGTAAGCGTCATACTCGTAAACGCCCCTGTACGGTCCTGCTTCGGGATCGCCGGGCATACTGGTGGCGGTCAACCGGTTGGTGCGGTCAGTCGGAACGTCGTCTAGCGCGTATTGGTAGTGGCGAGTCCAGCCGCTGCCGGCTCCCGGCTGGGTCGGGAACCGATGTTTTAGCGTCTTGATATTGCCTAGGGAGTCGTATTCGTACTCCTCCGTATAGTTTCGCACCGCATCCACGTTGTTGACATGCGGCAACTGGGGGACAAAATCCAGGTCGGTATTAGTGCGAATGTCGTCGTTGGCCAATCCTGCCAGTTCACGGCCGCTGGCGCGAATGAGCTGGTAGACGGCGTCGTATTCATACAGGCTCTCCGGCTTGATCACTGCATTCCTGAAATATCGGGTCTGCTGGGCGTCGTCGCGGATCTGCGTGACGTTGCCGACCGGATCGAAGGTGTAGCTCAGGTTCTGCAGAGCTTGTGTTTGCGGGTCGTTGCCGGATTGGTACGCCACTAGGTTGGCCAGACGGAACGTGAAGGGGTCATAGAAGTATCGCGTGAAGACCTCGTTGCCATAGTGCGCGAATTGACGCTGGCCCTTCGCGTCGCAGTCCTGGTCTTTCAAGAATTCAACGAAGGGGCCTTGACCCGCTATCTGGCACTGCAGCGACGCGAGGAAGTTAGCCTCGTTATAGGTGGGCACAATCACTGATCCATCTGGCAAAGTGACCTGCGTTGGACGATTCAGCGCGTCGTATTGGGAAATGGCGCTAAAGACTTCCGCAATTTCGAGCGCTGAATTGGCGGCTGCCTGGATGGCGATGTAGTCCACCTGCGACCTCAAACTACTCCAGTCAAGAGTGTTCTTGTAGTCCACCGCCAGAACACGATCGACGGACTTGGGATTGCCTTTGAAGTCCAGTTCTGGCGCCCGCACCATCCCCGCTTGATCGAAAATCTGATGGGCGGCGCCGAGCAGATTCAACTGCTCGGCGTTAGACAGGCGGTCTCCGTAAACTACATAATTAAAGAGAATCTCGGCGTGCGCCAGATCACGGACAAAGGCGCTTACGGGCCGGTGCAGAGTGTCGTACTCGATGCGGAACTGGCGCCCGTGTTCGTCCCAGGTCTTGACCAACTCGCCGAGGACATTCTGAAAAGTCCATCGGCGGCCTTTCTCCGCGCTATCGCTCACAACAGGCGTGCCAGACATAGCAGCAAATCCTCCGGCAACCTCCCGCTGCTTTTGATCGAATATCTTTGAGACGCGGCCCGTCAAATCGCTCTCTGAGCGCATTGTTGCCAACGTCCCCCCGCCATAGTCGGAGACCGTGTAGATTGGCCGCCCCAAGCTGTCAAAGTGTAGTACCCCTGGCGTATTCGCGTGTCTGGCAGCAAGCCACGCGGCGCGGCGCTCAGGATCGTTCAGCGGTTCCGGGTCCACCGCAGGATCGGGCCGGCCACGGTCGGCGTACCATTGGCTTTCTTTGACGGTGTCATTGGCATCGAAGACCCTTTGCTTCCAGGATTCGACTTCCACGCGAGTGACGACCCCGTTAGGCAGGAGAGTGCGAATATTGCGTCCAACCGGGTCGTAGTAGAGCACCGGAGTGACACCGATTTCTCGGAGTACTTTTTCATCTTCGTATTCGTTCGTCGTGCTGAAATAGGGCTCATACTGTTTGACGGGCTTGCCCTTATTATTCAGGATCACGCGCCCGTTCCCGACCCAGCGCGGATCTGTATCCACCTCCACCTTCGTGCCGTCGGGATCTACTTTCAACGCTTTGCCTGGATGCGCTTGTGCCTTGATCATCGCGACGCCGCCACTGCCGTTGAAGTGAGAATAGGTCTCTTGCCAACGGGGGTTGCTGGCGCCGTGCTTCTCACGTGCGAAGGTGTGAACGTAGTTGGGCTTGCCGTTTTTCAGCCAGTTGAACAACTCGTATTCCATCCGAGTCGTCGGATCTGCCAGCGTGTCGCCTTCCGCCGAGCCTGCCTTGCCCATAATGGCGGTCTTGACTACCATGCCTAGTTCATCGTGTTCGACCGCGGAGCGGTTCTTGTTGGGATCGGTCATCAGCACTGGGCCGAGGATCCGGTAATCGTTTGCCGCAGTAACGACGTTCCACGACGCCTGCTTGACCTCCACTTTCTCGGTCAGCAGGTCGTACTGATCGAACGTGGCAATCGTCTCCACGCCAAGTGAATCCTTGAAACCAATAGGGATGTAAAAGTGAGCGACAGGATCGGCGGGATAGATCGGAGTGCCGGACGGAATCCACCAATTCGCATCATTTTCGAAATGCACGTACCCTGCCGCGGTAAACTCGGCATCGCTGACCTCGCCGGCATAGCGCGTCGTCGTGACGCCAGGTGTGAGGGCGAGGTCGAAGCTCTGATAGGCCAGCCCAAGCGAATCCCACTGGCCCAGTGGCAGCGGGTTCAGAGTGTTATCGAGAAAAAGAGCACAGACGCGGGACAGGAGACGCTTCTGAAGTGTCAGCCCATCCGCGATGACTTCGTAATCGATGGGCGCGCTCGCCTCTATGTTCGCTTTGATCTCATCGAACCGGAATAAGGCGGCAGCCGGCGATATGCCGGTTATTTCGTATTTCCTGGATTCAAAGGGAATACGCAAACGGTATACGTCGGCTGGGATGCCTTGTTCGATGTCGGGCGTATAGTCACTCTCGGTATAGGTGATGTATTGACGCTGCTGATCTCGGGTAACTTCCGCTGGGAGCGAAGCGTCTGTAACCTTGCGGCCATAGATGACCGAGCAGGATCGCAAGGTATTGCCGTACCCGTCCAACTCCACTCCGAATGAATGCGAAACCCGAGGGTCGACGGGGTTTCGTTCGTAGTTGAACGAGAGGGATTCGCGGCCGACCGGGAAGAACACGCCATGCCGCTGCGCGGCACGAGGCTGCAGCCAGCGAATCTCAAAGTTGTTTTCGGCGACTGTGTAGGGGTGGTGTTCGTTCGGTGAACCGTCGAAACTGTAGAGTTCTTGCCGTAGGGGTGCGCCCTTCAATGCTCGCACGCACTCGCGCATTTCGGCGGCGGTCAAACCCGCGGGCAGAACCGGGTCGGGGACGTGTTGGTCCTGCTGGTAGTATTCGTTTCGATATTGATGAAGGATTCGGTCTTGCCCAAGAAACGCTCCAGTGTGATACCAGGTTCGGGTGGTCACGGGAGGTTGATTGAGCTCAGGCGCTAACTCCTGGTTGCCGTTTACCCCTTGGACACCCACGACATAGTCTTCGAAAGCATCGGTGTCCCACTGCTCCACGCTGCCGAAGCCGCGGAACTCGCGTTCTTCGGCATCAAAGTATCCGTGGTGGTACGCATAGCGTTGGACAAAGCGGTTGCGGCTAACGTGATCAAATGTCGCCACGGACTCGACCACGTGCACTGGGAACGGGAGTCGAGTGAGCCAGGGTTTGCCGGCGCGCTTGTCTAACAGGTAGAACTTGGTCGAAGGAGCGTATTCGATGCGGGTTTCGCCACCCAAGTTGTTCGCCGTTTGAATCAACAGGTGCGGCTTCTGGGTTCCAATCAAGTTCACATATCGCATCCTCGACGCATCGGCTGGCAAGGGCGACGACCAAACTAAACACGCCGTACCGTTGCCGAGGAGGTCGGTGGCCAGGACGCTCACAGCCTCATCAATTCGCGGGAACACCCTCAGCAGATGTGGCTGGCCCCAACTGTTGCCCGACTGGTTGAAGTACAGGCGAACGCCGTCACGGTGCAAGTAAATGACATCCGTGGTGCCTGTGCCGTCGATGTCGGCCAACCGAATCCTTTTTTGGTCGAACTGATCTGGATTATCGAACCACGGTGAGTTGTCCATCGTCACTTTGGCACCGAAGAGGCCATATCCCAAGTTGGGCCAGTAACAGACTTCGCCATTGCGGATGCGCACGATGTCTGTCAATCCGTCACCACTCAGGTCAGCGAGGTAAATGGACTCGGTTCCGTCCGCGAAGACGATCCGCGGACCTTTTTCCTCGTCGCGCGCCGGGATGACTCGATGCGCGTCGCCGAAGCCTTCTGTACCCAGCGAGGCATGCCAGACGAATGCCCCATTTTCTGTGATCAGCACATCGGAACGACCGTCGCCATCAAGATCGATGAATCTCACGTTAGGATCTCGGATGTCGCGGTTCAGGCGCGATGTAAAGGAGTGGAACGGCTGCCAGCCTTCTGCGTCGTCGTGTTCGTAGACACCGGACAGGGGCCCGTCCAGCAGTACAATATCGGTCTTGCCATCGCCGCCGAGGTCCATGAATTCCGCTCCACCACTCAGGACGACGTTGGGTTTGGCAGAGACGTTCTCAACCGGGCCGAAGCTCGCTCTTACCTGCTCGGTCCCGTCAGTCATTCTTTTCGGGATGGGGCTGAAATTGCGCTTGTAGAGCCATGCGCCTGCCTGCTCAGTAAGGATGCCGGGGACGCCTTCGCCGTGCAGGTCCGTCCAATGATAAGCGTTGTCATCCAACCCTACGGGAAGGTTCTCGAGACTTGTGGTGTCTACATCCTCCACGGAGTCTTGTACGATTGGCTGCGTGTACTTGAATTCGAGTGGGGGCAGGCTCCGTTTGTCGTACCCCGTGTTACTGCGGCGGTAGCCTATCTGGGTCACCGCCAACAGAAAAGTGTAGACGGGATTGCGAACGTTCGTAGGATCCACTTCATTCGAATAGGTGAAATCCGTCGAGTGTACGAGGCAATCGCGTCCCACTCCTCCCTCATCTGGAAAGTGGTGGAACATTAACACGCGTTTGCACACGCGAGTCGTCCGCACCTCGAAACACCCCCGATAGGACGAGAACGGGTCCGGCCTGTAGAGCCAGGGGCTTGCGTCATCGGGTTTGGGGTCGACAGGATCATGTTCGCCATAGTCGAACACCACCTCAAACATCCATTCGGCGTTGGCGATCTGTTTCTCAATTTGCGCTCTGTCCAGGAAAAGCGGCCGGAATCCTGTAGTATCGATGAGAGTTTTTCGGTTGCCGTAGTAGATATGCTTTAGGTACCGATTTGGCGTGCGCCGGATGTCGTTCTGCGGCCCACGATTGCGCTCATTGGCCTTGCCGGGATCGATGCCAACTCCGTCCTCAGCTTTGTAACGGTAGAGCACCGCTTGGCCTTTGTCATCACGCACTTCGCACATCAGCCAACTGAATATGTGGCTCGGGTCCAGCGGATCGGCGATCCGCGAATCCGTGTCACTGCCATAAAGCGTGAGGATGTTGTCCTTGGAGATCGAACGCCAATGAACATCACTTGTCGCGCCAATCCTCGTCCAGCGCTCGATGCGCGCAAAGAGCCCCTCAATGCGCGGTCGGTAGCGGCGGACACGGTAAGAGTCAATCTCGTCTTCGTGAACGACTAATTGCCCGGCTTGGTCTCGCACCCAGAATCCGTCCGGGTCGCGCTGGTACCCCGGATGGATAGCTACCCAGCTTCCGTCCGCGTCACGGCGGTACACTGGGACTAGGTCTTCGCTGCCGGAAAGAATGAACACGTCCGACTCGTCCGCGTCGCGATACCGAGGCAACCCCTTCTCGGTCTTGCGAGTGATCGATGGTGTAGAAAGGATCCAACCGAAGCCGAACGGTCCGTTGCCGCCAAGCGAGTCATAGGAAAGCGAAAGCTGCGGGCCGAAGCCCCCCCGCCCAGGACTCACGGCTACAGGAACGGACATCGAACCCGTGCCAGTTACCGGGTTGGCGCCAAACTTCTCGCCGATGTCGCGGATTGCGCCTCCGCCTTTAGGAAGAGTGATGCTGGGGGAGCGGACGTCACTCCCAGTTGTTGCGGGTTCGTTTACGGCTGACAACCTGCCGGAATCGCGGGCCATGGCGACATCTGTCTTTGTGTATGAAAGGACGAGCCTATGCGGAGCCTATTTTATCCACTATCAGGGACATCTCAACTGATTTTTTTTGAAAACAGGAAATGCTGTATCTGGTAGCACTCGCTTGTAAGTAGGGCAGGCAAGAGCTTTGATTTTCTTGTTTTCGAGGTGCTGCGGATGTATGCTCGAGTCTCCACATGCAAGCGCCGTTAGGACGCCAATCATGCCGGACATTGAGTGTCTTGATTCGCCGCAAACATGCAATGGATTAGAGCGCGTGGCGTCAATGTTATCTGGTTTGCGTTTGAAGTGAATGCCGATCGAGAATCTGGATCGCGATAAGTTGTCGCAACAAGTTATGGACGTCTGGCATCTGGGGCGATGTAATGAACTGCGTCACCACGCGGGATTCGAGAGCTCCCCCAACGAAGTGCGGCTTCGCGGAAAGCACTCTACAGTGTTAAGTTCCGCTAAGTGACGAGACACACAATGGCCTAAAGTGCAGGCGGGAGTCGAGGTGGCTCGATAAACGTCGGCACTAAGCAATGTTCAAGAGAGGCACCATGTCCTGTAGTTCTCAGGGAGGGATAAATCCAGGATCACTTGTTCGTTCAGTACACCTCGCCGGCTTGACCCGCGAACAGGAGAAGGCATATGAGCAATGGAGATCTTTGGTCCGCCAACATCTGGACCCAATTCAACGGCAGTCCTACGGATAAAACCCAGCCGGGCTTGTTAAAGACAACGATGGGCCCGATGCAGGTCGCGCAACACGTATTCCCCACAACCGTAACTGGAAATGACAACTCGATTCCGGCTGACACAATCGATCTGAAGACCGGAAACCCTACAACTGGAGCGACTAGAAGTTTCGCAACGTTGCGAAAGCCTTTCACATTGTTTCCAGTTCATGTCGCTGACCAGGCTTTGACCATGGCGTCAAATCAGGTAACTCTGGCGGGTCAAGCGCTTGCGCTGGCGGAGGACAGTCTCTTTTTCCAGGGGAAAGATGCTCCACTAGCTAAAGGCGGAGCTAAAGGCGTCAATCTAAGCCCCGGAGACGAGACGAAGCTCGATAACGGGCTGCTTGGAATCGCCAAGTCAAACAAAGTTATTTCGGTTTCACCTGGGAAAAAGAAGACCTACGGCCTCGCGACATACAGTGCCGTCGTCGAGGGTATCGCACAGTTTACATCCGACCAGCAAGGACCTCCCTATGCACTGATCGTTTCACCAGAAATATTTGCAGACGCGAACCTCCCCCTGGAAGATGAAGCACTGGTCACTCCCGCTAGTGCCATACAAGCCCTTTTGGCCTCCGGTCCATTCGTTATGTCGCCAGGACTACCGAACAAGACAGGCTTGCTTGCATCTCTGGGTGGAAAGACGACCACGCTATACGTTGGAACTGGCCCCCTGGTCGAGTACAACGCGTACGACGGTTCTGTCTACTCCTTCACTGGAAGAGAAAGCATTCAGTTTCTAAATATCGATGCTCGCTCTCTGATAATGCTCAAATTTGAGGACGTAAAACCATAACCGATCAACGGGCCCGTCGAAAGATATTAGATGGATATTAGATGGAAAATCAGGAGCGAGGTCCGTTTCTGGGTTATGACAATACAGAAGGAGTGTAAGAAGCTATTTTTCGAATGTTTGCCACCCCTCGGTGTCGCTCGCGGTCGCGATTCCTTGTGAAATTCGATTTAGCATCTCGCCGCCGGAGTGACACCGGCGACGCAGGGCCGTAGAAGAAGAGGACCATCATGCCCGATGCACCGCTCAAACTGGGCGCGTATGGCGCTTCGGTTGCTCGCCTTCAGGAGTTTCTTGGTCAACAAGGAGCCAAGCTGCCAGCATCCGAGGTAGATCGTGTTTTTTTTGGTCCGCAGACTAGACAAGCCCTTCAGGAATATCAGCGAAAAAACGGACTGCGTCCTTCGGGGGAAGTGGATGCACGAACCGCGAGCCTGATCAGTTCGGCGGAGCAAAACCTTGCGCTCCACCGGGCGGAGCAGCCTGACGTCCATCTTCACACGTTGCCTAGCCAAACCCAGGCTCTGCGCCCCGAACTGCCGACCGCCGCGCTCCCGAAAGCCTTTGTCGTAGTGGGGGCGGTCAACGACACGAATGGGGAACCATTTGTTGGTGGTAAAGTTGTGCTCAACCAAGTTACCATCGCTGGTCCGAGAGAGCTTGGTCAAGCGGCCACGGACGCGCAGGGATTCTATCGGATCACATACTCCGGAGCACCGGACCTTCCGCCACGGGCACTAGTCGCCGCAATTCCTCCAGTTGGACCAACCGGAACGACTGAAGTTCGATCAACAGCAGCACCGTCCGCCGGCGTAGCTTTCGCCAGGTTGGGTCCGCTTGCCATTCAAGTCCAACTTGTAGACTCAAATGGAAATATCCTGTTCACCTCCGCGGTCCTATACAATCCACCGCCCACAACAACGATACCAATCCATCTCGGTGGGCCAACTCGCACGCAACCTGCTGAATTCTCCGCAGTCACGCGAACGTTAGCTAGCGTGTTAGGAGATGTTCAGCTGACTCACATCGTCGAAAACGATAAATTGCAGCAAATCTCGTTTGTCGCGGGCTCGGCCGGCGTAGCAAAGCCAACTGTCGCCTTCGCATCGATCGCTGCTCGTCTCGCAGCAAAGACACAGCTGCCAGCCGACTTCTTCTATGGGTTGCTTCGTCACAATGTGCCCCCCGACGGAGCGACGCTCGCCCTGGCGGTTGCCAACAATGCAACCGACTTAGATGTGAACGCCGACCGTATCCTTCGGAGCGTCTATCTTGCCTCTGACGCTGCGCGATCCACCGCGATTGAGGTGGCGATCGCCAACAATACAGTGCCGGCGAGCTATCAGGCGAGGGCAAAGCAAGACCTCGCTCAGATCTCCAAACTCGCAGCTGGCTTCGTACTCACGATCCCGATGGGAACCGGAAAGGCCGGCATTGGAGATGTGCTCACAGCCGCAGGAGTGCCTTCAGATGTGCAGCAGAGTTTCGCTCCTATGCTTGCAACTACAAAATCGCGCGCAAAGCTATGGAAGACCCTCTCTGCGAACAAGACATACCCACCAGCGCAAATCGCGACTCTTAAGTTTGCGACCACCCTCGGTACTTTGACACGCGGGCATCTGCCCTTGGTCAGTCAACTTTTGTCGATGCGAACTGCTGGCAACATCAAAAGCGGACGGGATCTGGCGAAGCTCACTGCTACGGATTGGAAGGGGGTGCTACAGCAAAAACAGGCTAACGGCCAACCCATAGGGGCGCCGGCGGGCATCAGTAAACAAGACCCTGCGGGAGCGGTCGACTACTACGCTGGTCTATTGGAGAGGAGCTTTACGCGCGCATTCCCGACCACGGCCTTCGTCTCACGACTAGCAAATGACGCCACTAGTGCGCTCAAACAAAGGGCTGCCATCGCTACCTTTGTTGACGCTAATCCACGGTTCAGCTTGCCAAGCAGCAATATCGACAAATACCTCAGTGACAATAAGACGGCCGTGGCAGCACTCGGCGTCGACGTCGCATCGATGCGCGAGGAACTGCTCGTAAGTCAGCGCATGATCAAAGTGACGGCGAGCTACCCAGCTGCCAAGCCGATGCTTGACGCTGGAATACGGTCAGCTCATCAGATCTATCGGATGGGGCAGGACCGCTTCGTTGCAACCTTTAGCTCTAATCCCAATATCGGGCCTTCTGCCATCCAGATGTTCGGGAAGGCCCGCCAAACACACGCCAGGGCCTTGGCGCTCTTAACCCAACACAACGTGCAGTTCACGGCATACAGTCCGGCCGCGATTGTATCGAAAGATCAGTCGTCTCAGGCGGTCGCAGCTGTTCAGGGCCTACCTAACCTTGCGGTGCTCTTTGGTTCGCTCGATCAATGTGCGTGTCGCGATTGTCAATCTGTGCTCAGCGCCGCGGCATACCTAGTAGACATGCTCTACTTCTTGAACCAACGCAAGATTGATGATCAGACAGATTCTGTCAAGAACGTGCTCCTCAAACGGCGGCCGGACATCGCCCAGATCCTCCTAACCTGCGACAACACAAACACCGAACTGCCGTACATCGATCTGGTGAATGAAATCTTGGAAGCCGCCGTAGCGCCTGGTGATCCCGATACTGATCCAGCACTAAGACAGACGACGGATAAGTTGCAAACCACGCTGACTACGCCCGAGCTCAACGCGTTTCCAGAACACGTAAATCAGTCTGCATACAACATCCTAGCGAAGACGACATCAGTTTATCCCTGGGTATTGCCGTTCGAGCTGCCCTTGGCGGAAGCCAGAACGTACTTGGGCCAGTTGGGCGTGGATCGGGCGCGACTCATGAAACTGTTCACGCCGCCACCGGACTATCAGCCGAACCAAGTAAGCTCACTTGCGATCGAAACACTCGGTCTGTCCTCAGCCGAGGCGGCTATCATCCTAGCCACTGCCGTTAATACTTTGTGGGCTTACTGGGGTTTGCAGCAAGGTGCGCAAACCGTTACCGATCCGACGGATTACACCATCACCTACTCCGAGGGATCATGGACTGACATTCTGCGTCACATACGTATTTTGTTGGCCCGATCCGGGCTGACCTTTGAACAGCTCTCACAGTTGCTCAACACTACTTATCTCAATCCAGACGGATCTATTCTCCTTACTCCGATCCCCTCAGACTCGTGCGACCTAGCCACGATGCTGGTGACGGCGCCGAACGCAGCGGCGTACGGCGTCCTGTTCGATCGCTTGCACCGGTTCGTACGTCTGTGGCGGCACCTCGGCTGGACTATTTACGAGTTGGACTCGGCTATCCGTATGCTGCAGCCTGCACCTCTAGGAGGCGATGGGCTCAACCCACTACTGCTACGCCAACTTGCCATTGTGCAGTGGGCAACAAAACACTTCAAGATTCCGGTGGTCAACGCAATCGCTTTGTTCGCGGTCGCAGTGACAAAGACCGTTGGCGGGAACCAAGTCACGGTGTTCCAAAGCGCGCTGGACACTCGAGACGTGCCTGCGCTGCCAAGCGAAGACGCGCCGCACTATTCGTTGTATCACAACCTGTTCCAGAACAAGACAGTGCTAAATCCGCCCGATCCAGCGTTCGACCTTGGCACTGGGCTTGCCGGCGATGCTCTGGACGGCCACCTGCCCGCCCTGGTCAGCGCCTTTGCGCTGGCCGACGCTGACGTTCGCTATGCGATCTCGCAGTTGCCAGCCAACGTACTGACCCTTCCCAACATTGGGCTACTGTTCAGCTACGCGACGCTCGCCGTGGCGTCGAACGTTTCTCTCAAGGACCTCATCAGGCTGGTGTCGCTACACCAGCCTGAGCGCGGCCTCCTGGAAATCGAGCAGGCCGCCGGCCCCGGCTTTGCACAGTTGGCTCCAGACCCGGCGCCGGCCGACTCCTCGGGTGCTCTCTTCGACGCGTCGATGCCCGAGCGGTTGGTTACCTTCATAGAACTGCTCGACCAGATCAGTGGTAGCGCCTTCTCCGTCCCACAATTGGACTATCTGCTGCGCCACAACTACGACGACTCTTCGGGCGTTGCGCCGGACAACATTGCCATTGGCACGTTCTATTTCAACCTGCGCAACGCACTCGCCAAGCTTGCACAGGGGTTCTTAGCGACACCCGATCCGCTGGGCGCACAAACTCAACATCAGCTCAACCTACTTCTCGCACCTGCCGATGCGACCATTGTCATGCAGATCCTTGCTGGGACGTCGAAGGATCCCGACGCCATTCAGACGGCCACTATCGGAACGTTCCTCGGACCGTATATGGATGCGACTGTGGCGCAGACCAATCTTGCAGGTGCCGCGGCCCTCCTAAAGGCAGGCGAGCCACGATATGAGTCTGTTCTTACCGGGATCTTGCAATATCAGGCACGCGTCGCCGGCACCTCACTGAGCATTCAGCAGCTAGCAAACGAATTCACCCTCCCCGTAGCTACTGCAGCGCAACTTGCCACCGCGTGGCTAGCATCACGCAATGATGTGACCAAACATTTCATCGATGATCTGCTCGAGCTGCCAAACATAATGCGGTCCGGTGATAACACACAGCCGATTTCCAGGGATGAGGCGGCTGCTGGTGGATTTGCTCCGTATCAGTTCTTCGACTCCTACGTCGCAGCGCACAAGTTCGCCAGCGTCATCAATGGCTTAGGCTTTACCGCTGACGAGACTAAGTGGATGATGAGCAACGGAGTGGGGCTTGGGAAACTGGTCTGGCTCGATCCGACCAAACTCCCTCTTGCCAAGTCTCCAAGCTCCGGTCTCTTCGTCGCGTGGCGTCGCCTTGCGGATGCGGCCAGTGTCAAAAAGCGCCTTCCGTCTGACGGCACGAGCTTCACCACGGTCTTCGACAACGCCGCGACCATGAGTAAGGCCGCTTACTTCGATGCGCTCGTGAAGCGCACTCAGTGGTCTGCTGACGTGCTAAAGTTGGTCGCCGGCGACAAGGCCAACGCTGCCGACAAAGGCTTGCTCGGGCTGACCTACCCCGATGACTTCAAATCCGAGCGCGCGCTTACAAAGATCATCCCATGCGTGATCGAGCTTCGCCGGTTAGGAATCACCGCTGATCTAAGCGGCTGGATCGGCCCAACGGTCAGCGAAGACCAGGCCACCGATATCATCCGAAACGTCAAGTCGAAATACTCGGTCGATCAGTGGCCCACGATCGCGAAGCCGTTGCGCGATCCGTTGCGCGAGCAGCAACGCGATGCGCTCCTCGGCTATATGCTTGCCCACCCCCCTCAACAGAAGATACGGTGGGCAGATCCGAATGACGTTTATGGATACTATCTCATAGACGTCGAGATGAGCGCCTGTGCGCTTACGTCGCGCATCGTCCAGGCAAACGCGTCAATCCAGCTCTTCGTGCAACGCTGCTTCCTCAATTTAGAGTCTGGGATCACGGTCAAGACGGTCGAGACCTCCCCGCCGAGCGCACCGCCTGCGGACGCCCAGTGGCTCCAATGGCAATGGATGTACCTGTATCGCCTCTGGCAAGCGAACCGCGAAGTGTTCCTATACCCAGAGAATTGGATCGATCCATCGCTGCGTCGAGACAAATCGCCATTCTATTCGGAGTTGGAAACCGATCTGCGCCAAAACCCGATCACCAGCGACTCGGCAGAAGATGCCTATCGGAGCTATCTCGAGAAGCTTGACGCGGTAGCAAGGCTGAATGTCGTCGGACTGTTCCACGACACGGAAGTCGAGGACGACGGCCCCGTCGACTATCTGCACGTCGTCGCACGCGGCCAAGGTTCGCCTCCGAAGTACTACTACCGACAATGGGTCGACCATTCACGCTGGACGGCCTGGAAAGAGATCAAGCTCGACATTTTGAGCGAGCATGTGCTCCCGCTGGTGTGGAACAGGAGGCTCTATCTCTTTTGGGCATTCGTAAATGAAAAGAGCAACGCTTCTCAGACGTTTCCAAAAGCCAGCGCCCTCAACTCCGATAACGACCCGGGTCCGCCGGAGACCCATCTGGAGATCCAGCTTGCCTGGAGCGAATTCAAGAAAGGCAAGTGGCTGGGCAAACAGGTGTCCCCACAAGTGCTGGTCGCGGAAAACGTGAAGTATGACCATCAAATCGCGCTCAGGTCCCACTTTGACGGGAGCAATCTAGCTATTGATATTTACACTGAAGGCGGCTCCTACCCGGCCGAAATTTTTGGGCGTTTTGTGCTTGGCGGCGTCGGCAACGCCGTGGACGCCTGCATGTTCTCCCAAAATGTTTCTGCATGGGATCCGTCGAGGTACGGCCCAGAAGCTCGCAATATAAAGCTTTTGCCCGTACCCACCTCAATCTATTATCTTCAATTGCCCACCGAGAGTCGGTTTGATTCCGACTCGATTATCCACGCCGATTCCTCGACCAACGTCAAGTATCTCAACAGCCAACGACCTCGCGTGTCGCCTTGCTATACAAGTTATCAGAATTATTATGGAACATTGCAAAGCGAAGTTGTTCTGTCACAGGCGGATTGGTACCGGTTCATCGTAGCGCATCAAGCTCTGCAATTCGATTCTCAAACCCCGTTCTTCTTCCAAGACAGCCGGCGGACGTACTTCGTTGTGCCGAGCCTGTACACGCAGGCTGGCTACTTCACGACGACCTCCACGCAGCAGGTTTACCATCAGGCGGTTACCAGCGCGTACTATACCTTTTATCCGTTCTATCACGCGTTTGTACCGCTGTTCATCCATGAGCTCAATCGCGGTGGCGTGGACCAACTGTTCAACCCAGTTCTGCAGCAAAGTCCGACCAGTCTGTTGGAGCCACCAGCGCCCGCGTTCGACTTTTCCGCGTACTACAGCCCAACCCAGTGGGTTACAGCGCCGCCACCCGAAGGGGTGGATTTTGATCCCAACGCCGGCTATTCTATTTATAACTGGGAGCTATTCTTCCATACTCCTTTTGAAATCGCCAAAGGACTGTCGACAAATCAACGATTTCAGGAGAGTAAGCACTGGTACGAGTACATCTTCAATCCCACTACGAGTAGCAGTGACAGCGCGCCGCAGCGCTTTTGGGTAACCCAACCGTTTCACGCTATGGCCAAAGGGGATATTCAGAAGCAGCAGATTGCCGCACTCATGCAGGCCATTCAAGCAAATGATTCGAAGGCGGATCAGGAAGTCGCAGAATGGCAAAAAAATCCATTCGATCCGCACCTCATAGCCGTCTTCCGTCCGGTCGCTTACATGCGTGCGGTCGTCATGAGTTACATCGACAACCTCATCGCATGGGGCGATCAATTGTTCAAGCAGGATACGCTCGAGTCTGTTAACGAGGCAACTCAGTACTACGTGCTTGCGGCACAATTGCTTGGCCCAAAACCCGAGATCACGCCGTCGCGCGAAGTTCCGATACCGAAAACATACGCTGACCTTGAGACGGCAGGGTTGGATAAGTTCGCCAACGCTGTCGTCGCTGCGGAAAACGCTATCGGTCCGGTCAATGCCAATCTACCAGTCGATCCTAATACTCCCCAGCTCCCGCTGCTGCCGACAGCATACTTCTGCGTCCCGCCGAACGACCGTCTGCTTAAGTATTGGGATATTGTCGGTGATCGTCTCTTCAAGATCCGCCACTGCTTGAATATCGAGGGGGTAACTCAGCAGCTCGCGTTGTTCGCGCCCCCAATCGATCCGGGGGCTTTAGTGCGCGCGATCGCAGCCGGTGTCGACCTTGGCAGCATTCTGTCTGATATGACGGCGCCGGCGTCGCCTTATAGGTTTGAAATCATGATCCGTCATGCGCTCGAGGTCTGCGAACAGGTGCGATCGTTTGGTGATCAACTCCTTTCGATTCTCGAGAAAAACGACGCAGAGGCTCTTGCAACATTGCGCTCAACAGCCGACAAAACGCTGCAGGCCGCGATTGTCAACCTCAAGCAGCGGGCAATCGACCAAGCTCAACAAGAGGTCGACGTCATTGATAAGGCCCGACTAGCGATCCAGAAGCGCTCCAGTTTCTACGACGCCCGACGAAACGACCTGACTAACACGTTGGAGGCTGCTTCGCTCGTGCTCCAGGGTGCTGGCATAGTTAGCGACGTTGTCGCTGGAGTACTGGAAGCGACGGCGGGTACCGCTGCGGTCGTCGTCGATCTCCAGTTCGGCGCGTCTGGCATTGGCGGGTCCCCGCATGCTACTGTGAAGTTTGGCGGCTCAAACGTCAGTGACGCAGCCGCGGGCTGGGCCCGAGCATTACGGATAGCCTCGGCCGTTCTTCACACCAGTGCGGGGATGGCCGCAACTATCGGCAGTTATCAGCGCCGTATGGACGACTGGAACCTGCAGGCCGATATCGCTGCGGCGGACCTTGACCAAAACACGTCGCAGCGTCTTGCAGCATCAATCCGCCAAGACATGGCTACTCTGGACCTGCAGAATCAGCAAGCTGTGGCGCAAACTGCATCCGATGTTGACGACTACTTGCACTCCAAATTCACGAACCAAGAGCTGTACGATTGGATGATCGCTCAGAGCAGCGCGACATATCTCCAGGCCTACCAGCTTGCGTACGCAATCGCTAAGCGCGCGGAGCGTTGTTTCCAGCGCGAGCTGGGGCTAACTTCTTCCGCTTATGTCCAATTCGGCTATTGGGACAGCCTACGCAAGGGCCTCCTCGCCGGGGATCAGCTGCTTGTTGATCTGCAAACTATGAACGCTGATTATCGTGTCCGCAATGTGCGTGAGCGCGAACTCGTTGCAAGCTTCTCGCTGCTGGCGAATGATCCGTTCGCCCTCGTCGAGCTGCGCACTAGGGGCAGGTGTTTTGTAAAGATTCCCAAGCTCTGGTTGGATCTAGAAAACCCGAGTTTGTACATGCGCCGAGCAAAATCGGTTAGCGTCACGGTGCCATGTGTTGTAGGACCTTATACGAACGTTTCGATGACCGTTACACTTATGGAAAACCAGACCACGGTAGACACGCAGGGAACGGTCATTAAGGACTCGGGCGGCGTGGAAGCTATCATCACGAGCACGGGTATCAACGACAGCGGCTTCGAGCTGCGCCAGGGAGACGATCGATATTACCCCTTCGAGGGTTCCGGCGTCGAAGAAAGCATTTGGCAGTTGCGGCTGAACCCCGTGTTCCAGCAGTTCGACTATTCGACTATCAGCGACGTCGTGCTGCAGATCCGTTATACTGCTCGCGACGGAGGAGAGGCATTTGCTGAGGCAAACAGAACTGCTGTTTCAGCCAAAGTTTCCAAGCTCTTCAGCCATGCCGACGCTGGCAAGGGCCCTGGACTATTTCGTTTTATCAGCGTGCGTCACGAGTATCCCTCGGAGTGGTCGGTCTTCCTCAATCCCGGCGCCAACAATGATCAGTTGCTAACGGTTGGCATCGGACCAGAGCGATTTCCGTTCTTCACCTACGGAGGTGACATAAAGGTGGCGGGAATAGATGCTATCGCAAAGCTTTCCGACGTTGGCTCCTATCATCTGTTTGTAACGCCGCCCAAAGCTGCAAATGCTAGGGATGTAAAGATGAGTGTGCAAGCTCCCTTTAACGGAGCTCATTGGGGCAGCGACCAATTCGCAGGTGGAATCGACCTTGGAACCGCGCCAGCCTCCCCCACTCCGACATGGAGTTTCAAACTGCAAAAGGAAGGGGCAGTGGACTTCCGATCGCTTGCTAGTGACGAAATAGATGACCTCGTGGTGATATTGCAGTACGAAGTCAAGAATCTGGCTGCTTTTCCGCCAACCTAGCCGCGAAAGCCATTTACCCATGCTCTCTGAGAACGACATACGCTGGATGGTGCTAGAGATTGTGGAGGTCTGTCGGCCGATTCAAATCTACATTTTCGGTTCCTACGCGCTCGGAACTGCCCACGCTCGCAGCGATTTGGACTTTCTCATTATCCAAGAGAGTCGCCTGCCGCGGCACCGGCGTGACGCTGGGATACGAGGAAGACTCGCCCGCGTCGCTGTCGATGTGGATCTCGTATTCGTGACCCCGGACGAACTTCGAGACGAGTTGACGCGCAACTCGTCTATAGTGTCCGCAATCTGGCCGAGCGCCCGTCTTGTATATTCGTCCGAAACTTCTGTGCAAGTTCCCTCTTTGGCCAAGACCGTGGACAGGACCAAGTGAAGATGCCTATGTAACCGAACAGCCAGCAGCGAAGTTCAAGATCTTAGTGAGGGATGTAACGATGCTACAAGTTCCTCCTGCCCTCAAGCACTTTCTGGTCCCTGAATTAGGGGGTATGCTTGTTCGAACTCTTAGGAAAAACTACTTTCTCCACCCTCGCCTCGAAGCCGAAACCCATACACACGGCGGCCCAGAAACTCAACTTCGCGCCCGGATGGGCTGAGCGATATAAGCTCAACACAATAAATGCAGCAAGCAGACTGAATGCGAACAAACCGCCATACTTTTTGAACTGCTCCTTAAACCACGGTGAAATAATCCTGCGGTGGGCGGAACTTCCTTGCGGACATAGCGGTAGAGGACGGGGTAAATAACGGCTACAAACACACCGAGAGCGATCGAAAGCCAAAGTTCGATGTCTGACAAATTGAGGTCCTCTTTCTTACGCACAACCAGTTACGGATTCAATACCTGTAGTCGCTGGAAACTCAGGCAACTCCGTGGCAGCTTCCACGGTCGAGACATGCCAGCGCGGACCTTCACTGGCCGTGGGTCGGTCCAGCACAAATAGAAATACAGGGCGCATGATGGACTGACTCTCGTATTTCGAAGCTTCGTAATAGCCGAACCTGGCGCGTAGTCGTGTTCCCGGTGCGTCCCCGATTTCAAGATAGCTTAGCGCGCGATTCGCTACATCTGTCGGGTTACGCCAAGGACCACCTAATTTCTTGCCGCGCCGACGGACGACGATCTCTATTAAGCGGCGCAACGGAAACAGCTTAAGTTAGCGCTTATGGGGCGGAACCCCCATATTGCTGGTCTGCACTTGACGATCAATCGCGGCCTCGAAGTCAAGATCTGTCCAATGCGCAACAATCGACTGCAGCGAACGTGGCTGATCTTCCGCCAGCCTAATCGTTCGGTTTTGAGACGTCGTGCCGACAACCAACAGTACAAGACAGGTCGCGATGAGGAAGAAATGCACCGTCCGCAAATGCTCGAATGGTCCTTCAGATCCATCGCTGACAACGTGCAAAGATATTAAACGAATTTTGCCTCGGATTCGGAGAGATCCTTCGTATTAGTACCGGTCGCCATCACGGCGTACCCGGGTGCGGGAAGGACAAGATTGCCGTAATACTGATTCAGAGTCAGTCGATTGGGCTGACCTCCCCGCTCTGCGATACCTGGAGTCGGACGTGCGCTCCATAGGAACGGTTCACCTCGACTGGACGCTTCAGGTCTGAAGGCCAACTGCCAACGACTGGAGTGCCATCTTGCAGCTCTAACGTTTGGATTGGAAACTGTTCGAGGCTACCAGCTGGCGTCAGGCAGGTCGCCATCCTTGGCGAAGAACAGGTCCACGGTTGTATGATATGCGCCTTGAGGGCATATGACGGATTCACAAGCTGATGCGGTCACAACTTCGATTGAGAAGCCCCGCTCGCCCGCATTGAACATTCTCAATGAACTGAGTACCGGCACCTATGTCAGCTACAGCCGGGCGCTAAAGGAATTGCTCAGCAATGCATGGGACGCCGGGGCACAGAATGTCCAGATCAAAATCGCGGCCGATCTCAGCGAGATCACTATTCTGGACGACGGCACTGGCATGTCTGAGGAAGATATACGCCAACGCTTTCTCCGACTCGGCGGCTCAAGTTCTTCTCGCGGTGTTGTCCGGCAGGGCCGAAGGCTTATAGGCCACAAGGGCATTGGAGCCTTGTCCGTAATTCCCATTTGTCGGGACTGATCATATGCTTACTGTCGCCGTCCCTCCGGCACGATAATAGAAGCGCCCCTTAGATTGCCCGTTCACAAAGATTTGTATCTCGTCTCCATCCGCCCATCTCGGTTAAAACATGCCAGCCCCCGAGAGTTTGTGTATGCTGTCTGGGACACGCCTCCGCTAAACAATGCAGTGAAGCCGAGCGCAACGCTGGCGTCTTTGACTGGTTGTTGAGACTGATTCACTACACGAACACAAAATGCCATTTTTCTTCACTCTCTTATGCCGGACTTGGTTATGTGGTACCGGTGCGGATTGTACTCCAAAGGTAATTGTCCTCGGCACAATCGGCAACAAATGTGTACAAACGGCGACTCAGAATCGGCCGTAGATTTGCGTTAAATTCGGCAAGCAACGTTGGCAATTTCCGCAATGGGCAATATTTTCTAGCAGAATGACACTGGCTCTAATAGGAATTGTCGTTTTCACGTCACCTAACGAGGACTCACTAATAAGTTGTAACGTTTTGCCGAATTGATTCACTATTTATAGAGCTTGTCATATAGTCCGGCTTGGACAAACGGAGAATTGGTGGGCTGTCGCTGAAAGACTGGAGCTTTCGTAGGAGCCTTAACTGCGCTTATTTACTTTATCCACTTGTTTGGCTGGCGTTGAAATTGCATAAGGCTTGGATTCATTTCTTCCCCGTCATAGTGCGGCACGACCCTGGAGTTATCGGAAGTGAAAGAAACGGACATCACGTTTTCCTGGAGCGCCACGCTCACAATGCTTGGAGGGGCCCTGGTTCATGATCGCTCTAGGTGTGGCGTTGACCCAAACTGAGGGCATTGTTCTGGTCGTCGGGTACTTGTTTGCTGGAGTAGGAGTCATTGTGTTGCTCATCATGCCGTTTAGAGTATGGGGCACTAGTGCTTCGTGTCCTCTTTGTGGGACACGCGTGGTGATGGTTGGTTACAACTCGAGTTGCGTACGATGCACGAAGTGTGACGAATACCTCGAAGGGCGGAAGAAGAAGGCGCGGCAGATGGATATACAATATGTTTCTGAAAAGCCGGCATTCAAGTGCCGTTACCTTGGCGAGATCTACGCTCAGCAACTTCGCCCACTGTCGCGTTCAATGCTCAAGAGTATCTCAGCGACAAAATCCTCACAAAGAAGGGACCGGAGCGTTTGGTCCCTGCGGTTTGGCCTTCCGGCTGCTGCGTCTGTGGCGGTGCAGTGCAGAATGAAAAAGCCATCGCGCAGATTCTCAAGAGGAGATCTGACAAGGTAATGGCAGTACGATCGAGGTGAAAATCATTTGCCAGGGTATCCCGTGCTGTGATGCGCATAAGGACGGCGTGTCTATTGACAGGGGCGACGAGCTGGATTGGTGTTCAAAATTTCGTTCCTATGCTTACAGAAATAAATTCCGCCAGCTGAACCAGTGGGGCAAGGACGCTCCATCAGTTTAGAGTTCCGTCCGCAAAATCTCACGGTTTCTCTGAAGTTCGCTTAACGATAGCGCGCCTGCGCCAATAAAGAAGACATGCAGCCAGGAAGCGCCTAGTCCGAGGATAAGGTTGCCGATTTCCGGCGTTGTCCGGTTGCATCCGGCAAGTCTACCAGTTTCTGCGCTTCGTTCACGTTGTCCATCAATGAGCCGCCGCCTTGCATGTTAAGCATCTTGACGATGTCAGCCAAATCGGCGTACTGCACGGCTGCCTGCGAGACTCGGTTCTTTTCGCGCATCTGCGGGGAGCTATGATATTCGACGCCCCACCCTTCACTCAGAGAGCCGTGGCTGGAATTCGCCCCTCGCGAGATCGGCACGATTCGCAGATACCCAAAGCCTTTGAGCCGCGCCACTCGCCGGTTCAAGACGTGGTCGAGAACAAGGCCCGCCAGATTGACACCCGGAAACGCACCCTGATATGCACGCCGGTAGGCACGGTAGTCCACATGAACCCAGACCTGCCTTGGGAAATGCAGCACTGCCGCTTCGGGAAGATCCCAGATGGCTAACCGGGGATCAGGTTTCTCCGGATCGTACGCCTCCACAAGGAGAGCCTTGTCGAGCGCGCTGGATGGGAGTTGCCTTGCAATTCTGCCGACGTACTTCTCAATGGCTGCGGTGTCTCGCGCGGCGATGGGCACGTACAAGCACGGCAGAAGCCCCGAATTCTTCGGGATTCGTATGGCGTACTCATCAATCGGCCACCACTGTAAGTTATTGATTATATTGCTTTTATGTCTGCAAAGGGTTAGAAGGCAGCCTTCTCTGTCATCCTTTTTGCTTCAACAACTTAGGTAAGATGGTGTCTGACATGGTGTCCCGAAAAGCAAAGCATAGGACCCAACGAAGGCAAGCCACATCGCAAGCGAATTTAAGGGTAGATGCAAGGCGCTGTTAAACCGGGAAACGAATTACAAACGGATTGCAGACTGTTTTGACGGTTTTCAAAAGGTGGCCCAGGATTATGTAGTGTTGTCGAAGATCAATGGTGATAACTGCTTCCGTTTGCCTCGATTCAGGTAGCCAAAACAGATTTTTGTTTTTCCTATAGATTAAACGCGAAGCATATCGGAAAAGGTTACTTCTCGATCTTTCAAGGCTTGATGATCCCAAGTTTCTTCACCTGAATTGCACCGTAGCCCGCTTCATTCCCAAGCGTGTCGCCGCGCCATTGGGACCAGCGATTACCCACTTTGTTTCTTTCAACGTTGCTAAAATGTGCGCTCGCTCAACTTCTTCCAGGGTTTGCGGTCTGCATTTATGGAACCAACAGACCCCTGACCCGGCAAATCCTTAAGCGGGACCCGCAACACCGGCCCTGTGGAAACGATTACCCCGTTCAATCAGGTTTTGTAACTCGCGAATGTTACCGGGCCAGGGATATCGCACTACGGCACTCATTGTCTCGGAAGGAATGGTCTCGATTTTCCGATTCATGCGCCGCGCGACTCGAGTTGCATAGTAAGGCCGAAATTTGTTCGATTCTTACCGCACCTGAGAGCAATAGCTCAATGGCAAAAGTGTGCCTGAACATAAGCGAATGGCAATGTTTTCAAGTTCCGTCAGAATTCATAATATTTGCCAGGCGGAATAATTTTGCAAGACTCCCCTGATATGATTTGCGGTGCTCCTTAACGGGAAATTTGCTTTAGGTTCGAAATACGATTTTGGACGCAGGCCAACGACCATATGACGAATAAAAGCCCGAACCACTCCGCGCATCACGTAGTGCTCAGTCTTGATGTGACGGGCGGGTTTTTGGCAGGCGTGCAATTGGAATTTGCGGACGGGTTGAATTGTTTCATTGGAGGTCGTGGGGCTGGAAAGACAACCGCGTTAGAGTTTCTACGATTTGGACTAGGACTGATGCCAGATGTTAAGACGAGCCTGCAGCGTCATAGGACAATCGATGCTTTGGTCAAGGCAAATCTTGGAAGTGGTCGCCTCAGCATTGAACTGCGTACGAAAACGGATATGAGGTACACAGCTGGCCGTAGTGCTCATGAAACTGTCCAAATCTTGAATGAAGTAGGTACGGCTGTTCCGATTTCACTCGACCGTGACCAAATATTTGGAGCAGACGTTTTTAGCCAGAATGAAATTGAAGAGATCGCGTCGAGCCCCACGGCCCAACTGGAGCTTCTTGATCGCTTCCGAGAACACGAGGCGGTTGCAATTGTCCGTGAATTGGAACAATTGCAACGTCAAATCGAGCAATCAACCGTTGATCTTCGTCGCATTGATGAAGAAGTAGATGACGCTTGCGTTCGTGCTTCGGAGCTGCCCGTCCTACAGGAAAAGCTTAAAGGACTTGCTGAAGTTGCCGGTCCTGACGCCGATCGAATTAATGCTGCACATGCAGCAAAAAGTGGGCGCACCCGCGAAGAAAAAGTACCGGGGCTGATAGTCACCGTCTTGCAAAAAGCTGTAGCAGAGATCAGTTCAAGTCAATCCGCGTTTCAGGCCAGCGTCCAGGCGCAACTTGACAATCAAATTCGACAGGGCGCCAATCGCGAACTCTTTGAGGCGCTCCATCGGGACATTGAATTATTTACCCGGCATCTTGGGATGGCGGTGGAATCTATCGGGAACGAAGCGCGGATCCTTGAAGAACGGATCAGGGCACATGCCGCTGTACTTGCCGAGCGGCATGCCGTCCAAGAGGCCGAGTATCGAAGCATCGTCACAGCTACAGAAGAACAAGCCGAGCGCGCTGCCGACCGGCTTGCGTTGCAAACCGCGCTTGCAAATGCGCAATCAGCCGCCAACGAGCAACTCGCAAAAGAACAACAACGGCAGGGCGTGATTAAATCTCGCACCGAACTGCTAAAGCGCGTTTCGGAACTGCATGATCAACGCTTCGCGTTAAGAAAACAGATTGCCGAACGCCTCTCAAGTCGATTTCCGAGTATTCGAGTCACCGTAACTCAAGCTGCCAATTTGAGCGAATATCAAGAACTTATTACTGACACCCTCAAAGGTTTTGGCGTGAAACAGGGCGCGGCTGCAGAACGATTGTGTCAAGTTTTTCTGCCTAGTGAACTGGCGGAAGTGGCCGCAAAGAACGACCTCGATAGAATGATGCAGCGATCAGGATTCGATCAGGAGCGCTCAAAGAAAATTCTAGGTGCATTGCGTAGTGGAGGGGCTTACTACACGATAGAGGCTATTGCACTTGATGATCAACCCTGCATCGAACTTCTCGACGGAGATACTTTTAAGGAATCAACTCATCTATCGACGGGGCAACGGTGTACTACGATCTTGCCGATCTTATTAACTCAAAGCGAACGGCCTCTCTTGATCGATCAACCTGAAGATAATCTTGACAATGCCTTCGTCTACGAAACGATTGTCCAAGCGCTGCAAGCGATCAAAGGCAGTCGCCAAGTGATCTTTGTTACACATAACCCAAACATTCCAGTTCTTGGCGAGGCTGAGCGCGTTTTCGTGTTCTCATCAGATGGCCAGCACTCAACCGTTAAGCAAGCCGGAACAGTTGACGAATGCAGAGAGCAGATCGAAAGGATTCTCGAAGGTGGACGGGAAGCATTTCTGCTAAGGAAAGCTCGATATGGACACTGAACAGCTCCTAGCCGAACTCGGCGCAGCAGATTGGGCTGTCACACTTCAGGCCGTAGCAGCAGCTGAAGCACATATACGAGGTTCCATTTTCGGAGACCCCAACGTCGAGGAAATCGTTGCTAAACTTGCCACGCTTGCCAATCACAAAAAATGGGAGGTTCGTAGGGCCATTGCAAACGCTGCGGTACATGCACCACACCCGATATTCGAAGGAGTTTTAGCGAAGCTCGCTTTGGACGACAACAGTCGCGTTCGGCAGGCAGCGGAACAAGCAGCACTAAGAAGGCGTGACTCGCGCCATGCAAGCACATTGGGGAAGCAGCATGCAGAACGTATTAATTCCACACTGGACGACATTGAAGCTCGTTTCGGCGCAAAGGGTCGGGATGCTGTAAAGCGTGCGGCCGAGCAAATTGCGAACACTTTCGCTCGCGAGTTGTATCACGAAGTTATAAAACTTATATCGCCCTTGGCCGCTTCAGCCGACCGTTTACGAGACCAGCTTTCGGTAACCGATGTCCCGCCACAAGAACTTGCAAAGGAGGCTGAGAGGATTGGTCGACGTGTAACGCAGCTGCGCGCGGTATTGGATGCTATGCGCGCCTATACTGCACAGCCCATGCTCAGTTTCAAAGCCGAGAGTTTGCAAGAGATTGTTCAGGAAGCAGCCAATGTGGCGCTTGAGAGTGATGGCGGTAAATCGCCCCAGCCGTCAATTAATATTCATGTGCCATCGAGTGTGGCGGTTGAGATTGCGCGTGTGCGCTTGGTTCAGGCTTTTACAAATGTGCTGCTGAATGCGATTGAATCCTATCGAGATGTAGATACGTTGATGCCGATCGAAGTCAAGGCCGATTTAAACGAGGGTCTTGTTGCAATAACCATAGAAGATTCAGGATGTGGTATGTCTGCTGAAGCGCAGCGTGATGCGCTTACTCTGTTTGCGACCAGCAAGCCAAATGGGACTGGCTTCGGTTTGCCACTCGCGGCGAAAATCATTGAGTCTGAACATGGAGGTCGCCTGAGCATCGACAGCAAGAAAGGGCAGGGAACCATTGTTCGCATAATTATCCCGAAGCATCACACAGCGGACCGAGCATGAAGGACAGGCATATAGCGCTAATTGTCGAGGACGACCGAGAAATCGCAGAAGAGCTCCGTGAGATTTTGGCGGCCATCGATTGTAAGAGCGTCATCGCCGACAATAGCGAACATGCTATGCGGAAACTTCGGAATGGATCGTATTGTTTAATCCTGTTGGATTTGCATATAAAGAGTGCGCCAGACTCAATCAAAGGACACGAAGAACACGGGAAGGCGCTTCTACGTAAAATCCGACAGAAGCATGGTCACCATAATGGGATCCCTTTCTGGTTGCCAGTCATCATTGTCAGTGGATACGCGCGCGAAGTCGATGAGGCTGTGAACGTAATGAGGGATGGCGCCAGCGATATCATCAGAAAACCTTTCACTGGCAGGCAAGTGTCCGAAAAAGTACGCCTGGCTTTCCAAGCTAGTGGGCGCCATACACATGAGCGGTGTCACGAACCTCCAACAGAAGGTCCAGATGTACATGATGGCGTTGTGATCGCAATTCCAGGAGACAGAAGTCGGCGCCGCACTCGAGTAACAATTGCTTCCAAACAAGTATATCTCCCCGATGCTTCTCTGAAATTGCTCTTGCACCTGATCATTGCAAAACAAAAGGGAAAGTCTGTGCACAAAATCGATTTGGGGGGACAGAAAGCAGCGTATCAGGGTTTCAAAGGGATTCCCAATCTTCGCAATGAACTCAAGCAGGTGCTTGGTTCCTTAAACATAATTCACAACGATTATCACGGCAATTACTCCTTCGAGGATAATGTGACAGTTGGGGAATGCGCTGTTGAGAAGCTGCTTCAGATCAACGACGAAACGATATCCCGTCTCGCTAAACAAATCCAGAGTCCAAGACGGCGAACCCGTACGAAAAAAGTCTGAAGGAAACACTGAAAAGTTTCCGCCACACCGCCGCCGTCAATAAAAGCGCACTTTACGTTTAGTCTCTTATCGGACGTGCTTCCGTTCAGATAACTGGGCGAGGATCGCGTAAAAAAATCGCATTCCGTTGGGGCTGTGGCCTTCAAGGAATCTCTTGCGATTGTTAGGAGATTAAAGGTATGCAGGGAAATCAGGATACGAAAGAGCGCATCGTCAACATCGTTGTGCATAACGAAGACACCGGCGGCAAGCCGATTGACATCCAGGGCGAAAATACTGACCAAGTGCAAGTTTTCATTGACAAGCTTTACCAGGCTCTACGCACGACCCGTAAGAATGATGACAGATTGCGCTGTGGCGGTTCGGGAGTGAACGTCTTCAATTTCGCGAGCCTCACTATTGCCGATTTTCAGAGGCAACAGTGCTCTGCGCACGAATGGGTTTTTGCTGGTGCGACCGGAGGCGCTCTGTGCTCCCGTTCCCGGTAAAGGTGGACGAAGAAGTCGCCGCGGAGAAGTTCGTGCAACATTTGGAATGGCTGCGCGGCGACCGCGCGCCGCAGTTGGGCTTGCAGCTGATTAAGCAAGAGCTCATGTATGCAATAGTTCGGATTCCCGGTGTGCGTGCTGATGGCAAAAAAGATGATTACTACCTACGGTTGGGGGCTGATTTTTACGACAAATGGCCACCAACAGCATTCTTCGTGAAACCCGACAGCTGGGACATAGCAACTCCAGCCACGCGCTGGCTTCCGAATATTCAATGCCAGGGCATTAATTGGTTCAGATTACATGCGCCGTACAGCATCAGTCATAACGGCAGAAATATTGTTTTGACACAATTACTGTGCTTCACGTTTACAGCGGAATACTACATGGTGCCGCACTCGCCTTCTGAAGATAGCGTGTGGCGGCAGGGATATCACACGCTGGCGGCAACGCTATCGCGGTTAGCTGAAGTCCTGCAGCACCCTCATTATCTGGGCCCGTCAGGATTGGCATCATGATTGTGTTATCAGAATCGATTTGGCAGATGTTACTGGATGAATTCCGCTGGCCGCGCACTACAGTCGAGCGCATTGCTTATATTGATGGCATTGTTTGCGGTGACATCAAAGTGGCTACCAGCCTGACATTGCCGAATGCAGCAATGCATCGGACATATTTCACAGTTTCGGGTGAAAGTATGAGCGAGGCTGGCCAGCACTTCAGTCGTTTTGGTATGGAGCGTCTTGCACAGGTTCATACCCATCCAGGCCGTGATGTGCGCCATTCGACTTTCGACGATGAAAATGCCTATTCACAAATGGATGGCGCAGTCTCAATTGTTCTGTCGCACCATGCTCGTTTTCGTCCCGATTTGGCTGAATGCGGAATTCATGTGCGCGACGATCGTGGGTGGCGGCGCTTGAACGTCGGTGAAATAGAAAAGATCATTCGTATCCTGCCCGGCTGTCTCGATTTTCGGAGGTACAGATGAGTGGGATCGGAGATCGGCACAGTGGCACGGCGGGCGGGGCATTGAACCTTGGCGGCAGGCCGATCTCGGTAGAGATCCGGTTAGGAAATGACGCATCTCGTGCTGCTGTTCAGCATTCAGCTTGGATGCTATTGAACATTCTTTGCCGGTTAGAAGGAGTCGTCCACACAGTTCGTATCAATTGTCCACCTAGGGTACGAACTACGCGGAGGCTGTCACCGCTAATTCAAACAGGCGGAGAGTTGATGCAAGCACTCCTGAGGGGGGCCGGCGCCATCGGATCCTCAGAAGAAGGATTTGCAGCAGTAGAACCTGCTGGACAGCAAGCATCCGACCTCGTTATCAGCGTTGGGTTCGAATTCAATTCTGATGCAACGTTCTGCGCGGTTGGAAATGGACTGTGCGGCGGACTATTCAGCCGGAAGATTGAGGCTCCCAAAATTTTCTCCGAGCTGACGATTGGACCCTATATAAGCGCCTGTCTTGCGGCAGGCGAAATTTTCAGGCTGGTTCGACTAAGCAGCTATTCTCCAGAACGGCAGTTGTTTCTCAATGCGCTTGATTATTCCCATGGCGCCGATCCAGTGTGGAGTGATTTAGAACTCCGAAATGAGGTGCAGTCCGTTTTGTTAGTCGGTGTGGGAGCTGTAGGTTCCGCGCTGCTTCATGCCTTGTACCCGCTACCGCTGCGCGGCACGGTCATGGCTGCTGATAACGATTTAAAAGGTATAGATAAGACGAATCTGGGCCGCTACTCGCTCTTTGGATGGGAGTCGTTAGGCAAAGCGAAAGCCTCTGAAGCCACTGGATTGCTTGGTGGAGCAAGATTCCAAGTCTTACCGCATGACGGTAGCTTTGAGTACTTTTTCTCAAAACAAAACAAGCCGCAGATCGTGCTTTCGGCGGTGGACAAAAATCCCGCACGTCATGCGCTACAAGAGCAATACGCTCCTTTGGTTCTGTCGGCTTCGACACACAACCTGCGCGCCGAGGTATTGCGTTGTGGGCCGCCCTCGATGGGTGCCTGCCTGGCATGCTTCAATCCGCTTGAAACAGAAAAACATACAGAGGAAGAAATCCGTGTCCTATTGCAAGAACGCCCTGAAATGGTGGCATTACTCTGCAAGAAGCTTCGGCTCAGCGCCGCTGATATTGCTGCTTGGGTTCGTGAGCGCAAGTGCAGCCAGACTGGCGATAGATTAGTTGAGGAGTTCAGGACGGATGACGGCTCAGTTGCCGCTTTTGCTGTGGGATTTGTGTCCGTGCTGTCTGGAACAATGTTAGCGGCAGAGCTGCTGAAGACGATTTCTCAATACCCAGGGCGGCTGAATGAGACCTCTAACCGTGCTATTTTTCAATTTCAAAACCCCGCCGCTGTCACGAATCGAGCGCACTTCTACTCGCGAGACGAGAACTGCATCGCTTGTTCATCTCAAAACATAGGCGTGAAAGTCTGGATGCGTCGATTCAACCAGTTCACTGAAGGTAGAAAAACGCCTGGAGACCATAGCAAATTGCCGAAAGTCGAAACCAGGCCAAAAAAGTCTCATTCAGGTAAGGTGCTGCATTGAATCTTTGCGATACATGAAAATCCTTGGTGTGTATCTGTGTGGCCGCAAACGTATTCCGAAGGAAGTACTACCAGAAGCCTCCTATGTCATGTTGGGGAAAAAATGAACGGGGAATTGAACTCGACCTAACATAATATGCACGACTGCTATGTGTGCCTTATAAATGCTTGACGTGCGGTCGATTTTGCCTTACATCGGTGGTTATGGCCTGCACTCACATATTGAAAAGTATCATTGATGCTATTCCGATTACGCGTCCCTGATTTGAATCTTGTGTGATTTGCGGTTGTTGCTATTATCAAGCAATCAGAACAGCGGGTCTCTGGCCATCGGATCGTTCCGGCGAAAATCTGGAGCTGTTTTCCTGCCTTTGTCCTGACTGTGAGGTTTCGATCAGCATGGCCGGCTTGGGAATATTGATCTAGCACGATGAAACCTAGTATCCAGTTTGAAAGTTGGCAAACAGCTCTGCCGCGTAGAGTGGCAACCCTGGCACGAATGCATCCGTTGCACCGCTTCGAGGCGTCCAAGGCTGCTCGACACATTGATCTCGGCAAGCATGACCTTCGAACGTTGTCTCTAATGGTGTTCGATGCGGTGATTGAGCGCATGGGGCTCGCTGCTGGAGCACCACAGGACGAAATAATTGAGGCACTAAGGCCAATCATTATTGCTGCGGAGCCAAACTCTGATTTCGTGCGTGTGGCTGAGGTGGCGACGGCAGTGCTCGATTTTCTGATGAACGAGGAGGAACGTCGACGGGCTTTTCGTGAGCAAATGCTGATGGTGGAAAATGGTGTGCAGGTTTCCAAGGAAGTTTCCTTTCATTACCTTCAACAAGTGCTCGGTCCGAACGATGAGCCGCTTTATCGGGCGACAGTCGAGGGCATCAATCTTTATACCGGCACGCTCGGTCTGGATGTCGAAGACGCTCACGCGGCGAACGCGGCAGTGCTCAAATACCAAATTGGTCGCGGAAGATTTCGCGAGGCGGTTGCGACTGCTCGGCAAGCTGTTGCCATTACCACCCAATACGAGCAGAAGGTCCAGCGTGCTCTGGATATTGCGCGCCGCGACATTACGCAAGTCAATTGGGCGTCAGAGATTCTCCAAACGCTAGGCGAAGCGCGTGACCATCTGCGCATTCGAATTGACACAGATAATGAAATTCTCCGTGCGGTGGAAGACCACGAGGACGACGCCAACATCCAGGAGAGCGTGCACATTGTCGAACTCGTCCGCCATATTCGCGAGTGTCAATCGCGCAATTCGGCGCTTCACGTCCTTGTGATGGACGCCAATGAATCATGGCTCGGCGAGCACACGCGCCAAGCCTTTCGTCCGCGAGCTCTGGGCGTATTGCCAGACCTCGAAGCATCGGTGCTTCGCTCATCATTGATGCTTGCGGAATCCCGCCTGGACATTGAAACGAGTTGGCAATTGACAGCGATCTTCCTGCCTCCCAATCCGCCATCTATTGCAGACGGGCGTCGATTGATCGAACTCTTGCTCTCGCCACCACGGGAATACGAAAGCGCCAACTCCGGATTATTCGAACCGGAAGCCGAAGAAATGACCCAATCGGCAGATCGCTTCGCAGAACAGGACTTCAGGGACGCCGAAACATTGCTTGAAACCGCCCCAGCCGACGGTGCCTTGATATCGGATTTGCTGTTAAAGGCCCAGTTATCTGGTCTGTCGAACAGCGTGCAGACACTTATATATCTGCTCGCGTTACGCGCCTACGGGGAAATGGAAGTGAACGCAGAATACAGTGTTAATCCGGCAGATCGTTGTTTTACAGCCGACCCGTTTTGGGGCGACGACTTTGTTATTCGTCTGGTACCTAAGCTTGAGGAAGTAACCCATGAGTGACACTGCCTCCGACATAGCTGAAAAATCGGGACGTTTGATTCGCTTCGCTCTTTTGCCGCGTCTTATGCCATCGAGCGATCCGGAATACTTGGCTCTCGTCAGGGAATTCCTCTCGAACCCGAATTTTCAGGATATAACAAATGCACTGGCGCGCGGCCTGGGGTTGCGCGTGCTGAATGCGAGTATTCAATCCGGGTTGGTCTTAGGTACAACGACTGGCAGTCCCTTTCAAGTTCACCGCGAAGACTATCATTCACGGATGTCAGCATCTGATCGCATCGTGCAAGGTCTGGTTCATTTGGGAATCGCGGCATGGTGTTTTCCACGCGCTGAAGATCTGAGAGAAGGGGACGACGTATTGCCAGCCCGAATCACAGTGGAAGACGTTGTGGAATACCTGCATACGGTTTGTGAAGAGCTCAAAGCGCGTGAGGAGCGCAACATCGCCGTCCCGAGTGCCGAACTTCGATTGGCGTGGCAACACGTTCTGGCACTAGGCAAATACTCTGACAGCGCAGACGGGCGTGGCTCTTTTGCGACGCTGGCTGGAAAAATTCGGTTCGCGTTGAATTTTCTCACTGATCACGGCTTCTTGAAACAAGAAGGCTCTGACGAACATCCGAGTTGGCTTGCCCGGCCGTCCTTTCGTATTCATGTGCGCGAACTCGCGGGACACGAAGCATTTGCTATTGTGACGCGCGCGAGGCAGGGGATTTTTAATGGCTAAATTACTTCGCCTCCATCTCTCCTGCGTCGGGCACAAAGACGCGCGATTTTTCCCACTCACTCTCGAGTTTCGAAATCGCCAAGGCGATCCGACCGAGTGTGTGGTGTGGCTCATGAATGGTGGCGGGAAATCATCCATGATGAACCTTTTCTATTCGAGCATCCTGCCGGAGAGCAGAGAATTTCTGGGCTCGAAAATCGAATCGAAGAATGACAAACGGAAACTGACCGATTACGTCAAAGCGAACGACATGGCGGTGATTCTTTCAGAATGGCAGATGCCGTCGGCCGGAAACCTTTTCTCCACGACCCGAATCGTTGGGCAAGTGCTCGTATGGAAGGGCGGAGTGGCAACGCCGGATGACGAATCGAGATTAGAACGTGAGTTTTTTACGTTTCGTGGCAGTGAACGGATGCCGTTTGATTCTTTGCCGTTCCACGGACTCGCACCGCAGCCACTTACGAGCATTACAAAGGTCAAAGAATGGCTCGCGCAAGTAAGCGCTGAATATCCGCAACTGGAAGTTGAGCGTGCCGATCAAAGAAGTAAGGGAAAATGGCGGGACATCCTTGATCGAGCAGGCATTGATACTGAACTGTTCAACTACCACCTCAAAATGAATGTGCGCGAGGGAGGTGCTGCCGAACTGTTCAAGGTTCGAGACACTATGGAATTTGTGGACTTGTTCCTGCAAATGGCGTTGAACTCGGAGCAAGCCGACAAAACTCGCGAACAGATCGAAGCAGTGCGCGAGAAACTCCTAAGACTGCCGCAGAAGGAATTAGAGGAAAACTTCGCCCTCGCCCTGTTGGAACAACTCCGGCCACTTTCCCATGAGGCTTCGGCGGCAAACGCTTCCGAGCTTACGTGGCGGGAGCAGCGGCGCGGAAATTTTCTGCTCCGCACAGCCATTGAAAATGCCATCAAGACGACGGAACAAAGCCTTACTGAAATTACGGCCGATCTGGCAAACATTCGCAATAGTCGAGCCAACGCACACAAACACAAACTCGCGCGACAAGAATACCGGCTCAATTACCACAACCTCGCTCGCGAACTGAAGTTTCGAGAAGCGCAACAAGCGGAGGTCTCGGCGCGAGAGAGGTTGCAAGCGGCGCTTGTAGGAAAGAATTTGGCCGCAGCGGGAATCCGTTTCACGCGTATCACATCGCACCAGCTTCAGTTCGATGAATTGAATCGACTGAAAGAGGCAGAGTTGGCGGAAGAGAAGCCTTTTTTAGACGAACTGCATGCTCTTGGCGCGGCTTACAAAGCTGCACTCGACGTTGATCTGGCGCGTATCGCCGACCTTCTGAAGACAGCCAAGGACGCATTGTCAAAAGAAGTTGCGAATCAAGGCGAAGCATCAAACTTCCTGACCCAATTGCGTACCGACCGTGCCAGAATCACGAGCGAGCTTGAAACGGTCAAACGCCATCTTGTACAGCGCGATCAGCGAAGAGCCAGCTTGCGCCAGGAAGGCTTCCTGCTTCCTGACGAAAAAGCGGTGAATGCGCTCGAACGCTGGCGAATCGAACAGCAAGACATTGAGAGTGCCGTATCCGCCGCAGAAGCTCGCATGGACGAAATTGAAACGGAGCTGCACGCCGTTCGCCAACAGATCGGCGATTTGTCATTGCGCCGCCAGAACCGAGACCAGGAAGCGATTGGGAAGGATCGTGCTTGGCAAAAGGGAGACGCCGACGGCAAGTCGCTTCGCGAATGTTCAGCAATCCGCGAAGTTCTGGCTAGCGATTCCCCCGATCTTGATTTTTCGGACTTGATGCGATTGCTGCACGTCCGTCGGCAACAACTCGATGAAGAGTTTTTTCAGGGCCGTCTCGACCGCGTGGATGATGAGCGAACATTGCATAGTTTCGAACTAGAGCGTTTGTTCCCCGCGACCCGGGAGGTCGAGTTGGTATTGACTCACTTACGGGAGCGAGGAATCAAAACAGCGTTACCCGCATACCGCTTCCTCGCGACCAATGCCACACTCAACGGAACGGCGCGCCATTGGCTTTCCATTGATCCTGCCCGCTTTTCCGGCGTGGTCGTAACGAACGAAAAAGAATTTGAATCGCTACAGAAACGGCCGTTCGCAATTCCTGGGCTACGGCATCCAGTCCAGATCACGCTTTCGGGCAATCCTGATGAAACGAATCTCAAAAGCCAGATGACGGTCGCGTTGCCGTCGGGAGATGGAGCTTTCAACTACGAAGCAGCCGCAATTGGACAACGCGAAGTTGAGAGCCGATTGGAGCAATCGGATGGACGCATCGGCGCTCTCGAAACGCGAAAACACGAAACGCTGGATGTTACCCAAAGATTATCTGCTTGGCGGAAGGAATTTGGCGGCGGCGCTCTAGCGCGGTTGGCCAGCGAGCACGACGAGCTGCGAGATGAGGTGAGCCGTCTTGATACACAGATCGATGCGGTTCGTGTAGCGGAAACCGCATGGGTAAATGAATGCCGCAGCAAGGCGAGCGAAGCTAAGGAACTACGACCGCGGGTCCGCATTCTGACGCAGCGCCAAGAAAGATTGCGCGGCTACATTCAGGAGTATGAGAGTCACGATGAAAGCTGGTTGGAGGAACGTCGTGAGAAGATTTCGTTGATCGAACAGCTTGATGGGCAAATCGCTGCACAGGAACGCGAAGTGAACCGTCTTTCCGGCGAAGTCGAATCCCGAAAAGAGCGCGTCCGTCTCTTAGCAGCCGAGCAAAAGGAACGCGGTGCACAGCAGGATGCGATTCGCTTCCACAATGCGCCGGCGGCACATCAACCGCCAACGCTAGAGGCCGGCGAAATAAGATATAACAACGCGCTGGTGCGTTACGAAGAGAAGTTCAGTCGCACCGAACTCGACGGACAAATCAAACAGTCGGAATCGCATCTTGCAGAGTTGCGCGATGAGCATCGGAGGCTTTCGAGCGGACTATCTGCCGAGGAGATTGCAGTTGCGGCAAAGCATCCGGATCTTGAGGGGCGACGAGAAGAAGCCGAACGAGAGCATCTGAACGCCTATAGTACCCAACAAACTGCAATCGCCACTTTGGTTGCTGCCGAAAAAGATCGTCCCGCTGCGCGTGCACATAAGCAGGGACTGGGACTTCCGCCAGATCAACCAACGCCAGAAATTTCCACAGAAGCAATAAAGTGTCGAGAAGCTTTGGACCGCGCCATCGAAGCGGACACCATTCAGATCGCAGGTCTTGACTTACAGATTTCCGAAACGGAGCGAAAGGAGCAGACACTCAAGTCGCGAATCTCTGCGCGGACGCCCCATATTACAACTTTGGAAGACATTATCGACTGTTCCGACGGTACGCCTCCCGTGCTGCCCGAAGACGACTCATTGGTTTCGCAAATAGTGTCGAACGCGAAGCGCCAAACTCAATCGCTGTTTCACAAATACCAAGCTTCCCGAGCAGTAGTTGACGAGCGCCTTGAGCAATTGCACACCGTTTCGCGCAAAGCGGAGTTTTCCGCGATTCCAATCATCGCACGGGAGAGAGTGGCGAACCTACCGCGCGAAGAATTACTGCAACGGTGCGGCGAATTTATCCAAAGCCACGAAGCATGGCAGAAGGTTTTGCGCAACGAGATCGAAACATTGAGCAAGGACAAAGACTTGGTTGTTCGCGCACTCGATGGTGTCGCAGCGTCGGCTGTTCGCCTGCTTGGTAAAGCCGAAAGAGCCAGCCTCATGCCGGATGCATTCCCCGGCTGGACCGGCCAACCGTTTCTCCGGATCACGGCACAGCCAGTCACCGAACCGGCGGCACGGCGCGACAGACTTGCTGCGCTCGTCTCTCGACTAGTGGCAGAAAAGGCGATTCCGACGGGCCACGCACTTGCTTCTGCCGCATTGCGGGAGGTCGGCGGAACAATTCGCGCGACATTGTTAAAACCAGAAGACCCACTCCGGCCGGATCGGTACGACATCACAGAATTCGGGACCTTTTCAGAAGGTGAAAAGATGACCGCTGCTGTGCTGCTGTATGTCACATTGGCGCAACTCCGCACGCGCGGTCGCGAGGAGCACACCCGCGAGCGTCAAGCCGGCGTGTTGCTGCTCGATAATCCATTTGGTACAGCATCGAAGCGCGAATTTGTAGAGCTTCAACTCCGCCTTGCACGCCAGATGGGCGTGCAACTCATTTATACAACTGGTGTGAACGACCTCGGAGCACTCGATGTTCTTCCGCGTATTTTGCGACTTCGCAAACGACATCGCGACCGCCGTTCTGGTGATCTACTAATATCCCAAGAGCTGCCAGAAGAGCATGTCGAAGGCGTCCATGCCAATCTGCGAATATGACACCTGCCACCGTAGAAGACTTCCTTCATCAACTCCTTGAGGTTGCTCGGGGGCGAAAACGGGTCGTTGCTCACGATTATCGTCAAGTCTTTGCAAAGATGTGTCCAATACTGTCGCCTCCGGAAGCTCGAACAAAACTTGCTGGTTGGCTCTCGCTGTTGGTCGAAACAGACGACATTGTTTTGCCGAAAGGGCGGCGCCTTTACGACAGGTCAGGAAGCGGCGATCTGCCCGCTTGGGTGGAGCTGGTTCGGCCGGGCGAGTTGACGGAGCAGCTCCCAGTTGATCCTGAGATCTATGCTTGGGCGCCGGAGCTTCGATTTGCATGCACGATACACGACGCAAGACAACTGCACATTTTGCTTCGTGTGCAGCAGTTTCTCGCCGACGGCGGTCGTCAGCGGCCGTTAATTCCGGTAAAGGAGCGTTCGGTTGAGTTGTTCGGGAAAGAGAAGCGTCTAGAAATGATGAGAAACGGCACACTGTTTCTCCCTGGCCGATTAAGTTTTGAATTGTTGCGATGCTTTCCGGTCCCTCCCCCCATGGTGTGGGAAAGCTCTCCCGCCGATGGGGTGCCTCGACCGGTGATCGTGCTCGAAAACCATAGCACTTATCACTCCTTCCATCGGTGGAACCAGGACTCACGTGTTTTTGCAGCCGTCGTGTATGGCAGCGGTGATGCACTGAAAACCAGCGCACCGGGTTTGGCGGAAGTTGTACGTTCATTATCGTGGGATGGTCGTTTTTTTTACTTTGGCGACATTGATCCCGAAGGTTTTCTCATTCCTCTCGCCGCTTCTGCTGCGTTGAGTACTGTGGAACTGTCCGGACTAACTGCGCATCGCGGTTGTTATCTCCGCCTTCTCGAACGCGCCAATCATGCATCGCTGCCGTCGGGCGGCAAACTTGCGCTTCCTCAAGGTTGCAAAGCTTGGTTGGGCAATGATCTCGCATCCAAAATTGAGGATTGGTTTGATCGTGGCGTCCGCGTGCCGCAAGAGCTTGTTGGGTGGGATCAGTTGGTCATAGATGGCGCTGAATTTGCCAGAGTATGAGAACAATTTTGCACTCACAGAATTTCTGTGTCCTGCACCAATATGATTTATCGACCAATCCAGTTGATCTGGGCAGGAATACCCGGCAGATCCTAAAACGAACACATCACGTTCCGTTTCGATGTGGCGGTCCTATTAATTTAATCACTTTTATGCTACTTTTTCCGTGACTGAAGCCTGCCAAAGGTGGACCCAAGGCTGTGCTGACTGTGGGTGGTTCGATTGGCTACAACGAAAGGCCGCGGCATAGCTTTACAAATCGGCGATCATTGCTGGGAAAAATCCGCCAAGCCGAAATACCGAGGCGCGCATCGGATAATTTCTGAACGTCTATCATTGATTGCTCGATTCCAGCGACTATCACCGCAGTAACAAAGTTCCGCGTGATGAACTGCAGCATAGCCGCTGGCACGCCGCTGCTCGCAAGCGGTGCGCGATTGCAAATTGAGCGATTGCAGGTGGGTTCCTCTTCGGCTAACAACACTGTATTCTGTTTCAGTCTTAAATCGCTCGCAGGTAAATCCTTGCGTAGGCTCCTATGTCCCGGAAGAAGGACCCGGCGGCCGTTGAGCTGGGTCGGAAAGGGGGCAAGAAAATCGCTAGACGCGGATCGGAATATTTTAGGCAGCTTCAGGCAAAACGAAAGAACCGCAAAGGCGGACGGCCCCCAAAGAAAGGGCGGTAACACAGGCTGGACGCGGTCGATAAATCCGAGGGTTGAAAACAGCGAGCGCTCGCTGTAGCATAAAAGAGCAACGTCTTAAACGCGCGGCTGGTAATTGATCTCAACTTCTGAGCTCTTGCGCGATCGACTGGATCTCAAAGTAGTGGTAGTTGGGAGCCGATCTCCTGCCAATTTCAAGAGAAGTGAGCGGCATGGACCAAACTGGCTACGACAACAGCCGCAGAGTCAACATCCTCAAGAAAGTAGCCGTACGAGGGAAGTGGAACCTCTTTCCCGCTGTGGTAGAGGCAAATGGCAAACTCAGGGACAAGATCAAGGTTCACGGCCAAGTCGAGGTCCATTCCGAAGGCACCTATTACATTGAGTGGTGGGAAGGAAAACAACGCAGGCGTCAAGCGATCAGGGGGCGCCGTCATATTCTTGAGTATGCACGCGCAAAGGCATTTGAACTCCAGGCAGCGAAGGCACGTAATAAAGTCGTCTCTGAGAAGTTACCTCCACATGGAAAAACAAAGCTCGATCTCGCGATCTCTGATTTCCTTAGAGATGTCGAACCGCCGCAACGCGAGCCAAAGACATATGCTGCGTACAAGCATTGTTTAAATTCGTTTCTGAAAAATTGCTCACAATTATATGTCCAGGACGTTGTGCGCCAGGATCTCCTTGCATTTATCCGCTTTCAATATGAAAACGGCTGTGGGGCTCGGACGGCGTATAACCGCGCGAATATCGTGGCGCGGTTTCTTAGAGTCAATGGTATCTCCAGCCTTTTGCATAAGTCTGACTGGCCAGCATATGTCGAGGGAATTGCCAAAATTTATGAAATCGACGAGCTCAGGGCACTTTTCGACATCTGCAATGCGTCCGACAAGCTACGTTACTTGTTTTTCTTACTGACTGGTGAACGTGATAAAGAAGTTCGCTTCACGACCTGGAAAGATATCGATTGTCGCCGAGGCACGGTTCGCGTCACAGCGAAACCCCAATTAGGGTTCAAGCCAAAGAACAAAGAAGAAAGAGAAATCCCTGTCCCGACCGCACTGCTGGAGATATTAGAGGAGCATAAAAGCCGGCAGACTGGACCAAATCAATTCAATCTCGTTTTTCCAACCAGCAAGGGCTGTCCAGACAAGAACTTCGAAAGTAAGCTGAAGAGGATTGCTTATCGGGGACACTTGAACTGCGGAACGTGTACTTCGCGGCACGGTAATCGTTGCGCAGACGGACCCTATTGTGGAAATTGGTTCCTCCATAAGTTTCGCAATACCTATGCAACAGTTAATTTGGAGGACAATGTGTGCAGTATTTCCAAGCTTCAAGAATGGCTCGGTCATAAGGACTTGGCATCTACCATGCTGTATTTAAAAGTTTTTCGCTGCAAAGACATTCGCGATCGGCTCAACAATAGTGAATTAGCAAGCATTGCGATCTTGGCAACGCGTGCAGGAAGATCAAACGATGTCAAGTTGCCAAGGAACGCCTGCTGATTATGCACTTACCAATGCGTCGTCGTGAGAAATTACTCACGCGGAACACGCAGTTAGTTAGCACCACTTCAAAACACCAGCCTGAAACCACTCTTTGTGATTGCGTCCATGAAGCCGGACGTATCCGACCGGCGCCGTGGCGTACTCAGTTCCGCGCAGTGACTGTCCAAGGCTGGGTTGGTCGACATTGCAAAACCCAACACCCTCTTCCGCCAAGCGCGTCTGGTGGAACTTTCCGATCAGTGAAAATAAATAGTCGCGCGTGTCGTCAGCGTTCTTGAATGAAATCGGGAACTGTACCAAAACAGCGCCGGGCCAGCCTTCATTGGCGATCGAATCCAGGCCCTCCCGCGCACATTTCTCGTCCTCGGTGCTGACCTGCAGTACCGCCTTGCGTCCGTCTTCTATGTACTACCATCCTCATGGCACACTCATGCGGAAGGGAAGACATTCATCCTGGAATCCCGAAATAGCCCGCAAGCGTGCCAGTACCTGGCATTTTAGTGCCGGCTGGCAGCATCGCTCTGCGAAATAGACTTTTCGACTCGAAACGACGGATCAATCTCGGAAACTTTGTGATCGGGTTCACAATGAGCCTGAATATCGTGTGTATGGCTCTGGATCCGGACCGTGGCTCCATTTTCCGCGATCTCATAATCAGATTTTATTTGTATTTTGTAGTCCTTTGAAACTCGAGAAACAAAGCTGTTTACGCTTAAAAACCGGCCGATGAATGGTAGAAGCGCGTACATGAAAACAATCGACGGCCGAACAGGCCACCGCCGGGCCAAGCCGACGCAAAAGCGCGATTTGCTTGGTGTCGATTTGGTGTCTATAAAGATGAGAATTTTGAACCATACGGTTTACATTATTACAACTAACGAATGCTATTGAACCGCACCAACGTATTCATTTATCATCGCCTCAAGGGTATGTTATTGATGCTCTAAGATCTACTAGCTGTGCGCAAGTTCGAGTCCCACTCTCTCCGCCAGACGCTCGCTGCGGTGTTCAGCTCATCCGCCACTTTCACGCTTCTATCGAGACAAAGCTGGCATCTGGATCAGCTTCTTCCGGCAACTGCTGGTCTTTGGCCGGCGATGCGAGGTAGTCGCTCCAGGAGGGAAATTCTGACTGCCTTGCTTCGAGCATCTGCCGTGACGATCCGGCCGGCGCGGTCAGAAAAGCCAGGAATTTCTCCTGCACATGAAGATCAGCGTTGGCGGCGTCGAGCCAGAGGAACTGTCCGCCTTCGTTGACTTCCAGGAACCACCACCGGTCCTGATTGTCGATGGCGAAGTCAAAGCTGCCGCAGGCGATACCAGACTTCGCTGCAAACGCCAGCACGGATTTTTCAACCTCCGGCGGCGTGATGATAGGTTCTACTCTCACTAAGCCTTGTGTGGCGTCCCCGCGCCAGTCGAGTGCTCCCCTGGGATTGTGGAGAGAATAGGAATACACGGCTGCGCCCAGCAGCACCATGCGTACGTCGAACTTCTTGACTACCAACTCCTGGTAGATGGCGGGCGCGTAGGTAAGCACTTCGTCGCTGGGCAGCTTGTCCGCGCTGAGTTCAAAGGTCTCCGTAACCACAATCGGGCCGCCCTGCTCTTTTTCCCAGATGTGCGTGGAGAAAGTTTTGCAGATCATCCGTTGAGGATTGCCGCAAAAATACTCGCGCACGGCTTGCGGCGAGTTGGTCATCAACGTACCAGGCACGTTCATGCCGCAGGCGCGGGCCAGCACGAGTTGGACGGATTTATTGTTGATGAAGCGCGAAGCCGTGTACTTGTTGACCACGCGCACCGGCAAGGCTTCAAGAAGATACATCAGAGAATCATAAAATGAGCGGTATTCATTGGCTGCAAACTTCGCGTCTGCGGGGGACGTTTGCGGGTTGGGCCTGGGTTGCATTGGCCGTCGGATCCAAATCACGTCGCCGGGCTCGACCAAATGACGGCCGAGTTTGAGTTGCGTATCCGCGAGCAAAGAGATGGATGCCTGTCTGTCCTCCGTCCATCCCAAGCCCGCCCAGCAGGCCACGGAGTATCCAGCTTGCTCCAGCGCCCACTTCAACGGCGCGGTATGATTTTCATTCTCCGGGGCGGTGATCAATATCTTCATCTGATGATTTCTTCTTTCCTGCTCAAGCTGCGGCGGACGGGCGTGATTGGACACCCGTCCGCGCAGGATTGGATTAGGATTCGCCAACGTCACCGTCTTTGCTGGTTCATGATCGAACAAGCATACGGTCACGGCTGTGAATGCCGCCGCTCACGTGGGGCGGACCCACGCAAGCTTCAGATTAACTTGTCACATCACCATCGCAGCCCTGCGTCCCCGGGCGGGGGATGGTGCATACGCTGAGCCGCGTTATGATACCGCCGTTCACATGGTCGGCTTCGCTAGGAGTCAACTCTTTTGCGCCCTGGCGGCCTAGTACTCTTTTGTCATTGTTCATATGTTTTCTCCTTTCGTGTCAGCCGTTGTTGAAGTTAGCCCACTGTGTCGCAGTCTTTTCCGCCAACGGGATTCCAGGAACAGATCGTCAAAGTGTTGATGTTGCCGGTGACGTGCTCAACTTCCGCCGGCGTCAACTCGCGTGCGTTCTGGCGGCTCAGGACTCTGTTGTTTTCCTTCATGGTCTTTTCCTTTCCTTAATGCGTAGTTAAGGTATTCAGCCGTGATGAAAGTTAGCCCACCGTATCGCAGTCGTTGGTTCCGACTTTGGGGCTCGAGGAACAGATCGTCAAAGTGTTGATGCTGCCGGTGACGTGTTCAACTTCCGCCGGCGTCAGCTCGCGTGCGTTCTGGCGGCTCAGGACTCTGTTGTTTTCCTTCATGGTCTTTCCTTCCTTTCATGAGTAGTTGTGCTCGTGCCGCTGGAATGCGGCTTCCCATGCAAGATAGCGAGTGATCGGTATCACTGCGGCTATTGCCATCGGCGGAGCCGGTGACGGTGGCTAGTGGATAGTGGCACCGTGCAAACGGTGGTTTGGACTGCGCCAGGCCCGCTGGCGGCTTCCAGTGCCATAACGAGCCCACGCGCCCGAGACCTCATATGAGTCTATCCGGCCATTCCTTGCCAAGTCCAAGGAATTGGAGAAGCGGGCAGTGTCTCAGTTTCAAACTGAAACACTACTGAGAAGCGAGTCGTAGTAATCAGGAGTAAGCAATTTCTTTCGATCCTTTCAGCAGCAACCCTGTTTACTGATTAGTACATCCCATCAAGCAAGCTGCTTCCCCCTACGGAGTTGCCTTATGAAGTGCCTCTTCGCTATCGCCTCTTGTCTGCTTTTGTCGCTCACCGGTTTTAGCCAGAGTTTTACCACGCAAAGTTATCCTGTCGGTTCAGGTCCGGCCCAGCTCGTCGTGGCTGACTTTAATGGCGACCATATTCCCGATCTGGCTACAGTCAATAACAGCGCCAATACTGTTTCCATCCTGATCAACAATGGCAACGGCACTTTCCGCCCGCATGTTGACTTTGCCACCGGGCCCGCGCCCGTTGCTGTTGCCGCGGTGGACTGGAACAAAGACGGCAAGATGGACCTGGTGGTTGTGAACAGCGGAGCAGATGCCGCGCACAGCGTCTCCATCCTGCTGGGGAACGGCAATGGAACGTTTCAGCCTCATCAAGACATCGCCGGAGCGCCCAATGCGAATTCAATCGCCGTCGGCGATTTCAATCACGACGGCAATCCTGACATCGCCACTTCCAGCAATTCTCCGGTGAATGCGGTGTACGTAAGTCTGGGCAACGGCGCGGGCGGAGTTCTGGCGCAGAAGATCACGAGCGGCTTTGGCCAGCAGCCGCAAGCCGGCGAGCACCAGTATCTGGTTACGAAAATTGCCTGGGCGGACTTCAATCGCGACGGCAAAGATGATCTCTATTACATTCAATGCTGCGGCGGCTTTGATGTGGAGATCGGCGCCTGGGGCGTGCTGGTTGGGAACGGCGACGGCACATTTACCGATCATTTGACCGGTCAGGTCTCCGTACCTCGGGACCTCATCTCGGTGGACATCAACCAAGACGGGCTTTCAGACGTTCTGCTCCCATATTCGGGTTGCCATACTCCCTGTACAGGCGCTCAAGCAATCATCAACAATGGCAACGGCACCTTTAAAGAAGTCGACGACATCAACGTTGAGGGCGATATTCCCGGAGCCGCGTCTTTCGACGTTGAAGGCGATGGCCTGAAAGACGTGGTGCTGGTGGGCGCGGATTTCTCCGGCACCAATTTCCCCAGCACGATCACTTTAATGATCGCGCGGCAGAACGCTGACGGAACGTTTCCTTCTCAAGTAACCACCGTGCCTTTGAACGCACCGCTTCCGGGAGGACTTACGCGGGCTGTGGCCGGCGACTTTAATCATGACGGCAAACTCGATGTGGCGTTCATTGACGGCCTTCCCGGGTCCGCGAACAACCCGCCTTCAGGATCGTCAGCGGTATGGGTTGCGCTCAACACCACTCCCTCCACTGCATGCAGGTTCAGGACGACCGATCATAGTGTCACACTGTGCCGTCCCTCTGACGGAGCTGTAGGGCAGTCGCCCGCGCACATCGTGTCGCACGCCACCTCGTCCACACCCGTCAGCGCAAGCCAAATCTATCTCGACTTCAAACTCGTCTTCCAGGTTTCAGGAGGCAATATTGATACGAATCTTGCTCTTGCGCCCGGCAACCACCGGCTTGAGGTCAAATCGTGGAGCAACGGGCAGAGCTTCCGCAACGACTTTTTCTTGTCGACGATGGCGGCGGCCTGTACGGCCAGCACCAATTTCACCGTAAACATCTGTTCGCCCGCACAAAACGCGAACGTGAGCTCTCCCGTACACGTTGTGGCCGCGGCCAAATCCACTGCGCCGATTACAACCATGCAGATTTATGTGGACAACAAACTGGTGTTCCATTCGCCAAACACCACGCAGATCACTACTGACGTGCCCATGGCCAAGGGAGCGCATTTTATGGTGGTCAAAGCCTGGGACAATACGGGCAGAAGTTTCTCCAGCAGCAGAAACATTAACGTGCAATAGGAAATAAGGCAGGCGGCAGTTGCCGATTTCACAACCAAGACCCAGACAGCGGCCAGACCGCCATGGCCGCTTAAACTTAATTGAAATGTTTGGGAAAATATTACCGCTACCCGGACTACAATCTCGAACTAGATAAATCGAGGTATCCTGGTATGCGTTTGTCAGGTCGGACCGGCCTTTTCCAGAGGTCAAGCGCGCTGCTTCTGGTTGGCCTTCTTGCGTGTATTCCACTTGCTTCCTGGGGCCAGGCTCCCGCCGCTTCGAGCAGCCAGACTACATCCCTGGGAGATTCGCTCCATCGTGGTGACGGCAAGCAACTCCATATTTTTTATCTTCATGGCATAGGGTCCGATGGTCCAGGCGATCATGACTCCCTGGCCCTGCGGCAGGGCATCTGCAAGTTTGTTAAAGATTGCATCAGTTTTGCCGGAGAGAAGGATGGAACAGAGTATGCCGATCAGGATGAGTTCGCGCTGAAGGCACCGCCTCCTCCGCTGAAGTATCTCGGCCAGGAAGTATGGAGGAAAGACCACTCGGGCGATTCATCCAGGGAATGGAATGCCGCGGCGCCTTTCGTGGTCCATTGGAAGCTCGCCCGTTATCACAACGCTCCGACCATCTACGTTGATGAAATCAACTGGTGGCCGCTGGTGTTCTCGCTGAAGTGCCGCCAGATCGTTGAGAACGACGCTGCCCTCGTAGGTCCCAGCGCTGACAGCATCAAGTTGTGTTCCACACTGAAGCCCGATGAAGCGGAGGATGGCAGATTCATCTCTTATGACTGGATCCCCACCGAGGACGCGCCACGGCTCCTGGCCCTTGCTCACAGAGGAGCGCTGGTCAACCGAAAACTGAAAAACGGGATCCTGGACTGGGGTTTTTCTGACGCGGTCCTGGCTCTTGGTCCCTTGCGCACGTATCTTCTCGATGGAATTCGCCAGCTTATTCTGAAGTCGGTGGCCATCTCACCCGATGGGACCAGAGGAGGCGACGCCACTCCACGGGACGATCAGGAATTTGTGATTGTTTCGCACAGCCTTGGCAGCTATCTTATCTTTGCCGCGCTGGATATTCGGCCGGCCACGCTACAAACAGCCACCGTTCAGAATTCAGGCGATGCGTTTAAAGGGGTCCTCAGGCGCACGTCCCTGGTTTACTTCTTCGCCAACCAGCTCCGGCTTCTGGAACTGGCGAGCCTGGATGGCGCGTCCGACAAGAACCTGGTCACACACCTTGAAGACTGGGGAACATTGCGCTGCG
>Ga0164306_10000035_pt1 | contig 53023 bp, 102 predicted proteins | sample Whisoiple_242_MG_FD_110213 | JGI IMG/M metagenome (GOLD analysis project Ga0164306, IMG submission 110213) | Soil microbial communities amended with fresh organic matter from upstate New York, USA - Whitman soil sample_242_MG | ecosystem: Environmental > Terrestrial > Soil > Unclassified >... | reverse complement strand
GTTATGACAATAGCCTTTTTCGCGTGCAACTTCTTTTATAAGGTCGTATGTTAATTGCTTCATTTGTACACCCTAATTAAACAGATTAATTCATTTACAACAAAACACGCAGCCGTAGCGATCAAAGCATTACGATCAGAGCTAGTAAATATAGTTGCGCCAGTTACGATTGTTGAGAACGCCTTAAAAGCACCTTGAATCTTTAATACCTCTGGCCCAGAATCTTCAAAATAGTTAAATATGCTAAATGTTATGCGTCTCCTTTTCATACTACTTTCTTCTTAATATCAACTTTATGACAAAGGTAAGCAAAGTACAGCAAAAAAGCGGCGTTAAAATTACCCATGTCCAGAACTGCCAAAACTCCCAGTATTCACGTTGCTTTGGCGTAAAACAAGGCGGGCAATCTTTGTGTACGTGAATAGAATCTACTTTTACTGAGATGTCAATCTCTCCATTCACGCCCATAACTTGAATATGAACTCCTAACGTGTCCAGCGTTTTAGGTAATACCACGCATTTAGATTGCTTGTGAACGTCTTTGATTTGGTTCTGTGGCTTACGCTCTAACTGGACATATTTAATGATCGTATCGCAGTCTTTAATGCCTTTGTCCTGCACGTTTTTTATTGCAGAATCCTCATTTGCCCGATAATTGTCTACTTGTTTATTCAAATCCTTAAGCTTATTTGAGTCTAATTCAAGGATCATTTTGGTAGCAAGACTCAAAGCACGTGCGTTTATTATACTGTCCAGTGCTTGTTTGCTAAACAAAGACGGGTATTGTTGCTCTAATGCGTCAAGTCGGTTTTCATGCCACTGTATGCGCCTACTTGGGGAGCACCCGACTATAATTACGGCTAAACCAAATACTATCCACTTCATAACTCTTTTTCTATTATTATTTTTTTGCACTCAAAACATTTATAGCATCCTGAGCGATAATATTCTCTTAACTTATTTGGATGTGAACAAACTTTTGGCTTGTTTTCATTTTCAAACATACCAATAAAGGCTTTAAATATTTTTCTCATTTTACCAAAGTTACGATTTTATTTTCAATATCTTTTAATGGCTCAACTGGCTGTAGTTCTATTCGCCAATCCTCCTGATAAAAAGAAGTCATTGCTTTTGTCCTTTTTACAACAACAAAAAGGAGTCCATAATTCAAAACAGAAAATCTGTTTTCTAAATTCTTAGATACCTCTGAAATATGAATTGATCGAACTATTATGTAGTCACCAACAACTGGGACTGTATGTAGTTGCAAGTCAAAATATACTCTCAATCTTGGCTTATGGCTATAGAACCTAAAGTGTACTGTTTCCATTCTCTAAAAAGTTAAGCCCGTGGTTAGCGGGCGGTTAAATTAACAATGACTCACAAGCCTCTTTTGATATTGTTTTCTGCCAATCTATACCACCATGCGAGTCGCATATATTTTGAATATCTACAACATCTATTGAGCCAACACTATCATTACTAGCTAATAGTTGTTCGTATTCACTAGGGAATCCATACTCGACTGATTGGAAATTAAATCCAAATTTACGATATCCATTTTCTGATGCACAATAACTACCTTTTGATATCTGCAAAGAAACGCTGAACCCATCAACACATACTATTCTAGGACATAAGAAAAAACTATTCTCATATTTACCTACCTGATGTACTGTTGTTGCTATTAACCTAAAATACAATTCTAAATTCATCTTACTATTATTTATTGTTTAAGTTTACTTTTCTCCTTTAAAAATTTTGTTCTTAGCTCTAGTACTAGCTGTTTGAATTCACTAGCCCATTCTTCTTTTATGCGAGCACCCACTACTTTAGATGGGTCTTTCTTGCGTCCTGAGCCTTTGCGTGCGCCTCCGTGTGTGTTATTCATATGGTCTAAATGGACATTAAGAAATTATAAGCTACTTGCCTATTGTTATTATTTCTTATCCTGCCTTCTATTTCTTTACATAATTGATTAGCAAGACTTCTTTCGATTTCATCCCCAGAGAAAGCACAAACCCCATCTATGTTGATCCCACAAGTAAAACGTATAGTATTCCCATTTAGTAATGAAAATATTTCCATGTTTTCGGCATACACCCAGAATTCTATTTTTCTCCCAGTAACAATTCCTGTTATACAATATTGTCTGTCTTCTATTTTAAATTGTAAAGAACGATCTTCCATTCTATTTACTAATTCAATTGCCTTTTTTACTTCTTCTGTTTTGAATAATTCCGCTTTCATCTTGCTATAGTTTATGAAGCTCTCCGTTGAACTTCTATACAAATATACGAATGATTTTTAATTATGTTTACATTTTTCAAGATTATTTTCAAAAACTTATCCACATAATTTATTTTGATCTTAAAATAATTGTTCGTAGGTTTGTGGTGTAAATGCGCAAGGTCGAGAAATGTGCGAAAGAACTTGAAGTGTAAAAACTTCACCCGTTGGGGTTGCCCGACAAATAAAAAGCTCATTCGTTCTCGACCAACGTAATGAGCTTTTTGCATTTTGGACGGTGAATATACGGTGGCAGTGCAGGAATAGGTTACCACGGGAATGTACGATATAAACCACGGGAGATGTTTAATGGTGAGTTGCCCGATGCGTACTAGGTTGATTTAATAACCGAACTGATGACACCACGAAATACTGAATAATCTCAAGTATTTTGGCTTTGAAGATGGCTGGCTCCGTTGAGTAAGTAATCTTAAGTCGGACAGTGACAGGAAATTGTCATGTCTGGCTTTTCAGAAAGGCACCACCAAAGAGTAAATAAACAACAATAGTATGTTAAGATTACAAATACACAATGACGGTAAATAAAAAAGGCAATCATTTGAGGCAAGATTAGATGATAGTAATTCCGATATTCGTATTGAGGGATACGGATCAAACAAAGAACAGGCTATTAACCAGCTAAAAGAAAACGTACAAGCGAGAATAAAGGAGTTGCAAGAAATAGACTGGGACATCTTCGATTGGATAACTTGGGATAATCAGATTATAAATAACACTTAAACAACAATATAATGTTAGAGATACTTAAATTTGCAGTTAGCGGTTTTTGGGTCTTCGTTGGATGCTTTTCGATGATATCAATGGTTCTTTATTTCTTGGTCAATGGACTAAATATATTTTTTGGTCGTATACTAAGAATGATAATGGTGTCTTTTAGGGGTTGGCCTCCTAATCATATTGACGCTGATGGTGACTGGAAGAAAAATAACAACGAGTAAATAAACGATAGAAACATGATATTACTTAGCTACAAATACGACAACATTAATTTCTTTGGAGATAGTTACGAAAACATATATATCCTGACAGTTCAAAAGTCTTATTTTTTTGGTCTGATCAAAAGAGAATTTAAAATAAAGCAATCGATCTCTATGTTCAGTTCGATTTCAAAGCACGAAGACTTATGGAACAGAATGATAGCAGAAAAAACAAGGTTTAACTAGAATCAACATGCAAGAGCTAATAAAGATAACGACTGGGTAAAGTAAAAAAGTATTCGTACTGTTTTGTTTTTACGTTTTAGTTGTTATCTTTGTATTATGGAGCACGGGTTAATAACAAACAACGAATTAGGACAAGCCTACTTTTATTGGGAATCAAACAACGGGCGTATATTCCTTGCTAGTCAAGTGCTGAAAGAGCTTGGATATAAAGGTCGTGGTGATGTACTTAGAAATTACGATCTTGTAGACGGCAAAGACTTCGTTAAGTTCACCAAAAAGAATGATCGTGAATTATTTGAACAACTGAGTGATTTGAAATCAATCGGTCAAAGAGCAGGTGAGGTAATATTTCTTACTGAGTCTGGATTCTGGAAACTTGTAATGCAAAGCCGTAAATCTATCGGAATAAAAACCCGTGACTGGTTAGCAAACGAAGTACTTCCAAGCATTCGTAAAACTGGCACCTATTCCATTGCATCTAATAACCCAATGGCAATATTCACCGAGCGGAACAAACAGCTTGAATTAGCTAAGAAATCAAACAGCATACTAAGCAAAACCAAAGACCCAGAGGCCTATTCTAAATTCTGGAATGACTTACATTTATTGGTTGTAGGATTGGATGCTAAAAGCATAAAGGCTGTCTATAAATCAAAAGAATCCGCCAAAGAGGTACTACGTAAGTACGCCCCACATTTAGAGGCTACAGAGGCCGTAATAGAGGACATTTGGGCTAGTGGCATAGGCTTGGATCAGATTAAAAAAACGGAGCTTCACAAGTCATTAGCTCATTCGTTCAATGCGTTGTTATCTTTAGGAATTGATATTAAAAAACTAGGGAAATGAAAGAAGTAACTTGTTATAAATGCGATCACTGCAATAAAGTGGTTCAAACTAAGGCTTACATGAAAAAGCATGAAGCCAAATGCTTTTTTAATTCAAAAACTAGAAGCTGTATAACTTGCGCTCACTTCAAGCAAGACATATATGAGCCACAAGGGAAAGTTAGATGGTGTAATAAAAGCATAGATTTAACTGGTGGACTAAACTCTAACTGTCCTAGGCATTTAAATATTGAAGCGTTGACGGCATCAGAAAACTTTTAAATAAAAACTAATGAACATTCAAGAACAATTAGCATCAATGCATTCTTATTTAATGCACAAGCAATTTCCTAGACTTTCTGTTTCTGTTATTCATAGACACCAAGATTTAGGGTTTCATATTATATTTGGATCATCAGTTAAAGAAATGGTGACAGACGAAATAAAAGATCGAATAAAGTCTTCTGGGTTTACGTATTCAATAAATAAATAGTAATGAGCGAACTAGAAATCTTGCCACAAATGCAAGATCATATAAACAAGACTATAAGGTCGCAAGTATCCAAATTCTACAGAGACATCGAGGACACTGTTAGAGTTAAACTATCAGATCGAGGATTTATCTTTGATACTAAAGAGTCTTTTTATCAGTTCTTCTCCGAGCGTGTTAGTTGTATTCAATACGGTGAGTACATCAAAGAGTTTAGGCTTGATTATAGTAACAAAAGCAAAGGTACGATACTAGTTAGGTGGTCGGATGAAATAAAGTTTAACGTAGGATATAATACGGATGTACGACATTGACGATATAATAGTATGGCAAGGATGCATAACTAGGTATTTGACCGTTTGGAATTTAGCAGATGATGAAGAGATAAGACTCGCGAGTATAGATGAAATGTATAGGTATTTAGCACGAATTTAGGATGGAAGCAAACAATGAATGGATAAGATTTGGGACAGAAAAGATTCCTAACGAAGGTCAAATAGAAATACTTTTCGATGATGGATCAATTCATAATATCGATGATGATAATCTACCATTTGCAGAAGTAACACATTGGAGGTATAAAAATGGTTGATAATGGAAGAAGAAATAGTATATTATATTACGTTAAAAGAGTTTCCTAATTATCCAATTGGATCACAGATCACTTTGTTTGGAGAAGGGAAACATAGGGCTTCTTTTGGTGGGGGGAAAGAAATACCTTGTGAATGGTTGCAAAATACAGAATGGTTTAGACCAGTGTATTTATCTGAATATAAAGATACTTTTAAAAGTTCTTGTATAAGTATAATAATGAAAGAGGCCTGTTGTAGTACAGAAAAGGCAAATGAAATTTTTGAATCAATGTTTAATAAATAGGCTTTGGCGCCTTAAAGAACCAGTATAAAGATGACAGCATCAGAAGCAATTGAAGGGATTAAGCAATTAAACAAGGCTCTTAAGTTTGCAATGAAAGACCAAGATTATATTTTGGCAGCAGATTTGAAAAACAAAATAAGAGACTTGCTAAAGTATATTTAACCATTATAGGCGCAATCAATCCCCGTTTGCGCCTTTGTTTTTCACAGTACGAAAGAACCGAATAAATATTGTAGCAACCCCTATAATAGTCCCTAAATACCCCGCATAACGAGTAAATAAATGAACTGTATCCTCTGCGCTAACCATGCCACTTTTAACAGTGTCATAAGCCGTAATAAGAGATGTAGTAGCCCATCCTACAAACAGAGTAAACTTAAGCGTAAGCCAATCAAATATATGTTTTTTATGTGTCATAACTATTCGTCATCTTGTGGATCAAACAATCCTTCCCAATTTTCTAAATTATACTCAAATTTATTCATTCCGTTTCTAAATCCATAATCATACATACTTTTCATAATCTTAGAATCCATAACCATAGCGTTATGTTTCCTAAACATCGAATCAAGATAATAGCATGTTACTTTTTTCCCCTTAATTAATGCCCTCAGAATACCTTCTCTTTGCTCTTTATATTCTAGGTTTTCACGCTGTATTAATATATACCTAAATATAGCTTTAATAATACGCATTGAGAACATAAACAGCCTTGGCAATGCGCCTACCTTCATGTCAAGTATCTGAGAGTTTTTTACGTCCCTCTTAAATTCCCTATGTATGTAAATGTCGATATCATCAACTGGTAATTTAGTAGCTTTTACGATAGGTACCAAAGTAGCTAGGCCACTGTCTGCGTATTCCCATCCGTTTATATTCCATAGGTTCCCAAGAAGCTCGGGGCAAGAAGCAGCAGCGATATACTCAGTGAATTCCCAGTAATCATGATCGTTACTATACTTATATTCTACTCGTCCTGTAGTGACGTTAAGCAATGCTATAATAACGGTCTTGCCACTATCTTTTAATTCTAAATAGTCGTCCTCAGAAAGCCATTTTCTAACTAGAGCAAGAATAGGTTTCATTTCCCCAATAGATACATAGCCCATAATTGATCGCCAAACCGCAAGATATATCTTAAGATCACCCTTTTTATTGAATGGGTAGATATTATATATATAATCGTTTTTGCTGGTAGTATAGGCTTCTTTTAGTTTGTCCCATTTTTTCAAAGCAAACAGGACGGACATAATAGCGCCAGTGCTTACCCCTAAAACATAGTCGTAATCCTTGTCTAATTTAGATGCATTACCTATTGTTATTGCCCCAAAAGCACCACCTCCACCTATTACTACTGCTTTCATTAATTTATGATATCGTTACTCTGTCAAGTATCTGACCCTTATAACCAACGGACTCGGTGTCTAAAGATAGTAGATATTCCAATAACTGGTTGTACATATTTTCCTCTTCAATGTTCAAAACCCCATCATTATTGTCTAGCATCTTAGAAATTGAATATAATTTCTTAACCATATCAGAATTGGTTATTTTCAACATTTTAATGTTCCTAGATAAGTAAGATGCTGCTGTTTCGCCTGCACTTGTACCGTTTTCTAAAATTGGGATGAAATTTAAATCTATTGTGTACATTTTTTTTATGTTTAATTGTAAGAATATCTATTGGTAGCAATAAGCCACCGTTTTAACATCTGTTGAAACGTAAGAAAAGCAAGCTTATCTAATCCCTCTGTGAACGCTGCTAGATTACACGTCATATTGTTCATGGTAGTCCCTGCTAGTGGTATTGTTCCAATAACATAATTATATGGCCCCACCACTGCAGATATGGCGTGCACATAATCTTTGTGTGCTCCCTGTGCCGAAATCACAACCCTATCATCATCTATTCTGTTTACAGAATAAATCCCGTTTTTGTGATTTTTCCTAAAGCATAGCTCGCTACTTCCAGTAAAATCGGAACCATCTTGAAGATAATAGGCGTTTCCCGTATATAATGCTATAGCATTACCAGAACCTGCCACACTAGGATTATTCCCAATAACGCCAGAATTAGTATGCGAATTAGAGACATCTGACATACTAACAATAATTCCTCTCTTCCGTCCAATGCTATTCCCTCCTTTCACATTAGTCTCTATCCAGCTACCAGGAATATAACCCTTGCGCGTAAAAACTACAGTTCCTGCACCAGAGTTAATAACTGTGCACTTTCCCAATAGTCCTATGAAATTTCCTGCATTATTATTCGTAGGGAAAAGGAACACCTCTTTTATCGCGTCGTAAATTCCAGCGCCTGCAATTTCTCCAAGAAGATTATAAGTAGCTTCTTTGTGTTGCAAGTCCCACCATTTTGCCCCTACAGAAAGTATCGACTTTTCGTATTTGGAAAACAGTAAATCACCCGTATATTTTACGGCAAATCCTTGCATATTAATATATGCTTGCGTTAATCAATAATGCAGTAACATTATCCTGAGAACCAGCATGAACAGACTTTGCTACTGACAATATTTGTCCAGAGGATATTAATAATGCGTTATAAAATACTATATCAACTTTTTGTCCCACCGCTGTAGTACTAGGAGTCAACGTGGCAAAGGAAGATTCGTCTAATATTGCGGGGTTGGCTCCTTGATTGTCAGATATAAAGGTTCGGACTACCATTGCCGAGCTAGCTGCTGCCGTAGCCTGAGAGGATATAAACCTGATACCTTCTATTCTTACAGTTGTATATAGCCCAATAACCAAAGCAGATCCGTTTGTCGTAAACGTTACCTGCGCTAACGTAGTAGCATCCAATATTTCAAACACCATGATATCGTTAACTGAATCATAAGCTTGATTATTCATGATATAATCAGTATTCGACGTTATGCCTGTGGGCATGGTTCCGCTTACAAATCGCACACGGTCGCCATCAAAATGGGCCTGTTTGTCAAGGTTTGAAAGCCTTGACCATGAAGCTACTGTTATTTTATCAGTAGTATTGTCTGCTGTTGCTGATCCTGTAATAAAAGGAACATTGAGTAATGTGCTTAAGGTTCCGCTACCGTCACGAGCTGCATTAGCAGCCGTCATTGTGACATTCCTGTTTATTACCTGCCGTGTGAACTGTGGTGATCTCATATTATTTTATGTGAAATTTCTATAGTTATACATATCATAGAGTGTGTTATGCGTTGCAATTTCTTGCTGAACAAACTTTGTATTAGCTATTGTAGAGGTATTATCCCCGCTTGGTGCTGTTGGTGCCGTTGGTGTGCCAGTTAAATTAGGTGACGATTTTGGAGCTAATGTACTTAAGTCCTGATCGCCAGTGTTATTTCCGCTTAAAGTTGTAATTCCTAAAATGCTTTTTATTTGAGCAGACGTAAAATAAGACACTATAGCCGACCATACAGGAAATTTTACAGAGCTTGCGCTATCTCCTGTACTTGTGCTTTTATTTGCGCTATCTTCTGGTGTAAAGCCTAATGCATTTTGTTTGTCAGAAAGCAATGTATCAACATCAGATTTAGTATACCCAACAACCCACGCCAAACCAGACCTAACATAAGCATTCGAATTGTTTGGGGCATCTGATATACCGCCACCAGAGGAACTTCTTACTCCTTGAACATAAAACGCTACATCATCGGACACAACAGGGTATGTCCTTGCTATTATTTGTCCACTAACTAAATTAGTCCCATCCTCTGCGAGCAATGGTAATGCGCCCGCCCCATTTAGATTTAATGTAGCAGTACCTGTAGGAAGGTAGCCTGCAGTATCAGAAAACCCCAACATAAATATGCTAGGCGACCCTGCTATAAATTTTGAATTAGTTCCAACATAAGCATTTCCAGAACCCGAATTGTCTGCATAAACAAACAACGAAGAGCTATATATGTCTACAAAATTATCATCTGTATATGTTTTAGTATAAAAAACAGACATTACTCTTTTCCAGAAATTAACGACACCTCTCAAGTCTAAAACCTTGTTTATGAAGCTTGGGATTGAGGCCGAGTTGTCCGAAGGAGTTGCACTGTCTAGCTCTGCGTCTGTAATAAGCTGTGATTTGCCCTTTATTGTTGTGTTTGCGTCTGGAATAGTACTACCAGCCACCGAATCATCTACGTATTTCTTTGTAGTAAATGCCTTATTATCCGTAGGGGCTAGCTGAGTCGTATATCCTATTTCAGACTCAATTACTAAGCCACCGTCTTTTTTATTCAAAGAAGAGTCTGCTACATCCTGCATTACAGAACGGGTATTGGAGGCTGTAGTTTGCCTTCCTCCGCTTAATATAGCCGTAGAAATTGCTGTGTATAACTGTGTAAGTGTCTTTATTGCCATGATTATACTGAGTAATAATATCCTTTTTCTGTTTCGTGAAGTGTTACGTGTGTATTTGCCCCCGCTATTAATATACCATCTGGCATATCTGTTGACTCTGTTGCTTGCACTTCCATTGTAAGCCTTCCCATTCTTGAGTTAAGAGCATCGTTTTTGCCTTCATCCCTAATGTCAATATTATTTATTTTTGTTCTCCAAATAAATCCCTTTGAAAAGCCTAAAGTATTATAAATAGGGTGGTCTATGATGGTTCTAATAACGCCTATAATTCGCTGTAATGCAATTGCTGACAGATTATCCCCCTTTGCGGATTGCGTTGTCTTAGCGTTTACATATACATCTATGTGATAACGGTATATCCCTTTGTTTGTCCCGTCATTTGCTTTTAAATCACCAAAATCCCCCCTCACAAATGAAACATTTATTACTGGAAGTTCCGTCTTGTCTTCTGGATTTATAGCCTCGACTTGCCCTTTAATATTGTTCAGATTTGGGTCGTTTGTTAGTGTGTATTGATTAGCTAGTTCTGTGACCAAAATAATCGCTATTTGGTCTCTGATGATTTCAAATTTTTGATTTCCTATTGGTAAACTAATCATAATAATCCTCTAAGCATATTTCAATTAGTCCTGTTTGCTCGTCTGGCATCCAATATTTGGCAATATAGTAACAAAGTGTCCCCGTAACATCCATTACATTAACTTTGTGATTTTCAAAACTAACCTCTCCATTATTGTTTCTAATAGGATATGAAGCATCATTAAATATCAGTTCTGACACCGACACATAAGATTGCTTAGAGCTTATTCTATTGCCTTCTGTATCAACACCAAGCCAAATCTTTTTGTGAAGCCCTTGGGTTGTTACTGTTTGATTTGAAGGAGAAATAAAAGTAATATCTTGGGCGAATCCGTCTTTATCAGATGAAAACCGTTTTGCGTCTTGTATAGCCTGATCTAATAGCCCCATGTTTTAAGAAAAAAAGGGGCGAACCCCTTTTTAAATTTACTCTTTTTCTTTTTTCTTTGGAGGCTCAACAACCTCCTCTTTCTTTTCTTCAACAAGCTCCAAAAACCCGTTTTTGATTCTTGTTTGAAGCTCTACCTCGTTTCCTTCGTAGTCCTTATCAGTTACGATGTCGCCACCTTTAAGAACCGAATTACCCAACGCCATTGAATATGTTAATACTTTATACTGAGCCATTATACGCCTGTTTTAAGTGTGTAAATTTTGTCTACCGCTGTTGGAATTGCAATCGCTGCTGATTTCACGATAATATCGTGTTTAGCCAGTCTTTGATCCATCCACTCAGAAACCATGTAAGGACCTACGAAAGGAGTTACACCACCACCATTCAAGTTAAGCAATTGAGGTACTGCTGCATAACTAAGAATGAACTCAGGAGCTTCGTCAATCAAAATTGCCGTGTTTGGGTCAATGTACGGAGTCTGAAGAACTGCTGCAACACCTGGCGAAGCAGGGATATCGTAGAATTGTGGATACGTCCAAATCAATACCTTGTAAGACCCTACTGTTAGGATGCCATGGAATGCGGCACCTACCGAGTTTCTTTGAGGGGCATTTACAGAATCCAAAGCCATGTTGAAAAGGTTTTGTTTCTGTAAGAAAAAAGGATTCGTTTGTAAGTCTGTTAGGGCTTTAGAACCCAAGATCATATTAAACATTCCCCCTTTTGCCTTACCTACTTGACGCAAGAAATTACAGCCTGTTTCAAGTTGAGTATATGGGTTGATACCTGTTGGAAGGCCACCAGATAAAGAAGCATTAGCCCAATAGTTGCCAGCCCCTGGGTCAACCAATGAAGCTGCTTTCCTTTTAAAGTCAATGTTTGTGCCATTTACAAGTTGTACTACGCCTGTCTGAAGAACTTGCGCACACTGCAATTCGTAACGTCTTGCAATCTTGTTTTCAAGTTCTTTCACCTTCATTGCAACAGAATACAAGAAGTTTGCATAATCAGAACCCGTGATTTGAGTAGACCCGAAAAGGCGATCGTACAAATCAAGCTCAGTAAGATCGAAATATTCATCATACAAAGGAGGGAGATACATTCTTTCTGTAGAAGAACTAAAACGGTTCCTATTCCCCTCTGTACCCCTAAGTACATCCACAGCGATCATCTCAAACCCTCTCTGTACTTCTACAGATACAAGCTTTGTCCCGCTGTATGTCTCTTTAAAAAACGACCTTAAAAAGGCTGTTGGTTCTGAAATCTGACGATATACGTCGACTAAATCTTTGGTAAATAACGGTCTTGCGTCCGTAACTGAAATTTCTGGCATGTCTTAATTTTTTATTGGTTGTCGAATGCTGTAAGATCGTTGCTGAATTTCAAGATGATACCAACGGTATCCGCTGCGATCCTGTCTCTAAGTCTGCGACCAGAAACTACAGTGTTTAGCGTGTCAGTTCCGTTTTGGAATACTACTGCTTCCTCTGCTACATCACCCGCTATACAGTAAGTAAGTGTCACAGATGCGCCATTTGCTACAGTAACAGCACTTGCGGAAATACCTACAGGGAATTGGCTATTGTCTGATGCTGCCGCAACAAGTGGCAATAAAAGACCAGAAGCCGAAATCCTACCGATTACGGTGCCTGCTACAATAGTAACCGAACCGCCTGAGCTGTTTGTATAAGTACCAGTTGCGTACCTATTATTTAACAGGAAAATTTTCGATAAGTCGTAATTGGTTATCGCCTGTTGTCCTGTATTCGTGGTTTGATTTACTGTACTCATATTATTTTGGGTCTTTACCTAGTCTTTGAGCCAATGCTTGTTTTTTCTCAGCCTCGAAAGCTGCTATTTTTTCGTCCTTAACTGGGTCTGCTGATGCAGCAACTTGACCAGCCTCAGGTAGTTTTACATCAACTACTTTGTCTTTCTCGACATTAGCCAACATGTTTGCGCTAACCGCTTTTACGGAAAATTCAGATATTACTTTTGGGGTTACCTGAGTTCCTGCTTCGATTCCTTCCGCTACTGCTTTGGGGTCTATCGTATTCCATGCCAGCCATGAGCCCACACGGTCTTTTTCCTGCGACACTCCCAATGCAACTGCTTCCGCAAATACGGTGGGGTGTTCTGCTTTTAATTTATTTAAATCCATATTTATATGTGCATTTACTTTTTGAACTATTGGGGTGTTTGAAAAGGCCGCTATTTCTGATAGCTTATTATTAAAGGCTGTAACCTCTTCATCGGTCAATTGTATAATTTCGTCAATCAAACCTACTTCTAGTGCTTGTTGGGCTGACAAATAAACATCTATCCTACTTGTGGGATCAAATATTTGATCGATGGTATAACCTGTAATTAAAGCGAACTTAGCCCCGTCAATCTGTTTTAAGAATTCAGCTTTTAAGTCTGCGTTTATATCGTCTAAAAACTTTTGATCCTCTGGGCTTTCTACTGTCATGTCAGCCCTATGTATCATTATCTTAGAAACAGATAAGGCCTTTCTTTTCTTTGCATAAGGCAACATGAAAGCCCCACCACTCATTGCCATCCCATCTACGGAAATAGTAATATCTCCATGCTCACGCATTTTTGCCACTATTCCCCATGTCGCAAACAAACTGCCGCCAGGAGTATTAACCCTTATAGTGGCAGGCTTACCCATATTGTCGTTAATCCCAGAGATCAACGACTCAGCAGTAAAACCAAAAATACCCGTATAAAGATATAGCTCTTTTGACATTGCTATAAAATTGATCCTAAAAACAAAATATTAAAAATTAAGTAACCATTTAAGTAACTATATAGTATATTTGTATTATGGCATCAGAAAAAAATATTTACATCAAAAACGTACCCGTAGATATAAAAGCGGACATAAAAACAATAGCCGAGAATCTGGGGGTTACAGTTACTCAGCTATTGAAACCAAAATTACGTGAAATACGGGATTCTTACCCGCCTGATCTTAGGATTAAGAGACCTAACTAATCATCATTTTTGCCTTTTTCTTCAAGTTGTTGTTGAGGCGTTTCTTGCATCTCAATACCCAATTTCGTTGCCATTTCCAATTCATGGGCGTATTGGATTACATTAGAATAGTATTCTCCCTCCCCTAGTTTCTCGGTTGCCGATTCGGGAGTTGTCAACGGTATTGCGGCCCCTGATTCTCCAAGTTTCAATCTCTCTGCTTGAACCTCTTTTAGTGGGTCGATATGTGGAACTACAGCACCTACAAATCTTGCATTCCTGTATGCACTAACTAGCATGTAATTGCTTGTTAGTCTTGCGTTAAGATAACCAGGCGCTTGTAATTTAAATGTCAACACCTCAACCTCTAGCCAAAAATGATAAATAGGAGCCAGGAACCCTTTTGAATGCTTAGTTCTCTTTACTGTTAATGTATGCTCAAAGTCTTTTACGGCCGCCCTTGATGATGAATAACTACCTTGGTATTTACTCATTATGACATCAGAGGGAGCACTAATGCAAGCACATGCAATGTCAATATTTACGCCGTAGAACTTTTCAAAGTACAGATCATTTTTAGAGCTGTCAGCGGCTTTCAATGATGCCCCTTGAGTAAGGTTAAATACTTGCTTGTTTGTTGTAGTCGCTATTGTATTAGCTAGTTGGTTGCCTTGTACGTCAAGTGGCAACTGAGGGTTCAACTGGTTGTCAATATCTAATGCTCTAGTCAGTTGATTAGCCAAAGGAAACTCTCCCGTACTTGCAATATCGTGCTCAACTGTATATACTACTTTGCTACGCTCTTCTGCACTGGTAAGAGTTGCGGACTTGTATCGCTCTAATACTTTAAGGGTTTCTAAGATTACCGAAATAATAGGCACCCCACGTATGTTGTCAATGCGCATTTCATCCCCATAATATAAGTATGCTTGGGTAAGTCCCCCATTGGTGCCAGTGGCTGGTATGCGTTCAAATTGGTTCGTAACGGGTGAATTAGGAATTACTCCCGCTTTTCTTACCCAGTATGCCATGTGTCGTCCCGTGTCGTCAGTCTCTACCCCATTAAGAATTCTATTCCCATTATCTAAAATCTGTGGATAAAATTCATTTCCAAATACTGGGCTACATACATGTTGCCCGTCAATAAGTTGAACATTTACCCCTGTTTTTCGGTCATACCTCAATACTACAAGGACGTCACCGCCTATATATGCGTTACGCTCCGCAATCTGTTGTATCTCTCCTAATGTGTGTTTTTTAGCGTAATCTACATTTGTACAATCAGCAAAACAAGCCCAACGTGCTTCGGTAATCTTACTGAACGCTTGACAATCTATCTTTACGCCCTCTGATTGTAGCATAACATCGTTAAGCTGCGTTTGAAGCTTAAGACCGTTTCCGATAACCCACATAACCATACGGTCAATAAGAGTCTTTGCAATCTCGGACTCATAGTAAGCCTGCCAAGACCTAAGACGCAAACCAATATAGTCGGGTCTATAGGTTTTGATTGGCCCCATTTCACCCATGGTCTTTTCTCCGTTGAAACCGATCGCAAACAAATGATTATAAACTCCCCCACCACCAACCCAGTCAGCAGATGGATGGTGTTTTTTTTGTACAATTTCTTTTGTTTCCTCTTTAATCTCTTCGACTACCTGTATTGTTTCGTCCTCTTTAACCGACTCTTTAGGAAGAAAGAAATTACTAATACGTTCCGTTAAACCCATAATTGCGTCTAAAATTATTCTGGTCTGATAGTCTCACCATTCCAGTCTTGTTGTATCTATTAATGTATCTTTGTCTTATGATTTCAAAGGCCGTGATTGACCTGGCCACCTCAGAAGGGTTTCGGTATCTAGTCCGAATTTTTGTTTGTCCGTTGTCAAGCTCGTATTCGTCAACATCCCCATTACCAGCCGCTTTGAGGGCTGTGGCTTCTAGCGCATCAATAACGGCATTAAGAGCGTTTATCTTTGACAAAAGGTCTGGTTGTGCGTCTATGTATATATTTGCTGAGTCGTAAATTATCATCTTAGTTTGTCTTTACATTGTCAATTTTTGAATCGCTAATATCTAAATGAAACGCAGGATTTGGGGTATATGTTCCGCCTCCTGCAATAATCCCAGCCTGTATAGCTGTAAGCTCTAACTTTAAATCATTTACGAATTGCTGCAATCCTTGATTTAGCTTTAGGTATCTAATCAAATTATCAGTATCCCCATTAACCAACAAATCCCCATCGTTTTTAGCCCATAAATAAGCCTTTAAAGAGTTATTTTCATCGGTGGAATATATGCGACATTCGCCAATATCTGCCAACTGGTTAATGTTTATGTATCCTAAGATCACAGCTTTGCCGTTCTCGCTTGTTTCTGAGTATACGGCCAATAGCTTAGGGACAGGATTTGAGTCTATCCCAAATGCACTAGATTGCCTTGGTTCTTGAACGTCTGATTTGCCAAATCGCAATATCTTGACCAGTCGACTTGTGGCCGATCCTATACGTGTTGATATTACCTTTGTAATCTGCATTATATATTGCTCGTATATCCTGTTGCGCTGTTTTTGTGTGGATCAACAAATATGTTATAAGGAACTGACCCGTCATAACAACAAGGCAAAACGCATGTTATTATTGCTGTTAGTGCTTCTGAATCTCCCTCATAACTAACTGATTCCACAAAGAAATTAGTCTTTTTGTAAATATAGAGATTTTTGTTGAGAATTGAAATAATAGTATTTGGCCTTATGAACTGGTCGCCTATCATCCACCTATCAACCTTTATCGTTACTGTTATATTTCTAAGTTCCGCAGCAAGGGCATTTTGAGCCGCTTTTTTTACTGAAATATTGTCCCCTGATGTTTGGATTATGTTCTTTGGCCTGTATATTTTCTTTACTGGCACAAACGGGTTTTGAATAGTGTATTGCGATGAGTCGCCGTCATCAGCCTGTTTCATTACCGTAATATGGCTGTGTAGATTCTGACCACCAAAGTCCATTTCCATTTCAACTCCTATAAGCCCGTCATGTACAAATAATACAGGCGTTTGTTTTGTGTTTAGTCGTGTGAATAATAAATCACCTTCATTAGTATGCGTAATGATAATATTCCTTTGGTTTGCTAGCTCTGTAAGGTAGTCGGCAACCGTTTGCTCTGGCTTGGCCGTGGTTGTCTCATACGCTCTGTTCATTTCTTGAGCTACCGAAGCATCTACTTTTTTATTTATACCAAAAGGTTTTAATAGCTTGTCTGATATTTGATTAAGAGACAACCCGTCATATTGTAGCGGAAAAGTATCTAATGGTATGTTACAATCAAGCAGTGGGCCAGTTAAAGAATATCCAGAAAACGTAGCCATAGCCTTCTGTGCTGAGTCTTTAAACTTTGGACTCAGTATATATCCGTGCATTATTTTAACGCCTTCATGCTCAATTATAGCCTCGTGGTAATGGGACACACAAGCCAGTTCTTCTTGGTCGTGGTTTTCTGGATCAAAGTAAAAATCAAAGGAAAATGACGAGGCTATACTGTCATACTTTAAATTCATCTTGAATGAATTAAAGTACTCGATTGTTCTAATCTTTAGCCTATCATTTATCTTTAAAATCATATATAGTATTTAACCTCAGTGTTTTTTCTGATCTGTATGCATTGATTCAGACCCCATCCATTGTTTGCCATTAATTCATCTATGTTGTTGTCGAATTCGTCAAGACCATATAGCTTGTGCGTTAATAACACGATGTTAGTATCTTGATCCAACAATATTTTACGCTCTTGCTTCCCGTTAAGTGCTATTATGAATAGGTTTGAAATTACCGTATTCATTAACTCGTTTAGAGCCATAAACGAAAGCCAATCAGGTATAAAAGAATCAGCTTTACCTCCTGTGGCTGTCTGAATCGAATCCAAATCCACCAAAAATGTGTTGTAATTAATAATTAGTGTTTCTATTACATTAATTACTGTAGTAGAGTTGGTATAATTGTTTGGTAATGGCGTACTGGCCGCGACCAATTGAGCCGAAATCAAAGCCGCGCCAGTAATCTGAAATACTTGTTTTGTTGATGGGTTTATTTTTTGATAGCTATTTTTTGGTACTATCTGAGCCTTTAATGCATCATATTGACTTGATAATGAATTAAGCCTAACTTTTACATCTGTGGTAAAATTAGCAGGAGTCGAAATCAATGCTTGTATAGTACGCATCGCAACAACGGGCGACTGGATAGCGTTGTTTATCGCAGATTTAGTCGCATAAAACAGGTTGTAATATGCCGATATTTCATCAGGTAGTTTAAGTATTGGAATAGTCCTTGTATGAACCGTGTCCGCAATCTGATTCATATTCACAACGTCTTGACTCTTTAATTTATAAGTCAATGAATTAGTGAAATTAGTATCAAGATTTTCCTTTTGGATCAAAATATTATCAATAGGATCAATTACCGTTTTAGGGTTGTCTTGATCTATTGTTTCTATTAATTGTCCAGTTATCTTCGTTACATTATAAGAGTTATCATCAAACTCTAAGCTTGTTGGTTGTGCTAATATTTGCCCGTATAAAGGATGAATAACAACCCAAGGTCTACTATTGTCGTCTGCTGAGGTTCTAAATTCTTGCGATTTTTCAATGTTGTTTTCCCCTTGAAAGTATATTTCAATATCATACCTAGCGCCTTTAGGTTTCCCTCTATTAACAAGCGATCCTGCAAGATTAGGGAAATTGAATTCAGAGATAAAATACTCTACCTTTTTTGTCGCATTCATCCAGTCAACGGTATATGATTTTCCATCTGCTGTTTTAATGCTAAATCCTGTATTTATTTTATCTACCCAACTCATTTCATATATTTTAAAATTTCTTTTTCAGCTCTTATTTGGAAAAACTGCTCTATCTTTTCGCGAGAATCATTTCCCGCACGTTTCACAAAGTTATGAGCACTTACCTTTACTGATCTCTTAGCTTTGAATGAATAAAGAGGGGTAAGCTTAAATCTCGTATCTCCTTTTTCCCTAAAAACAGAATTTACCTTAAAAAGGGTCTTATTGGCTAAAACAAAACCGCCTTTACCCGCCTTGAAAACTGCTAATTCAAATTGAACGCCCTTGTTGGTGCCGTCTTGTTTTGATACATCAACAATAGTCTTTATTTTCTGTAATCTTGCGTTTGGTCTTACCAATGAATTGCTTCCGCTTTTCCTTGCGCTTTTCATTGGAATGAAAGCTTTTTTCTTTATTCTACCACCTGACTCTTGTTGCTCTAGGTCTTTAACCGAATAGTTATTTGACCCTTTTAATCGGTCATCAACCATTCCGATAACCGCTTTCATTTGGTTAACACTAAAGCCTGTTGCTCTATCATAAGAAGAATTGGCCTTAAAGAAGTTGTGCTCACGATTAATAAACGAATCTTTGGACTCTTTCATTAAAGTATTCATTTTCATATCTTTTGCGCAATCGTTTAAGCTCTCCCGTATTGCAACAGGCAAAGCCGAACGATTCAAAGAATCTAGCTTTTTTGAATACTTTTTTACCGAGTCCGTGTTTATCAGAAACATTAAAACGTGTATTGTGTTTGTTTTTTGTATCTGAATTCCCCCATAACCTCAATCGATCCTGTAATAGAGCCTTGCGACCTTACAAACAACGTTGCTGGCCCCAATAGCGATACCTTTCCACACATATTAGTTGTCGTATTTCCAATTGCGCACGACCCTACAACGTCAACGCTCGTGTCAGCATTGATAGGCAAAGGCAAGTATATATCAACATAGCTGGTTACCGCTGTTGTAAATCCAACATAAAAAGAGCAGATCACGTCTCTGAATGTTTGCTTATACATCATTCTGTATCCTACTATTGTTGATGGGCTAGGAATGTTTACGGATACATCTGCCGTCGATGTGATTGTTGTCCAGTCTCCGTCAAATAGCTTTACCATTGACCTTAAGAACTCATTATTAGAGTCCTTGTCAAAGTTCCCATTTGGCGTTATCCCCGCAACACGCATCATTTTTGCAAAGAATTCTTGTATGTCCGAGTTTGTAAACTGATTTACAGGGGTTCCGCTCCCATCTCCTGGATTATCCTTAATTTGGCCATTTGGGAAGTCTGCGCTTGCTGGTATTATATTTGGGTAATTACCTAATCCTTTTGCCATATTATATATAGTTTACAAATATGAACCCTACATTATTTAAGGGCTTTGTTTTTAAAATCAATTGTCTAAACTCGTTTTTACGTATTAAGGGTACATCCGCAAATGTCCCCAATGTCTCACCGCCTATAAAGAATGTCCCCGAAAGACTAGACCCTAAATCAAAAGGCAAATCTAGTTTTTCGTCTATATAGTTGGCGATCTTGTTAGTATAGTACTGTCCATATTCGGTATCCCCATATTGCCTATCGCCATATTGTACAGCGGTTAGCTCCGAAATTCCGTATACTTCTAAAGGTGTTTTCGCAACAAAACCACCCATTCCGTCATCAAATATGTTTTCATGAATCCAAACATCAAATCCAGCTTGTTGCAACTGATCCTGCAAGAACAAATAATGCGATCTTGCTGGTTGTCCGTTTGGATATGCTATTACCTGAAGTAACGCCTTTTTTCTAGTCGCCAAATCTAGGACACTGTTTTTTGTCAATCCATAGACTCGCTCCCAGTTGCTTGCATCATCCTCGGTAAACCCGTCATTATCGGGTATTAGCCCATCAAGCAAACTAATAATGTCGTTGTATGAGATATTTTGAATATTGTTTAAAGCAATATGTAATGATTCAAGTATTCCACCAACAGGCATAGCAAATGCCCTACCTGTTGGGTATAATTGCCTATCGCATGCTAATAAATCATCCTTAATATCTATCATACAAATGTAACACTATTTAAATATGGGATATTGCCCAATAAGAACTGATACGATGTTTCTGATACCGAGTTAACTGTAAATGTAGGGGTCGCAAACGAAGCGCCAGGAGTGGCCGATAAAATTACAGCACTTAGATTGTTTGCATCAATAATATCATTTTTGTTTGCGATCACATCCGCACTGTCTACAAATGGTCTAACCGAACCCACATAGTCAGTTAATGCCGAGGTTATCAATGCTTGTATTTCTGTGGTAGCACCTATATATCCACCTATTGTAATGTCAATTTCCAAAACAGTTATTGGATGATAATTTACAATTACTTGCAATGGCCTTCTGCCCCTCTTATTTAAAGGTAGTGAAGTATCTGGATTAAAGTTTACAACCGTCTCCACTGCGTCAATCATTGGGGTGCTTGGCGTTCCCTTACCATCTGTTGAATCAGCAATATCCGATTCTATGTACAAATCTACTCTATTGTCGAAGCCACTTGCTGCGTACGGGTATACCGTCTTAACGCCTTGTACGTCTTGCGACCACAATATATAATCTACTGCAGATCCGCCTTGCGGTTGTAACCGAAAAGACCTAATTACATCAAGCCGATACGATTCTATATCCTCTGCACTAAGGGGCTGTATTGATTCAGATACTACCGTTGCAGTACTGTCAACTAGTGCAATAGGGGAAGTACTTGTAAGTGTATCGAGATTATTTAAAGAGGATTCTATCCCTCCCTCCAAAGCCCTTAGGGTAATCGTATCGGACGTGGTAACCATGGTATGAGGCAAATCCAAGATAAACATTTTTTGCGGATTCTTCGAGGAATCATTGCTTAAGAATGTTGTTTGTCCTGGTACTACCGCCCCAATAGACCCAGTAACGGTTACTAAGTATTGCCCTTGTGTCGATCCGTATGGTTGACGGCCTAGTTTTACGGCTCCCCATCTCTCCAACGTTCCACCAACAGACTCGCTATCTGCTATATCTGGCAGCATGTTTTTCTGTACTTCTCCCAAAGCTAAATACAATAGCTTCATTTTTGCCCCTAATGTATAAGCTACGGCCCTAAGAGCACTCTTTCCTATCGTTGAAATAGTATTGCCGTATTGAGCCTCTATTTCTGCTACAGTGTCATCGCAAAGCTGTTTAAGTATTGGAATCGTTATCATATTAATAAAAATCGTCGTTAAAGTCTTCGTATGAGAAATCCCCATCCGACAACCTTTTAGTGTATGTCAGTATTTTAATATTCTTTCTTTCTTGGTAGATCGTTTCAATAAGAATCTCTATCCTGTCGGTTGCTACTATCTTTGCATCAATATTAACCACAATTCCCAATTCTACCAAAAATTGTAAATCTTGTTTTATCGCTGTGATTATTTTTGTTCGTCCTGCTGATGTTAGCGGAGTAGTTATTAATGCTTCCTCTGTTGCGCTATTATATTGAATAGGCTTGTTTGCAAACATCAACAGATTGTTACCCCAATAATCCTTAGATATGGTTCCCGTGATTCGTTTGTTTTCGGTAGAAGCCTCAATATTGCCACCAAACAAAGCTAAATATGTTTGGTTCTCAATAAAGTCTATAACTGATAGGTCATTGCTTTCTATTAAGAAATCGCCCCCATCTCCCGTATCTACTAATCCAATATCAAAGTTACTTACCAAACTCATGTGTAGAACCTAATTTAATTGGTATACCCGTTTTTTCTTTAACAGAGGCCGTTGTCCCTTGTGGTGTATTAATGTCCATTTGCAACATAGACTTACCAAAGAATACGCTTTGCCTCTCTAGTTGTTTTTCGCGCTCTTCATGAGGGTTGATCAAAGAAACGTAATTCTCTCTCTTGTCTTGGATAGTCCTATCTTCTCCGACCATAGTCACGCCCATATCAGCCCTAAACTTGTTGATAGATTTAGAGGCGTTGGCAGCCCAATCAAAACCAGTAATATCAGCAATTATAGATAGTATCTGCTCTAGTGGTTGCAATACAATGTCTAACAGAGTACTACCTATTGCTTTTATGCCCTCCAATATCCCCCCTTGTCTAAAGGCCGTGGTGATTCGCTCCCAATTTTTTCTAAAAGACATTACTAGACCTATAACTAATGCTAGCCCAGGGAGAAAGATTGCCAAAACTAAATTAGCAGCTGCTCCCCATTGCTCATAGTATTTGACAATCAGAACAACCACAGCAATTAACAATACTATCCCTGCTATCATCAATCCGATTGGATTCGCCATCATGGCAGCATTAAGAAGCCATTGGGCAGCAGTCAATGCCGTAGTAGCGCCTTCTAATAGTAATGTTGCTGTAGTAGCAATGGTAATACCTATAGATACAGCCTTTAATACTACCAATAACCCTATATATATCTTGAACCAGAAAACTATCTTTTCCCAGTTCTCCCAAATAAACTTAGCTGCTACCCATAGTTTCTGAGCAAATGAAACGGCTCCTTTCATGAACTCCTTAAATTTGCTTGCAATTAGCTCTTTGTTTTGAGATACCCACGCCCTTATATTATCGGTTACCTTTATAGCCTGCAATGCAAAATCTTTGGCGTAAGGCAGTAACTCTTTGCCAATTGATGCGGCTGTCATCGATATATTATCTTCCAGTGTTGACATTACGCCCGTAAATGTCTTTGAAGAAATAACCATTCCTTGAAAGAATATACCTCCCTCAGAAGTCATCATCTCAAATGTTTTTGTTAAAGCTTCGGTTGATACCTTTCCTTTTGTTATCAACTTGAATAGTTTTGCAGTACCTTTTACACCTTCACCCAAATTCATAGATTTTGCCATTTGAGCAAAAATAGGAACCCCCGCCTCTGCAATAATATTCAAAGATTCTAATGTTACTTTACCCTTAAGTAAGGCCTTTGTATAGCCTAATGTAACCCTGTTTAGTTTATCAACGTTTCCACCTGCCGTATCACCTAAAAATCTAAACGACTTTATAACCGAATCAATATCACCGTTCATAACTGGTAATAGTGATCCTGCCGTTTTACTAATATCCTCAAAAACAAATGGAGTTGTCGCGGCTTCTTCTGTAAGCCTTCGGACTAATTCGGTGGCCCTTGCTGTACTTCCCATCAATGGGGTATAGAACGACTCTGCATTCTCAATTTTGGAAGCTTCGTTTATAACCTTTTTGATAGCATACCCAACAGCCCCCAACCCTGCTACTACTGCTGGTACTAAATAATTGCCTCCTAGGCTTGTGAATGCAGTATTTACCTTTTTTTGAACCGCCTGTGCTTTTGCTGAGAACTTGGAAAGACTATTCGACATTGTAGATACTACAGATGTGAATTTATTTACTGCCGTGAATATTGTTGGTAAAGTAAATGCTTTCATTCTTTCTTTTTATAAGTTTCTCTTACGTCATCAGCCCAATACAGTAGCCCTAAATGGTCTTGTCTGTCAATAAAAAGGGAACCGATTGTATTTGGTTCCCAGTGGTGTTCTCTTACAACGGTCTTAATGGCGTTGCTCAAATTTTCTTGATCTATTATACAAAAAAAAGGGCAATTGATCTTGCGATTTTAAAGTCCTCTTTATCCATAGCTTTGACCATGCCAAGGACCTGACCGCTAAGTGCTGCAATGTGAGCGGCTAAACGACCATCACCATCATCCGCCTTTATTCCGTGCATTTTCCCGCTTATCTCCCTTTCTGTGATTCTGGCTTTGTAAACAAACTCGGTAGTTTGTGAATCTTGACCAATTGGGAACTTAAGAATATGGGTAAAACTAAAATCAGAGTTAAGAACCAAATTACCCGACTTCATATATGAAACCATAGACTTAATGTGTTCTTCTGACTGCTCACGTTGAAAATCGTCAATCTTTTTGTAGTCAAGCCAAGAATTAATCTCTTGTACTGCGATTTCTTCGGGTAACGCTTTTTTTGTTTCTTTTGCCATTATGTTAATTTTTGGGCTACGTTTGAACCAGCGATTTTAAGGTCGAATGTAGAAGCATTTACATTTCCTTCGATGTCTCCTACTGGCTTGCCTCCAACAATCTTGTATACATGACCATTAATCCATGTAAACACGTATGTCGCAGACGTTGGACTAGAGGCCAATGCCATAATTTGCTCTAAAGTACCTGTTGACATATCATTAACACAAGTCCCTTTAATATAAGGAACTGTACGGGATAATTTGTCAATCCTAGTTCCTGATCCGTCAATATTGTTATCTTCATCAGCCGATACAAAGCCCCCCATTTTTAGCATGGAATCTTCGCCAGCCTTAAAATAAAACGTCCCTTGTCCCAATGTTGGGTGTGTCCAGTTAACGTCTAATAAATCTCCTCCTGTTGCCATATTTTTAACTTAAAGTGCCGAAATTAAAACCTGCCTGAGCCGTAGTACTTGCAATCCTCGCAACTCCTGACCTCTTATAAGGGAAGAATGTTTCTAATCTATCAGGATTAACCGTGCTTATGTTCACAACAATACCGTCTTTCATGAACTTTGAATCAACTAACAAACCCCGCTGTACCAGTTGATCGGCCAAGTCTGAAACTTTGCCTTTCCATGTTTTAGGTTTGATTACCTTAGATGACAACACAACATCGTCATCGTTTGCAATCACGGCGCCTATCACATACAGTTCTTCAAGTAGCATATATGAGAATCTTACGTTAAAATCTAACATCAAGTTTCTGCAATACCTGTACTGTGGCGGATTTTCGCCTATTGGTGCGTATGTGGTAACAAAGTCTTGAACCCTATATTTACCGTTGATCACATCAGCAGTAGAAGTGCCCATCTGAACCAATGTGTTTCTGTTTGCTGCTGTTTGCATTGTGCCAGCGCTTGTAGGAGTTGGCATGTCTGGATATGTTAACCCTCCAACATCCAAGTCTGGCGTATTTTGCGACAAGTTAGCAAACAATACTGTCATATTTGCGCTTGCCTCCATTGGAAGTCCTAAACTATTAGGCGCAGGGGCTATTGCTATTGTACAATTATCTAACCTTGCTGATGTAATAGTACTCGGATCGTCATCTACAGACCCAGTAATTGCGATAAACGGCTTGAATATGTCGCCTCTGAATCTGCCTGTTGGGTTTGTATCATTTGGAAGTCCATTATAAGCCTCTAGTGCGTCCATTACCGTAGTAGAACCAGCGTAAGGATTAACAACTATTGTATGCCAAATGTTATCAAATGTCAAAGAAGATGCAATTGAAGGTGTGCCAGCACCATTTTGCTCGCTAGCTACAACATAAGTAAATCCTAGCGCTTTGCCTTGCGTATCAACCGATACTGTAAGATCGTTTGAGGTTAATCCAGACCATTTAGCGGTTAAAAAGGCGTCATCACCTTCACTAAATGCTGTAAAAGGACATCCAAGTACTGCATTTATAGAGTCTGATATTTTACTACACAAGGTCGTAACAGTATCCCCAATCTCTATATTTACTGCGTAAAACTGACCATCAAGCCCATTTCTTCCTGCAATTTTGATATAGTGGGTTCCGTTTGCTGTTGCTGTGCCTGTGGGGGTAATAGAATACTCTTTAGCGGCGGAACTTACCGCCTTTAATTGCGGATAAATCGTTACGGGAATACCAGAAACGCCATTGTTTGAGCTAGGTAGTAATATTCTAGCCATAATATGCAAAGGGGAGCCGTATCCATACTTTTGCCCTACTTGTTGCGATGTCGTCACCTCTGTGGGTGTCAGGTCTAATCCTGTTTGGTTTGCGTCATTTGCTTCTCCGAAAAGTGCGATAGACTGCGGCAAATTGGGTGAAACTGTCTGAAAGTTGCCCCTTGTGTTTGTGTAGCCAACTATTCGGCTTATCCAATTTGAAGGAATTGAATTTGAAGGCATAATGATTTTTTAATTTGACCAAAAATCCTAAATTAAAAAGCATTTAAAAAAAATAGTAACCGTGAAGGTGACTATTTGCCCAATCTCTTATTAATCATATCCACATAATCAACCCAAAGGAATTGTTTTAGCTTGTATTCTCTACCAATCTCAAAAACAAAGATATCCCTTATTACATTGTTGTACACACGACAGTCAAACAAGTGATTTTGTGCAAAATCGTTCTTTTTCTTCCATATAAATGCCTTTTCTTCACCATCCACAGACTCTAAAACTCTGTGTTCAGCCTCATAATGGTTGAAAAAGTTCTCATTTCCATATAATATCCCGTCTGGATGTGGATAATTCATGAATCCTGATGGTTGCGACTCCCCGCTCTTAGGATTCCATTTTAGGTTTATATTTTTGGCTAATTCGTCTTTTATTACGCCAACTTGCAATAAATATGAGTGTTTTCGCTTTCCGATCTTGAATTGAGCCAAATCTACACCTAATCTAACATATTGGTCTTCTTTTTCCCCTTTTAACCCCCTCACAACAAAATTTGTCTTGTCGATATACTCCCAAACTTGCTTATCAAGGTACCCAGTGTCTATTCCTGTAGCCAATATTTTAAAGCCTTTCCCTGATTCTGATCTATAAACGGCTCCTAAAATCTTATCTAGTTCTTTCCATACAGACATTGGCCGATCGTGTTCGTAAGTCCATTTTTCACGGGGCTTTTTGTCTTTTATAAAGCTTTCACGAGGAATAAATGTACCAATACTACCGTGGCTAATGCTGTACGTGCTGCCATTTTCTGAATGTGCAACTATTTCGTAGTCTAATCTAGCGTCATGCTCTTCCGCCTTATTTACGCCTTCAAATCTACCATTCAAATCGCATGCACATGTAAGCATTACTATCTTTCCATTACCATCCGAAATAGACAACTCCTCTGGAACAACTCCTATTTGATAGTTTCTTATGTTTTTCTTAAGTGATTCTGCTTTTATAGACTCGCCTCCTTTTTTGTATGGGAGCCCCAAGTTAAGATTTAGGAACGTTTGATATTTAGATTCTATCCTTTGCCCTCCTGGCGGATTGCATTCTAAATATTTCCTTACATAATGTAACCAGTCATCCATCCCCGCGGGCGAATAAAGAGAATTCATGTAATAACTGGTAAATTCTGGCTTAAAAGGTATAGCTGTAGGGTTCCAGTACCCTGCATTTACTATTTCGTGCTTGTTTTGATCCGTAAAGAATCCCCCGCAACACTGGCAAGTATAACCTACTGACTCGGCTATAAGTCTATTATTTTCATCTAATTCCCAAGTTATGCCCGCTGGTAGCCCATTTTCTCCCTCTATTTCCCAAATAAGTTCTATAAATACAGCACAATGAGGGCATGGTACTAAGAATTTCCTTTGATCCCCCAACATATATACCTCATAGATATTTGATTTCTCTAAAAGCTCGGGCGATGAAACGTAAAGTATTTTTTTTGTCTTAGCGTACGCCGTGAATCTTTTTTCAATCAAATCTCTAAGATTTCCAGCGCCCTTGCTATTGCCTATAGCCCTTTCATAGTCATCTATAAGGCCAAACTGGTAATCTGATTGCTGCCATGTTTTAGGATTTGAAGCTGAACAAACCTTCAAATATCCTGATGGGAACTGTTTAAGCGTGTTTGTGTCCCCAGTTTTGTTGGATTTTGCTCTTTTTGACGGATTTCTGATTAGGTACCTAAGACCACAAGAGTCTATGAAATAATCAATTTTATTCATAGCCTCTTCAATCAGCTCCTCTTTCCCTACAGTCATGACAATGTTGCCAGGATTGTTTTGGATAAGGTACATGATCAATGGAATTATTATAGATGCTGTTTTCCCGAATTGAGCAGAACCCATCAGCGCAATTTCTGTAACGGGATCATTCTTTGCAAACCTATCTATAACTTCACGGGTGTACGGTGTTGTAGAATATCTTAATGGCCCTTGGATTGGCGGAGGCATCATTATATTTTGTTCAGCCCAAACAGACGGTAGTATGTCGGATATGTGATACTTGCCAGACTCTATCAAGCTAATTAATACTTCTTCGCTAATCATGTTCGCCTACTCCCCTTTTTTTAGTGTAATCTCCGACAATTGAATTGATTCCTCTTTTGCTTTCTTCTTGCGCTCTGTCTACAGCGTCATTAATGCTCAAAGTTAGCTCTTGCCTAAAATTGGCAAGCTCTGTATTAGATAGTCCTTTTGTCTTTGATAGCCTTGTTAGCCAGTTCTCCGCAGCCGCTTGGAATGATTTTACTATGTTTTTACCATAGTCAGAAAAAATAGTTCGTACAATATCAGTGGGCACTGATTCCCCATCTATCTTCATATTCCTTTTTCTTAGAAGCTCGGTTTCTTCTTCTATTTTTAAAAGGCCTAATTGTTTTTTCTTTTTCTCTAAATCGTATAAATCCAGAGAATTATCATTTTGTGTTTTTTTTACGCTAATTCCGTTTTGCTCCTGTATCGTTCCTGTAGCATTATCTGGTTGTTTGTGTTTTTCTAATGACTTCTTGTCAAAACAAGATTTCATGAAAGAATAATTAATAAGGTTCTCGTCGTCAATATACCCACCGTCTACAACGATCTTGTTTCGCTTGATATAAGCGGGTATACTCGTGTCTTGGATGCCACATAACCTAGCAAACTCAGCCTGTTTGTATCTTGCCATTCCTAAGTATAATGTTTTTTTTCAAACTATGCAAAAAATGAAATACAAGTGTTCGTGTTTTTTTTCGGAGAGTGGCATACTTTGCGTAAGCCTCAGTATCTCTGGAAGTACCTTGGGTTTTTATATGATGGTCTCGCCTCATTGTTGTTGCTTATCGCTTATTGCTGTGATAGACTCGATGCACTTTTGATATTTAGGTATTAAAGACTGTCTTATCTCTTCTGCCTGTGTTGTTGTGCATTGCTTGTTGATGTTGTCTTGATATATCTGCAATATCATAGATACGTGCTGTTTTAGTTGTGCTCCCTTCTTGCTCTTAGCCTCTTCGTACCATCTAGAGAATAGGTCTATTGGTTGCTGTATTAGTCTTATCTCTTGTTCTGTGTCCTCGTCGCTATCGCTACTTACTACTTGTGCCTCTGGTATACTATCGTTGCGGTCTGCAAACTCGTCCTTTACAATACCTTCTATCCACTTAGCTGCTGCTAGGTCTCCCCCCATGGCTGCGCCTATCTGCTTAAGAACAATTATGTCTGCTACAGACAAAGACTCTGTTTGTTTTGTGATTGGGTTGGTTGTGTTAATCTCCTCAGAAAGAAAGCGCTTCAATATAGTCTTGATAGAAACAGCACCTTTTGGCCTGCCATTTATATTTCCGCTTTGTCCTTTCTTGAATTGAGTGTCTTCTTTTGGCATAGACTATTTGTTTATTTTAAATATAAATCCTTTTCGCATACCACGTTTTAATCTTTTCTTCATTCTGCGTGACATTCTTAGTTTCTTGCCTTGTTGACCAACTAATACGCAATATTCCTTTGTGACGCAATTAAAAAAAGCATATGTATTAAATGAGAAATAATCTACCATGCTCATAATTGTACTATTTCTTTATTTTTTAATTCTAATCCCGTATTTTATAACACAAGAATATAATTTTACTAATATTTTATGAATCATAATACAAATCCACACCAAACAAATACCCAACACCATGTACATCATAGCCACAATGAAGAATATTAACAAACTAGGTGCTCCGTTTATTGTTTCCATGGGGTTCCTAGTTCTATATTCGTAAAATCAGCAATATTTATCGCTACAAACTTTACAAACGTTCTCAAAACTGTGCTTTCGTTTTTGTACACGAAAATCTTGTATTCTTTCCATCCTTTTCCGTTAAAGGTTGCGAGTCGTTTTAATTCGGGTACTTCTGTGTTTTGGCTCATGCTTTTTTGTTTTCTAGTTCGCACCATTCTGGAATTAATACTTTGTCAAAGTTTTCAACATAACCGCTGATTTCTTTTGTAGATTTTATGCAATTCCATATATATACATTATCAAAAGAGTCTGGCGTATATCTCCTTTTCGTTTCTAAGAATGGACATTGCCCACATGATCCGATTTCTGTTATTATTATCTTCATTCGATTATAACTTTTAGTTCATTCCCACTTATTAATGCGTCCACAACTTTAATTATTATTGGATGCAACTTTTGTTTTTGCCTTCTTTTGTTTACTGATGAATAAATCAGATTGAGAGATTTTTGGCACATATCGACAAGTTTAAAGTATTCAAGCTTCTTAATGTCATCCATATTAGGATGTTTTGAAAGATCAAACTTATACGTAATCCTATCCTGTTGTACTATTTGATAAGCGAATAACCTCATGACTTATGAAACATCCACAGATAATAGAACACGGTGCTTATTGCAAATATAGCAACCTTAACCCTTAATATTTGGGTGCCGTTCTTAATTAGCTTTCGTTCCTTCTTGTCAAACTCTGCCGTATTGCCTATATAATCGTATGGTAGCTTACGATGTAAGGCGAATGATATATCGAACACTATCCAGTAAATTGAAGCGAGTATAGCCAAATAAAACACGCTTCCGAGTCCTACACGAAAATAAGAATCAAACTGATTGAACACAAATAGGTGCTTCATAAATCCAAAGTTTAATAGGATCGCCACTGGTACACCAAATATTAACCGTATTAGCATATTCTTCTTATGGTTAATGTCTTCGTTTTTTTTATCTGCGTCTCTTTTGCCCCAAAGATCGGCCATTATTGCTGTTAAAATGTAGATGATGATTCCTGCTATTATGAATGTTGTCATTTTATTGTTTGTTTATGATTTTGTTTAAAGTTTCAAATTCTTTTACGTTTGGAGTTAGTGCCTGTTTTAGCCTTGCTTGCTGTTTCTTTTTCATATTATTGTTTAAAACATATATTGTCTTTTTCGTTAAATCTAAAATAAGCGTTAGCATCGACTTGCTTCTCATAAAAATTACCATTCTTTCTTACCCACATCCAATAATGAGGATATCCACCTTTTGAATATACCATTTCCTTTTTTGATATGATATAACATGTACTTTGTTCTTCTTTGCAAGAGAACATAAATAAAGCTAAAATTATTAATACTATTTTCATCTCCAATCCTTTATTAAAGTTACAAACTGTTTTGCTACCCACAATATTGCTATTGCTTCGATTGATAGAATGAGGCAAATCATTTGTTATTACGTTTAGCTTCAATCATTGCCAATATGCTTTTAGCTAAGAATTCAGCGTTTTTAATCGTAAGCTCAAACGATACCCAAGCTTCTTTGGTTGTAGAAAGCCCAAAATCATAACCTATATTAAAACCTATTACCTCATATTCACACATTTCTTCGTCTTCATTAAAAGAATTAAAGCACGATATATTAGCAATATGTCCATTGTCTTCGTTTTTAACAAAGATATCTTCGTTAAGCGTTATAATTCCTTTTTCAATTCTTACTTCTGTGGTCATCCAATTATTGTTTTAATTTCCAACATCTTTTTGTACACTTCAATTAATTCATCTATAGACACCATATTTCCGTTAATATCTAACTTGGATTCTCCTATTGTTTGTTTCCTAACTATTGGATCAGGCGGAAATACCAACATATCGTCATTGTTAATTTCAGCTTTTAGCTCTGATAGATTTTTATGAATGTTTTCGGGCAACGCCTCGTCTTGCGTATTCTGAACGCTTGGAGCGTGTGCGATAATTTCAGCCCATTTTCCGTTTTCATATATCAACGCATAATTTTCATCATACATATAATCTTTGCCAGAATATGTAATATCTGATCCAATGCATTTTTCTAAGCCATTCAGGTCTATTATTTGCGCATTTACTACATACCCGTTCTTCTCGGCATAAGCCTTAAGACATGTTTCTATTTGGGAGGGAGTGGCGAGGCCTTTGCAGTATTTCTCCAAGAAAGATCCTTGACCAATTCTTCCAGTACCAGTTGGCGAATATAATTCTGATATTGTTAGTGAATTTTCTGTCCAAATAACACTTAGGCGTTCAAACCTGCCTATACATGACCCCTCTGATGGGAAATCAAACCAATACCACTTGCCTACTTTGTATTCTGTTTTCATGATCCAATATATATGTTTATGTTATTTTGAATCCAATCTTGTGCAGTGTTGAACTTAATATTCTCTATGTCTCTTTCTGACCAATCATCCATGACAACAATCGTTAACTCTTCTTCGTGAGTAGCCGTTAACCCTTTAATTTCGAATGTTGCTGTAAAACTTATTTCTTTCATATCGCCAAATTTATTTACCTATAAAAACCAGGGGCGCATAACACCCCCGATTTTCAACAATTAAACCCTAAACTAACCTATTGCTTTAATATCATTGTGGATATATCTCCATATAGTGGCGTTTTACCGTCCCACTTCTTAACAAAGTCTTCCATTACGTCAATTTGTTGTTGTCTCAATATTTGAGGAGTAAGTCCAGCGCTTATGATTAGGCTTTCCTTAGCCTTTAGTTCAGCAAGTTCATTACGCTTCTTCTGTTCGATTATTTGCTGATCAATTACAGACACGTTAGTATTTACTTCGTTCCTGCTATCAATCTTGGCCTTTACCTTTTCAGAGAAGTCAAGATTAGCACTAAATGTAAGCAATTGAAGCCCTTTGTTTTCAAGTTCTTTCTTTACCAATATCTGAACTCGTTCCTCAAACTTAAGCGATCCACCAGTAGCCATAAGGGTATCAGTTATGTACTTTCTTGATTCTTCTTTAATGATGTCGTAGATGTTTGGCTCTATTACATTGTCTTCAAGTGATCTCATAAAGTCTGATCCAGAGCCAAGTCGTGCATTTTGAAAAACCAAATCAACTACCTTAGATTCAATAGCCATATAGCTATATACAGGATTAGCGGTAAACTCTGTATTGTCGGCAGCTTTTAGATGCAAAGTTTTCTTGTTGCCTTCTTTGTCGTTAAAGTCGGCTCTCTGCTCCCAAGCTGGTACTTGGAATAATTCTGTTCCAGGCGAAGATGTACTAACGTTACCTTGTTGTTTTTTATAATCGCTTTTCCCTTCTTTCCCGTAGTTCTCCATAAGTACCCCATAGTAATTAGGAGCGACACGGCTACATGAGCATGATTGAAGAGCCGACAAGGCAAGAATGATGATACTAAAGACTGTCTTTTTCATTTGTAATGTTTTTTTTAATTAAATGATTTATGAAATGAATAATAACTAAGGCTATAACTACAGACAAACCAATACCTAGCCAAGCATTGATATGATTAAAACACCATTGGCAAGCAAATACTAAAACTAGCACTACCAAACAATAATAAATGTATTTCATTTGAATTTTATTTACAGATAAAAACACCCACCGAAATACGCAGTCGGTGGGCTGGGCGAATAGCCCTTAATAGCTTCTGCTGTCGCTATTTGTGTGCTCTTTTTGCAGACTCGAACTGCTCTTTTGGCTCCATAAAGGCGTACCAATGTGCTACCATTACACTAAAAAAGATCCTTATTAACCCACGTTTGCGTAGTACCAAGTTATCAGTACATCGTGTTGCTATCGGTTGCCAAAGTACGCCTACTTAGATCGCTTCGCAGTTAATATTTTATTTGATGTGTTTCACGAATCGAACGTGAGACTACCCCATTCGGGGGCAATTATACCACTTGACTAAACACATTCCAATTAACACCATAAACAAGTCCAAGATCAAATGCACTTACTCTTTCTTGGTGTTACTATAATTCCAAGTGTCGTAGCATTATCCACCTTGAATAGTAACCTTCGCTAAAAGCATTGTTTATGGGTAATGTCTTTAAAAACAGGACTAAAGCAAGTACCCTTCCCAACTTAACGGGACATCTACCAAATGTACTATTGTCCTCTCACCGCAATAGCCTGTTTAAGCGGGTAGGCCATTGTTTATCAGACATGCTACGATTATCAGTCGTTGAACACCTACCCATGTTTTTAATACTTCAAAGAACGATTCCTATTGCTAGGTTTGAGAGGGGAGCTACCCCTCATTCCCATATCATTTCCGCCTTCGGACGGGATTGCCGATTCGGTTTTGTTTGCTGAGGTCATAATCCATCTCAGTTATGGCTTCATAATGTAGCTAGTATTTGAATTTCAATATTTTAAAGAAATATTTGTATCATGATTGGAATCGAACCAATGTTTCACCATCTTCACAGTGCGTACTAACCCCTATACTACATGACCAGCTTTATCTTACTCATACACCAGATGGTTTGTTAGCTAATGCAGTATGCCCCATCAGGCAGTTGATGTGTATGATTATTGATATTACTGTTTATTTTAAAGAACGATTGCCTTTCGGCTTTGTGATCGTCTTTCCGATCTGTCAGACATACGTACAAGCGCAGCCCAGCCATATAAGGCACTATCTTAATTATCTTGACAACTTTTTACCGCGTAATCTGTACGCTCACACTTTATCACCTGCCTCATGTTTTCTGAACCTTCTTGGTAGCCTTTGTTGTAGGACTTCAACGTATCCTGAGCGGTGTAGTAGCCTGTCTTTTCTCTCTTAGCGTTGTCTACTATAAAGTAAATCAATCCAGAAAAGAAAATGCAAACTGATATTGCGATTAATGACGATTTTACAGCGAGTTTAGTTTTCATGTTGTTTAGTGCTTTAAAGTTTTGTATCACCTTCGTTCGTTTTAGTAATTCAAAGGTATATAACTTAACGTTAATAACCAAACATGGTTACATATATTTTTGTATTTTATTTGAAATATTTTTAAACCCCTTGATAATCAGTGTTTTATTTTTATCCGTCAATATGCCTTTTCTTAGAAACACATTGATGCACCTATCTGTTAGCCTATTCTCTCTCTCGAATAGCTTATAGTTTAACCCCTCTTTCTTTAAATCCTTAAGCAATATTTGTATTTCTTCATTACTCATTCACAAATATAATCAATCTTGGTTATACTACAAAAAAAGGCCTCGACTACTGCCAAGGCTTTTTGATCTTAAACGCTTATTGAGAATAGTAATTAAGTTTTTTCATAGAGTGTTATTTCTACGTATTTAACTGAGCTTTCTTCACAGTCTTTTTTAGCCTTTTCTTCGTCATCCCAAGCGCACAATATATCTCCATCACATGGATCATACGCTACAAAAATTTTCTTTTCTTTCATTTTGTTTAAATTTTAGTTAACCTTCCTAAACTATATCCGTTTGCTTTTGCCCAATTCGGGTTTGCCTCTAAAAAATCGTGGTGCTCCCTACATACTGCCAAAAACCATCTTTTATCTATCAATAACCTTCCTATTTTACCTTTTTGATGGTGGTTATCCGTTGATTCTCTCCCGCATCCTTTAAACTGGCAAATTGGATTTTCAAGCATAAACTCATTCCTTATTGGCCTGTATTCTGCGTATTCCTTAGCCCTCTTGTCGCTCCTTGGCTTGATCTTGGTCGGCTTTTTCTTCTCGGTCTTTACTGGTTTTGGGTATGGGTTCATTAGTCTTTACGAGTTATGTACAAGAAAAATATCAAATAAATTATCATTGATCCCAAAATTACCAATCCTTCTATGTGGCACCATAAGTTCATTGTTTTTACAGATAATAAATTGCCTCTGCATCTTCTAGTGAATTCTTGTATTTTTTCAGCACATTCATTGCTAGTCTAATATCTTCTGCGTCTTTTGGATTAGTGCAGAAGTTTTCAGGATTAATATATCCGCCCTCCATTAAGTCATACCAGAAATCATCTACTGGTTGTTTTTCTTCTTGTTCTACTATTTTTATACTCATGATTCAAATTGTTTACACGCCATGTCTTTTTGTTTTCTTTTGAACAAGTAGTGAACCGAGTTAAGGCTCACACACTTGCCACTTTTAAAGTGAATGCACATACTACATGTTTTTACTCCCATACCTCTTTACCCAATGTGGTGCCATTTGAAAATTCCATTCTATCTAACAAATACTCATAATCAAGCATAGAAGGCCTATCAGAACCGCAAATTGCTACTCCTGCACTACTTATAGCAATTATCTTGAATTCGTCTTGACAGTTTTTAAATCTCACCCATTTATCCCTAAACAACTCACGATCTTCGAAGGAATATGGTATGATTTTACAATCTAGTTTCTGAAATACTTCTACACATAAGAAGTCTAAATCTGTATGTATCCCGAATTCACTAACGCCATTTACTATTGTTTCTTTGCCAAAATGTTTAGAATAGCAATCAATTACTTTTAGTCGGTCACCAGCTTTCACGTTGTTATCCTTTACCCAATGAGCGGTAATTTGCTCACGGGTTAGTGGTTTTGGTTCTTCTGGCTTAACCCTGTAATTCCATTCAATCCAATTCCAAGATGGAGGGTATACTACAGTCCATGAATTAGTACTGTTACAGCACTCTATTTGTTTACCTTCAACATACGCCTGCATTACTTCAATTTGTTGTTCTGTTGTCATTTCTTTCTCGATTTATTTTTCCTAGTCTTACCTTCTTTCTTGCGTTCCAAATACTCGTTGTTGTTGTCTATCTGAGCCTTTAATTTAGCTTCTTTTATCGGTCTTGGATTGCACATTCTTTTAATGTCCGCCTCTGTAAACTGCCCAATGAACATATTATCCATTGCCGATTTTAGATATATTCTAGAGTCTTTGTTAGCCATTACGTGCGTTTTCGATTAACTTTTTGTTTTTGTTCAAATTTTCAAGTCGTTCTATCTCTAAGTTCATTAATACCTCCCTTGCATTCATTACAGCGGTTTTAATTACTTCTTCGTGCCTTGGAGTGAATTCTTGAAACCAAACCTTAAACCGTTCCTCTAGTGCTAATTTAGAGTAATCATGTTTCTCTCTTAGTGTCTCTACAGCCTCAATATACAAAGGGTCTGACACATCAGAAAACCGCCCTTTATAATACATGCTCGTCTCCTCTTTCATCAATAGATTTTCTGGCATGTCCGTAAGCACATAAAATAGAGCGCTTTTTTTAATACCAGTTAAGAAAGAATATCCGTGTAACTGCCATGAGTACAAATGATTTAGTGAAGCGCTTCCGAATGTGAATAAATCCCATGCATTTTTAATATCAAATATTATCTCTCTATTAGCCTCAGTGTCAAACATACCCTCTATCCATTCGTTTGAAAGTCGATCTTTATTTTGTGATAGAAATAACTTAGGATATAGGGCTTTATTAAGCATTTCTAAGCCGTCTGACTCATTTACTGTGCCCTTCTCGAAGTATTTACTTGTGATATCATTTGTAATGCCATACACAGCCTCTATGTGTAGATCACGTAAATAAGTTACCATGCCTTTTGTGACTTTACCAGAGGGAGTAATAATATCCCCCAACTGGCTACATCTGAACTTATAATTACTAAAGTCTATCATTTCCTATCGACAAATTCGTTCTTTTTAGATTTGAACATTTCGATCTGCTCCCCTTCTAAGTGCGATTCTACAAGCTCTAATTGCTCAATAGTATTTGCGCTCTTTATAAAATCAGTGACCCTGTCATACTCTTTTTGACGGGCTATTTCTTGTGGTGACGGTTCTTTGTTGTCTATGTATTCAACATCTACGGTGTCCGCATCCTTAATATGTGATTGGTCGCTAATTACAGCCTTTTGCATTTCAATTGATAGAGGGGCAAATTTTGACAATAGAAGCTTTATTACAGTTTTTAGACACATAGCATCAAAGTCGTCTTTCCATAGTCCAAAATCGCTCTTAAACGTTTGTGAGAATCTTTTACCGTGTGCCGTCAATTCCTCAGCAGACATATACAAAGTTTTCTCAAATCCGTTCAATAGCTTGAAGTATGAGGCGTACCCAATAGGCGCTCCACTTGCTTTTACTTTGAAATCAAATTCAAATCCAGTCAGTGGATTTTCTGAGACTAGTTGGCCTTTGTAAATTGGAGTTGCCGAAATATTGTGAAATACACCCGATCTTTGAGCCAATTGTATAAATCCACGGTAACCGATCTGAAATTGTGCGATAGTCTTTTTCCCCCAATTACCCTTGTCGTCTTTAAATTTCTGATCGAATGGAATAATATAAGCAAATCCTAAATTAGCATTAATAGGTAGGTCTAAAGAAGCAGCCATCATTGCAGCCATGTATACGCTTGTCTGGTCTGCGTTACGAAGCTTGTCATTTGAGTTCACAACGCTCATTACTGATGTTATAAAACCTACGTTCTTTTTACCCAAAAGCTCTTCAAACTTTGCTTTTACGTCTGGTCTCTGCATTATATGCAGTTGTTTTTCTTGTTTTGCAACCTCATTTGATTGCGTTGCTACCTGTTTGTTATCACTCATTTTGCTAATGTTTATTTACCTAATTTAATGATTTTTAGTGTGTTATGCAATTATAAATTGTGTTTAATTTTCAACTCTGACACTTCATTTTGTTTGGTTTTTATCAGATTTTCTCTGAATTTATCCATTACAAACTTATCACATATCCAATCATCACAAGTAACCTTAATCCCTTTTGCTTCTCTTGGACACAAAGAACTTTTCATCCAAAAATCACAAGAACCACATTTGTTTTGCATTCTATGTATATCATACTCTAGTTGTCTTACCTCATGATATGCATGTGATCGATCAGAAGCTTTATTAAGTGCATCAAAAATGTCCACACTCTAAATTTTTATCCCCAACTCGTTAAGTTTTTGCTCGAATTCTGGCGTGAATGAGAAGTTTTCTTTGGTAACAATTATTGGCGTAATAGGCCTTGTGTCTTCTTTCAAATGTATAGCAATACTTGTAGCTATGGAAACTAAGTTACCTTTGAAATGAGCAACAATATCTTCAAAGCTACCAAACACAGGTTTTTGCTCTTCGTATACTGGCTCCCACGTCTTAACTATTTCGGGTGGCAATTGAATTTTAATACTTAATCCTGATATTTCCCAGAAATCATAGTTTTCTGACTGAGTAGCAATACATCCTTTCTTTATGTCACCACGATAAAGATCAAACGGCACCTTATACCCTATGATCTTTCTATCTGGCTGTTTGCTGGCTTCGTAGGCTGTGATTATTTCGGAAGCTGGGATAATGGTTTGTGTTGAGTTTGCGTTCACAGCCCACTTAAACTGCTCTTCGCCATAAATCCATCTTAAAAATATAATATCATTGGATGGATAATAAAGCCCATATATTTTACAAAGCGCTCTTTTATCGTCATCAGAACTAACCGATATTGCGATGTTATTTGATTTTAAATACTCTCTTGTGTATTTAAATGATTCAATGTTTTCTAAGTTCATTTTTGTTTTATTTTAGTTAATCTTACCTTATTACCATTCCAAACAGGATGATCAAATTTGTAACTATCTGATCCTTTTTTGTATATGCCGTCATTTAAGAAACTAGAGATTATGGTAAACCCATTATCCGTTAATACTTGCTCTGCTGATACTCTATTATGTGGGTTGTTTATTTCCATACTATATTTTTAGTTACCAGTCCGTTTCCAATGATGTATTTTCCATTATTATTCAGTCCCTTGATAATCATTCTGTGAACTCTTGAAAACTCTTTTTCGTACTCGTTATCTACATTAGCGATTCCCAAATACAACAAAGTGTTCCAAATCTGTTCATCTTTTACCAAGGCTTTAATAGATGGAAACGGTTTATAGCTTCCATCTGAGTATGTTATCTTAACTGGCTTTTTGTTATTCATATTTGTTTTTTATTTTAAATATTACACTGTTCCAAAAACCTCCGTTATTGGTAGCATATCTATTTTTATGTATTACTTCTATTTCTTCTAAAATATTGCCGTCTTTATTTAGAAGTTTAACAATCTTACGCCATTCCCTAAATACTTTCATAGTACGATCAGTACTTCCGCATGTAGCTCTATAACCAACTTCTACTGATCCTGTTATTTTCAAAGTATCAACAAAGTATTGCAAGTCTTTTTTGCCTCCAAGCCTAATTTCAGCTTGCAGTATTTTATTCATAGTCTTTTCGCTAATTAACATAAATGTAATTTATCAGCCACTATAGGCGCCCAAAAGCTATCCTTTAAAACAAAAACATTCCCAACAAAATCAAACCCTAATATTTCGGTAGTGAATTCACAATTATTATCATAACCAGCAATAAAAGTAACTATATCTCCTTTTTTTAGATTACCAAAATACTCGGAAAATCCATTTACTTTATCTTTGAACACATTAAATTTTAAAGCGATATCGCTATTCTTGTATTTTTCAATAAGATTTACTTTTACTAATTGAGCTGCTTTCATTTGCTTTACGTTTATATCACAAATATAAGTTAAAGATTATTCATATACTACTATTTTCTTATTTAAAGTTATCCACAATTTACTTCCTAACAAACCTTTCCATTTTTTCTGACTTTTTAAAAATAGTTTCGCTCTCTATTCGATAAATCTTTTCTAGCTTTGATAGGTAGATTTCGTTTGATTCAATAGTTATTACTTGGTTCCGTGACTTTTCATTAAGCATTGAAAGCGTCATATTCGCTACTCTTAGTTTTTGTTTGTCTGTCATGATTATTCGTTATAGTTTATAATTTCTGTTTGTCCGCATTTAGGACATTCTACACTCTGAGTAGCCATCATTGTTGTTTGTGGCCTAAAATCTTTATTGCACTTTAAACAAACAAAGCTCCAAACATTTGTTCTTTTATCGTGACTTAATCCAGCCAGGCTATATTTAAATTTATCTGTTTGCATCATATCCTCATTTAATAAACTTCCTTCTGTTTTTCTCTACTTGCCATATAAACGCATTTTTTTTGTCCTCTGGCAGTGTACTATACCTTTGCTTCTGATATGCCCGTATACACTCTATACACATGCCTGTTTTGCCGTCTTTGTTTTGCTTGTTGTCGTAAAAACAATTCAGGTCTTTTTCTTTCGAGCACTTACTGCATGTTTTCATTTCTTTCGAAGTGGCTCACTCCATTGATTGTCTTAAATACATCGTTCTTTTCTGGTAGTTGGAATACTTCTCCGTGGTCGTTGAAAGTATAATTCTTCTCAACTATCCTAAACGGGTTGTCGCTTCCGTAAAGCCAATGCTTACCCATTTCAGCGTTTAACCACTCAGCAAAAGGCTCCCCATTTCTAGTTTTACAGTAGTCAAGCAATATTTTGTCTTGGATATCAAATAGCTGATCTCTAAAATAGTATGCCTTTGTTCCCTCTCGAAACCACTCATAAGCCTCTGGCCTTGTTAGCAGTATAATAGTGTCTGCGTCTTCTTCAAGTTTAGCACAAAGCCTAATATCTCCTTTGTGTGGCCTAACGTCTGGTCTTTCATCAATTGCGGGTTTTAACTGAATGAATAGATAAATAGCTATGTCTAATTCTTTGGCAAGATTCTTAAGCGTTGTTGATATGTACCCGAGCAATTGATCTTCTCTTTGGAAGGTTTGATTTACTTTTATGAAACTTAATTGATTTACAAACACAGCCTTTACGCCTTTCTTTCTAACGTATTGCTTTATTTTAGAGCACAAAATATTTAACGGGTAATTCGCGTATTCAATATTAAATCTAGAATAGTCAACACTTGCCATTTTTTGATCTACAAAATTAAAATCAATATTTGGTTTACCCATGTAGATATCTCCATAGTCTATCCCTGTATTTAAGGCCATCAACCTTGAATCATTTTGCGTTGGTTTGTCCTCGAACTCGAATATAGCAATAGGAGTTTTAAAATTAACAGACGCATTGTGGGCAAATATTAGCTTAATCATTGACTTACCAGACCCTGGCCTTCCACCTACTAATATCAAGTCTCCGCCAGCAGCCCCGCCCGTACGCCTATCAAGTTCAATTATCCCAGTTGGAACCCCGATTAACCCTCCGTTATCTTTTATTGAGCTAAACGTTTTGATACTATTCGAAATTGATGTGCTTAGGTTAACCGACTTATTCGTAAACACTCTATTCTTTATTTCAGAAATACCACTCTCCATTTCGTCTAGCAAATCAAAGCAATCTTCTTTAAAATCGTTCGCTTTTTGGTTTGCAATTATAGCGATCAATGAAGCTTTTCTCTTTATCCAGTATTCAACAACTATCATCGAGTGAAAAACAATGTTTGCTGATGAATTAACCATATTTGTTAGGCCAATTAGATAACTTATTCCCCCAATTGATTCAGATAATCCTTTACTAATTATACTTTGGTTAACGGTCATTAAATCAACTGGTTCGTTCTTTTGCTCCATTTCAAGGATAGCACCATAAATTATCTTGTGAGCCTCCAAATAAAAGAATTCATCACTTGTTAATACCTCTGACACCTCAACTATTGCCGTCTTTTCAATCATCAACGCCCCTAATACAGCTTGTTCAACTTCTTTAGCCGACATTGTAGACGTTTTTTCTGATTGATCAAACGCCTTATCTACATACTCCTTAGCTTTCTTCTTTTGCCATTCACTCATAAATCAATAATAATAAAGGTGGAAATTCTTTTCTGCTTGGTTCATAAATTCTTTAGGTGTCTTTTTTTCGATGTACCAGAATAGTTTCTTAGCTTCATCGCCTCCCATTTGAACAAGTTCCGAGTCTTTGTAAACATTCGTTACCCTGTCTTTAATTAATTCTAGCGGATTTGGTGCTTTATTTGGCTCAGGATTAACGATCTTTCTATTTGTGGGTAAAGTATTGTGTTGAGAATTATAACTCTGCTCAACCCAATTTACACAATATGCCTTAAAACTTCTTAGCCCTTTACATTTTTTGTTTTTAGTTTCTAACCATGAGTCAAGTTTTTTAGCCATCCAATCAAGCTTAGTCTTTTCGAATAGAATATTAAACTCTTCAATCTTGTCTTTCTCAATAGTTATATTGCCAAATTCAGAAACGTTTATGTATATACTATTCTCTTCTTTACTATCCTCTACTTTACTTTGTGGTTTTTTGTCTACTTTACCTTTACATTTACTTGGTTTTTGTACTACATTTATTCCTAAATGTTCACGTAAACCCTCAAAAGTTATACATTTATTATTTCTCCTACCATACGCATCTTGTACACTTTCGATAAGCTTATGACTCCACACTATTTTATGTGTATCATAAATCTCTTTATCTATAGCTCCAAGGGTTGCTAGGTCTGATAATATTAGCATAAACTTTTCCTCTGAAACTCTCATAATAGAAGCCAAATACATTGACTGTGTAGCGTCTCTTAAGTCAAGGTAATGATATGTAGCGTCTCCCAAACACTCTAATACCTTAAACCATACAGCATATCCATCATTGCCATATTTGCTCTCTATAACAAACATTTTCTTTCCATGCCTGCATTCGTGTGGGAAATAATCCACATTATTTCTTTCTGGTCTCGCCATAAATGTTAAATAATTTTTACGGGTTGCATAAATTTTTTTACCTTAAAAGTTCTTTTATCTTTCTCTCTTTGTCCTCTGGCATAGCTCTCACCCCACTAAGATACATCGATAAAAGAGGTTTTGAAATACCAATCTTGTCGGCAATCCATCCCTTTTTACGGCCACTGTCTAAAATCATTTTATTCAAGTCCATACACAAATATGGTTAATATTATTTAACATTGCAAATGTATTCATTTGTAAAGTCTATTTATAGTCTGTTAAATTGTGGGGCACATATAATGCCCCACTTGATTTTAGTCGTGCTCGTATTCTTCTGTGGTTATTGTACCGTTATTGTTAATAGTAACCAAGACGTGATCACCGAATAAATCCTTCATGAATTCAGAGGGTATCATTTCTAAAATCTCAACGAATTCCTCTATTAATCCCCTTAGTAATAAATTGCAGTCTGGATTTGGTATCCAGACTCTGTCTGCAAATACCCTGTCTTGATATGTTTTGTTTTCTTCAACACTCTCACCGTTAATTAGGATATTGTAATCTATATCTGTGTGCACAGAAAAAGTACACTCTTCTCCGTCATTCCAGTGATCTGTGTACTGAGGCCAAGAAAGTTGCTTTATTTGGCCTTCGCTATTTTCAAATATGTGCCTAAAAATAGGCCAAATTTCACCACGAAGCTCCTCAATAAGCTCTTCTTTTTGTTTCTTAATCGCATCGATTTTCCCTTTTACTTTTTCTATTTGATCCATTTTTAATCTATTAATTTATTTTGCTCTTTAATTTTTTTGTTTTTAAGCCTGTTTGGTACGCCACCTCCATTATTTACCCAATCAGGCACTCCCATATCTTCAATATAGTCTTGCACTGTTGGAATGAATCTCATTTTGAAGTCTTCCAATATATGATATTCGCCTACGTCTTTAACTGGGTACTTTTTACCTTCGCTATTCGTTCTCATATGCCCAAATACTTTCGGTAATATCGTAACCACAAACCAGCTATTGTGTGTTAGAATTCGGTGCGCATTATTACTATATGCTGCTTTGCTAGAATCCATTAGCTCATGAATATCAATGTAATCTTGTGGGACACCTCCAAACCTTTTTGCTGACAATTCTGCATGTATATAAGGAACCATAATTTAAATTTTTAAAACGAAAAAGCCCCGAATGTTCCTAGTGCTTGACGGGCGTGAGGGAATAACACCTCATAGGAACATTCGGAGCTATCCAAATGTCTTTGCGTTATTCTATGTCTTAATCCGTAGAAGCGTCACCAACTACATCACAAATATACGAAACTATCCGCTATTTGTTGCAATTTTTTCGAGTAGTTTTTGTTTTTCGCCAGTTAAATATTCCCATTGAGCACAAGCAGACGAAGCAATAATAGCATACCTGTCTAAACTTATATCTCCTTTTAGGCATACTTTCCATTGTTGACGAATATATTCGTCTTGCTCCGCTATCCTTTTATTTATGAATTCTAGCGTCATGATTCAATAACAGTTACTTTGCCAGCTAAATACTCCTTCAATAAAATCTCAACCTCCGAAACCTTACCCATATAAGTTCGTTCAAATTCCTTATATTCTGCCTCTGTAAGCGATTGTTTTGCCCCGTTGAATAGTTGTGCTTGCAATCCTTCCAAAGATCGCTTAAATTGAGTGCCTTTGGCTTTAAATTCCATCTTAGGATTATAGCCAGTATCTATAAGTTCTTGCCACTTACTTAACCATACCTCAGTCAAAATCATGATATCAGTTAATATTTCTCCGTGTTCTTGTGTCGTTTTCCCCATATTTACCTGTTTAAAATTGCGAATAATACCGAGTGAACAAATACTCCTATATCCATAATAGACAAAAACAGTGCGATGAATAGTTTCAAGTTTCTCATTGTTAACATTTAAAGCGTTCTGATATTTCACCTAGTTTTATGACAAAGTATTTTTTGTCTGGATCGGCTCCCGATTCTTCTATCCCAGTACGAGCCTCAATGCCTTTGAATTCAGCCAAATAACTAGGCCTATTATTGCCATACCCATTTGTGAATTTTACGAAATCAAATTCATTAAATATAGACATGTAAAGGTCTGGATATCTTGCCGATTTTTTATTTATAGAGCAGTTATCATAAACAGATACTAATCTTTGCTCATAAAATGTTTTTATCTCCCTGTATTCCTCTTTCTTTTCACCAGAAAGCACCATACTGAACCACGGCTCAGACATGGGTAAGTGTAAAATTTTACTCATTGTTGTTTTAGTTTTACTGATTGCTCCATTCTCAATATAGTCTGATGAAGATTACCAAAATAAAGTACTTTATCTATAGGCCAATCAAAACCTCCTATAATTGCGGATGAAAGATTATGTGTAATTATGTCCTTATTTAAATTACACAACCCTATAGCCTCTTTCCTTGCCCTATCGAAGGGTATAAGCTCTAACCATTCTCTTATTGTACGGGGTGATAGTGTGTTATTTGTCATAGTTAATCTCTTTTTCTGTTTCACTTTTTTTCAAATCTCCTACACCACAAAATCCGTTACAATCGCTTAATGGGGCTGGCTTTCTGCCTTTCATAATTGAAATATCTTTTATGTATGGATAGTCTGGATGTGGCAAAAGAAACACAAGTCCACCGCCTTTGCTCTGATCTTTTAACATAGTGACTGGCTTCCCTTTCAAATTAGTCAATTGATGCTCTACCTCTGCCATTTCAAAGAATAGGTCTGGTAATATAGTGCGTATCAGTTGCCAGTAACCTATGCCCCCTTGAACACATCCAGTACCAAGACAATTATTATTATTCAAACCAAGCTTGTATGCTCTTGGAATCTCTATCCCTAAATCCTTAAGAATCTCTACACACTTAGTTTTTGTATACCCCATCAAAAGTAACGGATATATAGGGTTTGTCTCTGGATAATTAAGAGTCATTGCTAATGCCCTGTGAGGCTCTTTCATATCATAGCCAAATATTGAGTATGAATACGAATTTTCTTTAAGGAACTTAACCCTCATTACACGTTTTAACTCTGTTGAACAAATGGCGCCATTGGCGACATTTAAAGATAGGAACTTAAACCAAACCGCTTTTATGTCTGGGTATTTATCATTTGTAATGGTCTCAATTTCTTTGCCGTACCACTTTTCACAATCTGTTTTGAACCTATAAGTATCTTTGTCCTCATTTCTTGTGTCTATGAAAACAAGCCTAACGTTATCAATACCAAAAAGACTTATAGCTATATTACAAGCTATTGCGGACGTTACCCCGCCACTCCACCAAGCAATTACAGGTGTTTCTTTAGATATAAGTTGTATGTTCATAACTTTTTTTTTAAATATTCTATGTACTTTTTTAGGAATTCGATGCGCTCGGTGCGCGCTTTAATTGGGCACTCAGAATTGAACCAGAATCGTTTTCTAAATGTTAATATTCCTAATGTTTCTGCGAATAGCCTAAAGTCCTTTTTCAATAGCTCGTGCTGATGATTATTTTTTGAATACCATTTTGAAGTAACACATATTCCATATACAGAAGAAGTCTGCCATTTTCCCCTATACAAAATAGCCCCTGTATTTACATTTCTAATCATCGCTTCGGCTATCTCTATCTTGCGTTGTGTGGTTAGCATGATTCATTGTGTTTTTTGGTTGCTTCACTAACCATATTATCCCCACAATCTTCAAGTGATTCTATAGAATCAGGAGTAACAGTTATAAATATACCGTCTGTAAATACCCTGTATGAAATCCATACTTTTAAATCAGATAAAACCGATATTTCTACGCTTTCAACTAATCCAATAGTCCATATTGCAGGCTTCTTTCTGTAATTTAACACCTTAACTTTATCTCCTTTTTTAGCTACTATAAATGCTTTTATCTTATACATTTCTTTTAGATTTATAACGTCCCCAATATTAAGAATACCAAACAAAATATTACTCCTGCGATTAATGTGCCTATGAACTATGGCAACTCGTGCGTTTCTTTTAGATTTTTCATGGCTTTATTTTTAAACGTAATGAATCTATTTTTTTTTGAATCTTACCTTTTTTGATCTCCAAAATAGAAATCTCATTCAAAATAACGGCATTGCTTGCTTCTGTTAGCTTATCCAATATGCTATAGGTAAAGAATTCGCTTGGATCAATATTGAAGAAATCAACCAGCTTGAATATATAGTTCATGTTTGGCGTGTTTTTGCCTTGAAACCATCCGTACATTCCTTGTCTTGATATTTCAATATTAAGACACAATAAATCAATCGAAATATTATCTCTTTCGCAAAGACACCTTATTAGTGTCTCAAATTTCTCATGCGGGAACACAATATTATTTGGTCTTTTTTTGCTCATATCAATTATCGCTTAACGTAAACTCAAATTTAAACTTTCTACCGACCTCAATAGTATGTTGTCGGTCGTACATTTCGAGCCACATTTTATCTCGTAGCGAAAAAATAACATCTAATCTTGCCTCCATTTCGGACATATAAAATTCAGCAAGTGACGGCTCTTTATTTACAATTTCTTCAATCGCTTCAACCCTGTTTTGTTGGGTTAATATTAGCTCGAATGTTAGCATACTTGTAATGTATTTAAAAACTTCTGTGTAACTATTAACTTCCCGTAGTTGCTTTGAACCTCTACAAATCCTACGAACTCAAACGTATTTATTACTGTGAATACTACGCCTGTTGGTGATGTGTACCTTTTCATATTGTTTAGTGTTTAAATGTTACCAAATGTTTTTGCTTTCCAAACTCCTTTTTTAACCTCTTCGAATGGTGATCTACAATTGTACAGTCTCATTCCATTGCCTAGTAAGTAAGACTTTTTATCTGCCTCTTTTAAGTCAAATGCCTTAACTTCTATATAACCGTTACTGCCGTTTTCTATTTTAACTGGAATCCAAGCCCAATCACCGACACGAATAGACTTAGGTCTGTTTCCGTATTTTGTTCTTTCTGACATGATTACAAATCGTTATCGTTAAAAATTGATTCTGCGTGGTATTCTTTGTATTCAATGATGTACTCAGAGCAAACTTTATACGCCTTGTCGAATTGCTTGCTACCATTAATTCCTTCAAGCTCCGAATCGAAGTTGTTATCATGATCATAAAGCTCCAAGTTCTTCATTATAAGATACTGCTTTACCAACTCTACATTCTCTGAAAAGTCATCAGCTTTAAGATTAAGAGCGACTATCTTAACTATGTCGCTTGCTATGTCTTTTATATTTGGTAGCGTTCTCATTTCCTTTTCGTTTATGATTACAAATGTATAGAGTTGTACGGAGAATTGCAACACTTTGTTGCGAAATAATTTATTTATTTTATTTTTCGTAATTTGTTGCAACAATTCAAAAATGATTCCGTATATTTGTGATATAAATAATAATGGGATGACAACACGTATTTGTGACAATTGTAGGTTTTTGTATTCAAACATGGAGCAAACAAGAGAATGGTGCTCTAAGAAAAGCGAAGGAACTAGGTTTACAAGGGAATATACTAAAGAATATATCGATCTAAGATTAAACGCTGAGATTAAAAACTGCAAAGGTTATGATAAATAGAGAAGCCAAAGAACTTATAGACTATTATGAGTATCTAACAAAACTTCCAATATACGATTGTTTTGGACTGGCAATACATCACTATAGATTACTAGTAGAAAACCTTACTAAAAAAGGTTTTAGTGCTGATTTTGTTAATCAACAAAAACTATTATGCGAAGAAATACAAAAATACCATGATATTATTAAAGAATTAGACGCAATAAGACAAGAATTTTTATACTAAAAAGCAAATGACATACAATTATAAACGCCTCTCCGAGGACATCAAAAATCATATCGGGTACGAAGGGTCAAACAGACAATTCGGATCGAATGTAGGGCTTACAGAATCAACAGTAAGAAACCTATTAAAAGCTGATCGTGATTACAAAGTTAGCACAGTAATGAAAGCGGTTTACGGGATTGGCGCTAAACTGGATGATTATGTCGAATAACATATATTTAAATCCGCTTCATTTAGGAGTAAACATTCTGGTATCTTATGGATTGACAGAGTATCAATGCGTAACTCACGAAGGAATTAATAAGGCTTATGTGTCACCATCACTAATGTATCATATACTAAAAGACTATAAAAGCAACGATTATGGGCTAATGCTTAAATTGCTGCCTTATAAGATTAAAACAGACATTAATCAATCTGCTAATGCTGGAAAAGAATTGATAAACGAAAGGATCATGCATTATTTAAACGAAGGGTATTATGTCGAGTAGTGAACAATCAAATATTGTTGAAGCTAAAAAATGGTTTTCTCAATTAAACTATACAATTAGACAACTTCTTGTAAAAGAATATTTAGGTACAGATTTGTCAGGGGATAAAATTACTAGGCATATTTCTGAGAATGAAATATTAATTCTTTACAACAAACAAAACGAATCGAAGCAATGACGGCAAAAGAGTACGAACTTAAAAAGAGAGAACTTGAATTAGAGTTTAAAAGTAATGTTTTAAATCTAAACACAGAGTTTGCACATGCAAACAATAGCATAAAGCAAGGGGATATAATAGAAGATCATATTGGTAAAATAAGAGTAGAATCTATTATGTATGGGTGTATAGCGTATGGCACTAACCTACCAATATGTATATACAGCGGACAAACATTAAAAAAGGATGGCACCGAAACAATTAAGAAAGAGAAAAGAGAAATATACCAAAGCAATTTAAAGCTATGATAAACTTAGAGAAACTAGAGAGGGAGATTCGCGGTAAGATTCCTATACTTATGTATCCAATGGCTGGATTAAAACTTAGCCATGGACTAGAAATAGTTTTTGACGATAGCGATGGTTTTTGCTATGCTTATGATGCCACAATAGATAAAGTTAAACTATACAAAGCATCTGATTTAGTAGCTAATTTTGAGGTAATAGGCCATGATGTGAAATTAAACGATGTGCTAGAGTGGTTAAATATTAAGTATAAATATGGCAATCATGGCATTAATAGTAATGGGCAAATGATTTATTGGGGCAAAGATGAAGGGCAATATATTATTTGTACAGAAGAATGGGATTTGTCAAAACCTAATCTCAAAAACCAATCTCACGATCTTATAAACTATTTGGCAGGATTAATTTAAAAACTCACTAATAAAGATTTACGGTTAAAACTTAAATAAGAAAACAAATGAATTTAACAGGACTAACGGCAGAAGATGCCGAAGAACAAAAAAGGATAGAGAAAGCTGAAATAATAAAGCGAGCTGATTTTTTGACTAACAATAAGGAATCGGAACTAGACAATAAAGACGAGCTTATTAGGAAGCTGATTACAGAGATCGAGCTACACGTGGAAATAGATTTTGAATCATGGGCAAAACGTGGTGATGTTGAACTATCAGACGAAGAAATTAACGAACTTTTAAGGATCAAAAACAAACAGTAAGATGGAATATTTCGGAACAGGTACTACAGCACATGGACATTATAGGTGGAAATTATACCCTGATCATATGGACAAAATAGGTATAAACTTTAGGGATTTGCCTTTTAATCCAGAGGAGCTAACAAATGGTATGCCTAAAGGACAATGGTCGTTTTATCAAGGTGGCGGATTTACGGTAATTGCTATTTCTGGTAGTCCAGTTGATAAAAGAAACGGATCAAAGTCAGTTTTTTGGGTTAACCATATCATTACATTAGAACAACTGATTTACAAGATAAAACAGGAGCCTATGGCTATGGAAATAATCAGCAAATTAGATTGTGAAGCTTTTGTATAAATAAAAAAGCCTCGCTTCACAGCGGGGCTCTAAATAAACTAAAACAAAATGAAGAAATAACGCTCAAATATAGTGAGTTTGGATCAATAAAAAAACCGCCTTAATATAAGACGGCTTTTCTGAGTAAATAAACCTAGCCTAATTTTTAACTCTTAAATGCTTTTCTTGATTCTTTAACATAAGGTCGTATCCTTTTATCGGATACTTTAACTTAACAGCATGTACTGATTGTGCTCTAATTTCGTTTATTTCTTTGCCCCAAATAGCGCCTAGTTCTGTTACTTTAGCTATAGATGATAAATTACAAACATGATAAATATTGAAAGTCCTATTGCTGGCAAAAAATAACCAGCGCAAATGATAAGTACCCAGACAAATAGGCTACTACATAACCAAACCCAAGGCCAAAAGTTGCGTATCATGAGAAATCGTTTTCCGTGAACAATATATAAGTGAATGTTTTTTGCTTGCTCTTATAGGCAAGGTCCATCATCTTGTCAAATAGTTTTGAATTTTGCCATACTTGACACCCTGCCGAATATTTACCTATAGTTTTAACTATAAAACCCTCGTAGGCCCTATGACAATTTATCCCACACTCTGGTCCTGCAATAATAGTATCACCTGTTCTATCTAATTGAGAGTCCTTATTACCGTCTCTCCACGTTTTGAACGATCCACACTGGACCAGAGCTTTATATTCGTGATGGTTGCCTATGGTCCAGACGTTATTATACATGTTTGGCTGTACAATGGCGGTCCCCTTTACATTCATAGGCTTGTTTAGCCAGTAAACGCTTGGGTCCGTTGTAGCCATGCCTCCAAACATTTTCCCCTCACCATTTTCAACCCATGTACATAGTAAGTAATCGTTAAAAGAATCTGGCAAATCAAAGTTGGTCCTAACTCCAATTATTGTAAGCTCATTAAAGTTATGACAATAGCCTTTTTCGCGTGCAACTTCTTTTATAAGGTCGTATGTTAATTGCTTCATTTGTACACCCTAATTAAACAGATTAATTCATTTACAACAAAACACGCAGCCGTAGCGATC
>Ga0164306_10000032_pt1 | contig 54102 bp, 82 predicted proteins | sample Whisoiple_242_MG_FD_110213 | JGI IMG/M metagenome (GOLD analysis project Ga0164306, IMG submission 110213) | Soil microbial communities amended with fresh organic matter from upstate New York, USA - Whitman soil sample_242_MG | ecosystem: Environmental > Terrestrial > Soil > Unclassified >... | reverse complement strand
TCTCGGCAACGGTATCTCCCGCATGGGTGAGAACATGGGCTTCGATCCCACTGCCGTCGACTCGGGTCTTACCACCCTGGCCGACCGGGTGGCTCAGGCCCAGGCGATGCAGTCTCAGCTCAGCAGCATGGCTGGTACTGCGAACCTCTCTGCTCAGCTGGCCACTGCGACCAGCATGCCGCCCACGAACCAGCTGGCAGAGCAGGTCGCTGCCCAGCTCGCCTCTCAGCCTCAGCGAGTGGTGAACCAGGAGGTCACGATCAACAACCCGGTGACCGAGCGCGACTCGGAAACCACCGACAAGGCACTGCAGCTCGCTGCTGCCGTTGATGTCTAAGGAGATACTCCCATGAGAGACCTGATCATCAACGGGGTGCCCATGCGAGACCCGCTTCAGAAGTGGCGGCCGGATTACACCCGGTCGTCGCTTCTGAACACGGTGAGTCGCGCGGCCCCCTCGACTGACCAGATCGCCTATCATGGTGTGGATGCCACTGGTCCGGCTTACTTCGGTGCCGGTCAGCACACCCTGGTGCTCAACCTGGAAGCTGCTAACCGCGAGGAGTTCTACCAGCTGCTCACCGCCCTGCAGTCGCTGTTCAGCGCACCCATCCTGAAGCTCACATCCGCCCCCCAGATCTCTCCGCTTCGCAGCGCGCCGACCAATCGGCAAAGGGCCAACAGGACCTTTAACGTCGCCTCAGGACTCATCAGGGAGGCGACTGCGCGCATGATCGGCTCGCTCGCTGTCGAGTACATCAACGAGCGGGTTGCTCGGCTCACTGCGGTGATCGAGCTGCCCGGGGCCTTCTGGTACAGTCAGGACCAGTACACCAATGGGATGGAGGTCACTCAGGGCACGAACACCCTGGACCTCACCGAGCTCAACATCGCGGGCGACTCTACTGCCCCGATGGGTGAGGGCCTCCTTCGAGTGGAAGGTCAGCTGGCCTCTGGGGCTACGTTGACGATCCGCGATCGAGGTCTCGTGGATCACGGGCTGGTCATTCGCCCGACGGCTCTGCTTCAGCCCACCGAGTTTCTTCTGATCGATCTGAAGACGCTCAACGCCCGCAAGCAGACCTCTGCGACCTGGGACATCACTGCGGGTACTGATGCCCGTAACTACCTCGAGCTGACGGGTAACGGGGGGTTCGTCTTCGAGCCGGAGGCTGGGTTCGACCTCTTCCCCTCCACACCTAACCGCTACTGGGCTTCGGTGATCAAGAACGACTCCGAACCGGCCCAGATCGACCTGAGGATGGGGAGGGCCTACCTGTGACTCTCTTCCGAGTGGTGGCTTACGAGCCCAACGGTGCCCGCCTGGGCATGCTCTCCGCGCCCATCGGAGTCAGCTTCGGCAGCCCCTTCAACGAGGTGGGCTCCTGTTCCTTCAACTACCGTCCCGACTCGCCGGGCTACGACCTTCTCCAGAACTACATGGAGGTCGCGGTCGAGGCGTCGAAGACGGGTGAGACTTGGGCAGAGATTCCGAACGGGCGGTACATCCGACTCAACCGGAAGTACGAGAAGATCGGTGCTCACAACACTCGTGAGTACTCCTTCACTGGCTACGGCTGGCAGCTCAAGAAGGTGCTGCAGTGGCAGACCACGGGGCTCAACGCTGATGGGAAGCGGCCGTTCCTGAGCGCGACGGTCGGCACTATCGTGAAGACCCTGCTCGACGAGGCCCACTCTCGCGGTACCGTTCCGGGGCTCACGTACGACTTCTCGACGACCCATGACTCTGCGGGTAACCCGTGGAACAAGGTCATCACGATCTACTACGAGCCCGGGGCGAACCTCTACACCATCCTGGACAACCTCGCTCAGCAGAGCATGTGCGACTGGCGCTTCCAGGGTCGCACGCTCCAGCTGTACAACTCCGACACTGCGCTCTCCACGACTCGCCCGGTCACCCTCAAGCCCGGTGTGGATGTCAAGGCACTCCCGATTCAGGGCAGTATCGAGGAGCTGGTCGACAAGGCTCTCGTCATCGGCGATGGCGGGGTAAGCCTCCCCCTGACCAACACGGGCATCACCATGCCGTGGGGTCACTGGGAGACCTCGGTGTCCAACTCGGGGGTCAGTGACAAGACCACGATGCAGCTTCTCGGTGAGGCTCTGCTGGAGGATGGCTCTCAGGAGCGCATCCAGTATACCGCTGAGATGAAGATGGATACGACTACGTACCACCCCTTCATCGACTTCTTCCCTGGTGACTACGTGACGGGGCCCTCTGAGCAGGGCTCTGAGCCCTACCGAGTGCGCCAGATCAACGGCAGCCGGGCGACTGGCGAGAAGCAGCAGATCGACCTCATCCTCAACGACCGCTTCGTCGAGCGGGAGATCCGCAACGCCAAGAAGACCAATGGCATCACCGGCGGCGCTACTGCTGGTGGCTCAGGAGGTCGTCCGACGCCTCCCTCGAACGACACTCGTACCCCCGTCGCCCCCCAGGCGCTTACGGTGGACAGCACGGCCTACATCGAGCTGGGATCACCCCGAGCTCAGGTCACGATGGGCTGGACTGTTGTTGACACCGCGACGGATGGCGGGGCTATTGAGGTCAATGGCTACCAGGTCGAGTACCGACTGAATGGTGGTAGTGCACCTTGGGCCCTCCTGACTGAGACGCCGAGCAACAGCCTCTCCTTCCCCGGACTGCCCATCGGTACGGCGTATCAGTTCCGAGTGCGTGCCCGTAGCTCGAGTGGAGTGCTGGGTCAGTACTCGACGGTAGTGCCTCACACCACTGCCACCGAGGACCAGGCTCCCCCCGCCCCGAGCAAGCCGGTTCTGTCGAGCAAGCTGGGTACTGTCACAATCCAGTGGGATGGTAAGAACGAGACTGGCGGTGTGATGCCGGCAGACTTCGCCTTCGTCCGGGTGTGGAGACTGGGTACGATTGGTGCGGAGCAGGTCGGTACTATCCGCGGAGGTTCTCGCGGTCAGGGGGGTGGTCTGATCGTTCTGAGCGGACTGCCCGTTCAGACTCAGACGTTCTGGTTTACTGCCACCGACACCTCTAGCAACGAGTCTGAGCAGTCGGAGCAGTCGGAGATCATGGTCCAGCGAATCTCTGGGCCTGACCTCGAAGCAAACTCGGTCACGACCAATGAGCTCGCTGCTGGATCGGTGAAGGCAGAACAGATCGCCGCAGGGGCCGTGCAGGCCCGCTCGCTCGCGATTGGTACAGTGAGCACTAACCTGATTCGCAATGGCGACTTCAGCGACATGGGCATTTACCCGCCGCCGAACCCGGGGGCTTTCGGGCCCACCATCCCGGGCTGGATTTACGAGCCTCGCACTTCTCAGGCTAGTGAGCAGGGGTTCCAGTACGGCCTGGGTACTGCTTATGTCGGTCGGGGCAACGCAGTTCTTCGCCAGGGTAATGCCCTTGAGACTGGTGGTCGCATCGTCAGCGACCCCATCCCCGTTACTCCCGGTATCGACTACAAGCTGACCATCTTCCTGATGCCCCTGGTTTCTACTGTGCAGGAGGTTGGTCTTCGCTACCTGGTCAGTACTGACGGGGGCCAGACCTTCAGCGACATGGGTACGACTAACTGGGCTCGAGGCAATGTGGTTAACGCCTGGGCTTATGTTAGTTGGACTCGAGCTTTCGCCACGGGTATTACTCACGTTCGACTCGTCTTCCAGAACAACGGGGATGGGTCGTTCAGCAATAACACCAACGCCATTCGCCTCGGTAGTGTCTTCTTCCTGCAGTCGGGAGCCCCTGCTCTCGAGCTTTCGCCGAGCACCATCCGGATGTACGATGGCAGTGGTAACCAGACTATCGTTCTCGACGGTGCTGGGGCTTCGATCACTGCCGGTCAGTTTGAGTCGAAGCCCGCCTCATCTGACATCGCTTACCGGGTTCGAGTCTCTGCGGATTCTTACCAGACTGCGCGCTACGGCGTTGTCCCGGCAGTGTACTATCCGGGTACGGGAACCGATACTACCGACCCCTCTCAGTGGGGCGGTATGTATGCTGAGCGATACTCGGTGGCTATCGACTCGCCTCATCAGCCTGGCTTCAACGCGGCGGCACGTACTCAGGTCAAGGTGGGCTCGCAGGGCCTTGCGGTCTACACGGGCAACGCCTTCCTGAATGACAACCGCCGGGGACTGGTGCTGCTCTGGAGTGGTGACTGGTCGATCGGCTGGGGTGACAACAGTCACGGTCGCATCAACTCCTGGCGAAACACCGATGGCACTGCCTACATGGATGTCTATGGGGTTCTGCGACCGATGAACGGCCTGTTTGTGACGGGTAACAAGAGCTTCGTCATGGACCACCCGACCAAGGACGACATGAGCCTCGTTCACGCTGCCACTGAGGCGCCCGCTTCGGGTGTTCACTACTGGAACGGGGTCGGCGGCACTGGTGACGATGTGATCGGCGAGGATGGCACCGCAGTCATCATCCTCCCTGACTACTTCGAGCCACTGACGGACAAGGACAAGCGAGCCGTGCTGGTGAGCGCCGTCGGCAAGCCGTACCCCATCGGTGTGGATGAGATCGAGGATGGCCGCTTCACGGTCTACGGAGAGCCTGGTCGACGGTTCTCTTGGCTGGTGCAGGCAGTTCGCTCGGGCTTCGAGTTCGACGTCGAGATTGAGAAGGTGGGGGCGGGTCCCGAGCACAAGATGATCTGAGTTCGGGAATCAGCTCTTCAACACTTCTCCAGCTCGCATGATAGGTTTGATCCATCAATACCCCCAGGAGGGACAATGGCCCAGAACCCGGAGAACTCGCAGGAGTTTACGGATAGTCCGATCGTGAACCTCTACATCAAGCAGCTGGCGTTCGCCACGCTGCAGGTGAACCAGCTGACCGTCGAACGGGAGTCGCTGATGGAGCAGTGGCGGGGTATGGCCGCGCAGCTCGAAGCGAACCAGGACCGGGTCAACCAGCTCGAGGCGGAGCTCACCCGGCTCCGCACCCAGGACTCCGACTCATCCGGGTCGGAAGGATAGGAGGAACCCCATGGCACTCATGCCGGGAGTGAACCACCGCCTCATCGCTCGCCACAACAAGGGCGCGAAGATGGCGGTCTACAACCGAGTCAACCTGCACGTCGCGGTCTCCGAGGCCTCGTCGCTGTTCGGCTACTTCTCGGGGGTCGGCGACTGCTCGCACTTCTACGTCGCGAAGGACGGCACGATCGAGCAGTACATGGACACCGAGTTCCAGTCCAAGGCCGACTACCAGGGCAACGACGCGACCATCTCCATCGAGACCCAGGGGGGTCTCAAGGACGCGCAGAACGAGCCCTGGACCGCTGCTCAGCTCGTCTCGCTCGCCCGCATCTGGCAGTGGGCTCGGGACACCCACGGCATCAAGAACAAGCTGGCGACCTCGTCCCGGGCGGTCAACGACGAGAACAAGGGCCTGAGCTACCACCGCCTCGGCGTGCCGGGTTACCCGACCTCGGTGGGCGGCGTGCTCTACTCCCGCAAGTCGGGCAAGATCTGCCCGGGGAACGCCAAGATCGCGCAGATCCCCAGCATCTTCAACGGAGGCAACGCGCAGCCCTCGCCGTCTCCCACCCCGACGCCGACCCCGACGCCGGCGCCCACCCCGGTGCCGTCGAACCACCTCGACCCCGATGGTGACTGGGGCACCAAGACGACCAAGCGCGCCCAGGAGGTGCTGGGTCTCGTCGCCGATGGTGAGGTCTGGTACCAGTACAAGCCGAACGCTCAGCCGGCGATGGTCTCGGGCTGGGTGTGGAACTGGGTCAAGGGCACCAGCGGTTCGCCCCTCATCCGCCGGATGATGGAGATCATGGCGGCTGCCGGCCAGTACACGGGCAAGATCGACGGGGTGGCGGGCACGGAGTTCTACAAGGGCCTGCAGCGCCGCTACGGCACGGTCGTCGACGGGGAGCTCTGGCGGCACTCGCCGGCAGTCGCGGCCATGCAGAACGCGCTCAACGCTGGTCGCTTCTAGTACCAGTACCCAGGTAAGGAGGGGGTATGGGAGACCTTCCCGGTGAAGCCTGGGCATTCTTCGGTGTCGCGCTCACGGGCCTGCTCACCCTTCTCACCAAGCTGCTCGTGGATAATCGCCGCGATGCCAAAGAGGGGGGTGAGGAAAAGCCCGTGCAGGAACACAAGGCCGAGGTCAAACAGGAGGCCACGGTGACCCAGCTTCCCACACCGAAGGCTGCGCCGGAGGCGATGGCCGATCCGCTCGAGTTGGCCGTCGGTCGGGCACTCGACACGGTACTCGAGATGCTCGCTGATGCGAACACAAGACTGGATGCAATCCAGAGCCAGCTGAGCCAGACGAGGACGGAGCTGAACGAGTCACGGGCGGAGGCCCGAACACTCACTCGACAGAACCTCGAGTACCAGGTGACCATCTCAACGCTGCAGAGCGAGCTGAACCTGGCCCGGCAGGCTCTGGCTGCTGCCGAGGGGGAACTCAGGGTCCTCCGGCAGAGGGGGACGGCATGACCGACCAGGCCAAGGAGGTGGTCGACGAGGCGAAGCAGGCGATCCGCTACGCTCGCCGACTCGAACGCCAGAAGTGGAGCAGGCGGAGGCTGAAGGAGCTCATCCTGCTGGTACTCACGGCCTACTTCGCGATCTGGATGCACACGCTCTACTTGAACCAGTGCATCCAACAGTCCTATCTCTCGGAAACGAGAGCGACCATCTGCAAGTACTCCTTCTACCCCTGGTCCGGCAAAATCGAGCCGGGGGTGCAGGTGTCCAACCGGGCTCCTGCTTCCGGACACAATCACTAGGAGGCTCCATGGAGTTCACCTTCAGCCTCTCCGGCTGGATCATCCTGCAGCTGTTCATCCTGCCCGTGCTGCTGCCGCTGGCGGTGGGCCTGGTCACCAAGTACACCACCTCGAGCTCGCTCAAGGCGCTGCTCCTGCTGGCCCTGTCGGTGATCACCGCGCTGCTCACGGAGATGCTCTCGGCCTTCCAGAACGGGGTGGAGAGCTTCGACCTGGGGCTCGCCCTGCTCCAGGCCATCGTCACCTTCGTGATCGGTGTGGGGTTCCACTTCGGCCTGCTGAAGCCGACCGGCCTGACCGACAAGGCGCAGGCCATCGGCAACTCGACCGGCTCCCTCAGTAACGACAAGACGATCGAGGGCTGACGACCGCCGGGGTCTCGGGTGCGATACTCGAGGCCCCGGCTTTAACCCCTGGAGGTTTCAATGGCCGATGTTCCCAGTGAGGTCCGCTACGGTCGGGTAGTCGGGCGGTTCGTCCTGGTGGTGGCTGACAGTGACGACCCGGGTAACCTGCCCGAGGAGCTGCCTCTGGGCGGCACCATCACGCTCACGCCCAACGTCCGCATCATGCGGTTCCCGACTACCGACCCAGCACGCCTCGCGGTGATTTCGCCCATTGTTTGCACCCTGGTCGATGGCTGGCTTACTGCAGAGGGCAACACCGAACCCGGAGTTAACCTGGTCGCTTCGGAGCAGCCGGAGGGTCAGCCGAGCAACATCCAGTGGACTGCCACCTTCCAGTTCGATGGTCTTACCTCGACCCAGCAGCCGTCGCCCGTGATCATCGAAGTTCCGCCCGACACCGAGGTCGATCTCACCACAATCGTGCCTGTCTCGCCTGACCCGGGTACGGTCGAGCTGGTGACTCACGAGGACTGGGCCGACATCCAGGAGATCTACCAGCAGATTCAGGACATCATCGCCGGTGGCGGCATGATCCAGGGTGCTGATGGTCGAGAGGTCGAGCTGCGGGCCAGCGACACGGCTATCGAGTGGCGGTACTCGGGAACGACTCTCTGGGCATCTCTCGTCATGCTGGCCGACCTGCAGGGCCCCCAGGGGCTCAAGGGCGATAAGGGCGACGATGGAGAAGCCGGACCGCCCAACTCCCTGACGATCGGCAGCGTCACTTCGACCTCGACCCCGCAGGCGAGTATTACGGGGGCGGCCCCTAACCAGGTGCTGAACCTGGGTCTCCCGAAGGGTGCCGATGGGTCGAATGGTAACCCTGGTGCGGACGGGAGGCAGGTCCAGCTTCGCGTCTCGGGTGGCTACATCCAGTGGCAGTATGTCGGTGACCCGGTGTGGAGCAACCTGGTCTCTCTCTCTTCCATCACTGGTCCTGCTGGTGCGGACGGTACTGCTCTACCGGCTCTCACCCAGGCTCAGATCACCACGGGTACTGACACTACCAAGAGCGCCATCACCGCAGCGGTATTCAAGGCCGCAGTCACTGCACTTCAGCAGAACCTGACCAATCGAGTTACTGCGCTCGAGGCTCGAGGGAAGATCGGACTGAGCCAGTCGGTAGTGAACTATGGCCCGACTGACAGTACTCAGGTCCTGATGTCTCAGCTGACGGTAACGGTCGCCGCTACTGGTAGTGACCTGCTGCTCGAGCTCTCTGGCCACCTTCAGTGCACAGTGGCCAATGACCGACTGGGCATCATCATCCGTCGAGGTACTGCTACAACCGATCCCGAGGTCGGTAACTTCGTGATCCTGGTGCCCTACGCCGGAGTGCCTTCTACGGTCATTCTTCGTACTAAGGACACTCCCCCCGAGGGCTCTGTTACTTATGGGGTCTGGGTTTATCGCGCCGGTGGTACCGGTCAGGTGACCTGGATTTCTGCTAGTAACCGACCCGGTCTGCTGACCGTCGAGAAGCCGTAGGAGGCTCACCATGGTTGACGTTCCTAGCCAGGTCCAGTATGGCAAGGTGATCGGTCGGTTTGTCTCCTTCGTGGCGGACTCCAACGACCCGGGCACTGTGCCGGATGAGGTGCCTCTCACTGGTACCGTAACCATCACGCCGAACACTCCTCTCATGCGGTTCATCAACACCGACCCGCCGAGGACGGCAGTGATCTCCATCCTCGAGTGCCGGGTGATCAACGGGGATCTCTACGCGCCGAACAGCTCCACACCTGGGGTCTGGATGATGGCGAGTGAGCAGCCTGCCGGCCAGCCCGATCACGTCCAGTTCACTGCTCGGTTCAACTTCAACGAGCTGAGTGGGCTGGCTCAGCCGGTACCGGTGGTCTTCGAGGTTCCGGTGAACGGGACCATCGATCTGGCCATGGCGATGGGTGTCGACCCCGATCCCGGCACGGTAGTCGTGGTGAGTACCGAGGGTGTCGCCGAGGTCGAGCAGATCTACCAGGACATCAAGGACATCATCGATGGTGGTGGTATCATCATGGGTGATGATGGTCGGGAGGTCGAGCTCAGGAACTCAGGGACGGCCATCCAGTGGCGGTATGTCGATACGCCTGAGCTGCCCTGGGTCGATCTGATCCTGACGAGTGAGCTGGAGGGTCCTCCGGGGGCCGATGGGAGTATCGGCCCCAAGGGTGACAAGGGTGATGCGGGGTCCCCGGGTGACAAGCTCACCATGGGCACCATCACGACGGGCGACCCTGGTACTGAGGCAGTAGCTTCGATCACCGGTGTTTCTCCGAACAAGGTTCTCGATCTGACCATCCCCAGGGGAAACCCGGGAGTCGATGGGGCTGATGGGGATACACTCTCCATTGGCACTGTTACCACTGGGGCAGCGGGTTCTGCGGCACAGGCCACGATTACCGGGGACTCCCCCGATAAGCAGCTCAACCTGGTGATCCCCCGCGGTAACACGGGGGCCACTGGCCCGGCTTCACCCAAGATGCAAACCTACACTGGCCCCATGACTGCGGTTAGTGCAATTGGTACTGTCGCAGCGGTGATGTTTGATGCCAACTTCACCAACCCCTTCCCGGATAGTAAGGCTCTACTCAAGGTCCGAGCCTCCGCCATGCTTACCAACTCGGCTGCTAATGCCTCCCCCTCCCTGATCGCCGATCTCTCGATTGGGGGTACTGAGGCTATCCGACACGAGCATCGAGACAACACAGTATCTGCGTCACAGCTCGCTTCCCGGCTGATCGATGCTGAGCTCGTGATTGATCCGGGAGTTACCGTACGGGTGCGGGTACAGGCCGTGAACCGAAACGCCAGTGGTACTATTTCTGGCGGGGGAGGGACTAGTGATTGGGCCATTGTAACGCTTGAGCCCGTTGACGCCTACACCAGCTAGTACCGTTGCCCCTCCGCGCTCGATCACTCGGGTGTGGGGGGGCTTCGTGGTGTGTCGGGCCGTGATCGATCGCGACGCGTCGGGCGATCATGCACCCCTAGGATGGGGCCAGGGAAGCGCGTAATCGCCCGTTAGGGGTGGGGTCGAGTGATGAGGTCAGGTGAGGGGCCGGCGATTCTGAGCCATCTACCAGACTGCCCCGGCGGCGAGAGAATACCGGCGGGGCAGCTGGGGAGAGGGGGCCCTGGCACTGGCTAGGTGCTGAGAATAGGGTCTTTTAAACCTGAGCGAGTGAGTCACTGCCGCCGCCATCACCCGGAAAACGCGGCCTCGTTACCTCGCAAGGTCCCTCTACCTCTATTGAGTTGTACTCGAGTGGAGAGCCGAGGATTCGAACCTCGATACTTCCCATCCGCATGGTCCTGGATCCAGTACCTCGTAAGGCGGTATCATCATGTCCATGGGCGCGCCGGATGCTCTGCCGATTGAGCTAGCTCCCCGAGTGGGTAGTTTAACCTCGTGCCCAGGAGGTCGTGCCGGCAGATGAGAGATCAGGACTCGTCGTCGTCCTCGAGGTCCTCGTCGTCGTCCTCGACCTCGACGACCGCGGCCTTCTTGCCCTTCTTGGCGGCGGCCTTCTCGGCCTTCTCCGCCTCGGCGGCGGCCGCGGCCTTCTGCTCGGCCTTGCGCTGCTTCAGCGCCTCGAGCTTCTCCTTCTTGTCGGCCTCGAGCTCGCCGTCCTTGAAGGCCTTGAGGATGGCCTTGACCTCGGGGTCGTTCGGGCCGGACCACTCCCAGCGGGCCCGGTTGCCGGCGACGATCTCGCGGTCGAGGCGGCCGTCGCGGGCCATCTTGCGGAGCAGGGTCCGCAGCTCGCGGGTGGTGGTGTCCTGCTTGAACTTGGTCTTGATCAGGGCGACGATGTCGGCGACGCCGAAGGCGACCTCCTGGGTCTCCTCGGTGGCCTCCACCTCCTCCTCGACCTCGACGGCGGGCTTGGCGGCGGCACGGGCTCGGGCCATGATGATTCTCCTTGATCGATGGCGGACCGGGTTGTCCGCCTAGCTCGTTGGGTGAGCGATGCGAGTACTAATCTAATGAGCCATGGCTATCATGTCAAGGCTGGAAGGTGCAGTGCTTCCCACTTTGACATTAGTGATCTGTGTATATAGTATGGGGGGTGATCGACCGCATACGACATTCCAGAGGGGAATCTGATGCCCGCTCGCTACCTTCTCATCGAGTTCGATGACGCCGCCCAAGCGGATGCCCTACGCGCGCAGATTGATACTGCCACTCGCAAGGGCAAGGCTTTCAGGGTAGTGGGTCTCTTCGCCCGCCCTGGCAAGCTCTGCCAGTGCTACCGCTCCACGAAGGACTACAAGGAGTGGGGTATTCAGCGAGGGGGCAAGCTCGGCTGGTTCGTCTGCCCCACCTGCAAGCGCCCCACCGTGCAGAACCAGGGCCTTCGGAACCTCCTCGCGCGCGCCGATATCATCGCCCCGTTCAAGGCGCGCGGACGGGCATTCCACACCGAGTCGGCGCCGAGCAACTCCGATCCTCGTGACTACTCGTTCTACCCCGATGAGCTGCAGGTGAACATCTACCCTGCCCGCGACTGACCTTGACACCTGGTGTGGAGATGGTAGAGTGATCACATGACCGCGATGACCCACCAGTACTGGCGCAACCCGTACCGGCCGAGCGAGGTGAGACTCGCTTCGGTGAAGCAGTACAACTACATCCTCATCTTGCTGAACGAGCGCGAGTATGCTCCAGAGGTGCCCCGCGACAAGCAGGAGCAGATCATCCGTGATTGCCGCGATGGCAAGGGTACGCCCTTGACGAGCAAGGCTGCTTCGGACATGATCGAAGCTCTCCGTGCGGCTCCGTACCGCCAGCGAGCAGGTAACCCCGCGCATGAGGCACGGGTCGTCGAGGACGGCTTCTACGAAGCTCGAGGTCGCATCTACAAGCTGCTCACCTCCATGGCGGGTCGACGCTATGCCAAGGTGCTCAACGACAGGGGCAAGTTCGAGTACATCGAGGGGGGCTCGCACGAGGTCTTCATGCACGGCTCCAAGCTCTCGCTCGAGCGGGCTAAGGAGCTGGGCAAGCTCCACGGTCGGTGCATCATCTGCGGGGCAGAGCTCACCGCTGACGAGTCGATCAAGGCGGGCATCGGCCCCGTCTGCGCGAAGAAGGTCTGATGCAAACGTTCCTCCCTTACCGGAGCTTCCAGTCATCGGCTCGGGTGCTCGACAGAGCACGTCTCGGTAAGCAGCGAGTCGAGACCCTGCAGATCATGAAGGCTCTCGTGACCGACGAGGGCTGGGTCAATCACCCCGTCACGAAGATGTGGCGAGGCTACGAGGGTGCTCTTCTTTCCTACCAGTGGTACATCTGCAAAGAATGGCAGCGCCGAGGCTACAAGGACACCTGCTGGGAGAAAACCCGCGACCTATACTACCCGGCCCAGATCGATCGCCAGTTCCGCAGGGGTAACGTGCTTCTGCCCCCGTTCATCGGGCTCAAGCGGTTCCACTCCGTTCACCGCGCCAACCTCCTGCGCAAAGACCCCGAGTGGTACGGGCGGTTCAATTGGCCCGAGGAACCAGCGGAAGGGTACTGGTATCCAGTCATTGACTCTCGCGGTCGGCTGGTGAGATAATACCCCCATGGCAGATCGGCTCAAGTACAGGTGGAAGAAGCGTCCATACGCCCACCAGGTGGCCGCCGTCAAGAAGCTGATGGCGAACGGCTGGGGCGGGGCGCTCCTCATGGAACCCCGGACAGGCAAGACCAAGGTAGCGATCGACTACATGTCCATCCTGCACATGCAGGGGAAGGTCAACCGAGTAGTCATGGTCGGCCCGGTCGTCGCGATCCAGGTGTGGAAGGACCAGCTCAAGGAGAACTGTCCCGTACCCTATCGACTTACGGTCTGGGACCGCAAGGGCCGCAAGGTGCAGTCGCTGCCTCCGTATGGCCAGGACATCCTCGACATCGTGCTGATCAATTACGACGCCTTCTCGGTGCCGGGTGACTTCCGAGTGCATCGCAGCGGTCCAAAGAAGGGCCAGCCGATCCTCGACAAGGGCGGGGCCAAGATTCGCGCTAGGCGCGGTGGACGCTACGACATGATCAAGGCGTTCAAGCGGTGGCAGCCTCAGCTCATGATCCTCGACGAGAGCCACCGTATCAAGTCCCCGTCTGCCAAGAAGTCGACTGCTCTCCACACCCTCGGCAAGGTCGCCGACTACCGAGTTCTGCTGACCGGTACGGTAGTGACGAAGAGCAAGCGTCTGTACGACATCTATAGCCAGTGGCAGTTCCTTAACCCCGATCGCTTCCCCAACATGAACTTCAATGAGTTCAAGCACTACTACGGGCGATGGGTCAAGGCTGGGGATGGTCGTTACGAGGTATGGAAGGGTGCCCGTAACGAGGACGAGCTGCACTCGCTCGTGCACCTGGATGCCTTCAGCATCACTCGTGAGGAGTGCTACGACCTTCCTAAGCAAACCACTCAGATCATCCCGGTACCGCTCGAGGAGTCTGCTGGGGTCTACGACCAGATGGCCGAGGACATGGTCGCCCGCATTCACACGGGTGAGATCACTGAGGCGAGTATCCGCCTGGTTCAGCGACTGCGACTGCAGCAGATTACCTCGGGCCTCAGCAAGACCTCGCCGACTCCTCAGCACCGTGAGGGTCGACTGGTAGTGGTGGGTGCAGAAAAGCTGCGGATGATCCAGAGCAGGCTTGAGGATCTGATGGAAGCCGATGAGAAGGTCGTCATCGGCGCCCTGTTCAAGGCCGACATCCAGCGACTGCTCGAGCTCTGCCGGAAGCAGCTGAAGGTGCCCGTCTACTCGATCTATGGGGGGATGAAGCAGGCTGAGCGCGACAGGATGCCGGCCCAGTTCAAGAAGACGCAGGGTGGTGCAGTCTTCATCGGTCAGCCCGCTGCTGCTGGTGAGGCCATCGACCTGAGCTGTGCATCGATCCTCCAGTGGTACAGCCTGCCGCAGAGCTGGGTGAACTTCCGTCAGTTCTCGGACCGTATCGCGCTGAGCGACAAGCCGACGTTCCACGAGTTCTACCTCGGGGCAAACACCGTTGACTTCCTCCTCTATGAGACCCTCATGGAGGATGGCGACATCGGCAAGAAGATGATCATGTCCCCCGAGCGACTGCTCCGAGTCGCAGGCGGGAAGCTGAGTGATTGACATCTTCAGTTCCGAACTGATAGAGTTAATCATCCACCCGGAAGGATAAGACAATGGAGAACAAGCCGCACATCGCCAAGCTCATGGGTTCAGAGAGCAGACCGTACTGGCAGTGTAGCTGCGGCGAGATCTGGTCGGCTGGTCGCGAGCAGAAGCACCCGCCGACGATCGAGAGGGTCGAAGTGATCCTCTTCAAGACCTCGGGCAAGTACTACACAACCGAGTTCTGGCGCATCCCGACGCTGGTCACCGACACCCGGCCCAACGGCACCATCTTCTCTCGCCCGGTCATCGGCCCCTACGACATGATCCAGTCGCCCGACTTCCGTCGCATCGATGGGGGCCCGGTACTGATCACCAGTCAGGAGCCCTGGAGCTACCCGATCCTCTTCCCGAGCGAGCCGGTCCTGTGATCATCGTCGAGGGGCCGGATGGTGCCGGCAAGACCACGCTGATCAAGTCGCTGCTCGAGCGGTGGCCGTTCCTCGAGCTCGCGCCGAGGGTCGTTTCCAAGGACGCTGAGGCCATGGTCGACCTGCCGGCCTGGATCGCCGACAGCCTCGAGCACTGGGGCGAGAAGCCCATGCTCTTCGACCGACACCGCCTGATCTCCGAGACGATCTACGGGCCGATCCTGCGAGGTAGCGCGGAGCAGGGCTTCGACGACCCGATCCAGATGCTGCTCTGGATGGGCGACTTCTACCGGTGCCAGCCGATCATCATCTACTGCCTCCCGCCGCTGCAGGTCGTCAGGGAGAACATCTGGGATGACCCCGACAATGTGGTCGTCCAGGGCAAGATCGACGCGATCTACCAGGCGTACTGCGCTCGTGCTGCCATCGATGAGGAGGCCACGCAGGCTCGGGTCTTCATCTACGACTACACCAAGGATGGCCGCGAGGATGACCCGCTGGCCACGTTCAACGGCGTGATGCGCCACATCGAGAGGAAGTTCGCATGACCGAGATCACCCCCGACGGCCAGCTGGGTGTGGATGACCGCCTCGCCACGATGTTCGAGCTCCAGCGCTCCATGCAGGAGAAGAACTTCGGCGCCGACCCGTACCAGCTGAGCGGTGAGCAGCGGCTGCAGTTCTACAAGGACATGCACATCGCGCTGATCGACGAGCTCCACGAGGCGCTCGACGAGATGGGCTGGAAGCCCTGGGCCACCTCCAAGCACTTCAACGAGGAGGCCGTGCAGGGCGAGCTGGTGGATGCCTTCCACTTCTTCATGAACCTCTGCATGACCGCGGGCATGACCCCGGAGGACCTCTTCGTCAAGTACTACCGGAAGCGTACGAAGAACATCAAGCGGCAGGAGGAGGGCTACGACGGCGTCTCGACGAAGTGCCCGCACTGCCGGCGCGCGCTGGACGACGACGCGGTCCAGTGCCACGAGGACCCGCTGCACCCCGGCTCCTTCATCTGCTTCGGGCGGTACTGATGCAGAACGACCAGAAGCCGGACAAGCTGCGTGACCGGTTTGCGACTGCGGTGACTGCCGCCTTCTTCACGGCCGTGATCGCGGTCATCCTCCTGGTGCCCACCATCCTGGTGATCACCCTGCTCAAGCTCATTGGAGTCATGCACTGATGCGCACCTACACCGCGCCTACCCTCACGGAGCTGCACGACCTGCTCTGTGACAGCCTCATCACCGCCAAGGAGGGTGAGCTCGACGTCATCTCCACGGTCGACGTCCAGATCCACGACGTCATCGCCGAGGCCGAGTCCATGGACTGGGACTTCGACCTCAAGTCGATGTGGCTCACCAAGCAGCGCTGGTCGATGATGGTCCGGCAGTACATCGACCCCGAGGAGCTCGAGGCCTGGATCGGGCAGTGCACGGGCAAGATCGGCACCAAGGGTCGAGGGATCGCGACCATGCGCACCAAGGTGGTGAAGCCGCGCGGTGGTGCCGCGACCGGTCACACCAACAAGGAGACGCGTCGCTGGGGCTCCTGCATGCTCTCGATCTCGTACAAGGCGAAGCCGAAGCCGACGATCACGCTCATGTCCCGCACTTCGTACCTGGGCTACATCGGGGCGCTCGACCTGACCGTCGCCTGGATGTGCGCCCGGTACCTCGCCAAGGAGATGAAGATCGATGTTTCCGACATCAGCTTCGTCTGGATGAACTCGGCGATCCAGTGGCACAACTTCAAGTCGCTGGCCTACATGCTCAACCACCACGACCAGAACATGCGCAAGCAGTACCGCCGGTACCTCATGGAGGACTCGAGCGCACTCACCGGTGTGGAGAAGAGGGCCATCCTCAGCTCGCCGGCGATCAAGCTGTCCCGCAAGTGGCTGCGCAAGGTCATCAGCGACGACCGCGCCGGTCGCACCTACGGTGACATGACGTACAACACGTTCCGCCGGATCGTGCGACGCTTCCACACCGAGGTGATGGGCGAGGACTACGCCAAGAAGTTCGAGGGGTGGTCCTACTACAAGAAGGGCCCGAAGGAGGGAGAGCAGAAGGAGTTCTTCAAGTTCTACGGTTTGCTCCCCTCGGTCAAGGCTGATAGCCTCGACTTCTCGCCCATCGGCATGCCCATCACCCGGGCGTACGGCGAGCCCTTCGTGGGAGGCGATGGGGACGACTTCGACGACGATGACGAGTGACGACTGCATGATCGCGTACGGGCGATCCTGACGGCCTTCCAAGCACTCGAGGAGAGATGATGACGCTTCACGCATTCGACGGCGACGACTTCGAAGAGGTCTTCCGCACCCTTCAGCGCCGTCTGCTCGAGGTCCCGATCGTGGCCACGGGCGAGTGGCAGTCGCAGGACATCAGCGACAAGCCGATGCTGGCGACGCACGAGCTCGCCAACGTGAGCATGGTGATGCCGATCCCTCACACCGCGCACCACCTGGCGATGAAGACCGGGGCTCACCTGCCCTGGGCTGAGGACCACTTCAAGGAGCGGGTGGGGGGTGAGCCGCTGAACCCCGCGCCGAGCGAGGCCTGGTGGCCGTTCGCGCAGAAGACGGAGGTCGGCGAGACCAACAAGGCCCACAAGAGCCAGGGCGAGGCCTTCTCCCACACGTACCCCGAGCGGATGTGGCCGAAGTGGGCGGGTGAGGCCTACGTCGACATGGCGAAGTCGAACTCGACGGCCTGGGACCCCATGCATGGCATCCGGTTCTACTACGGCGACCTGGACGATGTCGTCAACCAGCTGAAGAAGGGGCCGCTCACTCGCCAGGCCTTTCTCCCGATCTGGTTCCCCGAGGACACGGGGGCGGTTCACGGTGAGCGGGTGCCCTGCACGCTGGGGTACCACTTCATGATCCGGGGCGACAAGCTCCAGATCACGTACTACATGCGCTCCTGCGACCTGATCCGGCACTTCCAGGACGATGTCTACATGGCGGGTCGCCTGGCCCAGTGGGTGCGAGACCGTCTCAACGACGAGGTGGGCCAGCTGAGGTACGAGGTGAGCGAGCTGATCATGCACATCGTCTCGCTGCACTGCTTCGCTGGGGATGTCCCCGCCATGAAGCTGCGCGACGAGGAGGGCAAGGCATGGAGCGCCTGAGCAGGGACCAGATGCTGATGGAGCACGCAACTGTCGCGGCCAAGCGGGGTACGTGTTCGAGGCTGAGGGTCGGTGCGGTCTTCAGCCGCGAGGGACGCATCCTCGCAACGGGCTACAACGGCGCACCGAAGGGGCAGCCTCACTGCGAGCACTACGTCGTGGGAGATGGTGATCGACCCGAGTGGGTGGATGACATGATGGCTCAGGAGTGGCCCGAGGGTTGCCACTTCCAGCCAGGAGAGTTTTTCACTCGGGCCGGGGATGACCGTCGGTGGGAGAGAGATGTCCTGCACGGATGCCCCATCGCCAACCACGCTGAGCGGAATGGCATCGACTTCGCGGCTCGCCATGGCATCTCGCTCGAGGGCTCGGAGGTTCATGTCACTCACATGCCCTGCCCTACCTGCGCCGGCTCGCTGCTGAACGTCGGGGTGAAGCGGGTGATCTACAAGGTGCCGTACCGCATCGCCAGTGGGGTGTGGATGCTCACTGCTGCTGGAATCCGGGTCGTTGACCTCTCATCGATGGAGAGGTAGAATAGCCATATGACAGTCGTACAGCTTCTCGACCAGTGCATCCTCTGTGATGACCCCCACCGCGTCGAGACCTACTCCACCGGGCCAGCTGACGCGAAGATCGTGGTCGTCGGCAAGATGAAGAACTCGGGCACCTACCAGCAGGCGCTTGAGGCTCAGCTCACCGAGCTGGGGTTGGATGTCGGCTCGGTCTACTTCACTCCGGTGATCAAGTGCCGGTCGTTCGACCTCTCGCTCACGAACAAGCAGCTCAAGACTCACGCAGCTGACTACTTCGACGAGGAGATCCGGCGTATCAAGCCGAAGTACATCCTCGCGCTCGGTAATGAGGCACTGCTCGCGCTGACGGGCAAGTCGGGTATCACCAAGTACCGAGGCAAGACCTTCACGACCGACTTCGGTGCTGAGGTCATCGCCACCATCTCGCCCTCGGCAGTGAAGCGCAACCCGGGTCAGACGCCAGGCTACATCGCTGACCTGAGGCTCTTCGTGAACAAGGTGAAGGGCCGCGAGGTTGGTATTCCTGATCCGAAGTACACAGTGGCTCGGGACAAGGCCTCACTCGCCCTGGTGCTCAAGATTCTCGACAGGACTGACGAAATCTACGTCGACATCGAGACGCACGCACCCAGCGGCGAGTACTACAAGGACGAGTCCAAGATGGTCTCGCTCGCGGCCACCTGCATTCTGAAGCCCGACACCTTCGGTCAGCGCAAGCGAGCCGTGATCGCGGTCCCTCTCTGCCACCCCCAGTCGCCCTGGCGAAGCAGCTGGAAGCAGGTGCTGCGGGTCATCGGTAAGCATACTGAGGGCATCCGCAAGGTGGTGGCTCACAACTCCAGCTTCGACTGCAAGTGGCTGATCTGGTACGGGGTGAAGCTCTATCCCACCTTCGACACCATGCTCGCCATCGCGCTGATGAACGAGAATATCCAGAAGGGACTGAAGCCTCAGGCAATGGCTCGCCTGGGTGTGGAGCCCTGGGGCATCGACACCGGTGACCTGTTCAAGCACGACCTGGATGACGTGCTGCACTACAACGTTCTCGATACCTGGTACATGTACTGGGTGAAGCAGCAGCTGGTCGAAGAGCTGAAGGAGCAGCCACGGCTCGCTCGCATCTTCAAGCTGCTCACGATGCCGGCACAGCGCGAGCTGATTGACTCTGAGCTCCGGGGCATCTGGATCGATGTCAAGCGGCTGAACGAACGGAAGCCTCAGGCTGAGCAGAAGCTCGCTGAGATCGAGGAGCGCATCGCCGAGGCTGCTGAGCTGCCCGACCCGAGTGATCCTGAGTGGCCTGCCACGATCAAACACCTCAAGTCCGGGGACAAGCGCATCCCGCTCGAGCGAAACTTCAACGCGAGTAACTTCGCCAAGTGGATGCTGTTCGAGTGGTGCGGACTGCCGGTGCTCGAACGGGGCAAGGACAAGGAGGATGGCTCGCCCGGTGACCCGAGCATGGCGGAAGGCGTGCTCATGGCACTCAAGAATGAGCATCCGGTAGTACCGCACATGCTCGACCGGGTGACTGCGAACAAGCACCTCACCGCGTTCTTCAACCCCTACGTCGAGCTCTACGACGAGAATCACCGCATCCACACCACATTCAAGCTGGCGGGTACGGTGACGGGGCGACTCAGTTCGGGCAAGGCTGACGCTGACAAGATCAGCGGTAGTCGAGGCAAGCTGCGCGGGGTCAACCTGCAGCAGGTACCCCGTGACGCCTTCATCCGCGGCATGTTCGGTGCACCTCCTGGGTGGACATTCGTTGAGTCCGACTACTCGCAGATCGAGCTGCGGGTGGCGGCATTCCTTGCCGACGAGACGAACATGAAGCACATCTACGCGACTGGCGGTGACATTCACACTACCACTGCTGCTCGAGTAGCGGGCATCCCTGAGTCTCAGGTCGAGAAGGAGGTGCGCAAGAAGCTGGGCAAGCCAGTTAACTTCGGCTTCCTCTATGGCATGGGGTGGAAGAAGTTCATCCAGACCGCCTTCGAGAACTACGGGGCCGAGTTCAGCGAGCTCGAGGCACAGGGCGCTCGGGCGACATACTTCCAGCTCTACCCCAAGCTTCTCCCCTGGCACGCTCGACAGCGACGATTGGTGCGCGAGTACGGGCGAGTTCAGAGCCCTCTGGGACGCGTCAGGCACCTGCCCGACATCTACTCGCCCGATAAGGGGGTGCAGTCTGAAGCCGAGCGCCAGGCGATCAACTCTCCGGTGCAGGGCTTCGCCTCGGACATGGCGGTACTCTCGATGATCGAGATTAACCGACGCTTCCGCGAGCTGGGCATCATGGGTTACTGCCTCGGGTTGGTGCACGATGCCATCAACTACGAGATTCGGGATGACTACCTGCCGCAGGCTCTCCCCATCATCAAGGATGTGATGGAGGATATGGATCTGGTGTACAAGAAATTCGGTACGGTGGTCGACATCCCGATCATCGCCGATGTTGCCGTCGGGCAGCACTGGGGCGATAAGAAGGAGCTCAGCCCCGACCAGGTCTACGACTTCAAGCTGGAGTACAAGGGTGCCTAAGACCTCAGTCATCACGATCCACCATGGCACCAATGCGGGCTACATGGCCCACCATCGACACAAGGTGATGATCGATGAGGAAGACTCCTGCGGCTGCCGTGAAGCACATGCGAGATATCAGGCGGAGCAGAAGCAACGGAACGATGGGAAGACCCTCGACGCTTCCAGGGAGCGCGAGTTGATCCGCTCGCGCGCGTTTCGTCGACTCGCTCGCAAGTACCCCTCCGAGTTCAACGAGATGATCCGGCTCGAGGCGGCACTCCGTAAGCAAGAAAGGGGAAGCTGATGTTGACGACATAGGTCAGTGTTGGTAGTATTGCTTCACTGATCGACCACGATTGAGGTGAAGCAATGTTCGTAGTGGCACGCACGGTTAACAAGCGACCGTCTCTCATGCACCTGGTGAACTTCCCGGGTGATCGCACCGCCTGCGGGCTGGATATGGGGGGTTGGTCTCGATTCTACACCGAGACTGCCATCCCAGCCATCCTCTGCTACAAGTGCGCCAAGAAGGTGAACTGATGACTAAGAAGCTCCGCCGCTGCAACCGTGCCGGCAAGGTGGTCTTCGAGACCGAGCTGGATGCGAAGATCGCCCTCGCCTCCCGGGTGTGGAAGGACAAGGGCGAGAAGCGATACTACCCCTGCCCCAACGGTCACTTCCACCTGACCTCCCAGGAGAAGGGCGAGGGCCGCCAGGCGTTGACTCCTCAGCGGGCTGCGTGATAGAGTCGACATCTGACAAAGGAGGAAGATGACGACCGTTGACCTCGGGATGCCCCTCGAGAATGCTGACGAAGCCCGTATCGACATGTACGACCGGCTCGAAGGCACGAAGGGTCTGTACTGGGACCCGAACGCTCGAGATGGTGAGGGTGCCCGCATCTCCACCCACTCGATGCTCAAGACATTCCGTCGGTGTCCGAAGCAGGCCGAGTTCAAGTACGTCCATCGCCTCAAGCCGAAGCGACTGGGTTCGCCGCTTAAGCGAGGGACCTGGGTTCACGCTCTGCTCGAGGCGTACCACAAGGGCGAGGACTGGCGGGCTCTGCACGCGGCATACAGTGCCAAGTTCAACCAGCTGTTCGACGAAGAGAAGGACTACTACGGCGACATGCCGACGGAGATCCTTCAGATCATGAACTCGTACATGTGGCACTACAAGAACGACCCCTGGAAGTACATCGACGCGGAGTTCCAGCTCGAGGCCGAGCTACCCGACGGGACGATCTACCGAGGGAAGGTCGACGCCCTGGTCGAGACCCAGTTCGGTCTCTACCTGGTGGACCACAAGACGCACAAGACCCTGCCCGACATGAACTTCCGTCTGCTCGATGCGCAGTCTGCCCTGTACCTCTGGGCCGCTCGCGAGAACGGGCTGGATGTGAAGGGGTTCATCTGGAACTACATCCGGTGGAAGGCCCCGTCCACACCCGCGCTGCTCAAGGACGGGAAGCGCATCAGCAAGTCCGCCTGTGACACCGACTATCCGACGATGTACCGGGCGCTCAAGAAGTACAAGGCAGAGAACCCCCAGTTCGTGATCTCGGAGGATGACAAGGCTCGGCTCCGTCAGCTGCAGGCTGCGCGCTACGAGTTCGGCAAGCCGCAGACCTCCACCTTCTTCCGCCGCGACGTGCTCGAGAAGTCCGACGACATGATCGAGCGGGTGCTGCAGGGGAACTACACGACCTCCCTGCGGATGCACAACTACAACTTCGACAACCCCGACCAGGTGGAACGGGTGGTCGAGAGGGGCTGCACCTTCAGCTGCTCCTACACCGACCTCTGCACGGCGGAGCTCATGGGTGGCAACCTGCGCCCCCTGATCCGGCAGAACTACACGGTCGGTGACCCGAACGACTACTACAACGACCGGGCCGGCGACGTGCCCGAGAAGGAGTGATCATGGCCAAGGTGAAGAACAAGGCCCGCTCGCTGCAGTCTGGTGACGTCGGTACGGTGACGTCGCAGACCCGCACCCTGCAGTACGACGAGCAGGGCCGGCTGGTCAGCGAGACCGTGACCACGCAGGTCGACGCGCTGGTCCACCCCGAGCAGGAGGCCTGACATGGGCAACGACCGGGCCCAGGAGGAGTGGCCGGCGGAGCGCACCACCCGCGACGTCGGTTCGGGTCGCATCGTGGGCATGAGGGGCAAGACTGAGGTCGGCATGTCCGACGCTTCGCCCCGGCCCATCAGCCTCATGCAGCGCGTCAAGGAGCTCGAGGAGACGGCCATCATGCTCCACGATGCTCTCAACGGCCTGGACGAGCGGGTCGACCCCCTGCTCGTGCCGGCGCGCGATGCGGAGTCGAAGGAGGGCTACCCGGAGGACCCGCCGCAGCAGAGCCCCCTCGCGGAGCAGCTCGAGACCCTCATCCGTCGCTACCGTCACGCGGTGACCCGCGTGGCCGACCTGCGCAACCGTCTGGAGATCTGACATGGGCAACCCCCGCACGCTCAAGCTGGTCATCGAGCTCGAGGATGATGGCGAGCCGGACACATACATGCGGATCATGGACACCCTCCGCGCCCTCGGGGCCGAGGTCATCGACGAGGAAGAGGTCTGACATGGCCAGTGGGAAGAGCCTCGAGCTCGCCAAGATCAAGGCGCCCAAGCCCTCCAAGGTCTGCATCTGCGGCATGGCCTGGAGCGACCACCTGCGCAAGGATGGCAAGGGGGTGCTGGCCAAGTACAAGGACGTCGAGCAGCACATGCCCATCCCCTCCCGGCCCTTCAACCGGAAGCAGCTCCGGTACGCGGTGCGGAATCGCGACTGACGCGGTAGGTGCGCGACAGCATTCCCCGCTGATAGTATAGGGGCCCGGAAGGAAAGGACACGCATGGCCAAGGACTACGCGGCGATCGCGCGACAGCGCATCTCGCGGCCGTCACAGCAGAAGCGGTTCCCCCGCATCTTCATCTACTCCCGCAACAAGAAGGGGAAGTCCACCCTGCTCACGACGGTGGGTGTGGACAAGATCCTCATCCTCGATCCCGAGCATGGCACGGACGAGATGAAGAAGAAGGACCCGCACGTCTGGCACATCGAGCGCTGGGAGGACATCGACGAGGCCTACCAGTTCCTGCGCCACGAGAAGCACGACTACCAGTGGGTCGGGGTCGATGCCATGACCAAGCTGGCCAACATGGCGCTCAAGTACGTGATGAAGCTGCAGGAGGAGAAGTCCCTCGACCGCATCCCCGGCATGGTGCAGCAGCGCGACTACGGCAAGGCTGGCGAGCTGATGAAGGAGATGCTCAACCAGTTCCAGAACCTGCCGCTGGGTGTCATCTTCACCGCCAACGAGCGCATGGTCGAGAACTCGGATGACTCTGAGGAGGACGAGGACGTCGAGGGCGTTAGCGCGCTCTTCCTGCCCGACCTGCCGAAGGGTGTCCGGGGATCGATCACCTCCATGGTCGACGTCATCGGCCGGCTCTACATCGTCAAGAACGATGATGGCAAGGCGGAACGACGACTCTGGATCGGCGAGTCGCTGAAGTACGACACCGGATATCGTTCCGACTACACCTTGCCTGATTTCATCCGGAATCCTACGATTCCTAAGCTGGTTCGCCTGATGCGTACCGGATCGGCGACCGCAACCCCCAAGACCTCCAGCTAAGCGCTTAGCTGGAATCACGAAAGGAACATGCCACAATGGCAGGAGCCAGTGCCAGGAACATCGACTTCTCGAACGTCAAGGACGGCGGCAACTTCAACCGCCGGCGCATCCCCGCGGGTGACTACCTCGCGACGGTGACGAAGATCGAGGACGCCGAGGCGAAGGACGGGGTCTTCCAGTACCTCGTCTCCATCAAGATCACCAAGCACTCGCAGTCGGTCTTCCCCTACTACTGCAAGCTGCAGGAGAACCAGCTCTGGAAGCTGCGCAACCTGCTGATCGCGGCCGGCCTCACGGTGCCGAAGAAGAAGATGAAGGTCGACCCGAACAAGGTGGTCGGCAAGACCATCGGCGTGACGGTCGAGGACGACGAGTACGACGGCAAGGAGCAGTCGACCATCGCCGCGGTCTTCCCGGCCGCCGAGCTCGCCGACGGTGCGGAGCCCGAGGACGACGAGCCCATCGAGGACGACGAGGACGAGGCCACGGAGGACCTCGACGACCTCGCGGACGACGACACCGAGGACGAGGCCGAGGAGGAGACCGACCCGCTGGCCGAGCTCGACCGGGCCGCGCTCAAGGCGGAGCTCAAGAAGCTCGACCCGAGCTTCGTCGCCAAGAAGTCGCAGTCCGACGACGACCTGCGCGACCTGCTGCGTGAGGCCTCGGCCGAGCGCGCCGGCGACCCGGAGGACGAGGAGGACGAGGAGGAGCCCGAGCCCGCTCCGAAGCCGGCCGCGAAGAAGAAGGCCGCGGCCAAGAAGAAGGCGACCGAGGTCACCGACGACGAGCTCGAGGAGCTCGACATCGACGATCTCTGAGGGGGTTGGACCAACCCTCTAGCAGGATAGACAGGGCCCCTTTCCACACCGGAGAGGGGCTTTGTCCTGTGTCAGAAAGATCCTTGATTGCCAGCTATCAATCCGATAGTATCAGTGCATCGGATAGGGCGGATTGCCCTTACATACTTAGGAGAAGATCATGACCCAGCGGGAGTCTAAGCTCAGCCGCAAGATCATGACCGAGCTCCGTGCTGAAGGCTACTTCTGCTTCAAGGTTCACGGCAGCGAGTTCATGATGGCGGGGCTGCCGGACATCATCGTCTGTGCAGAGGGGCTGTTCATCGGCCTCGAGACCAAGCACCCCGAGACCCGAGGCGACGTCTCGCCGAGGCAGGTGCTGGTGCACAGCCAGATCGAGAACGCGGGTGGTCACGCGCAGGTGGTTACGTCCCCTGCCGAGGCTCTCGCGGTAGTCAAGGAGGTGCTCAAGAATGCCGGGCGGTAACCCGAAGAAGCGAGGCTCGCGGTACCGGAACAGCCTGTACCCCGAGCTCACGATGCCGGTCGACAATGTGGACTACGACGATGCTCGCATGGCATGGCGGCTCTCTCAGCCGGCCGAGAACATCCGCGGGATCGCCGCTGACTACCTGCGCATCACCAAGGCCGGCGGTCTGCCGAGCGACTGCGAGATCGACGCCTGGGCTGAGGCTCAGCGCCGAGGCCTGAAGATCGGCTCTGGCCGGCCCAAGGCCTCCCCGGGTGTGGAGGACATCGAGGGCGACGAGTTCGACTTTCTTGGAGAGGGTCAGGAATCGCCGGTGCCCGATGAGCCCACCGACTCGATCACTTCGCCCATTGCGGCGATCACGGATGAGCCGGATGAGCTTCTCGGGGCAGGATTCGACCTGCTCGATCAGCTCGATCACCCGATGATCGCGCGATAAACACACGCCAGAAGGCCCCCGATCCTCATCTCGAGGCGGGGGCCGACTGGTGTCAGTCTTCTTCGTTCGGGTCCATGCCCTGTTCGGCCCGCTGGCGGGCCTCGACGTAGAGGCCGAGGTCGATGCGCTGGGTGAGGCCGAGGTAGGGCTGCCGCTTGGACTGCTTCTGCTGCTTCTGGGGCGCCTTCGGCTTGGCCTCGGGGCGTCGCTTCGGCATCACGGCCGGCGTCGGCTTGGCGGACTCCTCAGCCCCCTTGAGCTTGGGGAAGGGCAGCACCGCGGCGAGGGGCTGAGCCGGGATCTCCTCGGCGTCATGGTCTGCGCTGACCTCGTTCACCTCATCGCAGTGGATGCACTTGAAGACCACCCCGATGAGCCGCTTGGCATCGTTCTGGAAGGAGGGGTGACGGAGCGGGTTCTGCTGCCCACACCGAGGGTTGGCGCAGGTGACGAGGAAGGTAGAGAGGCCCATCAGCGGTTCACCGTGATCTTCTGCTCGTGCTCGGCGGCCTGCTTGTCGCGCTGCTTCTTGGAGTCGGTGGCGTTCGACTCCTGGCAGTGCGAGCAGCTCCAGTAGTGGAGCTCCTTCTTGGTGCCCGCGATCTTCTTCGACTCGGACCACTTGCGGATGTTGTGCCGGCGGATCGGCATGCTTTCTCCTTGAGCTGGAAGTGCGGGCGCCCTGCTAAGCCGGGTCGTTTAGTCTCGAGGCGGCGTTGAAAGCCCCGAGCCCGCGGGCTGGTGTGGAGGGGTCAGTCGTCCAGCTCGTCGTCGTCCAGCTCGTCGTCCTCGAGCTCCAGGTCGTCCAGCTCGTCGTCGCTGGGGCCCGAGGCCTCCTCGTCGTCCTCCAGCTCGAGCTCCTCGTCCGGGACCTCCTCGGCCGCCTTGCGCTTCGGCTCGGCCGGCTTGTCGGCCTTGGCGCCGGGGGCCGACCGCGTCGGGCGGCTCGTGTTCCAGGCGTTGAACTCCGAGCGGATCGTCTCGAGGTCCTCCTTGGCGAACTCGTAGCGCCCGCCCTGGCCGACCGCCTCGACGGTGCTGGCGTCGCTCCGGAAGAACTTGCGCAGCGTCTTGGCGTCGGTGCCGATGCGGGTGGCGACCTGCTTGGCGGTCAGCGTGTCGCCCGTCGGCTCGGGCGGGGTGTCCGCCTTGGCCTTGGTCGCCTTCGCCGGAGCCGGCTTGTCGGCCGCCTTGGCGCGGGACTTCTTCGGGGCGGGGACCGGCTCGTCGACCTCCTCGTCCTCGTCGACCTCGATGTCGTCGAGCTCGTCGTCCGACTCGGTCTCGGGGGTGTCGTCCTCCTCGTCCTCGTCCTCGACCTCGTCGTCCAGCTCCTCGTCGTCGACCTCGTCCTCGTCGACATCGTCGGAGGCGATGATCGCGGGGTTCTCCTTGAGCAGCGTCTGCAGCTGGGCCTTCTTCAGACCCTTCAGGTCGTCGGCCTCGTAGTGCTCGGCGGCGAGCTTGCGCAGCGCCGGCAGCATCATCGCGTCGATCTCCTCGACCGTGTAGGTCGTCGTGTCGTCAGCCATCGCTGACCCTCCTGTTGTTGTCGGTGCCCCCGGGTGAGGCGATGAGGTAAATCTATCCTCCCCTGCCGGCGATGTCAAGGCAGTCAAGGGCGACTTGCTTCGTGACTCTCCGATGCGCCACAGGTTCGTGTCCACCTTGTATCGCGCATCGCCCGCCGAGTAGGTGGTGAATGACTCCTCACCATCCCACTGCACGGTGACCATCGCAGTACTATTGCGCACGATCACGCCCGTACGATAGCCGTACTGCCATCGGCGGTAGGGATCGAGGCACTCAGCTACTGGGGAGCCTGACGGAACGCCCACCAGGCGGTAGCCCGAGGCCTGCTGCTGACGATCGGCACGGGCGTGACGGACGCCCAGGCCGCCTCGCTTACTCACAGTCAACATCCCCATGGTGGATCGGGTACTCGATCTTGTATGGGATGTCAGCCCGCTCACGGAGGGGCTTGGGCAGGAGACCCGCCTGCATGATCACCGAGAGCGCGGGCTTGAACTCCCGCCTGATCATCTCAGCCAGCCAGGCCTCGTACTCAGTGCGATTGCGGAAGTACTCCGCGTCGTACTCGAGGAAGTCCCCCTGCCAGATGATGTCGGGTCGACCCGGGACGAAGGCCGAGCCGAAGGTACCAATTCGATGACCATCCGAGGAGTACTCATACCCCGTCTGGCTGATCTTGATACCGAGCAACTCGCGGAGCGATGTCACAGGTAGACCTCCACCCATCGGCCGTCGCGCTGAAGGCCCTTCAGCTTGCCGGCGCGCAGCTTCATTCGGATAGCGCGAGGAGTAGTGTCAAGGGCGCCGGCCGCCTCGCGCACAGTCATCGCTCGACCCTTCGGTGTGGAGTCGATAGCGACAGCCTTGAGCTTCTTCTTCGGCGTGATCGGCTCCATGCTCATCGATGACTGCTCGCCGGTGAAGTACAGGAAGCCCAGCGGGAAGACCTGGGGCTCGTCCACACCCACCCAGCGAACAGTGAAGCTGGGCCAAGCAGCCTCGACGACCTGGCCTTCTTGGCCCTTGGTCGACGTGAGCCACCTGACCCAGTCACCTACTCGCGGGAAGTACTTCGTCATGCCTCAATTCTAAGACTAGGGCTGACGGTTGTCAAGTCGAGCTAACCGTTGGCGTCGCCACCCCAGACCTGAAGCGGGTGGCCCTTCTCCTGGCACAGCTTGTCGAAGACCGGGGTGAGCCCCTCGTCGCACAGCTTCACGTAGAGGGCCTCGGCGAAGTCACGATCCCAGGTCGGGCCCTGGGCCTCCATGCGAGCCATCAGCCGGGCCTTCTTCAGCCTGATCTGGGGCAGGCTCGTACGGAACGTCTCGAGGTCCGAAGCCACCGAGGCAGTCGGTACCGAGATTGTTGCGGTCGAGCGGAGTGAAGCAGATCCAGCATCCATACTGCGCCTCCTCATGGGCGATCTCCTCGGCAGCTTCGGCCACGGAGAGGTTGAGTGTTCCGTCGGGCATCTCCTCGACCTCGACGGGGGTCATCTTGAGCTCGACCCACATGTGACCGCGCATCAGCTGCGGCCCAGGATCGTATCGATCACAGTCTGCATCGGCGACTTGGAGCGACCATGACGGGGCTGCATCGGCGGCATCTCAGGCCAGTTCGGCGGGTCCCACTTTGGGGTCGGCAGCGACGGCGGCGGGGCGGTAACCCCCGGCGGGAAGTAGGCGTCACCGGGCCCGAGCTTGGTGGTGCGGCGGATCAGCTCCTGCTCCTGCTCGCTGAACTCGGCTCGAGTACCTCCTCTCGGGCTAGTGACCACCGAGTGGGGGTTGGCTCCGCAGTACCGGCAGTTGCCGAACCGCTGAAGGGTGCGCCCCGGGTGATCGGGATCCTCCTTCTCCGGGTGGCCCTGCTCGTGCAGCATCATCTCGTAGGTGCGCAGCTCCTCGATGTACTCGGGGCCGTTCTTCTTCACCTTCCAGACCAGGATGTGCCTGAGCGGGTAGGTGAGGTGCGTCGTGTCGTCTAGCTTGACGATCATGTCCGACATCGGCTCACCTCGGTAGTCGGTCGTCCGGTAGGAGATGATGTCACGGAAGTAGTAGCGCACCGGCGAGATGTTCTCGTCGATGAACTCGATCTCGATGTAGCCGGGCGGGATGGGCGGCTGGGGGTATTCCACCATGCTCCTTAGCGAACTGCGTAGACGTCCCACCGCTGGTGAGCGGCGGGGTTGCGGAGGTTGACGATGTTCTCGCTGGCACCGCAGATGATGCAGCGCTGGAGCGTCGGGTCGATGCCCACACCCGCGGTCTTGCGAGCGGGCAGCGAGGTGTGCGAGTCCATGGTGCGGAAGACCGTGGGCCGCCGGCAGAAGGGGCACCAGTAGTGCTCCTCGAACTCGTCCATCGGCATCTTGGGCTTCCAGGTGATGGTCTTGGTCACCTGGACCTTCTTGGCGTTCTTGCCCTTGCCCTTGACGATGTACTTGCCCTTGACCTTGACCACCTTCGTCGGCGGCTGCCAGTCGATCGCCGGGCAGTTAATCGTCGCGTCAGCCGCGCGAGGGAGATACTTCTTCAGAGCCGCGAACGCCTCGCGGTAGGTGCCGTACCGCTTCGACCGCCAGTGCTTCTCCCCCTTCAGCAGCACCATCAGGCGCCAGGGCTTGCGGTCGGGCCCGTAGATATCGGGCAGGGTTGGCACGGTGCGCAGGAACCCCTTGTAAACCGGGTCCTGAAGCAGGTCATGGATCGTGAGCATGCCTCAATACTAGGGCGGGTGGATCGATGAGTCAAGGCAGGGATCGAGCCCGTTTCGTATCGTTGACATCTCACACTCCTCACTCCTAGTATTGAGCACGATTCGTTACGAACAGGACGAACACACTCCCGTACGAAACAGCCTTGGAGATGATATGGCAAGCGGGGACAAGCTGTCCCGACTCGCAGGAGCAGTCGGTAAGCCCAAGGTCAGGATCGATGACCCGGTGTGGATCGCGGGTCGCAACGAGGGCCGGGAGAAGATGCGCCGCGCGGTGCTGACCCACCTCGAGGAGAAGTATATGGATGGCTCGGTGACTCGGAACTCGCCCGAGGCTCGAGCGCTGCTGCAGCTGTCCGCCGAGCTCGCCGAGACAATGAGGAACAATGACTTCGGAGTCTGAGCCCGATGCGCCGGTAGTGCTCGCCCGGATCGAGATCACCTACCAGATCATGCCGGGTGGTCAGCCCGATGTCGAGGTCTACTGGGATGACACCACTTCCGAAGACGACGACGATCGCATGCTGCTGCAGTTCATGGGCATGCTGAGCTTCGCCGAGAAGACCATCTGGGGAGCAACAGTGAGGGGCGAGGGCGAGTGAACAAGGCGGAGGTCGAGAAGGCACTCCGGATCATGGCGATGTCATGGGGACGTCGCCAGAGCGGGTACACCTTCTTCCCCTGGATCGACCGCAGAGAGCAGCGGCTGTCGGGTATCCGACGGAAGGGCTTCAACGAGGGGCCTGCGTTCATGTGGCCCAGGGACAGGGACAAGATCGTCGAGCACATCCTGGCTCACAACAACGACGATCTCGAGCACGACATCTACTGGTCGGCTGAGCTCTTCGAGATGCCGATCCGCCGCGAAGACGTGGCGATGACCGAGCACGCGCTCTTCGCTGACCTCGACAAGGTGGACCCCTCCACACTGGACGAGTACCCGCCGACTGTCGCCTGGGAGACCTCGCCGGGCAGCTATCAGGCGCTCTGGGTCGCTCAGACTGGTGACTTCCTCGGCGCCACCTGGCCGGGCAACGAGAACCAGAAAATGACCTACTTCACCGGGGCTGACTCCGGCGGGTGGTTCGCGACCAAGCTGCTCCGAGTGCCGGGCTCGACCAACTACAAGCCCGACTACCGGGACAGCAAGGGGAAGTACCCCAAGGGCAAGCTCCTCTGGCTCGATGGCCCCCGCTACCAGCCGGGGGACTTCGCCGAGCTGCCCGAGGTCAAGGCTGGGGCGGAGACAGACCTCACCGACGCGCTCGCCAACGACATCGATGGTGTGGACAGGGTCGAGGTCATCGCCCGGGTGAAGCTCAAGCTCAATCACACCGCTCGTGAGCTGCTCAACGCCCGTGAGGCTCACGGGGACAAGAGCGAGAACCTCTGGTACCTGATTCGATGCCTCGCTGATGTCGGCTGCACCACTGCCGAGATCGTCGCGGTGGTACGCGAGACGGTCTGGAACAAGTTCCGCGACCGCGCTGACGAGATGCGCCGACTCATCACCGAGGCCTCCAAGGCCATCGCCAAGCGGTCGGACGAGACCATCGCCAAGCTGGCTAAGGAGGATGAGGAGGAGGAGCAGGTCGATCGACCCGCCCCGAACCGCCTCGGCTTCCTGCTCAAGAACATCAAGAAGCCCAAGTACCTGATCCAGGGGGTACTCACCGAGGGTGCATGTGGCTTCATCGCTGGTGAGCCGAAGTGCTACAAGAGCTGGGTCGCCCTGGACATGGCGCTCTCCGTCTCGACTGGTGCTCCCTTCCTGGGGATGTTCAAGATCCAGAACCCCGGCCCCGTGCTCTACATCCAGGAGGAGGACCCCGCCCCCACGCTGAAGAACCGCTCGGCGAAGATCTGGGTAGGCAAGGCTACCGACAAGTTCGAGCTGGTGAACGAGGAAGACTCGGCTGGGCTCTACTGGCTGCCGCCTGACCGCGAGCAGGTGTTCGACCCGGATGTCAACGCCTACATCCAGCAGGGCTTCACCATCAGCAGCGACGCCTGGATGATCTGGCTCGACGAGGTGCTCGCTGCCGGCATGGATGGGGAGCCCTACCGCCTCATCATCATCGACACACTGATGATGACCGCCGGGGACGTCGATGAGAACCGTTCGCAGGAGATGACCAACAGAGTCTTCAAGCCGCTGAAGGTGCTCAGCCGCAAGCACAATGTCGCCCTGCTCGTGGTGCACCACATGGGCAAGGCTGACAAGAGCCGCCCGGGCCAGCGACTGCTCGGCTCGGTGGCAAACCACGCATGGGGTGAGGACTCCATCTACCTCAGCCGCTCGGGTCTGAAGGACATCCGCATCGACCTCGATTCGAAGACCGTGCCGGCGGCCACCTACCGCATGAACGAGGTGGATAACCTGGGATGGACCCCGAATATCGTCCCCTGGCGCGCCGAAGATGAGCAGCCGAGCGATCAGGTCAGTCATGGCCACGAGACGCGAGGGACGCGCTCCAGGACGGCGAGGGGAGGCAAGGCGAAGGGCGACCCGATCATCGACCTGCTCAAGGAGGCGGGCTCGACCGGCATGACGACCGCCCAGCTCGCCGAAGCGCGGGGTGTGGGAAGATCCACGATCCACAAGCGCATGACCAAGCTCTTCGACGAGGAGCGGGTCGAGCGAGAGGTTCTGCCGGGAGGGAGCAACAAGTGGGTATTCAGGGCATGAACGAGGAACTCTTCCGAGTCACACTCAAGGGTGGCCCTCTGGAGGGTGAGCACTGGCTGCCCAAGAGCATGATCCAGCACGAGCTCAAGATGATGGTGCCCGGTGAGCCCGAGGTCGTCTCGCTCTACGCTGACAATGACCTGATCCAAAGCATGCCGATGCCCGAGGTTGCTCTCTACGCGCTGGTCCTCTTCCGCGACCCCCAGGGCAAAGTTTACGACGGCTACTACCAGTTCAAGGAGATCATGTGACCACCTACGACATCGTCCGACAGGCGATCGACCGGAACATCGACGCCCGCCCGCTCATGAAGTCCACCGACGAGCGTGAGTGGAAGGTCGATGTGCTGACGGCGCGAGTCACCGAAGCACTAGCGGCCGAGGGCCTTGTGCTCGCCAAGCAGAGGCAGCGGGAGTCCGACGACATCGCCCGAGAGGCCCGCCAGCTCATCTTCGACCTCATCACCAGGAACCTGGGCCGCACGCACGCTGTGCTCGCCGAGGAGATCACCGATGCGCTCCAGAAGGACGAGCTGCTGGTTCGAGGTCGCCCCACACCGATCAAGCCGGGCGGCCATCGATCTCTCGGCAATGCCCGTGTTCTCCACGACGGCCCCGCCTCCGAGTGCCAAGTCTGCCGCGAGCTGGCCAAGCTCCCGCCCCTGGGCCGGACCAGTGCCGGCGACTACTGCCCGGGCCGTGAGGGCAGCCAGAAGCCCCACTACTATCAGGCCGTAACGGGAATGTGCATGCACTGCGGCCAGCGCAAGGACAAGAGCTAACGGCCCACTCACTCGCGCGGACGAGCACGAGCGCGTGCCCGTGCCCGTGCCCGCGGGCGCGTCATATGCATACGCGTATCACCCTCCTTCGGAGGGGTGAATACGAACGAAACGAACACACTCTGTCAAGATCTGACATTCGACTCGGGGCTGTTTCGTGCATCTTATCGGATTCAGTGCATCCGATTGGATTGACAGATCAAACCGCAGAGGATAGGATATCTCTATGGATGTTGACGAAGCCTGGATGGCAGGCATGATGGATGGGATGGGTACCTTCTTCGTACGCCAAGGGGCTTCCTGTTACGTGCTGAAGAGCACCTTCCGGATCGAGGCGATCCAGCGATTCGCTGACCTCGCAGGTCTGAACGTGCACAAGGGTCATCGAGGTGGGATCAAGGTGCAGGTACAGGGCGACCGTCTGCACGAGCTGATGAAGCGACTCTGGCCCGGGCTGTCGAGGCAGCGGAAAGCAGAGTACGCGATCATCCGGCGGAAGGCTAGCACCCTTGCCTCGCGGTAGCGCATGCATGGCACGGAGCGCGTCGCTTCGCTGCGCTCAGCTCCGCACCACACACCACACAAGCCACATCGGAAGGGTCGGTAGATAGTGAAGAACGCGATCGAACGAGGCGGGGGAGCAAGAGAGAGGCAGGATCAGGGTGCTGCACTGGTTCACGCTCTCGCTGCTCGACAGGCGAAGGCGATGTTTGCGGACCTGATGGCCTCGGCTGGTGTGGGATATAACCAGATCGCCAAGGAGGTCTTCTTCTTCCTGCCGCAGGGCTTCCTGGATGCGTACGAGCAGCTCTGGCACAAGGGGCTGGCTGGCAAGGATGATGGAGGCGCAGGTGCGCGTGGTGCAGCTCAAGCAGAGACAGGTCGACTTGGCAAGGCTCCGACGCGGAACGTCCCAGGCAAGATACAGATCTCGGGGGGTGGGGCCAAGCGGAAGTCATACAAGAAGTACTGGGTCATCGCTGATGAGGAAGCGCTGGAGCTCAAGGACCTCATTGACAAGCGGCTTCGTGGTATTGCCCGTGAGATTCAGTTCGAGCTCGACGAGATGGCACGCCGTCGTCGCGGTGAACCGGAACGGGAGGGGCATCTGGGTTCGGGTACTCGCTGCACTGGATGTGGTCGAATGATGCGAGAGGGCTGGAAGTTCTGCCCGTTTGACGGAGGAAAGGTTGGGCATGATGAGTGAGCTGGGACCTGAGGAAGATGGTCAGGATCGCGAGGAGATGCTCGTCGATGGTCGCGATGAGCGTGAGGCCGAGGGTGCTGATCCGATGATGTATCGGGACGCGCAGCCGGGTATCTCGGGATGAAGGGGTACGAAGATGAGGCGGCCGACTGGATGGAGGAGGCACTGCTCTCCGATCCCGACTGGGGGCGTAAGCTCGACCCGGTAGAGAGCCGGTACATCGATCTTGGGGGTAAGGGTCGGCGGGGAGGGAAGCTCGAGACGGCCCGGAAGTGGGAGATGATGTTCCGGAGTGATGGGCCTGTCTCTCACTTCTACCAGGATGCCAATGGGGTGATACATCGGCTTATCGCTGGTACTGGCGGGCTGACCGAGCAGACGTACGACCTGCTGGAGCTGAGACTCGAGGAGTACTATGCTTCGCGATGAGGACCGGGAGCAGATTCTCAACCGGGTGGCTGAAGGCGAAGGGCGGGAGCTTTCTGATGATACCTGGCTGCCTGGTGGGGACTATAACACGGTAATCCATGGAGGCATCTGGAGTCTTCACGTGGGGTCTGAGGGCACCACCATCGGTGAGCTGAAGAAAGCTAGGGAGAAGCTGATCAGCCACTTGAATAGTTGATCCGGGCGCCGGCCGGTGATTGGACTCTGATGGTGAGGGTCTGGTCGCCGGTTTGGTGTCCGGGTGAATCGCTAGGTGGTATGATGGTGCATCCGGAATGAAGGTCTGGTGATCCAGCTACCACGTTCGGGGTTGAAGAATGAGGACAGAGTATCGAGGATATTCCAGTAGGAATTACCGTGGGCTCCGAGAGACTGGCGGTTTGTTCCCACTCGGATCGATCCGGTCCGGGTTTTGACCGGGGGGTAGGCTCCGTTGACAGGAGCACTGGGGGTTTGGCCCCGTTGGAAGGAGGACTACACGAGTTTGGACGGGAAGATTCCGGCTCCAAATGGCCACGGAACACTCTGTCCGACTCGCTCGATGCTAGCATCGACGGCCACGTTCCGTTCCGGAAGACCGATCCCAGCGAAGCGAGGCCGGCCTGGTGTGGAAAGAGTGCGGAAGTTGACTCCACACCACGGAACTGGTAGCATAGTGCCATGGACATGCCACTAGAAGAGCAGGAAGCACTCGTCGGACGGACCAAGGAGCAGGCGCGGGAGGGTTACTGCCGAGGCTACGCTCAGGCGCAGGAGCAGAAGTACGGCCGGACCCTGGACGAGTACGAGATCGGCGCCATGATGGACCGGTTCGAGGAGTACTGGAAGCGACTGGTTCTGGAAGCTTCGGTCAACAGGACCATGAAGCGAGGAAAGGACGGATTCTAGCCCTGAATTCTCAGGAGAACAAAGAGCCGAATTTTCTAGCCCCATAATACGAGGCGAAAACAAAGTTCAAAATTTTCTGGCTGGGGGTCGCTGGCATTCTTTTTCACATTGTTCCCATTCCTCACAAGAATGGATTTAAACAATGCAAACAATGTGAATCCGAGGAATGCACAGTTGTCCCACACAACTACCCTTTCTCTCATTGTTGCCCGCTTTGTGGCAATACAAATATACCACAGGATACACCGTTAGTCAATAGCACGGGAAGTGACGTCGGTCACACTCTTGTGTTACATCAGCACATATCGACTCAGCGATCTGAGGGGGTAGCAGGGGCACGAGGATAGCTAGCTATCTGCTGAGGGGTACGCCCCCGCAGGAGCGAACCTCGCGCTTCGGTCTCTGAAGCAAGAGTGTGACCCAAGTCACCTTGACCCACCTTGCTCGAGGGGGGTAGGGGGAGTATAATTGAGGCATGATCAATCGCATCCCCCTCACGCCCCCGGTAATCGCTGGCATTGTTATTGCCGATGTTATTGGGGAAGCAATGCGCGACCCCGAGGCATTCCGCGCCGCATACAATGCCCCCGACGGTCAGTTCTTCAGCATTCTCGAGCAGGAATGCGCGGAGAATGATCTCTTCAATCCCTTCATCAGTTCGGACGCCGAAGAGGAGGCATTCCTGAATGCTTTCGAGTCGGAAACCACCTGGGATTTGATCCGACGTTACATTCACGCATTCGGGGATAACTTCCCGCCGATCAACTAAGGGGAATCAAACAATGCCTACCATCATTCCCATCACTGACCCCGATTCCGATCTCGAATGCCCCTGCGGCAATGACGCCGAATACATGGGATTCTCCCCTTCCATTGACGGGAAGGAATGCGAACCGACCGCGGATTCCAACTGGAATGGGGAATACCTCTGCAACAAGTGCGGAGCAATCCACCGATAACTACTGAAGAATGCCACCCCGGGAATCCGGGGAATGGCATTGTTTATACACTTGTGTGACATCAGCACGTATTCGCTTGCTTGTCTGAAGCAAGTACCACCTGACTAGGGGGGTCTTGTGCCCTACATCAGTCGCTGAGGGGGTCAGGATCGCTCCTGCAGCCCGTTGAGGGGGTAGGCAGTATGCTAGCTATCTGGCGGGTCCGCTCCGCCCTGAGAGCCCCCGTAGGGGCCCTCGTGGGGGGTCAGTGGCGGAACTTGCGGAAGAGCTCGTGGCGGATGGTGGCGACCTGCTTCGGGTGCGAACCCTCGAAGCGCACGAGCGCCTGGTCGATGGAGTCGCGGTCGGCGTCGCTCGGGTCGAGCGCGTTGATCAGGATGATGAGCGCACCCGCGGCCGGCGGGGTGATCTCCTGCAGGAGCGAGAGGGGCGCGATGATCGCGTTGGCGGGGGTCATGTCGTTGTTGATCATGCCCATACTCTACCACGAGTCGAGGGGCGACCCAAGGCGGTTGGGGTAGCATCTTTAGGGGACTCTTGCTTCAGTAACCGAAGAGTCTCGTCGATACTTGGCGCGTACAAGCGTGCGCGGGCGCGCGATTCTAGAGCATGGGAGTGCTCCCGTCAAGGGGGTGAGAGAGTGAGGTAGGTCACAGCAAGAACTACCGTTCTCGCCTTGAGTCACCCCAGTGGGTGTGGCATGATTATCTCATCGCAAGGGGGGGACCGACCCCCTCGACTGATCAACTGGAGTGATTCAAATGGCCGCTGCTTCGATCCTCTCCCCCGCCGACCTCGCCGCCGAGCTGGGCACCGACCCCCGCACCGCGCGCAAGTTCCTCCGCTCGATCACCCCGCGCGACGAGCAGCCCGGGAAGGGCAAGCGCTGGGCGATCAAGGGCACCAAGACCGAGCTGACGCGCCTCACGAGGGCCTTCCGCACCTTCGAGGCCGCGCAGGAGGAGGCCAAGGCGAAGCGCGCCGAGGAGGCCGCGCAGGAGGTCGAGGAGGTCACCCCCGAGGCGACCGACGAGGCCCCCGACTTCGACTCGCTCGAGGGCCCCACCGACGACGACCTCGCGCTCGAGGACGAGGACCTCGAGGACTGATCCCTACCACACCGACCGCTCCCTCCGCAAGGAGGGGGCTGGTTCGGCGTTTGTCAAGGCGCTGCCCACCATGTGGACTCTTGCTCGTCCTAGGCAAGTACCGCCTGAGGAGCGATCTGAGGCCCTCGGGCACCTGGGAGATAGCTAGCTATCTGCCCCGAACTCCGCCGCCTCACAGGAGCGTACGCGACTTCGGCGCTCGCTTGACATCCGGGTGTGGAGGTGGTAGAATTTAGGTATGACGACGAACCCGACGCCCATGCCGCCCACCGATGCGCAGATCGCCCAGGCGATCGAGGACAACCTCGAGGAGATCATGGAGATCGTCGCGCTCGAGGTCGATGAGAACATCATCTTCCCGCCGCACTCCACGCCCGAGCAGTGCATCGCCATCCGGAACGGGGTGGTCGCCGGGATCATCGCTGCGCTCCAGGGGGAGGACGTCTGATGTTCCGGCGCAAGCGCAAGGTCACCATGACCTGGCCCCCGCCCGAGGAGCGGGTCCACCTGGACCTTGACAAGATCGAGGCGAGCAGGGCGATCTTCCAGGGGGCCGCGGACCTGCCTCGAGTCCGGGTCGCCATGACCACCACCACCGGACAGGTGGTCGACTTCGAGATGGACCTCGCCCAGACCGCCCGACTCATCGAGCAGGCGACCTACGCGTTCCGGGCATCGGTGCCGACCCCGAAGACGCAGACCCAGACCTATGGACTCTGATCCGGGATGTGGTAGAGTATACCCATCGCCCCCGCCGGGGGCATGAACCCGAGGAGTGACCATGATGTTCCCCACCGCCAACTCGTCCATCATCCGCAACGAGGACGGCGAGGTCCTCGGTTGGGACTCCCCCTCCTACGGGGAGATGGACTGGGAGGGCGACATCCCCGAGTACGAGGAGTCGGACTGGGCGGAGGGCGACGAGGACCCCGCCACCTGCGAGCACGGCGACCGCGACATGAAGGACCGCCGCACCGGGTCCATGGTTCTCGAGGAGATGCCGACGCGCGAGGCGCTCTACTGGGAGTGCATGCGCTGCGGGACCGAGATCGACCTCACCGACGAGGAGTTCGAGTCGCACATGAACGACTGACCGCCACAGGACCCCCCTCCGGAGGGGTTCTCTGGTGTCGAGTCCATACTTGCTCGTCCTAGGCAAGAATCGCGGCGCTCGCGGCTCCGGCCTTGACAAGCTGGGTGTGGAGGGTGGTAGAATAAGGGCATGACCACGATCCTCGCCTTCGCCGCCCTCATCGCCTCCCTCTTCGCGCCCTCGACGCCTCAGGACCTCCCCGAGTGCGACTCCCGCGCGACCGTCCTCCAGAACTGCTACTGGACCGCCGACCAGCACGCCGCCGAGATCGACTCCGACTTCTGGGTCGACGAGAACTTCACCACTCACCGCATGGACGGGGGGACCTCGATCACCTTCGACTACAGCAACCTCGCCGGGGTCACCGCCGGCATGGCGCCCTGCCAGACCGAGGACGCCGAGGGACCCTGCTACTGGGACGCCCGAGTCCAGGGCAACGGCCAGGGGCAGTCCTTCACGGTGACCGCCGACCAGGAGGTCCTCTACTGGTGACCTCGCCTTGACGATCCGGAGCTGAGGGGGTAAGATACAGGTATGACGAACTCGCCGATCACCCTCGCCTCCGACCGCCGCCAGGCCGAGCTCCGATCCATGACCTTCGCCCCGATCGAGGTCTCCCCCCGACCGACCACCAAGTCGGGTCGCCGCCGCACCACCCGCCGCCGCAAGACCATCCGCTGAAGGGGTCCACACCATGGGAATCGCGACTTTCCTCCTCTGCTCCGCCATCATCGCCATCCTGGTCATCTGCTATGGGTGGGTGGCCGGGGCCCTCGCCCTTCTCGCCATGGGGATGCTCTTCATCTGGACCATCGAGGGAATCGCCCGGGTGATTGCCCCGTCCCAGCGATAACACCCCGCCATAATGCCCCCTCTTAGAAGGGGGTATATTGGTGTGCCCATAAGAGGGGCCTCGTATAGGGCTGTACATATACACCCGTATATACAGGGGCATATAAGGGGGTGTATATAAGGGGTCATATATAGAGCCCTATATAGGGGGGTGTATATAGGGGGGTATATAGGGGGGCATATATGCCTGTGCTGTTGCTTCCTGCATGATCGCATGATGAGGCGATGATGATGCGCGCGCATGCCTATCCTTGATCTCTGATCATATCCTGATCATTCCAGCATGATGTCATTGAGTGATGAGGCGATGATGATATGCCGGATCGATATGATCGCATCCATGAGGGCATGATCTGTTGTTATCTTTCCTGTGATGATGATCCCTTGCATTCCTCTTCGGTTTGCTTTCCATCAAGGAATGATCCTCCTCGGAATGTGTTTGTTCTCCATTGTGTTTAATCTCCAAGAGAATGAACCCCCCCGGAGAAAAAATAGACAATGGAGAGGGGGGAAGAAACGGATGGTAGTTCGCGCCTGCTGCTGTGTCTCTCGGGGGAAAGTCCCTACCACGTATTCCCGTTTCCACTCCGAGTCGTCCGGGCACAAGAAGGTTGACATCCAGCCCAGCATGCCATAGCATGATCACATGACGACCACACCCGACGCCGAGTCCCCCCAGCCCCTGCCGAAGAACGGCCCCCGAGTCATCCTGGACGAGTACATCCGGATGCGCGCCCCGAAGATCGAGGGCGGCGAGGGCTACACACTGCAGAACGACCTCGAGACCAACAAGAACGACGAGATGTCGCTGGCCGCGTTCTGCTACGCCATGCCCGACCGCATCCGGAAGGTCATGCCCTCCCTCGGATCGCTGCCCATCCTCTGGCCGTGGTCGCCGTACGCCTGGAAGCCGACGCCGGAGGACCGCATCCACGAGCTCGCCCGTGCCGGCGCCCTGATCGCCGCGGAGATCGACCGACTGATGGCGGAGGCCCAGCGATGACAAAGCACCTGCCCGACCCCCGCGAGCTGACCTTCGGCTTCCGTTTCGGTGCCGCTGCCGCTCACCGCCGCCAGCCGGACTACACGCCGCCCGTCACCGTCCGGTACACCCAGTGGGCCGGCTACATGCGCCCCGCCGGCGGTCTGGTCCAGGACCGCGCGCTCCACGAGGAGCAGGAGACGTACATCCACACCCAGGGCGCGCTGTTGGGGCTGATCGAGCGCCTCACGGAGCACAACTTCCTGTACAAGACGAACACCTCGTTCGGTCCGTTCTTCACCTGGTGGTGGTACTACGAGCCGCTGCGGGACATCATCCACCAGTGGGAGCTGCAGCCCTTCAGCACCAGGCAGCGATCCTTCCGGTACGACGCGGTCGGCCGGCTGGAGCGGGACGTGGCCAAGCGCATCTGGTCGCTGCAGTATCACAAGGAGTTCCTCGACGAGCTGCACAAGCAGGTGATGGAGCAGTGATCCTGTTCATCCTGCTGCTGATCGTGCTCGGCTGCCTCGCCATCGGCTTCGGCCTGAAGCACGAGGACTACCTCATGGTGTGGATGGGCGGCCTGCTCCTCCTCGCTTCGCTTGCCGCTGGCACCTACTGAAGGAGGACGCATGGCTAGCATCATTCCGTTCAACGAGGTCCACCCGTATATCACGGACAAGCCGGGCGGACACTGTATTCAGCCGGTCTGGACGCTGGGTGAGGAGGCGATCAGTCGACCGTGCGGTCGCCATGGCAACCACCTGGTCCACTCGATGAGCCTGGTTCACTCTGAGGAGCCCGACGAGGAGGCTGTTCCGGCCGGTGAGTACCACCCCTTCAATCCGGGGCGATCCAACATGTTCTGTATGCAGAAGGTCCAGCTCGGTAACAAGGTGGCTCGCTGCACGCTGAGACCCGAGGCGAAGGTGCATCACCCGGACCCCTGGCCCTCGCCGAAGGTCATGGAGCCGGCACCCGAGCCCAAGATCGACCCGCCCACGCAGCAAGCGTTCATCTGCGGAGTGCCCACCCACCAGGCCGAGAGTCAGCTGGAGAGCTGGTTCCAAGATCGCTACCGGGTCGTGCAGATGGGGTTCGTCGAGGGGCACGGCTTCTGGTTCCTGCTAGAGCGCACCACCAGGCTGGAGGACTTCAGTGGATGAGCTGCGATCCAAGGGCATGCTGCTGTTCACGAACATGCACGGATTCGACCACCTGTTCCACCGCTACGACAAGGTGAGTGACCCGCGCTCGAGGCCGGACAGCCTCACGGACGTGCGGGACACCTTCTACATGTACCGAGACCTGCTCGACATGTTCATCATCGAGCACGCCGGGGGTAAGCAGAAGCCCCGGCCTTGACATCCCACACCGGATGCAGTAGATTTGCCTTGCTCAGGATCCACTGTCTGCTCGAGAGAGGAGATTTGGTGCTACCCGCAAGGCAACATCTCTCATCCGGAAGTGGTGTATCTCATGCGTATCTCACAGCTGGCAGAACGCCTGGCTGAGGCCCAAGAGCAGTATGGTGACGTCGAGGTCGTCATCTACGTGAAGGGCCAGCCCATCTCCGTCAAGAGCGACATCCGGTTGCTCCTGACGCCATCTCACGTCAGCAAGCACGGGTACTTCCTGCCCGATGGCATCTACGGGCGCAAGAAGGACGTCGAGACGGGTCGTGAACTGCAGGGGCGCTCACGACTCTTCATCGGCGACCTTCGGGAGTCCGACGTCGAGCGCAACCTCACCATCTACGCTCGCCGCGACGCCGAACGCCAGGCGCGCCGCAACAGCCGCAGGGAGAACCGCACGGTGACCAAGCCGAGGCGACGCAGGGCCCGACAGAGCAGCTGAAGCTCCGGCCTTGACATCCAGCTCCCCGCATGGCAGTATTTCTCATGCATCGCCGCGAGGCGAGGCTTATACAAACACCGGACATCGTATAATACCCGGTCATAGCTCCTACGCACAAGGAGCCCCCACGATGGTCCTCTCAGGCAGCAGAGAATGAGAGAGGGGTAACTGACTCAAGGGTCCGGAGATGATCCGATGAGGATGGTATGCCGAGTCAGCCATCAGCTTACGATCCCACCCTCGATGCTTCACTCCCCCTGCGGAGCATCGGGGGTGGGACTGTATCAAGCTGACGATGCACCCTTGACAGGGAACCATGGAGAGAGTAAGTTTGTCCCATGACGCACCTCGGCCGCATACCACTCAGCAAGCCCCGGGTGAACAACCTGGGGGCCGACCCCAACGAGACGGGAGAGGTCATCCTCACCGCCCTCAAGACCCGCCCCGGTGTGGGGCTCGAGGTCAACCTCCTGGAGAGCGGGGTGACGGAGAAGGGCCTCATCGTCGCGCTCAGCGCCCAGGAGGCGGTGAAGCTGCACGCACTGCTCGGTCAGTACCTCGACCGGCCCTGCGCGTTCAAGGCGGATGACCTGCCGCGAGCTGCCGACGCCTTCCGCCGCGCCTGGCACCAGGTCGACGACACCCTGCCGATGCCTGAGGGCCACCGTACTCTCGCTGGGCTCAAGGCCGCGCTCATCGAGCTGGGCTTCGACGAGGAGGTCTGACAGATGCCGAACGACCCCCGTACGCCCAAGGCGCAGAAGCTGTACGAGACCGAGCGGCGCCAGGGCGACGTCAGCTGGTACAACCTGCCGGCCCCGGTCCGCAGGGCGTTCCTCGAACGCATCGCGCCCTCGCCTGACCTGATCGAGCGGGCGGACGCTGAGAGAGCGCTCAGGGAGGCGCTGGAGCCCATCGCAATCGACTCGGCCGTGATCGACGAGCTGGTCGAGCGCTTCCACACCGAGATGGCACGACTCACCGAGGAGAAGAAGAACTGATGAAGAAGAGGCTCGCTGCCGTGCTGGCAGCAGCGGCTCTGGTCACCCTGACCGCGGGCTGCGCGCAGCAGTACGACGTCGAGAACGTCCCGTTCGAGGAGCCGGACGAGATCACGATCTACGGCAACGTCGACCAGCACCCGAACATCACCCGGGTGTGCATCGACGACATCGCCTTCGCGACCACCACCCGTGACTACAACGCCGTGATGCGCGTTCCCGAGTGGGACGAGCACTGCGCCAACCTGGAGGACTGATGATCACCAGCGACAAGCCCCTGCGTGATCGCCGCGCTGAGTTCCCGCAGTGGCGGGACTCCGACTACGACGCCAGCTTCGAGAGCAACCTCGTGCTGCACGCCATGCGTGAGCTGAGCGGCATGGGCTACCCCGGCTCGGACAAGATGAACCGCCAGATGGCGTACGACATCATGGACCTGGTGATCCGCTTCAGCCAGCAGGGGCACTCGGGCATGTCGGCCTCGTACAGCCTGCAGACCCTGCAGCGGCTGCTGAACTTCGAGAACCTCAACCCGCTGACGACCGACCCGGCGGACTGGATCGGGGTCGGCGACATGATCTGGCAGAACCGCCGCCGCGGCGAGGCGTTCGAACGACGCCGGCAAGACCTACTACCTCCTCAGCGAGGAGAGGAAGTGGGTGAAGAAGGTGGTTCCGCTCTGGGTCGCGATGCGGCTCACCAACCGGGTGTGGAACCGGATGAAGTTCCCGCTCCGGCACTCGATTCGTCGTTGACATCCGGTACGCAGTAGCCTAGTATTACTGCTATGACCGCACGACGATTCGAGCTGCCGGGGACCAATGACTGGTCTAAGGAGAAGTTCTTCCCGGCAACTAACCTGGTCGGAGCGCAGGGGACGCGCTTCCTCCACAACGTCAAGGGTGAGCCTGAGCCCCTGACACTGATCTCCGCGACCCCCACGAACTCTCGACAGTCCATCGAGGTTCGAGTCGAGGAGTACGACTTCCCGATCTACATCAGCCGTACGGCCTCGCTTCAGCGGGCCTGACAGGAGCCTCTCATGCGCAAGTCGCGCTTCCTCTACACCCTCGCCGCCCCGGGCGCCATCGCCCTCGGCCTGATCTTCGCCCCCATCGCCTCGGCCACCGAGTGCGTGCCCGACCCGGGCCAGGAGTACATCGCGCCGACCTACGCGGTGCAGTACGAGTACCTCCACACCATCGCCGGCACCCCCGCCCAGGGCGAGGAGACGCTGCCGAACCCGGTCTCGCCGACGATCCCGAACCCCGACTACAAGCCGGCCTGGACCGAGACGATCAACCACCCGGCGGAGACCACGGTCATCCACCACGACGCCGAGTACGCCACCGAGTACCTGTACATCAAGCAGGTCCGCGGCATCATCCAGCAGCAGACCGGGTGGCTGGGCTGGGTCAACACCGGCGAGACCTTCGGCTGGGAGAACTGGTCGGGCAACTCGACCAAGTGGGCCGACGCCAACTTCACCGAGGCCGGCCCGCACTCGGCGGTGCAGTCGACCGACGGCAAGAAGCGCAAGGTCTCCACGGAGTACCGCTACACCCAGACCGGCCAGACCCGCCCGGGTGCCCTGATCAAGGAGGCCTGGGACGAGACGGTCACCATCCGCGAGGCCTGGACCGAGACCGTCAACCACGACGCCGAGGGCGACGAGACGATCCCCAACCCGGACTACACCGGTCCGACCATCCCGAACCCGGACTACATCCCGGGCACCGAGGACTCGACCGAGCTGGTCTGGCGCGACGCCGGCTGGAAGGCCCCCGACGCCAGCTACGAGCCGACGGGGAACGAGCGGTCCGGCGAGGGCATCACGGAGATGATCGACCCCGGACAGGAGTACATCGCCCCGACGGTCTGCGAGGAGGAGCCGGGTGAGACGCCCGTCGACCCCGAGGACCCGACCGACCCCGAGACCCCGGTCGAGGAGCCGACGACGCCGGTCGACAACCCGGTGATCACGACGCCGATCTCCGTCACCGCCCCGGTCACGGTCACCGCGCCGGTCACCCCGGCCAAGGTCGCCGCGCCGGCCAACGACGACACCGAGCTCGCCCACACCGGGTCCGACCTCGGCGCCCTCGGGACCGCCGGTGCGCTGCTCGCCGCCGGTGCCGGCACGGTCGGGGCGGTCGCCTACCGCCGCCGCCACACGATCTGACGATCACGCACTACCTCTCGGGGTCGGTCTCTTCGGAGATCGGCCTCGATTGGTGTGGGATGACTCGCTGACAGGAATGAACTTCGGGCCCGCTGGGGAACGGTGTCCGATGCGTCCCCTTGCGCGATGAACAGATGCCTTGATAGAGTGCACACAATCCAGACTCGTTGCCTCATAGAGGCAAGCTCAAGGAGGAAAGCCATGGACTTCCTGCTCCTTGCTCTCGGGCTGGCGATTCTCGCGTACCAGGTCCGCATCTACCGCCAGCTGAAGGAGCTCGACCGCCGTAATCGCATGCTGCTGCAGCGCTCGACCGCTCGACAGGGCGGCGTCAGAGGCATCCAGATCGCCTCGCACGCATCGCCTCACATCGATGCTCGAGCGCGCACCACCAAGCGCGATACGGACGATCTGCCCAGGACCGGTCGACTGGGCAAGCTTCAGCCGCGCCGAGGAGGTGTTGACGATGGCATCCGTGATGACAGTGGACTTCAGGAACAGCCCTGACCATCGTCAGCACAAGTCCGGGGTCATCCAGGACCAGCTGGCTCGTCGAGAGCCGCCCCGCACCGCGGAAGGCAAGCTCCTGACGCCCAAGCAGATCCGAGCTCGAGCCCGACGCAAGATGGCTCGCTCGGAACGAATGACTGAGCAGGAGGCTGACTACCTCTTCCAGAAGCCGCTCGACGAGTGGGACCTGGAAGAGCTGGCTCACGGCCGCCCTCGCTCTGCCGATGGGACCTTCCGAGGTCGAGCGCCGAAGTGGATCACCGCGGCTGTTCACGAACAGGCCATGGAGCGGTACACTGCCGCGATCAAGTCGGAGATGAACGCCACGACCGTTGACGCGGTCCAGGCGATCAAGAACATCCTCGAGAACGAGGACTACGACGACAAGGGCAAGCCGATCGTACCGGCAGGTACGAAGCTCGAGGCGGCCAAGTTCCTGATCGAGCACGTGGTTGGCAAGCCCAAGCAGCGACTCGAGGCCGATGTCTCGGTCAAGCTGCAGGGCATCCTCGGCCAGGTGATGGTGAACCCCTCCCAGGCGGCGATGAACCCCGACACGGGCCAGGGTTACTCGGTGGCTCACTACCCGGGCATCACCATGGAGATGGCTGCTCAGGTTTCCGAGGACTTCGACGAATCGGAGCTCGGCGATGGCTGACATCCAGAATGGCCCTGACGATGTCTGCGGGGTCTGCAGCACCATCCGCGAGCTGCACGGTGACAAGTACCATCGGTTCACTCTTACTGACGAGCTGATCCCGCTGCAGCCCGGCCCCACACCTCGACGCCAGGCACCCCGGGAGCGAGTGCCGGGGGCTATCGAGGCCCAGACCGCGGGGCTCACGCTCCGCATGATCGAACGACTGGCTCAGAAGGGCATCCTCGACGAGGGTGATCTGATGGCCATCTTCGGAGGTACCAGTGCTGCACGTCCTGACGCCCCGGCTGATGAGGCAGCTCGAGCAGATCATCCTGCCCGAGATGCCGAACGAGGCCGCTGGGCTGATCCTACCGGACGGCACGGTGGTTCAGCTCCCCAACGAGGCTGAGAACCCGACCAACAGGTTCACAGTCAGCAGGCTTGAGATCCAGAAGGTACTTCTCTCCAACCACCTGCCTCTTTCCTTGGCGACACTCGAGAAGCTCACCCTCTGGCATTCTCACCCCGGCGGCGGGGTCGGTCCATCTCGGGTCGACCTCGCCCAGAGGGTCGAACCACTCAGTCACCTCGTCATCGCAGTCACCGATGGCGAGCTGACCCCAACCTGGTACTGAAAGGAGGCCGATCATGGGTGTGGAGGATCACTCGGAATACGACGGCGGCGGCGTGATGCCTAACACCGTCCACCCGAAGGGGACTGACGCTCTGACGGCCTCTGACAGGCTCCGGCTTCAGTCGCTGACGGGGCAGGAGGAAGACAGCCGCGCGCCGGTCGATCCCTACCATTGGTATGGTGGGCAGAGGCCGGACCCGCGAGCTGCAGAGGCGGACCGCTACGCTCGGGAGGAGCGACAGCGGCAGATACGACAGGCTGAGGCCGACCGCTATCGGGAGACGCCTTACCCCTACTAAACGCGCGATGCGCGATCATGCGGCGAGATGCCTTCAGACGGCCCCCCAGGTTGACTCAAATTGCCTGTAGGGGGTCGCGCTGAGTGATCGGGCATCGAGCTTGACAAGAACGCGAGGGATTCGCGCATGCCGCTAGAGCTGCCCAGTGAAGAGGGCCTGGTTTTCCGGAAGGACGTCTACTTCGACAAGACGGAGTACCGTCCACACCGGGGCCAGCAGATCATCCACTACGACAACACTCGCCACCGAGTTCTCTGCAACGGCCGACGCTGGGGCAAGACGATGCTCGGTGGTAAGGAGTCGGAGTGCCTGGCATTCGTCCGCAACTGGCGCGGTGAGCCCATGCGCGGATGGATCATTGGTCCGGAGTACTCCGACTGCGAGAAGGAGTTCCGGATCATCTACGACACGTTCAAGAAGCTGGGGATTGACACTGTCAGTTCCAAGTTCCTGAACAACGTCGAGAACGGCAACATGCACATCCGCACCCGCTGGGGTTTCGACATCGAGTGCCGCTCTGCGCGTCACCCCGAGAGCCTGGTCGGTGAGGGTCTGGACTTCGTGCTGCTGGTCGAGGCCGGTCGACACCGTCGCCGCATGTTCGGTGACTACGTCCGACCCGCGCTCTCCGACAAGCGAGGCATGAGCCTGATGTCTGGGGTGCCTGAGGACGCCAGCGAGAACTCGCTGCTCTACTGGGCATACAACCGTGGTCAGGACCCGACCAAGACGCAGTGGCGATCCTGGCGCATGCCGAGCTGGACGAACACCATCGTCTTCCCCGGAGGGCGCAACGACCCCGAGATCCTCGAGGCTGAGGACGACCTGACCGAGGATGAGTTCCGTCGGCAGTACGGTGGCGAGTTCATCCAGCGCCAGGGCCGCGTCATGAAGGAGTGGGACGACGAGGATCACGTTGCCGATATCCGGTACAACCCGGACTGGCCCCTCTACGCCGCGGTCGACTACGGCTACACGAACGACTGGGTCTGGCTCTGGATCCAGGTCGACCCCTGGGAGAAGTTCGTCTACGTGATCGGGGAGCACCGCTTCCGGATGCGCGACACTGAGGACATCGCTCGCAACGAACTGAAGGATCACCCGCTGACCCAGAAGCTCGTCGCGATCTACGCCGACCCGGCCGCGCCGGATGACTCGGCGATCCTCCGCCGTCACCTCGGAGTGCCGGTCAAGACCAACACGGGTGGTGAGCTGAAGGTTCGACTTCGGCTGATCCGCTCGGCGCTGAAGCTTCGTCCGGAGCGGCTGCCCGATGACCACCCCGACAAGAAGCCCGGTCTGCAGGTCGACCGACGCTGCACCAAGCTGATCTGGGAGATGCGAGAGGGCTACCGTTGGCCCGAGTCTCACAGCGACATGCGCAACGACAGTGAGATGCCGCTGGACAAGGACAACCACGGTCCTGAGGCCCTGGGGCGGTTCTTCAAGGGACACATGGAACAGTTCGATACGGCCAAGCGCCAGAGCCGACAGAGCTCCGTTAGGAAGTCGAGGAGGGCAGCATGAGCGACGACCCGAACCAGTGGTCCAGCGTACGCCGATTCCTCGGTGTTGCTCGACCAGTCTGGATCCCCCAGGACGAGCAGGACCGCATCGCGGCCTACGAGAAGTACAACGAGCTCTACCAGAACGAGCCGCGCCAGTTCTCGCTGCGAGTGCTCGAGGGTGAGCAGCCGCTGTACATCCCGAACGCTCGAGTGATCGTCGACACGACTGCCTACTACATCCTCAAGGGTCTGGAGCTGGTGGTTGATGGTGGATCGGCTGCTACCAAGAAGACGCTGCAGGCCTTTCTGGACCGGGAGGCCTTCTACTCGAGGTTCCACACCGCCAAGCATGCCGGTGTCGCCAAGGGAGACTTCGTCTTCCACCTCACCGGTAACCCCAAGAAGAGGGAGGGGCGACGCCTCTCGCTGAACTCGGTCGACCCCGGGTCGGTCTTCCCGGTGTGGGACATGCACACGCCGGACAAGATGCTCAAGTGCCACCTCGTCACGGTCTACAACGACCCGAACGACAACAAGAGCTACGTCAACAAGCTGACGTATGAGCTCGAGGAGGATGAGCTCGGCAACCGCCGGGTGAGCCGCCAGCAGGGCATCTACGAGCTCGAGCCGAAGTGGTACGGCGAGCAGCCCAAGCTGGTGCGCACCATCCTCGCCAAGGGCTACCTGGACCAGCGCATCGACACCATCCCCGTCTACTGGTTCCGTAACCGGGCCTGGGACGGGGAGGACTTCGGTTCTTCCGAGCTGCGCGGCTTCGAGTCGCTGCTCCAGACGGTCTCGCAGAGCGCGACTGACGTCTCGGCTTCGCTCTCGCTTGAGGGCCTGGGTGTCTACGCCACGGACGGTGGCCGTCCGGTGAACGACTCCGGCGCGGAGGTCGACTGGGAGGTCGCCCCGGGTCGAGTCATGGAGGTGCCTCAGGGCTCCTACTTCCGCCGCGTCGAGGGGGTCACGTCGATCACCCCTGCCACGGACCAGATCAGCTACATCGAGCGGAAGATGATGGAGGGCGCCTCGCTGAGCGACGTGGCCCTCGGCAAGGTCGATGCTCAGGTGGCTCAGTCCGGTATCGCGCTGGCGATCAAGTTCATGCCAACGCTCGCCAAGGTCGAGCAGCGAGACCAGGCCGGTATCGCTCGGCTCAAGCAGCTCTTCTACGACTGGATGGTTTGGCACGAGGTCTTCGAGCACGAGGCGCTCGAGGGCGAGGTCGTTCCGACCATCGGTGACAAGCTCCCGACTGACCGCAAGGCCAAGGTCGAGGAGCTCAACAACATGCTCGACCGACGGGTCATCTCGACGAAGTACTACCGCGACGAGATGGAGAAGCTGGGGTACGAGTTCCCCCGCAACATCCAGGACCAGATCGACGAGGACCTCGCTCGCAACGCGGTCTCCAAGAACCAGCAGGAGGACCAGGGCGACGACGAAGAGACTTCCGAGGACGACGAGACGTCGACCGACGGGAACACGCTCGAGGATCAGAACTCGAGCAACAACAAGGACCGTCCGAACGAAAGCTCGGGCACCGAAGCGTAGTACTCACCGGAGCGAGATGCTCCAACGAAACACGCGCGGGATGCGCGGGAAGGATCAACCATGGACAACGAGCTCGAGCGACTGCTCCCCCCCTTCATCATCGGTGCGGAGGGCGAGGACGACTCCAGCGGGGGCGACCCCGCGGGTGACCCGACTGGCGGTCAGGAGGACCCCCAGGACGACCCCAACGCGTCCGAGGAGCACGACGACGACTCGCCCGACGACGATGACCCGCTCAAGGGTCTCAAGACGGGCCTCAACAAGGAGCGTGCCAAGAACAAGGCGCTCGAGCGCGAGAACCGCAAGCTCCGGGCTGCTCAGGAGCAGCGCGAGCTCGAGGAGAAGACCGAGATCGAGCAGGAGCGCATCAAGCGGGAGAAGGCCGAGGCCAAGGCTGAGAAGCTGGCCCAGGGCTACCGGACCCGCGAGCTGAACTCCGCCATCGAGAAGGCGGCTCAGAAGCTGAACTTCCTCGACATCGACGACGCCATCTCGGGTGTGGACAAGGAGTCCATCACCATCGAGCAGGACGACGAGGACCCCTCGGACGTCACGGTGGATCTCAAGGCGGTCGAGAAGGCGGTCAAGGCACTCGCCGCCAAGAAGCCGCACTTCATCCGCCGGGGCACCACCGACGGCGAGCCCACGGGCGAGCAGTTCGGGGGCTCCAAGAGCAAGAAGCCCGAGACGACGGAGGAGACCTTCCGCAAGCAGTACCCCGGGCTCTGATCCTTCCATCCCTCTTCCACACCGCAGAACAAGGAGGAGCCACTCATGGCTCGGTACGACAAGTACGACCCGATCTCCGGTGGGTTCCGCGCGCGTCTCGCCGCGGCGCTCACCCTCACCGACGGCGGCTTCATCGGGGGTGTCTCGCTCAACTCCGCCGGCCGCCTGGTCGTCGGCTCGGGCGGCCAGACCGGCATCGTCGGTGTCGTGGTGAAGAACGTGGCCCGCGGCCCGGTCGGCCAGTGGGACACCTCGCTGCGTGCCGGCGACCCGAACCCCGCCGCGTTCATCGGCGCCCGCGCGGGTGACGTCGTCGACGTCATGACCCAGGGCGAGATCGTCGACCTCGACCCGACGGTCTTCCTGGCCGGCAGCAAGGTCTACGTGACCTCCGCCGGCGCGCTGACCCTGACCGCGGGCACCAACATGCCCATCGGCTGGACCGTCGAGGCCGGCCGCCTGGTCGTCCGGTTCGCGGCGCCCGCCCCGGCCGCGGCCTGATCCCTCCGTCGATCCACTGAAAAACAAGGAGACAACCACCATGGGTCAGACGCCCACCATCATCTCCCCGGCGGAGTACCTCGACTGGTTCAACGCCGCGGGCTCCCACGAGCTCGACCGCTACCTCATCCGTGGTGGCGAGCAGGGCTTCAACGAGCGGGCCGACGTCATCGTCGCCGCCGACGGCACGGACCTCAACGACTTCTGGAACGAGGTCCAGGCCACCATCGCGATCCGCAACCGCGACCGGAACCGCATCATCGACGCGCTCTCGGTCCGCGTGAACGGCATCGTCGAGGAGGTCCAGGTGCCGTCCGAGGTCGACTTCGAGCGGGCCTCCGAGTACGGCCAGCCGGTCGGCATCCGCGGGACCGCGACCCGGTTCTTCCGCGGGTTCGACTTCGACTTCTACGACCTGGCCATCCGGTACACCTGGATGTTCATCGCGGAGGCCGGCGCGCAGCAGCTGCGTCAGAACCACAACATGGCGCTGGAGGCGGACACCAAGCTGCTCTTCCGCAAGGTCATGGAGCGGCTGTTCAACCCGCTCAACTCGCAGGGCATCACCGACAAGAACGAGCCGATCACGGTCTTCGGCTTCTACAACGGTGACGGTGAGCTGCCGCCGAAGTACAAGCAGAACACCTTCGCCGGCAACCACAACCACTACCTGGTCTCGGGTGCGGCGGCCGTCCGCAGCCAGGACCTCGACACCCTGGCGCGGGCCACGGAGGAGCACGGCTACACGCTCCAGAACGGCTACCGCACCGTGCTCTGGGTGAACAAGCAGGAGGCCGACGTCATCAAGACGTTCCGGACCACCACCGGCGCGATGTACGACTTCGTGCCGAACCCGTCGACCTACGGCGGTGCGGTCTGGGTGCCCAACAACGGCCAGTACGTCGGTGGCCCGCAGGGCACCGTCGAGGGCGAGATCGGCACCTACGGCCCGTTCCACGTGGTCGAGGAGGGCTACATCCCGGCCGGCTACCTGGTCTCGGTGGTGACCGGTGGGCAGGACAACATCTCCAACCCCATCGGCCTGCGGGAGCACGCCAACGAGGCCTACCGCGGTCTCAAGGTCATCCCGGGCCAGCGCTCGGACTACCCGCTGGTGGACTCGTT
>Ga0164306_10000031_pt1 | contig 55584 bp, 55 predicted proteins | sample Whisoiple_242_MG_FD_110213 | JGI IMG/M metagenome (GOLD analysis project Ga0164306, IMG submission 110213) | Soil microbial communities amended with fresh organic matter from upstate New York, USA - Whitman soil sample_242_MG | ecosystem: Environmental > Terrestrial > Soil > Unclassified >... | reverse complement strand
GGCGTCCTCCCACTCAACTTCCAGAACGCGTCTGGGAGAGAAAAGGATGATCATCATGGCAGAAACCGCCGCGGCCAAGAAGGCCAAGGAGGAAGAGGCGAAGGCAGCTGCAGCCGCCGACGCCTCGAAGGACGAGCAGTCGGAGCCCCTGCTCGACAAGACGCCGGAAGACTCGGAGCTCACGCTCAACGAGCGCCTCAACAACGTCTGGGTCGAGCTCACGAACGGGTACATCGACAACCCCGCCCGCGCCACCGCCGTCCGTCACCTGGAGGGGCTGCAGCTCGCGGTCCTCGAGCTCGAGCCGATCGAGTAACACGTGGCCGACGTCTTCCCAAGCTTCTACAGGCCTCGCCCGTACCAGGCAGAACTGCACTCGTGCTACCGGAACTACCGGATCGGCATCGGCGTGTTCGCCCGGCAGACGGGCAAGGACGTGACGATGTCGATGGAGAACATCGACGCGCGTGTGAAGTACAAGAAGACGACGGGTGTGTACGTCGGCACCGACAACCCCTCCATCCGCAACATCCTCTGGGATAAGACGTATTGGGACCCCGAGCGTCAAGTCCAGGTCCACATGCTCAAGGACAATGTCCCCGTCGAACTCATGAAGGGCGGCGCGAGCGGGTGGAAAGATACGCGGATGGAGGGGTTGTTCCACAACGGTTCCAAGCTCAAGCTGGAAGGTTACTTCCAGAGTGGCAAGGACCAGAACGGTGTCGGTACGTCGTTTGACGACTACTCGTTCACCGAGCTCTCGCTGTTCGTGCGAGAGAACCCCATCCCCCGCCTGCTCCCGATTATCGACTCGGGCCAGGGTCACAAGCGTCTGATGATCGCCGCTACCCCTCGTGGCAAGCGCAACAATCCGCTGTGGACCCTGATGCAGATCGCTGAGGGTCGTAAGGATGCCAAGGTTCTTATCCGTGGTATTGACGACATCAACGCGATCATGAAGCTCAACGGCCTCCCGCCTGTTCTGACCAAGGAACAGCTGGAGCAGATTCAGCAGAACTACCTCGTCCTCTTCGGTAACGCCCGTATGTTCGAGCAGGAGTACCACTGCTCTTTCGAAGAGATGGACTCCGCCGCCGTCTACGGTGAGGCGTACGCTCGCATGATCAAGGAGAAGCGGACCGACCCCTTCAACTGGGATCGAGGCTTCCCCATCCACGTGGCCTTCGACATTGGCTCGGCTGGTGTCCACAACGACGCTACGTCCTGGATCGCGTTCCAGTGGATCAACAACAAGCTCTTCCTCATCGACTGCGGTGAGGGCCACGGTCGTCCTCTTCCTGAGTACGTGGACGACCTACAGATGAAGCCGTGGTTCAACCAGCTCGGCAAGATCATCCTGCCTTGGGACGGCGAGCACCACAACTCCGCCGTGCGTGAGACTCCTGCTGACATGATGCGGGAGCGGTGGGCGAACACGACCGTCCTGCAGAAGGGTACGAACCTCTGGACGGTCAAGGGACTGCCCAATACCGCCAGCAGTGACGTCATCACGATGGTCCAGCGAGTCCGCCTCACCCTGCTGAACACCTACATCAACGGCATCACGGAGGCGGAGCGTAAGCTCGGGACTGATCGCCCCAACTGCGACAAGGTCCTCGACTGTTTCGAGAACTACAAGTACGCGTATAACACCAAGCTCGAGATGTGGTCGCCGTTCCCGGTCCACGACAAGTACTCGCACTTGATGGACACCCTGCGCTACGTGGTGCAGGCCACCAAGGAAGTCAACTTCTTCGGCGACTTCATCGGGCAGGGCACTGCCACGAGCCGTGACTACGTCGAAGACTACTCAGGCGTCTGGAGTTAGGAAGGACTACGATGCCACTACTCAAGAAGTTCAAGACCATCAAACAGGCGTTGCAGTACGTGCAGCAGAACCCTGGCTGGCCCAGCGATCGGATCACCGACCGCATGGACATGCCTGCCTGGGAGATGATGTCACGCAACATCTTCGACATGGCCAGCATCCGGCCTTCGAACCGCACCGAGATGAACATGGCGACGCGAGCTCAGAAGATCTTGCTCGACCGCCTGGGTGGTACCCGCCGCATGGGTACCAACCCGGCAGTGCGCAAGGACAAGGCCCTGCAGATCGTCGACCTTACGCAGTACAGCGCTGAGGTTCCGGTGCCGGAGATGGAAGACGAGAACGACAATGAGTAACGTAGTCCCGATCGGGCGCAAGCTCCGCACCGAGATTCCGGAAGAGCACCGTCAGACGCCGGATACCCGCATTCAGTGGTTGTGGATGCAGCGTGTCATTGTCGTGCAATCCATCTTCTCTCGCTCGCCTGACCCGCTGGACGTGGTTGCGGCTGGTCTCATTCTGAATGCTGCGTGGTCTGCGAATCTTCAGTCGATAGAAATCGTTCTTCGACGTCTTGAAGGAGGCGCAGTACCTGACTCGGTAGTTCAGGAAGATGGGCCACTACCGATTTGACGGCAGGCGGGATCGGCTTCATGAGGAGTCGCACTTGCTTGATGTGGTACCGACCCTCGCACGACCCGCACTCGCACGCTAGCGGGTGCCAGAACGCTTCCTCCAGGGAGTAGGTCTCGCGGAGTTCCCCGCGCTCTTCTAGCGGAAGAGCCTTGATCGGATTTGCCTCTGCCTGAATCCTTCTACGTCTCTCTAGTTCCTTGACCCTGTGACGAGCGTACCACCGCTCGTAAGCCTCAGGCGAGAGCTCCTGCTTCTTGCTGCTCACGGCGTCAGCGTCCCGTTCTCCCACTCGGGCCAGAGCGTCAGGTTCGCCGGACGCTTGAGCTTGACCCGGAATCCCTTGCGTACCTTGTACGCCTTACCGACCTCACGCCCTGCGATCTTGGTCTTGTACGGCTTGCCGAAGTACTCCTGCAGCACCCAGTTGATGTGGCGCAGGTGGCTGTTGGCAGAGCCGTTCTGCCCTCCGCCCCTTGGACTCACGTCCTGCAGACCCTCGGCTTCGATCAGGTCAGTGACCTTGATACCCGTCGTCCACTCATAGACCATCACGGCAGTGATACGATGAGCAGTCTTGTCGCTCATCGTGGCGAGTGCGGCGCGGACCTCCCGCTCCCACGCTACACGCTGAGGGTTCTCTGCGATGACGAACTTCTCTTGTGTCAGAGGCATGCGACCACGAGACTCTACGGGCAGAGCCAGGTCCTCAATGTACTCAGACGTACGCGGTTCAAGAGCCGTGCTCGTGAACTGCTGTCTGATGTTCGGGTTGTGCCTTGCCTGTAGCTCGCGCTCGATGTCGCTGAGTTCCCTCTCGGCCATGACTGTCCTTCCGTGCCGGGGTCTGTTCCCCCATTATACCGTAAAAAGAAAAAGAGTGGGGGTGCAGGCCGAAGCCCGCACCCCCTACTCATCACGCGTAGTTCGCCACGTTCCTGATGAGCTCCTCGACCTCGTCAGGCGGCAGACCGACTTCGAGTCCTCGACGCCGAACCTCAGCCTCCCAGTTCGGGAAGTTCGCGGCCTGCATCCTGGCCCCGATCTTGTAGAGCTGGTTGTTCCGGCTACCCGCTGTGAACTTTGAGTTGAGCTTCGTCAACAGCGAGTCGTGAAGAATAGCGAGCTCTTCCTCGTCCAGTGCCAGTGCACCGTGTGCGGTGACCCTGGTCTGGTAACGAATCTCACGAGCCCTGCCGATGAGCTCACCCAGCGACGGAGGCAGTGGAGCCACGTCGAGGTTGTTGAACTTCTGGTTGGCGAAGTGGAACACGATGCCGGTGCCCTTGATGTCCACGCCGGGAATCAGGCCGATGACGTCAGGGAACTCATCGTACCCGTACTCCACGTCCCACACCGTGTATGGGACGCTGTAGAACAGGTGATACCCGTTCCCGCCCTTCGATCTCTCCGCCAGTGTCTTCGGCAGAGCCATGACCTTGCTCGTGCCGATGCCACCGTTCTTGCCGTCGATGTCGACACAGATCATCGGCAGAGACCGCATGACGATGCCGTACGGCTGAGCGTAGCGGTCGAACAGTCGCAGAGACCGCTCCACCTGGAAGTGACCCTCAGCCTGGTTGCGAACGAACTCGTCTCGACCCCACCCCTTCTGAGTGGTGCCGTTGGAGTTGACTCGGACCAGGCTAGCCTTGGGCCAGTTGGCTAGTTGTGCAGGGAGGTCACGAGAGAAGTACTGATCGTGATCTTCGAACCACTGCTGATTGGGACGCAGCATTGCTTACTCCAGTTCTCGGATGACTTCGAGGTCATCCGCTGTAACTCCCTCCAGGCTGGCACCTGCAAGGAGCATGTTGATTGCATTGAGTGTGTCGGGCAGTACAGTCTTGATGTACCTTGCCGACGTGGGCTTCTTCTCTCCGCCAGGCGTTTTCGCCAACCGGAAAGTTTTCCTGTCTGTGACGAAGTTGTGAGTCATCTGACGCAGGAGGTAGTCGTCCTCCATGTTCTTGTAGCCGTTCGTTTCCAGCCACACGCGGTAGTTCTCGAGGAACGGGTTGACAAGCATCTTCCCATCGAGAATGTCCTGCAGTGTTTCGGGCGTACGACCACTGACCCACTCCAGGTAACGCAGCATCGGGCTGACGTTCCAGACAGCCTGAAGCTGCAGGTCCAGAGACTCTGCCGTGAGGCGGAGCTTGTCCTTGAGGTCTTCCTTGTTGACCCAGTGCTGACGCAACAGATACAGGAACGCCGCGAGCATCTCCGGCGTCTGCATGTTGTCGGCGAACGTCGGGTCGTCCTCGTACACGTTCGGGAACTTGAACCGTGTCAGTCGCTTCTGCAGAGCAGGAGACTTGTCACTCGTGTTCGGCTCATCGTTCAGAGCCTCCACGAACAGACAGTACGTCTGAACCTTGGTGGTCCCGTTCTCGTACAGACGACGGAGCCAGATCGGTTCACCAGCGATCAGCGTCTTCTCGGTCGATGAGTCCTTGAGGAAGTCCTTGGGACCATCGTACACGAGGTTCAGCATCTTGCTGTTGAGCTCAGGCAGGGTGACTTCCTTCGCCGCCATGTCCTGCCGTGTCATGCCTGAGATGTTGTCCTCTCCCAGCAGACCGTGCAGCATCTTGATCAGCGTACCCTTGCCGTTGTACCCTTCACCGATGAGCAGCACGTACTTGCGTGCGCTGAACGTCGGCTGCAGCATGGTAGCCAGGTGGTACAGCAGGGAGTGTGCCTGCTCTTCGCTGTTGAGCCAGCCCGCCATGATCTGAAACAGCTTCTCCGCAGGCTCGGCATCCTCCTTGTAGGGGATGTTGAGGTAGTTCGGGACGAAGTCTCCTGTCACGGGTACCAGCTCACCGGCGCCGTTGAGCTGGGCTACGTGACTCTCCTCGATCCGAACCAGGATTCCTGTCGCCTTCTCTACATGTGTAGAGAACTGCTCACACATGAAGACGAACGAGGCGAACTCTGACGGGGCGGCGAACAGCAGGTCGAGCCGGTCATTGGCCAGGTCTCTGAGCTCTCGCAGGCTGAGGCGGTGCCAGACCTTCTCGACCGGCTTGAACCGCCTGCCTGCCAGACCTTCGTACTCCCCTGTCAGGAAGTGGACCGGCACATAGAGGGAGTGACCGTGCTCCACCATGTTGAACAGTCGAACGAGAGCCTCAGCAAGCGTTGCCCGCCCCTGCACGTTGAAAACTTGTGGCATAATAGAGGTATCCTCTCGGTGGGGTCAGGGGGAGGTCGCGGCCACGGCGACCTCCCCCATTCTTCAGTTGTCGCGGAGTGCGCTCGGAGCCACCATGACAGGCGGTGGTGCCATGTCCTTGAGCAATTCGAACTTCTCCTTGATGATCTTCGTCTCGTAGCCGTCTGCTGCGGGGACCTGCTCGATGAGTTCCTCGACAGCCTTGTTGATAGCAGCCATGATCATTATACCCTCTCTGGGTGTCGGTGTGGTGTAGTGTTCCGTTACGTGTGATGGCTACTTGATGGTTGCTGTGACGACGACACGTTCCAGTTCGTCGCCCTTTCCTCGCGGGAGGATTCGTCCGATGACCTGTCGGCGCTTTGCGTGGTCGCCTCGAATGTCATCCAGGATGAGAAGGGATTGACAGGTCTTGTCCAGCCCATCCAGTCCTTCAGCGATCGCGGTGGTGCCGATGAGGAAACCACGATCAGACGCGATGAACTTGGACTTGATGGGTTCGACGTCTCTACCCTTGGTGTCTCCATCGATCTGGAACACCTCCCTGAATCTGAGCGAGAGCGACTTGTTAGCCGCATCTGCTACTGTCTTGTGCGAGCAGAAGACCAGCCACTGCTTGCGGTCAGGGTAGTGGGCCAGCATCTCCATCACCGACTCGGTGATGTCCTCGTGGAGCATGCCCCAACGAGGATCGATGTACTGCTGGTCCACCCGCTTGTGGAACTTCTCCATGAGACTCGCCACGACCCGCTTGTGCTGACGGCTGTACCCGTAGCGTTCGTAGATCATGTTGAAGTGGTCAGGCAGTTCGAGGTTCACCCTCGTCCAGTCCGCTGTGTCCTCGATGTAGAAGCACCAGCGCTTGTCGGAGATGTAGTCGATCACCGAGTCGTGACGCTTGAACTCCACGAAGTCAGGGTAGATCGAGTACCTACTCGCCTTGACCTCGCAGTGGAAGATGAGCCAGTCCATGTAGTTGCGGATCGCACTCTGGTCTGCCAGCACGTCGAGGCAGAACGCCCGCTCTGCCTTGTTGTAGTTCGGCGTTGCTGACATGAGCACGACCTCATGCTGGAACTTCCTCATCATCCGCTCGAAGCGTTGCCAGCCTGCAGCGTCCCGTCCTCCGAGCCTGTGTACCTCGTCCACGATCCACGGAATGTCTCTCGTGAACTTGGTCTCAGGTCGGATGAAGAGCTCAGGTGAGTAGAGATGAAGCTTCATCCCCATCAGCTGTGCTGCCCTGTACCAGCCACCGTGCGTCTTCTTCGGAGCGATGACGTTGACCTCCTTCCAGCCCCGCACTCGGATGAGTGCGAGGCTGGTGTAGGTCTTACCCTCACCCGTTGGGAAGAACAGCAGGCACCGCTTGAGGTTCAGCGCCTCCCATGAGTGGAAGGCATCCGTCTGCGACGGCTTCCACTTGTCGAAGTCCTTGACGAACTTCGTGAGGATACCCTCAAGCGCTGTCCAGATGGAATCGGCATCGGTGAGTGCACTCACTGCCGTCCTCCTTACAGGTCACGTGAGCCTCGGGCGAGCAGACCGGACACTCAGGGTCTCGGAGTCCAGGCCTCACTGGTCGATGTTCCGGTACGGGTTGCCGAAGCCTTCGATCGCTCGGCCCTCGCCCTGGTGTCCACGGTTCTTGATCTCCATGTACTCCCGAGCGGTGGTCGCCTCGATCATGTCAGGACCGATGACGCTCTTGGCGATGCTGAGGTAACCCTCGACATCGTCATAGCTGTCCTTGTAGTCCGGCATCTTGCCGATGCGGTGTGCCTTGATCAAGATCATGATGATCGGCACGTCGACCGGTCGCACCTGCCGTCCGCTCAGGTAGGCGTTGATCATCGCCGCCTGCTCGACCTGGTTCTGGACCTTGTCACCGTACGCCGTACGACCGTCGAGGATCGCAGGCGTGGTCACGACCTCGACCTTGTCCTCATCTCCCGGTCCCTTCAGCTCCCACGGAGCAGGCCGGGCCTCGTGCCCGTTGCACGAGAACCAGAGCCAGCGCGGAGAGCCGTCGTTGTCCGTGCTTCCGTCACGCGCCTCGACGCTCCAGTCGTGTGCGTCGTGTGCCTGCGTCTTGAAGCAGTTGCGCGGCTCGTAGTCACTCATCGTCTTCTCCATCTTCCTTGTCTTCCTTCTTGACGAGTCCCAGACGCTCGGCGAGCGCCTGTCGTTCTTTGGGTTCCAGCCCGCCGAACACACCTTCACGACGATAGCCATTCGGCTCTCGCGTCAGGATATAGAACAAGCACTCGACTCTCTTCGAGCACTTGGTGTTGCAGATTTCCTTGGCCTCGGCTCGGACCTTAAGGTCACCCGTGAACCACCGCTCCGTGTCCATACCATGACACGCAGCGACATCCATCCACGGGAACGGATCAGGGTTCTCGAAGTCGAGGTCGTTGTCTACATAGACACGAGTTGCCATGGCGTTCCCTCCGGGTAGAGCATGTCCTCGAAGAACTGGCAGATCACCTCGTTGGCCGCATCGTCTCTGTACCCTCGCATGAGGGCCACCCGCGCCGCCGACTTGAGGTCAGCGTGGTTGGTGGGCAGATCGAAGCGGTCTACCTTGAAGAGCCTCAGCGTGTGGTTGGTCACCACCTGTCTGATGCCTGTGTTGTCCTCGACCTGGAACTCCTGGATGCGACCGATCCGCTGTACGAGTGTGGTCATCATCCTGTCCTGGATCATGTTACGACCACGAGGCCTGTAGCCTTCCACGCCTGCGAGGGTGGCACCGGCCACCACACTCATGACGAGCAGAGCCTGCTCGTCTACGTAGACCTTGTCCTCGTTGTGGTTCACCATGCGGTGAAAGACCTGTGCATGCACAGCCCACTCCCGCTTGTCTGAGTCGAGGTTGATCCTGACCAGCCCTGTATCGACGATGCCAGGGTCCACGCCGGTCAGAGCGATCTTCATCGCGCGTGCTCGGTCTTGTACTGCTTGATGAAGCCCATGACCTCGCCGTACATGCCGCCGATCGCCAGGTGGTTCTTGTACTCCACGATCGGAACCTGCTTGATGCTCAGGTCCTCGGTGAAGTAGCGGAGGTTCTCCGCGTTCTCCGGCGTAGTCAGGTCTTCAACTCGGAAGTCCTCGCCCTCCTTGAGCTCGTGCTGCTGCAGCTGGCGGATGACGCCAGGGCAGCGCGTGCAGGTGGGAGTCTTCCAGATGATGATACGATCGTCCACGATGTTTCCTTTCTATGGGGCGGGTGTTGTGGTACACCCGCCCCGTGTTGGTTACTTGATGTAGCGATGACCGGACTTGATGTCCGCCACCAGTGGGAAGCCCTCGACCCGACAGTATGTCATGGCCGTGTCGAGGATCTTCATCACAGCGTCGTGAGACCACAGACCGGGTTGCCAGTCCACAGCGATCTCATCGTGGAACTGTCCACAGGGCAGAGCGTTCGTGACGCCACCCGTGTCCAGCATGTCGAACAGCGCGTGCACACTGTCCATGAACATCTCGCGGCAGAACGACTGCACGACGATGCCAGTGATCTTGCCACCGTACACCTTGTTGAAGACCTCGAGAGGCTTGTTGGTCCTCGGGTCCTTCTTCTTCGGGTGCTGGTATGTCGCCTTCCACAGAGGCTTGTCCGGGTTGTAGTACTCGGCAGGCTTGTAGTGCAGCAGGCTGACGTTGAACCCGTCGTCGTTGAGCTTGAGGTACAGACCGTGCAGGAACCGCGTGACGAACGGCGTACCGTCCGGCAGCAGCACCTGCACTGCCACGCTCAGAGAACCGGGGTGCTGCTCCGCCATGCTCTTCAGCACGAACGGAGTTGTCTTGATCGACAGCCCGTTGGCGACTCGCACCGTCAGACTCTCGTTGAGACGCACCGTGTCCTTCATCAGGTTGTCCATGGTCTCCCAGAACTTGACGATAGCAGGGTTTGCCTTGCGCCAGTTCATGACGTCCTCGACCGCCGTCTCGATGTCAACCGAGAAGCCGAGACGGAACATGAAGTCCTGCAGCACAGATGCAGACGACTGGTACCCACAGCTGAGCTCCGAGTACTTGCCTCTCGGACGCTGGTCCTTCGTAACCTCTTCGTAGGAGATGTTGAAGAACTTGGAGGCCAGGACCTTGTACACGTCCTTGCCCTCCATGTAGGTCTGCGTCTTCCAGTCCTCGCCAGCGATCCAGGCCAGTGCTCGAGACTCGACAGAGCTGAAGTCACCGACGATGACCTCACCTTCCGGGTGACGGGACTCGAACACCTGACGCAGCTGACCAGCCATGTCACCGTTGCTCCAGTGGTGCTGGAGGTTGTAGACCGTGCTGATGTCGATGACCACGTCCTCGCCGTCCTCGTCCTTACCCATCACGAGCTTAGCGAGGTTCTGCATCTGCACACCCTTACCTGACGTACGGAACGTCTGGCTCGCGCCTGCGTGGACGTACTGGTCCCGAAGGATACCGTCCTTGTCGCTCAGGTTGAGGATCACCGGTAGCTTGGACAGCGTGCTTCCACCGATTTCCAGCTTGGCTTCGAGCATAGCCTCAGCCTCCTTGAGCAGGCCGATGCTCCGTGTGATGGACGGGTAGTCGTCCCGCCCATCCTCACCCAGCATCTCTTCGCCTCGGGCGATACGATCCTTGACCCGCTCCAGCACGAGAGGCAGGTGGTACTTGTCCAGGCTCTTGGCCTGTACCCCACGATCGTTCAGATACTTCTTCAACTGCTGGTGGCTGTTGAAGTTGATCTGGTCACCCGTCTCGTTGACGAACGCCCGCTGTGCGATGATGCCGTTGGCCCACGACCGCTGGCGCATCTTGTCCACGAGCGGGATGTCGACTTGCCACCCGTTCTGGTTCATGCGGTAGCACTCCCACTCCCGCTCAGCCTCACGCTCGATGAGACCAGGGTCCAGCGGGTCCATGATCTCATGCGCGACGAGCCTGATCTCTCGCGAGCCAGCCGCGTCGACCTCGCAGTAGTGGATGAACTCCATCCACTTGTCCATGTGCCCGTGCTTCTCGATGAGCTCGGGCGTGGGACCGTCGGGGTAGAACTCGTTCGGCACGCAGAAGAGCATGATGAGCTCCTTGCCGACCTCGAGCTTCGCCTCGTCGGTGAGTTGACGAGACGCGACCTCGAGCTTCTCGCCCACGCCCAGCATGCGTGCGTCGACAGCACTGTCCTGGAACCTACGGACAGGGAACTTCGGCAGGATCGTACGAGTCACTGCACGCTCGAACGGGGCGTTGTGTGCCATGATGATCCTGTTGGCGTGGACGCCGTTGAGCAGGTCCCACTCGAACGAATCGAGAACCTCTCTGTCGTCGTCCAGCTGCTCCTGCATGATGCCGTCCTGCCAGTAGCAGCGGAACACGAAGTCGTACGTGAACTTCCCGTACTTGTCGGCGGTACTCACGATGAGCGCCTTGAACTCGGGGTCTGTCACGTAATTGAACAGACCCTTCTCGGGCAGGTTCGTCCGAGACCAGGTCTCGTAGTCCAGCCCGACGTACAGCTCTTCGAGGTCAATCGTCATTCCCACACTCCTCACATTTGAACGCGTGGATGAGTGCCACGTCGTAGTCGTTGGTCTCGAACCCGCAGCCAAACACGGCCATGAACAGAGGCGGATCGTTCTCAACGTCCGCATCTGCCTCCTGCAGGATCGCAGCAATCACCTTATCAGCGAGCTCGAAGCTCTCTTCTTCGTTGATGTACTGGTTGTAGAAGTCTGCGGCGGCCACGTCGTAACCCTCAATGGCCGCCGCAATCTTCTCACGCAGGCTCACGCCGTTGCCTTCTTCATCGTGTCGAGAGCGAGGACCGCCGGGTCGTCGTCAGCGAGTTCACCGGCCCACGCATCCGGGTTGTTCGGATCGTGAGCCTTGATGTACTCTTCGAGACGCTCGATGATCTCTTTCTGGATCGCCTCGTACGTGGTCTCGTCGTCCTTGTACTCGACGAACTTCCACTTGTTCATGTCGAGCCCGAACTCCTTGGCCCAGTGTTCTGCTGCCAGCACGTTGTTCGTGATGAGCGTGGTGAACCACCCATCCATCCCGTCCCAGTGCTGGACCTGCCCCGCCTTCGGGTGCGGCGACCCGTCGTAGATCGTAGCGGGGTAGACCACGTCCTCGCCCTCAAGGTACTTCTTGAGGTCGAACTTCTCTGCGTCGTTCGCGAACTCGAACACGTCCCACAGCCCGGAAGCGATGACGTTGTTCGGCACGTCCGTCCACGCGCAGTAGTCATCGTTCGTGATGTGAGCCTTGAGCTTGCCCTCGTCATCGAACAGCAGGTACGTGTAGTACCAGCTGTCGGTGATCTTCTGCAGCTCGTCGTACTCTGGCCTAGTCAAGATCGTCTCCTTCCATAGACGAGTCTGTGGCTGCATCGTCACGAGCACCGTACAAGACGGTCATCATGACGGGGCAGGCCTTGGAACCACGGTCAGACCGTGAGTGCGGATTCGCCGGGCAGAACTTGCAGTGCTCGCCCGGCGTCAGAGTGAGGTCACCACCGAGGATCTTGTCCTCGCTGGACTGCATGTCCTCTTTCCAGGCCGTGAGCTTCTCTTGGCTCACGTCCCAGTAATCGATGTTGTTCCGTTGCATGATGTGCAGCCGGACCTTGGCGTACAGGTGTGCGCTGAACGTAACAGCATAGTACATCAGCTGTTCGTTCTCGATGGGCGAGACTTCGATCTCACCCATCTTGAGGTCGATGACCTCCATACGCCCGAGCTTCTTCGAGCGAATGATGAGGTCGACCGTGGTCTTCGGAGCAGTCTCCAACCACGTCGCTGCCTTCTTGACCTCGGACAGGACCTCGATGTCGTCAGCGCCAGCAGCCTCCATCTCATCGATGATGTCTGCCACACGCTCCAGAGCATCGGCGAGGAACTGAAGTCGACGAGGCGGAGCGCCAGCGATGACCCAGACCTCGTTGCCCTCGGCATCGATCTTCTCGTTACCGTTCTCGTCGATCGCCCGCTTCTTGTGCATGAGCGCCTGATAGATCACGGCGTGAGAGAGCGGCGGAGCCGTCTTGAACTGCATGAACCACCAGACGATGAACGTCTTCGCGTCCTCAAGGATCTTGCGACGCTCGACCCAGTGAATGGACACGATCAGTCGAAGGAGCTTGGCCTTGTCACGCAGGTTGCTCACGTCAGAAAGCGCCTCCTCGAAAATTTTGTGGAGACGCGTGCCCTCGCCCTTCATACCGTTCTCGTTACGAGGCGGGTACTCGAAGCCCTCGATCGCCTCGGTGAGGTTCGCAGAGCCGTGGCAGTTGTGGTACCGGCTCGCTACCGACGCCGAGAAACGGAAATCCGTCTCACTCGGGTTGTCGGCATCGAGCTCATCGATGAGTGTATCGCTCAACTCGTATGTCCTTCCTCTGCCCATGACGAGCGTGGGCATGTAGCCTGCTCGTCGCAGGAGTTGGGTGTGTGTCTTGCAGGTAGTGTACACACCCCACGAGGGTGCATCACACGTTGGTAGAGCGCAGTGCCACGGTGTTGTGTGAGCGTGACACTCAGTCGTCCCACGCAGAGCTTTGCGTGGACACCATTGATGCTCGCAGTCAGTGGTCGTAGACAGAGCCGTCGCCACTGACATGGTGCTTCTCGGTCTCGTCTGCTCCGGGCTGCTGGCCGTGGCCCTTGAGCAGGCAGCACTGATGTGCTACACCGTCCTCGACCCACGGGAACTGACACCATTCGAAGGGCATTACCTGTACTTCCTCACGACACAGAACTCTGTGCCCAGTGTGCGATCGGCGAGGAACATGTCGAGCCACGCACGGAACTCGTCCTCCGTCATCTCGGTGTCAGGCTTGTTGTCCTGTGCAACGATGATCTTCATTGTGTCTCCTAACGGAAATGGGCGGACACCCCGAAGGGTGCCCGCCCATTCAGGCTTACGCCCAGTCCTGGTCGTCGCCGTCCTCGACCATCTCGGCGTCGGCCGCATTGCCGCCGATCACCGGCAGTCCCTTGTGAGGGAGCAGGTAGATCGCCGGAGCGGAGTAGCCGGAGATGCCGACGAACGGAGACTCGAAGCCACCGAAGCGCAGCGACGCCCTCCAGTCCCAGCCCGAGCCCCACCACAGGCGGCTCGTGTCCGACCGCTCTTCAGGGATAACCTCGTCCTCGATGAGGTCACGGATCGAGCGGACCTTGGTCTTGCCGTCCGCGCCCTTGACCAGGGCCTTGGTGCCCAGGTCCTGCTGGTACGGACCGAAGAACTTGATCTTGCCGACGTACTCGTGGTCCTCGCCGAGGTTCTCCTCGTCCTTCTTGGTGAGCCCACGGAGCGGGAGGTTCGGACGCGCCTTCTTCTTGTCGGTCGGATCGATCCACACGCCGTCCTTGATCTGTGCGATCAAGTCCTCGTGGTAGACGCCGTCGAGGTGCTTCTTGCCGTTGGCCTCCAGCACCTGCTGGAACGGGAAGAACACTTCGAGGAGGTACGTACGCGCCTTCTCGAAGTTCTCCTTGTCGAGGAAGAGCGTCGCGCCGATCTTGTCCGGGAACTGTGCGGCGGGCTTGCCCTTCTTCTTGCGCCACTCCACGATCTGCTCGATGTTCTTGTTCGAGTAGAGCGGGAATGCCAGCTGCCCCTGAACCTTCAGGTTGTCGGGGTATTCGATCTCAGCCATGGTTTCTCTTTCGTTTCTTGTTGATGGTTGCTGTGACTCGTTTGTACGGAGAGTCAGACCGCTGGTTCTATGGTGGTACGAGGTACTCCTACCTAGTGGTCCCAGAGTCTAGACCCACACCCAGACGAACGGATGTCCGCTGAGTGTGGCGATGCCGTAGATGAACAGCATGACGACTGCGAAGATGATCCAGATCAGGAGGAACAGCATGATCCCCTGGAACGGGTCACCGCCCAGCGGGTCGAACAGACCCGCCAGGCCAGCGATGATGCTGACGAGCAGCACTGCGAGAACGATCCACAGCATCAGACGAGCGCTGCCTCACGAGCGAGGTCAGCAGCCTGACGGAGCGTGGTGTCCGGCGTCAGCATGCTCCGCTTGAAGCGGGTCATGTTGCTCTGCGCCTCACGCACCCACGACTGGTACGAGGACGCAGCCTCGAACAGACCGAGGGCAGTGCCACGCACGCCGTCGTTGAAGTCGCCCATGTACTCGCCGATGAGCTCGACACGAGCCAGCTTCACGTTGTCCTGCACACGTTCGGAAGCGAGCTCCGGCATCCACAGGAACTGCTCCACGAACCAGGCGGTCTGCTCGACCGTGACGGGCATGGAGGCCAGCTCTTCCTTGGCGTCCTTCCACAGGTCGATGCCCGATCGCCATGCCACGAGCTTCTCTTCGAGCTCGGTCATGCGCTCCAGCAGGTTCTGCGTGTGAGCCAGCGACAGGTTCATGCCTGCCGCCTCCGCCGAGAAGTCAGCAGCGTTGCTCATGTTCTGGCAGACCACCCGCACGTTGGTGGGCTGCACACGCAGTGCCTTGTTGCGGGTGTACGCGTTCTGGAACGCGATGTACGACACGGTCTCGCCCTTGTGGTCGCCGATGATGAACACCGGCTCGCTGAACTTGAGCAGCACGTACATGTCTGCTCCGCCGTTGTACGTGCCCGCCGTCTCCACGTCGAGCGTGCCGTAGCCCAGGTTCTTCATGGCCTGCTGAGCGTTCTCGACCACGTCCCAGACCTCGTTGGGCTGAGGGTCGACACGCACCTTCGGTACCATGTCGAAGACCTGCTTGGTGTCACGACGAACGTTGAGTTCGAAGTCATCAGCCATGTAGTACTCACCGCTGTTGACGTCGTAACGATAGAGGGGCTCACGATCCACCTTGTACGAGTGGACGTGAGCCTCGGCTGTTGCTCGGTCAGGCGCTACAGCGTAGATGTCGCTGAGGTTGTGCCAAGCGGGGTCGCGAACGACAAGAGCCTTGTCGTTCTCATTCATTCCGTGTGCCACGATCGATCCTTCCTTCGATCCATTATACCATGAAAGTGCCGGGTCCGCTGAAAATTTTGCGAACCCGGCGGGCCTCCAGCCTGGCCCCAGGTGCCACGCTCTCGCGTCCAACCCCCACCCCAATGGGGGAGGGACAGCCCGCCCCACACGGGCGGAGAGCGTGGCACCCGGCCCCAGTCCGGCTGGCCTAGCCGGTAGCCTCCCACCAAACCCAGGTGTAGACGGTGTCCCACTCCGTCTCCTGGACTGTTGGGAGAACACCCTCGGGAACCTGGTGGTCCCGCTTGAACCGATCGAGGTCGTCCTCCTTGACCTCGCCCAGTGTGGTGATGTGCACGTCAGGCTCTGTGTCGAAGAACTGTGGCAGGCCCTTGGAGACCATGCACGTCTTCTCCTTCTGCACCATCACCGGCTTCTCGGTGAAGATGATGCGCACGCTCACAGCCCGACCTCGACGTGCTGACCGTCGAGGCACTTGCAGTTGTCGACGGCGAGCGCGTCGAACCGTGCCTTCTCGATCTGAGCCGAGAGCTGCTCACGCTCTTCGAACGACAGGGACTCGTCGTTCTGCAGCGTCTGCTCCCAGCCCGATGCGATTGCTCGGATGAACTCCGCCTTCATGCGGTGAGCCTTGACGAGCTCACGCCGCTGATGTGCCTCGTACGAACGACGAGACATCTTGACGGCGTACCGCTCCTTGATAACCAGGATCTTCATGTCTTCTCCAATGCTAGAAGGATCTTGTACAGCTTGGGTTGCAGCACACGATCGTCTACCTCGTAGGTGACGGGTGCGCTCTTGCTCATGGACAGGTGTATCCGAACTTGTTTGTTCGGAAGCGGCTGAAGCGTGATGAACACGTCAGCCGCATTGGTCTGACACTTGATCGAGCGACCAGCACCAGAGTAGAACAGGATGTGAGGGATCTGCAGCTTAGCGAGGATATCCTTCAATTGCCTGTTGTACTTGACTTCCCTCTGCAGCAGGGAGACTACGCTTTCGTGCATCGAGCTCCTTCACGATGATGGTAGCGGTGGCCTGCTCACTGACCGTGAGCGTCTGTTGCTCGTTGAGCATGAGGAGCAGCGACATCTGCAACATGTGCAGCTGACACTGTCTCATGACGTGAGCGCCACGAGACGTGTAGCACTCGCTCATGAGCTGGTACACCCACTCCCACGTGATGCCGACGACCTCGACGCGCTCGCCGCAGGCAGGGCAGTCGTAGACGAGGTCAGGCTTGATGCTGTTGCTAGGCACGTTCACCCACCACCATGATCGGGAACCCGAGCGGGTTCTGCAGCATGACGACCGTCCAGCCCTCGATGGTCTTGATGTTCGTCTCTCTGATGTTGGACGGCGTGTTGGTGAGAGCAGTCTGGATGAGCACGTCGAAGTCTACCCACCGTTCAGGCTTGAGCATGACGATGTAGTCGGTGTACTTCCACTTACCGGACGGATTGAAGAACTGAATCTCCCACACGTTCGTACGCTCGCCGACGCTCTCCACGTCTCGATCGTGCTGCTTGAGGATAGCACGAGCGTCCTCACGATCCTTCGCAACCCAGTCAGTCATGACTCATCCTTCCGCATGATCGCCTCTTCGAGAGCGATCTCACAGTAGTAGATCGAGCCCTCGCTCTTGATGTACGTGACAGCGACGTTCCCGATGGGCGTGTGATAGACACGACGCCAGCGGTTCTCGCCCTGAAGCTTGACCATGTACGATGAGGCACGCTCGTTGTAGCCTCGATCGAACTTGGTTTGGTTGTTGATCACCGTCTTGACGTCGGCGATCGCGTCCATCTTGAGGTTGTGGACGTTGTTGTTGGTCACATCGACCAAGGCACTATCAATCATGATTCTCCTTGTCGTATATACAACGAGGCCCGCCACCCAGAAGGTGACGGGCCTCGTTAGAGGGCGGCGGCGCTCAGGCCAGGCCGGCTGCCTTGAGCAGCTCGGCGAGCGTGGCCTGGTCGTCCTCGCTGATGCCACCGGCGAGGATGTCCTGGATCTTCTCGACCTTGGACTTCTTCGCACGCGGCGTGGTGGGCGTGACCTTCTTCGCCGCGACCTCGGGGTCGAAGACGAAGCCGACGTAGCCGTTGAGCGGGTCCTCGTTGGTGAGGGCCTTGATCGACTGCTCGACCTGCTTGGCGGTCGCGGCGGCGACGGCCTTCTCGATCGGGTTGTCGACGTGCTCGCCGTGCTCCTCGATGAAGGCCTCGATCGCCTCGACCTGACCGGCGAAGAACTCGTCGACACGGTCGGGCTCGGCGTCACGGACGGTGAGGTAGTGCTGGACGAAGCGGACCTGCGACTGGCGCGGCACGTTGCGGACGGCGTCGCGCGCGGCCTGCGCCTCGGGCGACAGCTCGGTCGTGGTGGTCTCTTCGGTGTTCTTGCGAGCCATGAGCTCTTTCCTTCCATTGTTGGGCGGTGTTGTACCGGTACTGGGTTCGGCCCAGTGTGCCGGGTAGGGTGAGGGACGCCGGTGCCCCACCCTACCCGACGCACCGGGGAGAGTCGGTGACTCTCGGTGCTTGGGCGTAGAACTAGTATACCATGTCCGCGCGCCCGGCGGGTTGCGGACTACGTACTTGGTCCTACATGTGTGTCGTGATCGGGCTCACGCCACGCTTGTCAACGACCGTTGTCGGGATCGTTGAACGGGTCGTACATGAGGTCGTTGAAGCTCTGGTTCTTGAGCTTCTCCGCTTCCTCATCCACGATCTTCTCGATGCGCTTGATCTGGTCCTCTTCGCTCTCGCCAAGCGGACCATCCCACGATGCATCGTCGGGACGAGCGATCGCATCGAAACAGAACTCGCAGAAGCCGCTGATCCTGACCTCTGCCACGCCGAGCTGAGTGTAGCAGTGGCCCGGCATCAGCGATGCGACCGCTCCGTAGTGGAAGCAGGGGAACTTGCAGTTCACGCAGTGCGTGAGGATCCCCTGCATCTGCTTGACGTGCTCGAGAGCCTCGAGCCACGGGAACGTGTTCTCCCCCTGCGGAGGCAGCTCATCGGCAGGCCAGGTCTTGAAGGCCTCGATGAACTGATCGAGCGTCCAGTCCTTAGTGTCGCCGAGCTCCACGTCAGTCCTCGCTCTCGATGATGTTGTTGGCGTCCTCGATGCGACGAGCCTTGGCGAGCTCGATCTGCTCTCGGATGTCGGGCACGAGGTCCTTGACCAGCGCCTGCCACTCGGTCAGGACCTGGTTGGCAGCCGTGAGGTTGTGGATGTGCGAGCGCATCGTGGCCTGCACCTCACGGTGCGTGTCGGCCTGCGACTGGATCTGACCGTGCAGACGAGCGATCTCGTTCTGGAACTCGAGACGCTGCTGCTCGCCCTCCACGATGATCTGCTCAGCGTCGGCGAGGTTGCCTGCACCCTGCTTGTTCATCGTCCACATGTCGACGATGACTCGGGCCTGGTCGAGGACCAGGGTCGTGGCACTCACTGCGTGCTGCACGACTTCTTCGGGCGTGGACTGGTTCATGCTTCCCCTCCAAGGGTGATGGTGATCTGGTTCGGTCGGCCTGCAGCCTCCCAAACGTTGGGGTCGACGTGTGCCGTGATGATCGGCACTTCCACGTCTGCGTACTCCTGGTAGTTCACTCGCTGCTTGACCGTGACGGTCTCGTCGCTCTTGAAGGACGCAGCCTTCTTGTTGAGCGAAGCGAGCGATGCGGTGTGTTGCGTCATCTCATTTCCTTCTATCGGTGGTGGAACACCGGGCGGGGCGTTGTGCCACAGCCCCGCCCGGTGGGTCAAGCCTTCGAACAGTATACCGCGTGCGGAGCGCAATAGCACTCTGCACAGAGCTTCTGGAGGTTGGCGACGGCCAGGCCGTACCGACCCTCATTTGAACGGGTGCGCTTGAAGCGCTCCACGTCGTGAATCTCTTCGAGTGTCATGGTCTCCAGCAGCTTGTTGAGGACCACGCGTCGTTGCATGACAGCGAGCTGAGTGCGACCGAGCGCCACAGCCAGTTCCTCGTCAGTTGCCTGACGAGTACGTGGCGTGTAGCCGAACAGGTAGCGGTCAATGACCGCCTGATCCTCGTCGGCAGTCCAGTACTGACGGTGGTTGTCAGCGGTCTTAAGCGTCCGCTGACGTACCTCTTCACGCTTCTCGTTCATCAATGACCTCAATCTCTCCGGTGTTCGTGACCTCAGCCTCGCCAAGCGCGAGGTTGTTCAGGCTCCGATTCACGAAGCCCATGTTGTGCTTGTCCATCTCGTTCATGCCGACGATGGTGAGCCACACGATCAGCAAGCTGATCAGTAGCGCACCACCGCCGACGGCGAGGAGCAACTCAAACACTGGTGTTGATGAGGTCGAAGGCCACGTACTCGCCGGACCGAAGCTGCAGCTTGAGCCGCAGGTTGTAGTCCATCGAGTACTGCGAAACAGCCGACACGGCCTGGTAGGCTGTGTCGTACTTCTTGGTTTCCACGAACTCGTCAGTCCGAGCGTCGTGAAGCGTCACCAGAGCCTGCACCACTTCGTGGGGCTCGAGCTCAGCGATGCGAGCGTACAGCATCGAGCTGTCGGTGAGCGACTCACCGTGCTTGTAGCCGACGTTGTAGAAGATGAGACCTGCAACAATGCAGAGGATCACGCCGAAGATGACGGCGAAGAACAATGCCTGACCTACGGTCATCATTGTAATACCTACTCTCTGAGTAACTAGGTTAAAGAGACTATTCTCTTATTCCATCCCTGTTACCCCTAAAGATACTTTAGTATTGCATGCCCATAGCCATGGGCGACCACTAGCCAGTGGTCTGAGGCAGCCGCCGAGAGCTACGAGTCCGTAGCATTGCTTGACACAGTAGAAGGAGCTCGCCCCGAGTTGCGTAACCAAGCGTAACTACGGGAAGTGGGAGCGTAACCGGGCGCGTAACCGGCCCGGTTACCATGCGAGACATGGCAAGGTGGGCAACGTAACCAGCGTAACCACCCCCGGCAAACCCCCCTAGGTTACTATGATCTTGTACGTTATTATCTAACTTCCCTTCAAGGGATGAGAAGAAGTAAATGTAGGTTACAGAGGCCAGTTCCAAAAAACCGGTTACGCCGGTTACGTTGGGCAGGTTCCCATGCGAGACATGGGAAGCAGGCCGGTTACGCGACTAGTTACGCGAACCCTTGCCGTAGTTACGTGTGGTTACGCAGTTCGGGCGTAACCATGACGTTGGTTGTGAGCAAGGGTAAAGAGCGGCCATGCAGCTAACCAGGAAGCAGAGACATGCGGTAACCGCAAGTGACTATACGTACACCCTGTGCGCCTAGGTGACTTGTAGTGCAACAGCAAGTTACCTACGTCGCCGTCCCACCGGGACTTAAGACGTGACATGCTATATGTTAAAGCTAGTTGTTACTAGCTAGTCATGTTCATAATACATAAATTGTTTTGAGCTCAGCACTATAGACTTACTCGTCTACTGGTGGGTGACCACGTCTGGTTCCCAGACGCAAGCGCCAGTAGCTAGAATAAGTCAGTTGATAGGTCAGGTCTGTCGTCATAGACTAAGTGCTGAGCCATTACATTAAAAAGAAAAAGTGAACATGACTAGGAACCCGTTCCCCTACGGGTCCCTAGCCATGTGGTTGTCAGGCCGACTGAGCCAGGTTGTTCTGGATGAACACCTGGACCGCAGCCTTGTTGGCATCGCGGTAGGCCTCGATGGTTGCAGCAACCTGAGGCAGGTTGGCAGCAGCGTTGAGCACGTGAACTCCAGACATGTCCTGGAAGTTCTCGATGTCGACCGCGAGGGTACGAGTGGTGTTGACGTAGAAGCGCTCGAGCTGTTCGAGCGGGTTACGTCGGGCAGGACGCTTGTCCTTAGCCATGATGGTCTCCTTAGATGGTAGCATAGACTATACTAGATAGCATAGCAAAAGATATACAATAACAGCAGAAGCATAAAGCCACAGCAAAGCAATTAGATCATGTAACATGTACATGTAAGATGGAACAGGTAGCCACAAAAGTAGCAGAGCACGAGCACCACCAGGTTTCAGTAGTAGTAGCACAAGTAGTAGCACGAGAGGGACGACGAGTTCAAGAAAGTGTCAAAAGAGATACTTATATGTATTAATATAGGGGGGTATATGATGTCTTTATTGTGTTATTAGTATATCTTCCATCTGCTCACAAAAGTTTTCCCGAAAATCCTAGTCATGTCACCCAGACTCTTACCTCCTCTGAAACGCGCAAGGTAACGCGTGTGGTAGCAGAAAGGCACAGACGAGGGCGGTAGCGCGATTCGTAGCACCTGTGGGCTACTGGGAGGCCCTGCTCAGTGCCCGTGATCGAGAGCGGCGGCCCCGTCTTGCCCCCGCGACCGTCCGAGTCGTGTTACAATGTCCTAGGCCAACCGTTTCCGGTTCGCTGACAAAGACTTAGAAGGAGTCGCAGTGGCTTGGACTGATGAGGTCGCCGACAAGGACCCCTTCAACTACGCGCCGAAGGGTCTCAAGCAGACTCGCGAGCTCGCGTGGGCTGATGGTGCTGCGAGCCTGGACCCTGGACTGCGGGTCGGCTGGCAGACGGGTGGACGTGTCGGCGGTACGGAGAACGCGTTCAACGACGAGTTCTTCACTCGGATGTACGACCAGTACGACGAGGAACAGCAGAAGATCCAGGACAACCCGGACTATGTCTCCGACCTGTTCCTCCGCCCTGACTTCACCGGCATCGTCGGCTGGAACCAGACGTTCGCGAAAGACGGCTACTTCAAGGGTAACGCCCAGCTCAGCGAGGGCGACCGCCAGTTCAAGGTCGGCGATGTCTACGACAACGGTGTCTTCCAGGGCAACGTGTACGATCGGGACTCCGGCTTCACGCGGGAAGAGGCGAATGCCTACGTCGCCCCGCACATCTTCGGCAAGGACGCCGCTGACAAGTATCGCGAGGCCGACGGCGACCAGGACAAGCTCTATGAGATGATCCAGGAGCAGGGTGCCAAGGAAGGTAAGCTGGTCGAGGCTTACGTCACCCGCGCGCCCTACCAGCAGTCCGTCAACAAGCTGCTGAGCGACTGGGAAGGTGGAGCCTGGGACGAGTTCCTGATCCCGGTCGCGGGCTTCGCTGGCGGTGCGGCTGCTGGTGCTGCGTTCGGCTGGCCGGGTGCGATCGTCGGTGGCATCGCGGGTGCTGTCGGCAGTCTCGCGAACGTCGATGAGGCCCGCACCATGGCGGCTCAGGCGTTCGTCAGCACCGGCCTCATGGCTGAGGAAGGCACCGACGCTCAGATCGCGCACCTGACGGCCAAGGCAGGTGAGTTCGGCGTCAGCCGCATGAACGTCCTGACCAACCTGACCGCTGGTGCCGTCGATGTCTTCTCCGGCAACTGGGGCGACGACCTCTCTGAGATCCGCGAGGCGCAGGCTGCTGGTAACTGGGGCGCGGACGTCGCCCTCGGGGTCACCGGGTTCGTGGACGGCATGCTCATGTCGTCCAACAAGGCCGCTGTTGCTGCCTACACTGCCTCGATGGGCGGCTCTGCCCTCGGCAACGCCTACAACAAGGCCACGAACGACGGGGAGTGGGATGAAGTCACAGGCTCCTTCCACAAGTACGAGAGCATGGAGCAGCGACTTGCTGCAGCTGGTGCTTCCGCGATCGACATCAGCCAGATGCTCATGCCCAGTCTGCTCCGATACTCCGCTAGCCGGAACGTCGGTGGGACGAAGAACAGTGCACTGGACGACCTGGCCCCTCGCAACCCCGACGCCGTCCGCACCACCACCACGATGGACCGCACCTTCGACGTCAAGATGGGAGCAGACGGTGTCGTGCGCGCAGAGCGAGAGTCTCTCGCTCAGACTATCACCGCCTGGATGGTCCCCAGCACCGCTATCAATCGTCTGGCGGTACGTGGATCGGCCTATGCAGACGTGCTCCGACGGGGTGGCAGCTCTGTCACCGCGGACGATCTGTATCAGGCGGCGGTGCGCATGGAACGCGCCACAGTACCCTGGAAGCTTGCCCTCGTCAACGGCTTCGGCGAGGCCACTGAAGAAGTCCTCCAGACGTACCTGAACGGTGCGGCAACTGGTTGGGCTGCTCAGCCGCAGGAGCTCCTGAACGCTGCCGTCGCAGGCTTCGCGATGGGCGCGGGTATGAGTGTCGGCTCCAGGGTCGGCACGTTCTCCGCCGACGAGCGCGCCAGGTACCGCGCCAACACCCTCCTGCTGAACGACGGACAGCAGCCCTTCAGCCGCACGGAGTGGAAAGCTGTCGACCCCGCCACGAAGCGCATGCTGTCGACCGCCAACCAGACCACGGAGCGTCGCCTCCGTCGTCAGCGCGAAGACTACATGGACGACACGACGCAGCAGCTCGTGAGCTCTGTCGTCGCGGCGTATCAGAAGGAAGACGCCCTCAAGACGATCCTCAAGAAGCAGCAGCTCACTCCCGGCGAGTGGGAAGACGCTCTCGAGGACATGGCCGACATCCTGCCGTTCAACGACGTGCGGATGCCCAGCTACATGATCTTCCACTCCGCGAAGACCACGCTGGCCAAGCTGAACAACCGCCTGAGCGCTCTGAGCCAGCAGCTCATCGAAGAGGACACCGACCAGCAGCAGGACCAGAACGTGCAGGGCGTCCACGACACCCTCGCCGGGCTGATGACCGAGCTCAACGGCCTCTACGAAGAGTACGTGCGTACCAACGGCACGGACCCGCTCGCGCGCATCAACCGTCTCCTGCAGGACTACTGGGACGGCACTGCTCAGGTCGACGCACCCAGCATCCTGCAGCAGCAGGCGGTGGAGCTCATCTTCTCCCGCCTCCCGAACGACAACCCCGGCTCGTTCCAGATGCTTCTGCCTCAGATCGACTTCGAGATGGAGGCCAACAACGCTCACGGGATGAGCAAGGTCTCCCAGTCGTTCGAGAAGCTGCTCAGCCACGACAACGACGGCGACAAGCTCAAGCACATGGCGCGGTATGTCCCGAACCGGGGCGCTCGCGAGCAGCTCCGCCTGGGCATGAACCACTGGGCACCCGTCGAGGGCGTCGAGGAAGCGGGTACCCGTGGCGGCGGCTTCCTGAACGTCGCCAAGCGTGGCTACGAGGACGCGATCCTCATGCTGCAGCAGTTCACGCTGGCCGGGTTCGACGTCGACGCGCAGAAGGAAGTGCGCAACACGTACGACGCCCTGGTCAAGGACCTCAAGCAGTCTCTGCCCGGCGTGCGCTCCAGCACGTTCACGAACTTCCGCAACATGCTGGAGAAGAACCCGGACGGCGCGAAGCAGGAGTTCTACCGCGCCCTCGCGCTCGACTACTCCAAGCTCATCAGCCTCGGTCGCTCGGGTACCAAGCCCGAGTACGTCAAGAACAACTCGCTCAAGCCTGAGCAGATCGTCAAGCCCGGTACCTCCATCGGCATCTGGATCGAAGACAAGATCCAGCAGCACCTGGAGGTCTGGCGCGACGCCCACGCGACCCGTGAGACGGCAGAGTTCGTCAAGAGCGGCACGAAGGGTGCACAGCCCCAGGGCCTGCAGGCGGGTACCCCCAGCACGGTAGAGACGGCAGCTGCAACCCTCGGTCAGACCAACGAGCAGCGCTCTGGTGGCTCCGACCCGTTCCGCTCGATGGGTGGCCTGCAGTACGGCCCCATCAACTCGGTCGCTCGGGACGCTGACGGTCGGCACAACCCCTCCGAGCTCCGCCAGGCGATCATCGAGTGGTACACCAACCTCACCCGCCTCCGCCCGTACAGCGCTCTCACCACGCTGCGTCAGGGCGGCTCGCCCGTCGTTCGTGAGGCTCGGGCTGACCTGGAGAACCTGGCGTACCAGAAGTACCCCGACCTGATGAAGAACCCGGCGACGAGGGATGAGACCCTCATTCGCCTGGCCAACTCCCCGTTCTGGAACGTGGACGAGAGCCAGGTCGACACGTTCGACTTCCAGGTCCACGACGCCTCTGCCACGATCGGCTCGGTGCTCATCAAGGCTGCTGCTGCTCGTCAGGCGGCGCTGGCTCCCGTCGCGTTCGGTGAGCTCGACGCCAACGAGGCATACGCCACTGTTACTCCCGCGCGCGCGATGCAGCTGCTCAACGGTGCAGTCACTCCGAGCACGGTGCTCCCGAAGGAGCAGGCAGACCAGCTCGGCGCGTTCTCGTCCCTCGACTCGCTCATCCGTGACTACACGATGATCCAGAGCCGTCAGCAGCGCTCTGACTGGCGCGCTCGGGCAGAGCTCCACAGCACGTACACCGAGCTCAACGCCGTGGGCGAGCCCTCGCTCTACCGTCTGCTGGTGGACACCATCCGTGAGGCGAGCGACAAGGAACTCAGCCACGCTGCTGACGGCACGGCACAGGGTCGTCTCGCCCGTGAGGACAAGACGTTCCACGAGAAGCACGTGCTGCCGATCTTCCAGAACCTCGCGCACATGATGGACACGCTCGGGCTCAGGGGCCTGAGCCGCCAGGGGATCATCAACACCCTGGAGAATAACAGCCGTGTTCTCCAGAACGTGCTGAGCATGTTCCCCGCCGAGATGCAGCTCGCGATCCTGAAGGCCCCGAACCCGAAGGCCAGTCCTCGCGACTTCGCCATTCCCGGCTGGTTCTTCGACATGCTGCTCGAAGAGAACGCCGAGAAGGCCGCGTTCATCTACTGGGACGCCATGCTCCAGATGGACCTGGACATGTACGGCAAGGATGCACACCCCGGCAACGCGTGGGTGCAGCTGTACTCGACCCTCGACGCCGCTGGCAAGCAGACCCTGGACGACATGCGAGCCACGGCGACCTCGGTTCAGCAGTTCGTGGACGAGGTCAACCGCGAGATCACGTTCAACCAGGCCCCGCTCCTGGCCTGGCGCACGGACACCACGCTCTACTCGCCCGACTCCACCAAGAGTGGCTGGCAGTGGAGCGCGCCGTCGGCAGAGCGTCGTCAGGCGATCCGCGACGCGGCCAAGTACTTCAAGGAGAACGCTCAGGCGCTCCCGTCCGAGGTCGAACTCCAGGCCCGTAACCTCGGCTACGCGACCGACCTGCTGAACGCTCTGCAGAAGCCCGACACGTACAAGAGCGCTCAGCTCAGTGACGCGATCAAGGCTCTGGACAACCGTCTGAAGCAGAGTGGGGTCCTTCGTCAGCCGACGATGGGTCCTCGTGGCCGTCGTGCCTTCGTGGAGCGCTCCTTCCGTGGTATCGACCCCGGCTCCGCCTCCAAGGGTGTGGCCAGCCCTGGCATCGCTCAGTACGGCGACACCGACGTTCGTCGTGACCAGACTGCTTTCGGCTCCCAGCTCGACCAGACGTTCAGCGCTCTGCTCGCCGGTGACGCCAAGAGCATCTCGTTCAACCCCCAGGCTCTGATGCAGGAACTTCGCCTGCAGACCGAGTCCGGTGCGATCATCGACTGGACTCCGCTGACCACCGAGCAGTTCCTCCAGCTGTTCATCATGGAGGACGGCGCGTACCAGAACCTGCTCTTCGCGCTGATCAACCCGTCGGTGTACGAAGAGACTGGCCCCGGTAAGGCGGTGCAGCAGTATCTCTTCCCGCAGGACCTCGAGAAGATCGTCGGCACGACGTTCTATAAGGACCTGATCAACGGTACGGGTGGTCGGAACAAGCACGAGACCAACGAGCTCTTCCTGAGCTACGTCGACTCGCTCACCAACGGCAACCTCGTCACTCGCATGCTCGCCGACTCGGCGATCGCGCGGACCACGACAATCGAGACCCTCACCAACTCCGCCTACGAGAGCATCGTGGCTGACGTGGCGGAGGCGATTCGCTCGCTCATGGGTCTGGCCCCTGGTCAGGGTGACGCGCTCCGTGGCCTGCTGGAGACGCAGGCACTCAAGGACTACGAGCCGATCCCCGGTCTGGGACAGCTCGGCGCTCTTCCTGCTCCCGCGCGCGAGGCGCAGATCGACAACATGATCCAGCTCTATCAGGGCGCGCTCGACGTCGCCGTGAAGAACTGGGAGGCCAACAAGACGATCGACAACGCCGACCTCGTGTACGAGGCTTCGGAGAAGCTTGGCATCGCCCAGGGTCTCAAGAACACTCGCAAGTACGGCGAGCTTCAGATGAACGCTCTCAAGATCGACTGGGACAGCCCGACCGCCCAGCGCGTGACCAAGACGATGATCACGCAGTACATCGAGACGTTCGGCCCGTCCCTCGCCACCACCATGACGGGTGACGACGCCAAGACCCTGTCCAAGTGGAACCTGGCTCAGACCGACCACATGGACATCTTCAAGTCGTTCAGCACGGACGAAGCCGCAGACCGCAAGGTGTGGGACGAGCTCAGCAAGATCGTCGCCCTGCACCGCACGCTGACGAAGAGCGGCTACCTGGCGAGTGACTCGATCGCGTCGCCGACCACGAAGGAGTGGGGTCAGTTCGACCCGACGTTCGTCTACCTGACCAAGGACATGGTCAGCGACGAGTTTCTGAGCGTGCTCAGCAACCTCCGCAAGGCCGTCCCCGACGCCATGCCGCCTCGCAAGAGCGTGGACGCGGTCGTCACTGACCTGAACAAGACGGTGCTCCGCCCGAAGAACTTCGGCAAGTGGGTCCCCGACCTGGTCATGCAGCACTCCGGCTCCAGCCGGTATCTGGACAGCTCGGGCTCGCCCCAGCAGATCGCGATCGGTGGCGAGCTCCTGAAGAGCATGATCGCCGCCACAATCAGCGCTCGTCGTACGAACACGCACCCCACGCCGGATATGGCGCGCGCGTACAAGATCGACGCAGAGGAACTGATCGCTAGCGAGACCGACTTCTTCGGTCGTGGTCTGCAGGGCGAGCCTTGGGCAATGCTCGAAGGCGCGTCAGTTGTTGCCCCTCGCTACAACAGCGAGACGGGCAAGACCGAGGGTGCAGGTCCTGTGCTCATCGCTCGGGACACAGCAGGCAACGTCATCAAGGAGATCCCGCTGACGCTCGCCACCAGCCGTATCACGAACGGTGGCAAGGACCTGGAGGGTGTGCCCGGCACGATCGCTCAGATCACGCACCAGTCGATGATCGAGGCTGTCAAGACGGCCATGAGCACCTTCAAGGGCTCTGCCGTGGCAGGCTCCTACTCGTCTATCTCCGTCGAGTTCCAGATGTTCAACCCCGTCATGAAGCCTGCGATGGACCCCTCGAAGCCTGCCGATAAGCAGGTCAACTGGGCGAACAACATTCACTTCGACGGTACGCTGGGTCAGACGGACACCAGCACGAGCATCTACGCCGCCCTGCTGGCAGGTGTGGACGGTCTCGTGCAGCGTCTGGAGCGTGCTGCTCTCGACGCGATCAAGGGCTCGCTGGCGATCTTCACGACGGCTCACCCGCGTGGCTTCGACGGCAAGGACCCGAACCAGCTGCTCGACCTGCTGTACGACATCACTGCTGACGTCATGCGTACCCCGATGGGGGAGGACTACCTGTTCCCGAACAACGCCTACAAGGGCGTGTTCCGTCTGGTCCGTGACCGTCTGCTGGTCACTGGTCAGGACGCGGAGGGCAACAAGGTCACGCTCTCGTCCGAGCAGGCTCTGACGACCGACCTCTCGCAGTACACCGACCTCAAGGTGGTCGAGCTCAGCACCCGCTCGCTGGAGACTCTGCGTGGTGCAACGGGTGGCTCCGGTCACCCGCGCAACCTGCAGAAGGCTCCGCGAATCGGTGGTGAGGGCGAGCCGTGGAAGGGGTACTACGAGCCGTTCCAGCTGGAGCGTATGCCTCAGCTCGGCACTCAGCTCACCGACCTCAACCAGATCGCAGAGGCCCTGCGCACGTCGGGCCTGCTGGACCGTGACCGCGTGCAGACGTTCCAGTACGGCACGCACACGGCTGACGAGCGTACCCAGCAGCACCGCAAGTTCGAAGAGTTCATCGAAGAGCGGTCGGCAATCGCCAAGGCTCGTCGCGAGCGTGGTACTCAGAAGCGCTACCGCTCCGTCAACACCGGTGTCGCGATCGCGTGGCGCAACCTGCTTCGTCAGGACCAGCGTGTGCGTCGTGCCACGACCGACGCCCTGCAGGAGGACCTCGGCGGTGTCAAGCCGAATCGCGATCTGACGATCCAGGACGCTCACCGCTCGCTGAGCAACATCCTCTCGTACGCGAACGGCAACGAGGCACGCCTGTTCCTCGTGGACCCGAGCGATCTGCAGGCGAACGGTGACGAGGGTCGCCTCACGTCCGTCCGCAAGGACCAGGGCGAGCGCTGGAGCAACGTCCGCCCGGTCAACGACATCGTGATCCTACAGCTGGACGGCTACGAAGAGGCTCCCGGTACCCCTGAGTGGAACCGTCTCGTCGTGGACGAGCTCGCCGCCATGAAAGAGCGCGGTCTGACCATCGGCCTCACGTCGGCCAAGGACCCGAACGCTGCCAGTATGGCCCGCGACCTGCTCCTGCAGAGCCAGGGTCCGTACGAGTCGGTGAACGATGACCTGTTCATCTTCGCCCCTGTGACTCGTGTGGACGAGGGTCGTACCCTCGCTGCCCGTCGTGCTACCCTGACGGAAGCCAAGGTGCAGAGCCTGCGCGGCTACGTGCTCGCGGCCTACTCCGAGGACGGCTTCTACGCCACTGACGCTGAGGGCGTGCAGATCGACCCGCTCAGCAAGTGGCTGGGCTACACCCAGGGCTACGCCTCGGACATCGTGCCGACCACCGGCATGAACCAGTACCACTCGCCGGGCACGCCTCAGGCTGGCCAGCGCATCGCACAGGTCTACGACTACCTGCTCAAGAACAACGGCGCGCTGTACCTCATGGAGCAGCAGGCCATGGGCGGTGGCGGTGACACGACCCTGGAAGAGTTCCAGACTCTGCTCCAGCGGGCGTACGACAACCTGGACCGTGCAACCGGTCGTCCCAAGGTGAACACCGAGTTCCGCCCTGGCGACCTCGTGGCCACGATCAACGAGATCGGGAGCCTCACGTTCACGCGCTGGGGCTACGACTCCACCGACGTGGACTTCGAGTCGCAGGACCGTAACGGCCTCGACGGCATCTCGATCGAGGGTATTCCGTCCACAAAGTCGATCCGTCTCGTGGCAGGCAAGAAGCTGCCCCATGACAAGGCATCGCTCCGTGGTGGTACGATCGAGCAGGTCTTCATCGACCCGGTCTTCGGTCTCCGCATCCTGTTCAAGAACGACATCAACCTCTACGGTGCGAAGATGGTCGATGAGCACGGAACGAAGACTCGCTCCGTGATCCTGGCCGAGAACAAGCTCCCGTCGGTGCCGATGTTCAATGACACGCGGCCCGCCATGTACGCGGACTACCCGACGACCATCAAGAAGGGTGTCAATGCGCAAGGTACGGTACTCAACGCCCGCGAAGGCATCTTCGTCTACGGCATGGACTTCCACCGCACTCTGGCCAACGCCCTCTGGTACGGCACGCCTGGCACGCCGTACTACGATGTGGACACTTGGGCTGCTCTGGACCCTGATGAGCGTGCAGGTATCTCTGCCCGCGTGGTGAACGCTCTCGAGCTCGCTCGTCTCAAGGAGACCGAGCGCATCTCCGACAACGAGGACCTGGCGTTCTCGGTGTACAAGAGCAACCAGCTCTCCGAGACGGCTCGCGCCCTCATCGAAGAGCAGGGCGGTGCTACCCTCGGCTCGGCTCAGCTCCGCGCCAAGTACGCTGCTGCTGGTGTGAACGTCGATGAACTCCAGGTCGAGCAGCTGTACCTGTCTGCTGCCCTGCAGTACCTCAAGGGTAACGGCACGTCGGTGTATCACGTGCTCGGCTCCCCTGGTTTCGAGCAGGATGCGAACATCGAGGACCGCGAGTCGCTCAAGATGCCCGCGATTCTGACGCAGTTCATCGACATGAACCTGCCCCTCCGCAAGTACGTGATTGGAGACGTCAATGCCCGGATGTCGTCAAACGAATACGATCCCCTCGACGGCTCCCTCGTCCAGGGCTGGCTGGTCCAGTCGGATTGGCGTGTACTCCTGCGGCGTGCCAACGGAACTAGCAATACCGTGGTCCTTCGATCGGTACGCGCTGAGGCCACAGGTGAGGACCACAGCGAACGGTCTGAACTCAACAGTGATCTGGCTACCCACGATGTTGCCTCGAACCAGCAGCAGATGTTCGCCCGCGAGACCATCGGACTCGATCTTGGCTACGCTCGACGCGATCCTAAGCTTTCGCGACTCCTTGAGGCAACGGCCTATTCCGAAGAGCGCGTCCGAGACCTTACGTTCGGGCGTGCCGCAGAGCGCCTGGCAGGTCGAAGCTCTGAAGAGCAGTCTTATCGGGATGAGAACAGCAGCAAGGCTCGCGGCTACCTGACCCCGATCACCCGTGAGCTCGGCACGGTCGCTGACGAGAAGGTCGTCGACCGCATGTACGACGAGGCTTACAAGCACCTGGGCCTCGTCAAGAGCGGTACCGCCAAGCGCATGGTCGACTCGATGATCCGCATGTACTACCGTGCAGTCAGCGACCCGAACAACCCCGAGGTCGACAAGCGGAACGCGGCTCAGATGAAGGAGGCGCTGGCCTCGATCAACGCCTCGCTCGCTGCCTACCGCTGGCCGATGGACTCGTCTGCCATGCCTCTCATGCACGGTGACGTAGTGGACTACATCGCCCGCAACGGTACCTGGACGCCAGAGAACGTCACGGTGACGGGTGACAAGCGTGCCTTCATGCTGCAGAACGCCCTGGACAACACCATGGCTTCGGCGCAGGAGGTCCCGGTCGAGGCGCAGCGTGAGATCGACGCTCTGTTCGCTACCTACGAGAAGTACTTCTCGAAGGGCTTCTGGCCCGCGTCGGCCTACCCGGCTGTCATCGAGCGTCTCGCGTCGGCAGGAGACGGTACGTTCGTGTCGTCCATCGACCCGTACCGCCAGATGCAGCTGGAGGGTGGCGACCCCTACGCTGAGTACGACGGCATCGCACCCGACTCTGCCTACGTCGGTACGACCGGCGCTGGCACGAAGCTGGAATCCAGCCGTCGAGCATGGCGTACCCGCGAGCGCACCAAGGATCGTGGCGGCGACCAGCCCACGAACATGCTGACTCGCGCCAACCAGGGTGCTCAGTACCGCGACAAGGTCAACTATGTCGCTGGGTTCTGGCGCAACGCCCACGCTCTGCGTACCATCACTCCTCAGCTCAACCCGTGGCTGTGGATCTGGAACCCGATCGACTTCCAGTGGCGGCGGATGCCTGCAGCAATGCAGCAGGCTGTCTCTGGTCAGGGTGTCAACTGGGCTGGCCAGCGTATCCGTGACGGTGTCCAGTTCCTCGCGGACAAGACCGAGTCCTCGCTCCTGACAATGGACCCGGAATCGCGCAAGGCTGCTGCTCTGCAGGCCTGGACGGACGCGTTCGGCGTCACCCAGCCGTGGATCACGCCCGAGGCGAACGCGTTCCTCAAGGAGACGGTCGACACGATGATGGCGAACCAGGACTTCCGGTCCGCCCTTGCCGAAGAGTCGCGCCACCACCCTGATGACGAGCTCCTGACTCGCGGTGACCGTCAGCGTCAGAAGGCAGTGGACTGGGCGAGCCGCTCGCAGGACCTCCTGCGTGGTCTCGCGAGCCGTGCACAGGTCGAGGCTTACCTCGTCGCCCTCATGGAGAACGAGCGGATCAACAACCCGAACGTCACTGCCATGCAGATTCTCGAGCGCCTGCACCGCAACCCTCTCGCGTTCAAGCAGATGGGTCCGTTCGACTCCCACACCAAGGGCGTCCGCACGGTGCAGAACTTCAAGGGCGCGAAGCTGACTGCGATCGGTGCTCTGGTCGACCGCATCCTCATCCCGATGTCTGAGAGCCCCAACGCGATCCTGTCGGGACCGGCGAACACCCTGCTGCTCATGGCCAAGTTCCGCAACTTCGCCTTCTCGTCTGCAGTGCAGATGATGGGCGGGCAGGCTGTCGACGCTGCTGCGACGATTCTCATGCAGGCTGTGGCCTTCCGCAAGCAGGCTTATCGTCGTGCGCGTGGCCTGGAGCCTGAGACGCCCAACGACTACATCTCTCGTACGATGGAGTCGGCAGACATGGCCGACCTGTTCATCAGGTCGGGTATGTCCCTCACCGGTCTCTTCTTCGCGGGCCTGGCGTTCAACGCCGCAGGTCTTACGGGTGAGACCGAAGAAGAACGGCGGAAGCGTAGGATCGAGCTCCTGCAGGGTCTCGGTACGCTGTACGACCCCCGCGACATCGCGAACTCGTTCCTGAACGAGAACGCCGTCTGGCTGGAGGGTCTTGCGAACGGGCCTCTTGCACCGCTCGCCGCGTGGTTCCGAGTGGAGACCGGTGAGGGTCAGCCCATGCGTTCCCCTGCTCAGATGCACTGGACGCTGAACTTCTTCGTGTCGCCCATCATGGGTGTCGCAGAGTTCATGCAGACCGGTGACTTCTCTGACCTCGCGGACGGCTTCTTCGGCGCGATCGGCAGCATGCCCCTCATCAACACCAACATGTTCTGGGATGCCTGGACCACGACGGAGAAGATGTACGCTGCTGCTTCCGAAGAAGCCCCCGTGGACGTGCAGCAGGGCTCGCAGGTGACCGGTCAGCTCATCAAGGTCGCCGCCACGCTGGAGAAGATGCTGCTCGAGTTCGCGTTCGTGAACGAGCTCGCTGCTGCCTCTGACGAGTACATGCGCGACCCGTGGACAATGCCTGCAGTCAACGAGTCCGGTCAGCTCGACCGTACTGCTGACGGCCAGCCTCGTCAGACGGACGTCACCGACGAGCAGCGGGACGAAGAGGGCTTCGTCTACGAGGACGAGATTCAGCGTCCGTACAACGAGGGCCTGTGGCGGTACTACACCGGCTCGCAGCAGACGCTGGCGTTCCTGTCCTCGCTCGTGACTGGCTTCACGTCGAACAACACGGCTCAGTCGTTCTGGCGTCAGGACCAGGTGGTCGACGGTACCACGATCAAGCGTGAGGGTCTGGACATGGAGACGGCTGAGGCCGTGATCATGTCGGTCTACAACGAAGATACGGGCCAAGAGGTTCTCACCACAGAGGGCATGATCCGCCTCTTCGACTCGCTGCACGCCGGTACTGCCAAGGCTACCGACCCCGCTCTGCAGAACATCTTCATCACTGGCGACCAGCGAGCCGAGCTCAGCGACATCATCCAGAAGAAGATCTACGTCGAGGGTGTGGAGACGCTCGGGCTGTCCGAAGACGACGCCATGCAGCGCATGTACGACATCTGGAACGGCCCGAAGAACAACCCGTACGTCACGCCTCTGTGGCAGGTCGTGTGGAGCCAGGGCGAATTCCAGAACGAGAACGGTCTGCCGTTCAACGAGACGGTGCGCTACAACCAGCTCAACACCACTTGGGCTGTCGGCCCTGACGGTAAGATGTGGGCAACAGGTGTGGCTCGTCACAGCGTTCCCGGTCTGGCAGGAGGCGTGCTCCCGCTCACGGGCTACCAGGGTTCGGGTGCAGGTGGCCTGCAGGGTAACCTGGGCGTGGACGAGGTTCTCAACTCGACCGACGACGTCATGGGCGTCAACACCGGCTACCGCATGCTGACGCGTGTCAACAACAACCTGGAGATTCCCAACGAGGAAGACATCATCAAGGCGATCGAGGACTCGACCAAGCGCGTTGTCGATGAGATCAAGAACCTCGACTCCGACCTGTACAACAACCTCGACCGCTACCGTGGAGGCTACCGCTACGGTAGCGGTGGTGGAGGCTACGGCGGTGGCGGTGGATCGAACCCGTACATGCCGTTCCTCAACGGTATGCGGACGCCGTACGCGGACAACATTCCGAACCTCTACATCAACAACATCAACCCCCGCCGCGCGAGCGTACGTCGTGAGCGGTTCTCCAGCGAGCGAGGAAGGCTGAACCAGCAGCAATGAAGAACGAATACGAAACCGTCACGGACTTCGACGACTGGTACACCACGTCGCAGACCAACACCCAGGGCGCGCGTATCGCCAAGGGCTTCGGTGGCTGTGCCCGGAAGAAGGTGAATCAGTTCCGTCGCTGGAGGACGGAGATGAACACTCGTACCAAGGACTACTGGAAGTACGAGAAGCAGGCCGCGGCCGAAGTCGTCAAGGACATCGACGGGATGCCCAACATCTCGTCTGGCGAGTCCGCAGGCTTCATCCGCCGTATCTCGCGCAACGTCGTGCAGCACACCCCGAACGTGTTCATCTCGAACCAGTTCGATGACGACTCGCCCGAGGGCATCCTGGCACGCTACGTCCTCAAGACCAAGATCATCGGTGACGATGAGTACAGCAACGACATGCAGCAGAACCTGGTTACCTCTGCACGTCGCGGGCTGACCATCGGCTACGACGCGGTCGTCCCGCTGCTGGAGCAGGACGCCCAGGGTCGGTGGAAGACGCAGTACGACACGGTACACTACCGTGACGTGTTCCCGGAGCCAGGAGCCAAGGACATCCGTCGGGCCAAGGAGACGTACGTCCGGCGCTGGCTGACCAAGGGCATGATCCACTCCATCATCCGTGACCAGACTCCGGGTTGGGACATCACGGCTCTCAAGACGATCCTCACGTACGCGCCGACGAAGAGCAAGGAGTCGAACGACCACGAGTCGCGCAAGCACTCTTGGAACCCGGACGCCTACGAGGTCATCACCTGGTACAACAGCTACGGTGACCCGTTCCTGACGTGGGAAGAGCGGACCTCGCTGCTTGTCCGCATCGAGCAGAACACCGACCCTCTGAAGCGCTCGCCCGTGCTGTTCTTCATCCCGGAGCGCGACGACCAGCAGCCCTTCGGCAAGTCCATCCTCTCGCTGACCTATGGTCGGCAGGAGTTCCAGGACCTGTTCATGAACGGCGCGATGAAGATGTTCTACCGGAACATCAACCCGCCGATCATCGGCTACGGCACGGTCAACGCCATTCCGAACTTCTCGCCTGGCAAGTACACCGAGGTCAGCAACCCGAACGCCAAGATCGAAGCCCTGGAAATCAACACCCAGGCGCTCATGATGTTCGGCACCATCAGCCAGCAGAACCAGGGTGCGATGGTGCAGCTCATCGGTGCTGCCGACCAGCAAATGGCTATGCAGTCCTCCGGTGGTCAGATGTCTCAGACGCCTCAGGGTGTCGAGGCGCAGCAGCAGATGGTCGACATCACGACCAACAACTACCAGAAGGCGATGGAGAACTTCTTCTCCTACTACTGCTCGCTCGCGCTCACACTGTACTTCCAGGAGCTCAAGGGCTCTGGAGCGATCACCCCTCCCGCCGACGTGCGTCAGCAGCTCATCGATGCCGGTGTGCCGCCCGAGGCGTTCCTGCACGAAGAGCAGAAGGTCCCGATCTACGACGACGAGGGTATGCTCATCGACGTGCAGACCATCCCTGCCGACGACACGGGTTGGCCGGACGGTGCGTTCAAGCCGGACTGGGACAAGCTCGCCGTGGTGTACTATGTGCAGTGCGTGCCCGGCTCTCTGGTCGAGCTCGAGGACGAGAAGCAGCTGCGCATCCTGCAGCAGGTTCTCGTTCCCATCAGCCAGGCGATGCCTGCTATGGCTGCTGCTGGTGACCAGGACGGTCTCGCCAAGACCAGCCAGGCCATTCAGTACATCGTGCAGAAGACCATCGAGCTCTCTGGCTCGGCCCACTCCTCGGAGCTCACCAAGATCTTCACTGGTGAGACCCAGCAGGGCCAGCAGACAGCAGCACGCCTTGACGCTCTGGAGAGGGCACTCAGCGAGGACGTGTTCGATGAGAACGAAGCACAGTTTTCCGTGCTCGACGCTCTCCGGGAGAGGATGGCTGGCATCGAGGCAGCGATCGTGGAGGCGGCTCAGGCCCGCCAGGCGGTCGCGGGGGGCCAAAGCGAAGGATTCGCCGCCCCTGCCCCGGTTTCCGCCCTCCCCGCTCCCGCAACGCTTGCCTCGTAAGGTAAGATACCAGTAACAGGACGCACCTGTGTCCTCTATCCCGAAAGGAATCCAGGAATGGCAACCATCGCGCCATACCAGATGGACACACTGACTTTCCATCAGCGCGTCCTTCACGAGTACATGCAGATCGCCTCGCCGATCAATGGCATGTTCTCGGGCAACGTCATCGACGCGGGCGAGTTCATGAACTCCCGCGTCATCTCCGTGCCCGACATCCGCGTGGACGACTACATCGTCGACGCAGAGATCGCGCGCATCGGCATCGACCACTACTCGGGCTCGGAGTTCACGGGCAAGTGGAAGAACGGTCTGCCCCCGATCGAGTGGCGCGAGTACACCATGTCGCGTCGCCGCTCGTTCGGCTACGAGGTCTGGGAGGACCAGGAGCGCTACAGCCCCATCAAGAACCTCCCGCAGGAGTACCTCGCGCGGAAGATGTCGACCACGGTCCTCCGTGACCACGACAAGTACATGCTGCTCGCGATCGTCCTCGGACGCATGTCGGGCAAGCTCGTCCCCCGCACGTCGCAGGACACGTACACGTCGGTCATCGAGAACACCACCGGCATCTCGGCGGCAGAGGTCTCGTGCACGGGCAACCAGGCCGACTACAAGTGGATCGCCCAGCCCGGCGAGCGCTCGGACAACGAGGTGCAGCCCGGCTTCGCGACCATCAAGGGCATGGAGCTCAACGCGCAGGACCCGCTCAAGACGCTCGACGCCCTGACCACGATGTTCGGCGAGAACTGGTTCGACACCAACATGCCGAACAGCGACCGGTTCTTCCTGATCACGCCCGCCCTGGAGCTCTCGTTCCGCGACGCGCTGATCAAGGCCGGCACGTACGTCGACGGCGGCTTCGACATCTACAAGAACGCGGACCACTCCGGTGTGACCGGCCCCGCGTTCTTCGGCTCGCTCCGCGGCTGGACCTTCGTGAAGATCCACCCCGAGTTCATGCCGAAGGTGTTCGTGGACGCGAGCAACGTCGTGGACCCGTCGCCGACCCTCACGGGTGTCGGCACCGCCGCATCGCGCACCCTCAAGCAGGTCGTCGCCCTCGCCGCCTACAAGGGCTCGGCGCAGACGTACGACTTCTACGAGGACAAGCGTGAGGACGACGGTCGCACGCGCGGCAAGTTCAAGGAGTACGTGCAGGAATTCGCGTACGACGCCTGGGTCATCGACCAGAAGTCGGAGGGCATCGTTCCGATCTTCCTCCCGACCGACCTCGACGGCAACGGCACGACCGACGTGAACTACACCCCGGTGAACGACTCGTTCAACCGCGTGGCGGCGCTCCTGTCGGCGGCTCGCGCTCAGCTCGGCACGTCGCCGTCCGTGTACCCGGCCTCGGGTCCGAACGTCAACCTGCCCGCGCCCGAGTGGTACAACCAGTCGCGTCAGTACTCCGACACGAACCGCCTCAACACCGGTCTCGCTGTGCAGGAGACGGGCGACACGTCGCACCGCTACCCGACGCTCCCCCAGGACTTCCCGACCGTCAACCAGCTCGCTGGCGCGGTCGAGTCGATCGTGGACGGTGCGACGGCCCGCGCGAACTCGGCGGCGGTCACCCTCGGCCAGAAGGCCCGCTTCACGAACGGTGCCCTCTTCGAGGTCACGGTCGCGGGCAACACGGCGGCGGCACAGCCGAACGTCACGGGCGTCGGTGTCGGCGAGACCATCGTCGACGGCACGGCCACCTGGAAGCGCCTGCTCTGAGGTAGAATGGGTGGGTAGTTTCGGCTACCCACCCGTTCCAACCTCACGACAAGGAGACCAAGATGGATCCTCTCGAAGCACTTCGCCAGATCGCACAGCAGCTGAACGACCTCTCGGGCGGCATGCTGGACATCCTCAACCAGCTCGGAGGCGCACAGGGCGGCGGCGCACCCTCCGAGGAAGGTGCGGTTCCTGCTCCCCCTTCCGGCGAGTAATCGCTCGTAACGCAGAAGCACTGGAGCGGGGGCGGCAATCCTTCCTTGCCGTCCCCGCTCCAATCATGAAAGGACAGGTCCATGGCGTACGTGGGTAACAGCCCCGAGAGCGAGACCGTTCTCCGCCTGCAGGCTCGCAAGTCCTTCTCGCTTGGTGTCTGGATCGAAGACCAGAACGGCAAGCCCCTCGACATCACCGGCTGCTCGTTCCGGTTCGTGGCCCGCAAGAAGGTTGTCGAGGCAGACAACGACGACACCGGCAACCTCATCGCCAACTACATGGGGCTCCTCCAGGCTCCGACTCTCGGCTACCTGACGTTCAACTTCCAGGCGGCTGAGCTCGACTGGACTCCCGGCGAGTACCAGTACACGATCACTCTTAGTGACGCGGGCTTCTCCACTGTCATCGTGCAGGGCGTGATTCAGCTGGAGCAGAACACCGAGTTCACCAGCATGACAGAGTCCTACGTTCCCGGCGCGCCACCGACCGCGCTCCGCGTCGTGCTCCGCGAGAACGCCTCGATCATCGTTCGCACCGGCCCCACGCTCGCTCCCGGTGAAGCTCTCTTCACGGTAGACGACGAGCGCAAGCTGGATGAGATCTATGCAGGCAAGCTCGCAGAGGGCTCGACGCTCAACGCCGACATGATTCCTGACGGTACCACCAAGGTCATCATGACGCTGGCAGAGCGCAACCAACTCGCCAACCTGTCTCTGGAGTGGGACGACATCATCGGGAAGCCGGACTTCGGCGACATCATCACCCATGACGTGTCGGAGTTCATTCTCAAGGGTGGCATCAACGCGTCCACCGACTTCGCCTCGGGTACTATCCCGACGGCTCGCCTGCCGATCGTGTCCTCCCAGCCTGGCATGGTCATCACGACTGGAGCACCTGTAGCTGGCAACCCTGGTCGCATCACGCTCAAGTACACCCCGTAGGTCGTCATGGCGTCCTGGGATCACAGAGCGGGGACTGGTAACGGGGCTTACCAGCTTTACCTCTTCGTCAACGAGACAGGTTTCTCGCGTGGTGGCGGGCCTGGACAGGTCTCCCTCGACTGGGAACTCGGCATCATCAAGGTCGGTTCCTCGGGAGGCTTCGCATCGTCTGACGGTGCCGTCGAGTGGGAAGTCCACATGTACGGCAACAACAACGGCGACCGCTCTGGCACGTCGGCGTTCTCCATCGGTGCGAACGAGGCGATCGGTACTCGCAAGGTTCTCGCCACGCAGGCCGGATGGACGTTCGCGTACAACGGAGACTATCTCGGCAACCTGTCACTCAACACAATGGCGCGAGCGACGTTCGCCAACTCGATCGGCTCGCCTCAGATCGGGTGGGGCTGGGTCGCCATGTCGGCGGTCGCCTTCAATGGTATTGCCCCAGCTGTCCCGATCCTCGTCGCGCGCAACAGTGACACGTCTGTCACGATCCGTGGCTACGACTCGAACGACTGGGGTGTTGGCGGCTCGGCACTCCAGCACAACCAGGACCGCTCGGACTTCAGCAACTTCACCCCGCTGACCAGTACCGGCTATCCGACGACTGCAGGTGGCGCTGCTCACGACGTCACGCACACGATCAACGCACACGCGACGTACTACTTCCGCAACGCAGTTCGAGACCGTGCAGGTTCGTGGCTGGCGTCGGCTGGCCTGACGTTCTACGGTCGTCCTAGCAAGCCAGGCCCGCCCGAAGTCACGACGGCTACGACGAACTCTCTCACGCTGAACCTGCCCGCTCCGTCGTACACGGGCGCAGCAGTCACGTCGCGCGAGACTCAGCTCAGCACTGCTGCAGACATGTCGTCCCCGCTGACGAGCACTGCCTCGCCCGCCGTGTTCAACAGCCTGCCGCGTGCAACCAAGCACTACACGCGGCAACGTCTCACGACGAGTGCAGGCACGAGTGACTGGTCTGACATCGTCGAGGTCTCTACAATCGGCTCGCCTCCGAGCGCTCCGACTGGCTACGGCATCACGGACCTCGCCTCGACCTCTGCCACGGTGACGACCGGCTCCCTCGCTGACAATGGTGGTGCGGTACCGTCGCAGGTGCGCGTCAAGCTCAGCACGACGGCGAGCGACGCAGGCCTGCTGTCTACGACCACCCAGACCTCGTGGAACCCGCTCCGCCTCAACAGTCTGACGGAGAACACCACGTACTATGTCGCTGAGGCGGCGTACAACGACGTGCCTGGTGGTGGGTGGGGTCCGTACGGTGCGTGGGTGCCGTTCACCACGCTCAACACCGTACCCAATTCGCCGGTGCTGTCGGCGTCTGGCATCACTGGCAACTCGGCAACGCTGCAGTGGACTGTGCCCTCTGACCTCAACGGTGCAGTCATCACGGCGTACAAGCTCCGCGTGGCTCGCGACGCCGCTCTGACTCAGAGCGTGCAGGACTTCACTCTCGCCCCTGGCTCGCTCGCTCAGGTGCTCTCGGGTCTGGCGACAGCGACGCAGTACTTCGCGACCGTCTGGACGGAGACCGACAAGGGTCGAGGCTCGTCCTCTAACGTGCTGTCGTTCGCAACCACGGGTGGTGGCGGCGTACAGTCTGGCGTGTACATCGATGTGGCAGGCGTGCCGAAGTTCGCAGAGGTCTGGCTCGACGTGGCCGGTGTCCCGAAGCGGTGCGAAGTCTACATCGACGTGGCAGGTGTCCCGAAGCTGGTGATCCAGTGAACACCCTGACCAACACACCCATCGACGTCACTGTCATCGAGGCAGAGGCACGCAAGTCGTTCTCGTTCGGCATCTGGATTGTCGACAGCAACAAGGCTCCCGTCGACCTCACCGATTCCTCAACCACATTCACAGTGGCGAAGTTCGACAAGTTCGGTCTGCCGACCGTGCTCATCTCCAAGATTGCCCCCATCCAGGCGCCTACGCTCGGCTACATGGTTGTGCCCATCCAGGCTGACGAGATGGATCTCAAGCCTGGTACTTACAACTTCACCACGACACTCCGCATCCAGGGTTACAGTGTCGTGCTGATGAAGGGCGAATTCAAGGTCCTGCAGAACACGGAGTTCGAGAGTGTCAACGAGGACTACGTCGTCAACAACCCGTCTCAGAACCTGCAGGTCGTTCTCCGCAATCAGCTGCAGGTTCACATCGAGCTCACTTCGATGCTCCCGCCCAACCTCATCATTCCGAGCGACGCGTCTGACGCCGCTGTCGCAGGCTATTTCAACAACCCTGCTTCGCTGACTCGCGGTGTCACTGACGCGCTCTACGCTACGATCGTCTATGTCGACCAGGTGACCAGTGACCTGCAAGGGCAGATCGACACGCAGATGACGTGGCTCGAAGGTCATGACAACGCGATCAGCCAGCTGCAGAGTGATTCGCTCTTCCGTCAGGACTTCGACCTCAAGGGTGACATCCTCGTCGGGCAGACGGATAACCAGTACGACACCCTGCACGCAGGCCCCAACAACCGATTCCTCATCGCTGACTCGACGCAGCCTCTCGGTCTCCGCTGGACGCCTGGCTCTCACCTGACGGGTGGGAGTATCAGTCAGGGCGGCGGTACTGCTCGGTACGTCCGCGTGGCAGTCCTCGACGGTGCCAACGTGAACAGTGGTGCTGCCCTTGAACTGGAGTACGGGGCCGGTGCCAATTACGGCACTATGGCCCTGCTGACAGGTCGCATCCACTTCCAGCAGCGCGGTGACAACGGTGTGTCGTGCACGATCCTCAACGACGTGCCCGCTCACGGCGGTGGCGAGTTCCCACTCTTCTACACCAGGCAGACCAGCACGTACGTCTTCGAGCTTTGGGCTCTGCTCTCGACGTTCAGCATGACGATGACCGTGCGCCAGCTCAACGCGTTCCCGCTGGAAGACACACGCGCTCGTGTCACGATGGACAGCGCTCAGACTGCTGCTCCAAGTTCGCTCGTCCGTGTCTGGCCGACTCCACTGGAGGCTCGGGGCTCGACGGCACAGAGAGACCAGACGTATGGCGTGCCTGCGAACGCTACAGAGCAGGCCGCTCTCGCGAACAAGACTCCGACGTGGTGGAACACCGACAAGGCGTGGTTGGAGGGCTACTACGCCCCGACCGGCCTCGCTGGCCTGACTGCTCTCGGCCTGCTGGCAGGTCGGCCTGCTGGCTGGTACCCCATCTCGGGCAAGCTCCCACGAGTCAAGATCCAGGTTCCTGCGATCAGTGGTATCGGCGCAAACCAGTATCGCTTCCGGACAGGGTACTGGAACAACCCTCCTGCAGACCAGATCGACGGCATCACCGTCGACAACACCAATGGTCTCCTGACTCTTCCGCAGATCGGTCTGTACCGGGCAAGCTGGATGATTGCTCAGGGTACGGGTGCTGGAATGAGCCTCATCATCGGTGCTGCTCTCAATACGACGACTCCGACCTCCGCTCCAGGTGGTACAACCTTCGGCGTCAACGGAGTCTTCGGCGCAACGGAGATGCCAAGCAGCTCTACGAACTACACGTTCAACGTCTCTCCGCCGACGTTCTTGGTTGCGACCGTTGCTGCAACCGACCACATCACGTTCTGGTTCAACGGGGGTACAGGTACCTCCAACATCATCGGCTGGGTCTCCAGCTATCCTGGTATGGTGCAGGCACAAGCGCTCTGCGTCGAATACGTCGGGCCGCCGTTCGTAGCCCGGTAACCAAAGAGAAGGAAGGAAAGGCAATGGCAGAAGCAAAGACCAAGGAGCAGGTCCTCGCAGAGCTCAGCGACAACGATCGCGCGCAGCTGCACGGTGCGCTCAAGACGTGGCGCAAGGAGGGAGTGGAGAACCCGCTCATCCCTCTCGGCGACGTCGACGGAGACGGGATCATCGAGGCGTGGGCGCTCGACCTCGAGGGTGAGCTCACCCTCGTCGCCACGGGCCTCGACGAGACCGTGTTCGAGAGCACCGGCGAGGGCATCGAGCTCGGCGGCATCCCCCAGGAAGGAGCAGAGTAATGGCATTCGTCTACGAGACCATCGACGGTCAGCGCGTCGAGAACTCGGTCGGCGCGGCGTTCCGTCGCATGGCGGCTGACTTCCAGGCCGCGACCGGCTGCTCGCTCCACATCTCGTCCGGCACCCGCACGGACGCTGAGCAGGAAGCGATCTTCCGCGCTCGCTACGTGCTGGCAGGCCAGGTCAACGGTCGTCGTGTCTACGACACCCGCTGGTGGGCAGGCCAGATGTGGTACCGCATCTCGTCCGCTGGCACGGTCGCCCCTCCGGGATCGTCCAACCACCAGGAGGGCGGTCCGAACGGGCCTCGCTCGATCGACGTGTACGACTCCGGTGCAGACGCGGGCGTGACCCGCTTCGGCACTCGTCGCAACCAGTGGATGCACGACAACGCGCACCGCTACGAGTTCGAGAACGAGGGCGAGAAGTTCAACGAGGCGTGGCACAAGACGTTCCGCGGCTCGCTGGAGGACGCCGTCGTGCCGCCCCAGCCGCCCACCAACCTGCCCGGCCCCGAGGCCATGCTGGAGTGGAACTGGACCGGCATCCAGGAGATGCTGCGTGGGACGGGCCGGTACAACGGTCGGATCGACAACGACCCCGGCCACGGCACCATCTCCGGCTTCCAGGACTTCCTCAACGACTTCGGTTACAGCCGCGCCGTCTTCGGTCGCGACATCGCCGAAGACGGTGCCTTCGGCAAGGAGTCCTGCATGGCCGCTCAGCAGTGGCTCAAGGCCAAGTGGGGATACTCCGGCTCGATCGACGGCATCCCCGGTCCCGGCACGCACGCGGCATGGACACGAGCGGAGGCGGCGAACGCGCAGGCGTTCTGACCTCACATGTTCACTCATCTGCCGAAGTCCTCGCAAGTGCTGTTGCGAATCGCGCTCTCCGGAGCGTGGTTCTTCAGCATGCTCGCAGGTCTGAGTGCAGTGGTGTTCCTGAGTCCGGTTAACGACGCGGGCTTCCTCTTCGAAGCCCGCGTCGTGGCCGGGATCAGTCTTACAGTGGCAACAGCATTCGCAACGGTTGGAGTTGCCTTCAACCGCTATCGGATGGAGTGGGTGTCTAGCTGGTTCGCAGCCGCTGGCTTCACACCTTACATCACCCTGTACTGGTCGGTTGTACCCGACAACATCGACGGTACTCTGCCTGTTGCATTCCTGATGATGAGCCTCGTAACGTTCTACGCGTTCCGTGGTGTGTCAGGGGGTGCGCACGCGGCACGTCTCCGCGAGATCCACAAGAAAGCGGAAACGGGGCCGATCATCCAACTAGAGAAGGAGGTAAACGACGATGAATGAGTGGCTGCCCTGGGTCGTTGCGCTGGTTCCCCTCGGCGTAGCGCTCGTCGCTGGCGTCAACGCGTGGCGCAAGCAGCGCGATGACAAGCGACAGGGGGTAGCCGCAAGTGAAACGGCAGAGAACGACTCGGAAGCGGCTCGATGGAAGAGCATCATCGAGACGCAGACCAAGGCTCTCCTGGAGCCCATGAAAGCTCAACTGCAAGAACACGCGGACAAGATTCGCGGATTGGAGGCAGAGCTCGAGTCCCGCACGAAGAAGTACTGGCAGGCAATCGGACTCATCAGAGCTCTCTATCTCTGGATCGAACGCAACGTGTCGATCGATCCTGACAAACAGCCTGTCCCCTCTCCCACAGAACTGATTAAGGAAGACATCTGATGATCACCTTCGACTTCAACATCCTCACCCTGCTGACGTTCATCGTCGCGATCTTCCTGCCCTTGCTGGTGGGTCTCGTGACCAAGGTCGTCACCAAGCCGGGTGTGCGAGCCGTGCTGCTCGCCCTGTTCGCCGCGATCGCGGGCTTCCTCAACGAACTCATCGCGGCACTCACGACCGGCGGTGCGTTCAATGTGTCGGAAGCCCTCTTCCTGTGGGTCGGCATCTTCGTCGTTGCGGTGGCTACCCACTTCGGTATCTGGAAGCCCACCGGGACGAGCACCAGGGCACAGGCCGCGCTGGGCGGCGACACCCCGAACGTCTGAGTTCGTGGTATAATCCGATTCGAGAGGAGTGGACGATGAGCTTCCTGGATGATGTAATCAACTTCCTGAGCGGACGTGGAACACCCGCACAGTCGAAGACCCCGGCGAAGCCGTCGTCCACTCCGTCTCCCAAGACACAGACGCGGACTGTATCTCCGGGACGCGTGCAGTCCGCGTCTGTACCGGTCCTCTCCGGGGGCGGTGGAGGCGGTGGAGGCGGTGGCATGCGAGGCATGTCACTGTCTGCACCTGCCCCGTCGCCTGAACCAGCACCCGCGCCTGACCCCGTGCAGACCTTCATCCAGCCCACTCAGCCGGAAGAAAAGAAGCCCGAGAAGAAGGAATACAACTTCTGGGACGACCTCGGCGCGTGGTTCACGTCTCCTGCTGAGGGTAGCATCTTCACCACGCCCATCGCTGGTGCTGCTCAGAAGAAGGAAGACGAGCAGAACCTCTGGAACAGCGTCATGGGCGAGGGCAATCTCACGCCCGAGGGTGGCATCAAGATTCCGACCAACGAACAGCTCAAGCAGCTCGGTCGCGAAGATGAAGTTATCAACGTCGACGGCGACCTCCGGCCTGTTACCAACTCGCCGTTCGAGAACGTCGCCAACCGGGAGGCTGCTGCAGCTGCAGACGCAATCAACGCTCGCGAGGGCTTCACTGACTCGCTCTACAACTTCGAAGGTCCGCGCCAGGTGCGTGAGCTCACTCCTGAAGAGTGGGCAGGACTCTCGCCTGAGCAGCAGAAGGGCGTCATCGCCACGTACGCTCTGTATGAGGCGTCTCTCGCCGACCGCACGGCTGAGGGCAAGGCCGATGAAGACTACAACCAGGCTGTCCTGGACATCTTCGGTGAGGGTGGCGGGTCCGACACCTACATGCCGAACACGATCAAGGTGCTGCAGGACCTCGGTTATAACACTGAGACCGGCGACCTCGACAACTTCCGTACGACGAACGCGATCGCTGACTACCGAGACATCCTCGGCTCAGGCGGTCTCAAGGGCGAGGGACAGCGGCTGGAGGTCTTCAACGACCTCGCCGCCAGCCCCGCGTTCAACGACGAAAGCGTCCAGGTGTCCCTGGAAGCAGGTGCAAGCCTGCTCGACTCGCTCCGGAACAGCGGGTCGTTTGCTCCCAGCGTATTCGAGTTCGGTGGTCTTTCTACTCCGGTTACCGAGCTCGGCGCTGAGGATCAGGACTACCTCATGACCATGCTCAAGGGCCTGGCCAGCAGGGACATCTGGGCGCGACTGTCCGAGGAACAGAACCTCAACGACGAAGTCACGGCTGACCTCCAGGCCGCTCGTGACAAGTACGGTGATGACGTCATCTCCACGTTCTTCCTCAACAACATCTCGGGCTTCACCAACAACACCGACTTCATGACGCCGGAAGAGTTCCGCACAAACTGGATTGGAGGCTGACGTGGCTAAGGACGTCAACGACATCTACGACCTGTCTCTGTTCGGGTCGAAGAAGAGCAAGCCGCCGTCGCCTGCTCAGGTGGCGCGCACCAACGCCGCGTCGCAGGCCCGCTACGAAGGTCAGGCCGCGCGCTACGCTGCCATGCAGGGTGGGGTGCTCAAGGCCCCCGACGACCCGACCACGACCACGACGAGGAACCCCGGTCCCGTCACCAGGTCGACGAACACGAACAATGGCGGTGGTGGTCCGTCTGCGTCGGAGCTCGCCGCTCGCAAGGCGGGCAAGGACGCGTCGGCCAAGCAGAACCAGGCGACGCAGGACATCATCAATGCCCTGCTCAACTCGCTCGGCGGGTTCGCCTCGGGCCGTGACACGCAGATCGCGAATGCCAGTCGTCAGCTGGAGGCCAGCCTCAACGGCATCCTCAAGAACTACACTGCTGCAGTGGATGACTACGAGGAGTCGGCTGAGGGCAACCAGCAGGACCAGGCCGCGAAGAGTGCTGCCAACGCCACGAACCGTGCGCGCGAGCGTATCTCGCTGCTGCTGCAGGCTGCAAGCCAGGGTGCGGGCGAGACCGACCAGTTCCGTTCTTCGATCATGGCCGCACTCAACGCTGACGCCAACCAGCAGGAAATCGACCGCTCGTTCTTCGACACCGAGCGCTCGATCAACTCGCAGATCGCTGGTGCCAACAGCCAGGCTGAGAGCCAGCGTCGGTCTGCGTGGGAGCAGAACCAGGAGCAGGTCGGCTCGGCGTGGAATGAGTACTGGAAGAACTACAGTGACACCATGACCAACGTTCAGCGCACCGCGGCGAGCAACACCAACGTCGACTCCGACTACTCGACCGCGTTCAACGCCGACCTGCGTGGCATGAACGCCGTGGACGAGGCGTCGAAGTACGCTGGCAAGACGTACCAGACCGAGAACAAGGACGACGAGTGGTTCAAGAACTTCGTCGGTCGTAAGGAGGGGAAGAACACTGACGTGACCTCGACCTCCCGCGCCGGTGCTGTTCAGATCGCCGCCCCCAAGTCTGCTGAGGGCGCAACGCTGAGGAAGTCGGCATGAACCCCGATGTCGGCCTGACGCTGGACGAGGCCGTCGCAGAGGTCCAAGGCCTGCTCACGGGTCTGGACTTGGAGCTCGACCCTGAGCTCGACCAGTACAACGCGATCACGCGTCAGCTGAACCGTGGACTCAGGGCCGTCGCTCTGGAGTCGGAGTGGTCGTACTACTCGTCCACCGAGAACGTCGGCACGGTGCACGCCAACGACCGGTCTGTCGTCATCCGCTCCACTCTCCGTCCTCGCATCATCGGCAACGACTCATGTCGCCTGGTGAGGCCTGACGGACAGGTCGTGGAGTGGATCGCGTGGGTTCCTCGGGACGCCCTGCAGGTGTACGCCTGGCAGCACGGCCTGTGGGCTGCTCACACACGCTCTGCGATCATGCTCTCCCGCCCGATCTTCCAGCACGAAGACGGTCTGGAGTTCCACGTGCCTGTCATGCGGGAGCCGGTCATGTTCCGTCTGCCGCTCCAGCCCACTGACGGCTCGGACACCGTGCCGGTGCCTGACGACGTACGAGAGCAGCTAGTCGACTTCGACTACCCTGACCTCGTCGTTCGCAAGGCCGCGTACTTCTACGCTCAGACGAACCCGCTGTGGCAGCCCCGTGTGCAGACACTGGAAGCCAACTACAAGGAGCTCCTGTACCCGCTGGTCGAGCGCGACACTCGTTACACTGACGCGCCTCCGCAGAACGAGTGGCTCCTGCCCATCTCGGGCAGCATCGGTGACGACCGCTCTGGTCGTTCGCCTCGTCCGTCTGCCGATTGGGATCGACTGTTCTAATGGCTGAGAAGAAGAGCATCCCGGCACCCATCGACCGTCCGCTGGCTCGCGCCTACCTGCGTGAGTTCAGTGGATGGTCGACGGCGTACCCTCCTGGACTCAGTGACCCGACGAGTCTCCGCACGATGGAGAACGTCTACGTCACGCGAGAGGGTGCAGCACGCCAGCGTCCGGGTATCCGCTCTGTCTTCACCGAGGACTGGTGGCTCGGCAACGCCGGTGAGTCCATCGTCGGCTCGTTCGAGCACTTCGTGTATGACTCGTTCGGCACGCCTGCTCTGCTGTTCGCAGTGCGTGACGCGAGCAACAACGTCAAGTTCCGTGTGGTCACCTACAACGCGGGCACCCAGCGGTACAACGACCAGCCTGGCGTGTTTCCAGGCCTGACGTTCTCTGCAGCAACGACCTACGTCAAGTACCTGCAGATCGACAACAAGATCCTCGCGCTGTCCAATGACCCCGACGAGTCGGCGATCATGTTCTTCGTGGGTGACACGAAGAGCGCGAAGAAGATTCCGCCTGGCGGACTCGCCCTGCCTGCTGCTACGGATGCCCTCATCGTGACGCACCCCGAAGCGGCCTGGATCGATGACACCACCAAGGGTCGTGTCGGTCCACCTGCTATCGGTTCGGAGACTCCGACCGTCAACACGCTCATCCACAGCACGCCTGCGAACAACACGTACTCGTTCGCGTACTTCTATACTTTCGAGACAGAGTTCGGCGAGTCCGCCGCTTCCGCCATTCAGGTCATCAAGACCCAGCGAGGCTGGAGCCAGTGGAAGTTCAACTCGCCTGACGCATCCGGTAACCCGGAGACCACGATCGTGACCGACCCGACGTTGGCCATGGACCAGCTTGTTGCTCAGCTTCCGGCTGGTCAGTACGCATCCGCGAAAGCAGCAGGAGCGATCAAGTGGAATCTGTACCAGTTCACATGGAACGACACCAGCCCGGTTCCGTCAGTGGCGACGCTCGTCGGCACCCGGAAGATTACCGCGAGCGGAACGGAAGAGACAGAGTCGTGGATCATCAACACGGCGGCGGCACTCTCCGACACGTACGTCGTCCCTGTACCGAACTCTGAGAACAGAGAGAACTACTCGGGTGCGCCGTTCGCTCGCAACGGAATCGCGGCGGGCGACCGGCTCATCCTGGTCTACGACGGTGAGAACCAGGCTCGCATCCACTGGTCTTCGAACATTCCTGGTGAGTACACCAACTTCTCTCCTGCCAAGGGCGGCGGGCGCAAGACTCTGTCCAGCGGTAACCTGCTCGTTCCCCTGAACGTGCAGCTGTGGCAGAACCCTCAGGCGACTGACACGCTCACGATCACCTGCAAGGGACTCAATGGATACCACGCCGCCTACTACATGGCCCCCGCGTCGGTCAACGGTCAAACCGACTCGACTCTCATCATGGGCTTCGAGGAAACGACGGCAACTCCTGGCACGGTTGCTCCGTATGGGGTTGAGGTTCTGAACAACAAGCTGTACCACGCCCTCGAAGCGGAGCTCATGGCGAGCACTGCGGCGAACTACAGCATCAGCCACAAGACGATGACAACTGACATCGCGAACAAGTGGCAGAACCTCGCGGACAAGGAGAGCATCATCTCCGCTCAGCACGACAACCGCCTGTACTTCATCGTGCACAACCCTGACGGCGAGACGCTCGAACAGGACTGCATGGGCAACGAGGTCTGGGTCCTCGACCTCGGTATCGAGACCCCGACGTGGTCGCGATGGCTCGTGCAGGGTATCAGTCTGCACAAACTGCAGGTCGGCAACAAGCTGTACATGGCGATCGTCAAGCCGGACGCGATCTTCATCTTCGATGAAATGGCGTTCGCAGACGAGTACGCCGTAGGTGCAGACACTCAGCTGCAGAACATCAAGTGGGCGCTGGAAACCAACACCCTCGGTGCGAACAAGGCTCACGACATGTGGGCTCTGCTCTACCAGGCTCAGCTGCACATCGGCGACTTCGTCGGCGAGTTCGAGTGGGGCATTCGCGGTTACGACGTACGGAACCGCTACGTGGAGTTCACGAAGAACACCAAGAGCGCTCAGGACAACACCGGTATCACGTTCACGGGTGGTCGCATCAGTGGTGGCGTGGACCTCGGAGACACGAACGACTTCCTCGAAATCAAGCGCAACATGATGGAGTGGACGTTCTTCGCCCGCTCCGTGGTGGATGGTGCGACTGTCAAGATGTTCTTCGGACAGATCGACTTCGCACAGTTCATGCTGATGCAGCAGTCCACGAATGTCAACACCGAGCTCGGTTCGATCCAGACGTTCGAGTACCAGCGCAACGCACAGTACGGCAACAACCCCATCACTGCCAACGGCATCCCGATGCCCAACGATCCTCGGAGACCGTAATGTACAACGGAATGGGAAACGAGCTCTACTCCATCCTGGCAGAGCTCTACCGACTCAACGGAAAGGGAACCCCTCCAGTGTTCACGACCAAGGGCAAGGCCCTCACCGACATCGTCTACGAGGCCGAGCGCCTCGACACGGGTGCCTACGGTACCTACCCGGCCTACACGTCGGAGGGTGACCTGCTCGACCGGCTCGGTATCGCGCTCGCGGGTACCACCATCAGTGCAGGAGAGGCCCCTCTCGCTACGACCACGATCAACGTGCCCGGTGCGGGTGTGACGGTCGGAACAGGTACGCCGACAGGTACCATCGTCGCGAAGAAGTTCGCGAACCGTGTCGAACTGGAGTTCGACATCTCTGGTCCTGCCGCGTGGGCGTTCGGCTTCGCACACACCACTGACGTGCCCCGCCCGAAGTACAACGGCTTCTTCGAGCACGACGTCACCGGCAACGGTTACCTGAGCGTCAACGGCGGCGCGGCGAACATCGATGTTGTGTCCGGCACCGCTTGGACGTGGACCGATATCCTGATCGCCTACACGTACTAGCCCCTCCGCCGCCCGGAAACCGGGTATAATGGCGGTGAGTGGCCGAAAATGGCCCCCAACCGCCCTAGGAGGATGCCGTGGCTGTTCCACGCAAAGCAGTGCTCTGGCAGCAGTTGAAGGCTGCTGCAGAGGTCGGGGTGCCCGTGCCCTTCGACAAGCCGTTCGTCAACTACACCGAAGCAGAGCTCGAAGGTCTCGTGGCTCAGTACCTCGGCGACACGTACGAGGAAGAGACGCCGCCCGCGCCGGAACCGGCCCCGATCGACCTGGCCAGTCTCCCCACCGCTGGCGCTCTCGCAGCCGCTCGCGGCCCCGTTCCGGAGGCGGGTGACCCCGGCATCCCCGCGCCGGAAGCGCCCCAGACGCGGGCACCTGGCGCGCCGCACCCCGCCGACTGTGACTCCAGCACGAAGTGCGGGAAGCTCATTCACCACCACTTCGAGTGGAGCCAGTACTCTCCTGAGACCCTCGCACGCCTTCTGGGTGTGCCGTTCTCGGACGAGGCCAGCCGCCGTGCAGGTCTCACGTTCAACACCCACGGCCCCGACGACCCGATCCGTGTCGACTCGTCGGGCAAGGTGTGGTTCCTCGATGAGGTCCCCAAGCCTGCTCGCCCGCTCCCGCGCATGATCCGCAAGGTCCGCTACGTCAACACCGGCGTGCAGGACCACGAGCGTCGGCTCGGCAACGGCCAGCTCGATGAGTCGTTCGAGATTCCCGGAACGGGTACCGAAGTCGGCGAGATCAAGGTGACCCTGCCCTCGATGCAGGTCGGTGTGTACAAGGAGCAGCGTCTGCCCTTCAAGGTACACATCTACAACATGCAGCGAGGCTTCGACCGTCTCGATGTCGTGCGCTACTTCGGTGGCATCGACCTCGTCCCGACCTCCATCGGCACGCTCTACGTCGGCAGCGACCTCTGCTACGACATCAAGCAGACGATGGACACCATGGAGCGCATGCTCCGCGACCTGCAGCTTGGAAGGAGCTACATCTAATGTCCGAAACCCCCATCGAAGTCCCGGAACTCGTCGCCGACCCCGACATCGAGCTCGAGGACGAGAACCCGATGAACCGCCCCGAGATGCAGGAGGCGATTCAGAAGGCTCAGACCGGCCAGTACGAGACGACCATGTTCCAGATGTGGGACGAAACCCTCCAGGTCGCGATCAACCAGGCCAAGCAGCCGCTCAGCGTGTCCGTCGCCCTCGGACTCCTGCGCGACTACCCCTGGCTCCGCCACAAGGACCTGCCGATGTACCTCGCCGAGCGTGTCAAGATGCTCGAAGAGGCCCTCCGCGTGCTCCGCAAGTGCTACCCGAAGGACCCCATCGAGCTCTTCGCGGAGAACAAGGACGACTGGAAGGAGCACGAGCAGGCGTACCACTCGGTGCTCGTCGGCTGGACCCGCGCCTCGAACCGTTGGCACCGTCGCTGGGAGGCAATCCCCTTGACGCGCGGTGACAAGGGCATCATCCACGCCGTCGTGCTCGACGCGTCGGCACTCATCATCCACCCGTCCGCTGGTCTGTTCACCAACGTTCGTGAGATGGCTGGCTTCTCGTTCTCGGACGCCCAGCACAACGCGAACCAGGTCCGCATCAGCGCCGAGACCGACTGGACCGACGATGTCTGATGTCAATCCGACTGGCGACTACCACTCTGAAATCAATCCGCTTTTTGCGGCTGCTTTCAACAAAGTTCAGGCACAGGAGGCTGCTGCGGCGGCAGGCCAGAGCGGAGAAGCGGCTGGCGCTCCTGCAGAAGGAGCTCCGGCACCAACTCCTGGTGACCAAGGAGCTGGAGCAGCTGCTGGAGATGGAGCAGCACCGGGAGACGGAACTCTCGCCGGTGCCCCCAGTGCCGGTGATCTTGCGGCAGGAACCGGAGTTCAGACTCCGGGAGCTGGAGTTCAGCCGCCTGCCTCTGGAGCCGGAGCTGGATCATCCGCTCCTGCTGGAGCTCCTGAATCTCCCGCCGCAGGAGAACTCCGAGGACACGAAGCTGCTGAAGTCACCCGAATCCTCGGAGACGCCCAGTCCGCCGCCAACGAGCGACTCGACGCCGCAATCAAGAACCAAGCTCTGAGCGAGTACCGGGACTCCATCAACCCCGAGATTCTCGAAGCGCTTCGGTTCTCGCCGACCGAGCTCGTCGGCACGGAGGTTCCGAGCATCCAGCGTGGAGCACAGCCCGGCACGAAGGTGCTCATCCGGGACGGCCAGCAGGCTCGTGACTACATCGAAGGCGCGAGCAAGCTGATCGAGCGTGGGGTCGAGGACTTGGTGGGTACCAAGAACCGCGAGCTCCAGCCACTCCGCTCTGTGATCCAGGAGTCGTTCCTGCTCTTCCAGAACAACCCCGACATCGTGGAAGGTTCCAAGACCTTCGACAAGGAGCTGGCAACGCGGTTCGCGTCCATGGCTCAGTCGTTCGCGTTCATCCACAACGGGCAGACCATCGGCTACCAGGGCAACGTCCAGCCGATGCTGAACGAACTCCGCACCAACCTCGCCAAGGAGCGCGGTGCGAGCGGTGAGCGGGTCAACGCCGCTCAGCGTGCAGAGCAGCAGCGACAGGTCGCCGCTCAGCAGCAGCGTCAGCCCAACGGTCAGTTCCAGGGTCAGCAGCCCCAGGCTGGCATTCCCTCGACACAGGGCATGTCTGCCGACAAGGGCGAGGACGACGACTACGGCGCGTTCTGGCAGGCCAGCGGTGCTGCACACCTTCGGCGGGGAGTCACCCCGCTGTAACCGACCGGGAGGGCGTCGTAACACCCCCAGCCTGTTCCCCGGCAGGTGCGGCGTCCTCCCACTCAACTTCCAGAACGCGTCTGGGAGAGAAAAGGATGATCATCATGGCAGAAACCGCCGCGGCCAAGAAGGCCAAGGAGGAAGAGGCGAAGGCAGCTGCAGCCGCCGACGC
>Ga0164306_10000029_pt1 | contig 58003 bp, 102 predicted proteins | sample Whisoiple_242_MG_FD_110213 | JGI IMG/M metagenome (GOLD analysis project Ga0164306, IMG submission 110213) | Soil microbial communities amended with fresh organic matter from upstate New York, USA - Whitman soil sample_242_MG | ecosystem: Environmental > Terrestrial > Soil > Unclassified >... | reverse complement strand
TCAGCTGGTGAATTCCTTCAACCTGGTCAGTGCCATGTATGGCGAGGATATGGACGCGATCATGGCCAACACAGCCATAGAGATCATAGGAATGAAGGATGTGCCTGGATTAATCAACAAGACCTTCTTCGAGAGAGGCATACTTCTGCTCACGGATTGCGATGGGATAATGGCCCATAACGTCAAAGCATGCTTGTTCTGGTGGGTATTCAATGAGGAGAAAATGCAGAAGGAAGTGGAATTGTTGAAGAAATGTGTATAACTTTTTAAAAACGATGATTTGCATCATTAAAAAATAAGATTATGTTTGTTAAAGAATCTGCTGCCTATCCGAAAAAAAGTAATACTTTTACTTCGGGTTTCAAAAACTTAAGACCTCTGATTGCGGGAAAGGCAGCTCCTAAAGTCAGGGGTTCTTTTTTTGGTCTTTACGAAGCACTTATGACCGCTGCCACTCAAAGATGCACTCCCCTGATCGAAGGGTTTGTTACAAATCACTTAAATGGAATAGACGGGCTTTCACAAACTTGCTTCCCGATTCCAGCCTCACTTAAACTATACGGTTACCTCATTCGATGCAATGGTGTGAAACAAGTTTCTTCCTTTGGGGGTAGGGGGAAACTTGCTTTCTTACACCTTCTTTCCTACCGTTTCCTATTCTCTGCAATTGATTGACGTAATGAAGAATTATCAGGTATATGGTAGACGAAAAATTGAAAGACATATAAGAAAGAAGATTTATGAACGTGATGGATATAAATGTCGCAAATGTGGGGATACTGAATGGCTGACTATCGATCATGTTATTCCCTTAGCAAAGGGAGGGACTAATAGGGAGAATAATTTGATAACGCTTTGCAAAAAATGCAATCAAGAAAAGGGAACTGAAATACTTCATGAATTTATAAGAATATGAGACAATGGAAATCAGAGTTTAGTAGATTCAAAATGCAAGGCAGAGAACTTGACAATTGGAATGGAGCTTACGCAATTCCTCACCACAAGATCAGAGAATATTATTTCCAAGTGATTGTAGGAACAGGAATGGATTGGGATCACGTAAGCGTTTGTATTCGATCAAGAGGAAAGCATAAATACGCAGATGAAAATTACTTTGTTCAACGAACTCCTTTCTGGGCCGAGATGTGCTTCATAAAAGATTTCTTCTTTGATAAAGATGAAGTGGTGATGCAGATTCATCCGCAGGAAGTGGATTATGTTAACATACACGATTACGTGCTTCACTTGTGGAGACCGCAGAAAGAAAGAATTCCTTGCCCACAAACAATAATGGTATAAAAAATAAACGTGGGGACAGACGATCTGAACAGATATAAAAATGAGTTGGTCAATACAATACGTTGGTACACCAGATAAATTGGTTGATGCCATGAACAAGTACAGTGACTCGCTATCGGGTCAATCAAAATTGGAATTCGATGATGCACTTCCACATTTGAAGCATTTGTTACTCCAAAATGTTGGGGCTTATGTTTTCAGAATAGTGGCAAATGGTCATGCTCAATTTGATTCAGCAGGCACAAAAACCTCTGGTTATTGCGCTGTGAATTTTGAGCAAATCGGAATTCTTGTTTAAGAAATAAAAACTAGGGAGTCGCGCATCAAAAGTAGGCAGAAGAGAGAACACATCCAACGGATTAAAAGAGCATGAAAAGACATGCGGGAAAGCGAGAACGAGCGGCTAGAAAAGCGCCAAGAAAAAAGCGTAGCATCATTTCATTTTGGAATGGTGACGGTATGGTTACGTTGAAACTCGGCTCGAAGAAGTACAGGGATTATATTCGTACGAAAAAAATCCCCTTTTGAATTCGCAGTAAAACGGTGTGTGGTCGATGCTGAAAGATAGCCAAAGCGTGCGCTAGAGAACCATCGTAGGACTTTGATAGGCGCTCCTTAGTTTTTTAAATTGATAAGTTCATGAAGTCACTTAAAAAGAAATAAGTTATGACTAAACAATTCATGTTAGTTTCAAAAGAAGGCCATTGTTGTAATAAAGTTTATCATATCTCAATGAGACAAAGAAAGTTTTTATTCTTTTGGACTTCATGGCAATATCTCCACGAAATTTATATTGATAACAAAGGATGGACAGGTGAATATAGAATTGGGGAATCTGGATGGTTCTGTCAATTTAATCAAGCACTTGAATCGCTTAAAAGAATAAAAAAATATGACCAAACAGCAGCAATCCCGCCTAATTGAATCAGCCTCCGAGCTTGGCATCATTCCCCTTCAAATGATGGAATGGTCAGAAGCCTGCAAGATGGCGATCGCCTACCACGCGAGCTTCAAGAAAAGCAAAAAGCCCAAAGAGCAATCGGAGCTTTATAAATCAATGGTTGACATCTGGCTCAAAGAAGTTCATCCAGGGTGGGGATTTACTGCAATAGATGGAGCTGCGATCAACTCCATCATCAACAAAATGCAATTGTGGATTGCCAACCCAAGCAACCATATACCGGTGGTCATAGACAAAAACTACTTTGAGAACTTCTTCCGGCACTTTTGCAAGAAGCTGCCGGAGTTCTACAAAAACCAGACGTTGAATGTGCTGGCAGCTAAGTTTGATTCAATCATAGAGGAAATAAAAACACAGAATGGAAGAAAAAGGATTATCCAAAAGGCAGGAGAGCACCATAGCGACTTTGCCCAAAGGTGAGATACAGAAGGCCGTCTTTAAGTTCTCCATGCTGCGATCATTTCCTCTCAGCGAGATCGAGATATTAGAGTGGGCGAGAGTATTGGAGAACGCCAACGTGTCACCAGAGGCCATAGAGTTTGTGGTGTTGAAGATGCAGACCTGCGAGATGGAGTACAATGAGAGAGAAGGCATACAGAATATCTTCAGGAACTTGAGATTGATAAAGAAAACAGAAAAAGGATACGAAATTTTAAAACCTATTTGGTGATGGAAAAAATAAGAACACTCGGACTTTACCAACCTTATGCTTCTTTGATGCTTCACGGCAAGATTGAAAGCCGGTGGGTGGCAGTTGAAAAAAAGCCCCCATTCCCATTAGGAAAATATTTAATCTACTCCACTAAGAAATCATATTCAGTTGAAAGTTTTAAAAGACTTGCTGGAGATTATTACCAATCTGCTAGAAATATAATCACACGCGAAGAAACAAGCACCTTGAATGGATATGCACTTTGTATCGGTGATTTATGGATGGTTCAACCTCTTGGATTTAATAATCTTGGGAAAGCATACGTGGACATTAATGCTGAGATGGTAAGAATGGGAAAAGAGGATATTGATTGGTTTGAAGAAATTATTGTCGATGAGCACCAACTTTGGGGACTTCATTTCGAGAACATGCAGCGCATCAAACCGTTCCCATTCAAAGGCAAACAAGGCATTGGATTTCTTACAGACGAGCAATTTGAAAAAATAGAATTTATATGACAGAAATAACACTAAGATTTTACACCGATGAAGAACAAAATGAGGAGTTCTTCAGCATTGAATCACCATGCCAGCCGTTCTCGGTTGGAGACAAAGTTTGGTGTGATGTTAAAAATGGTATTCCCGCAAAATGGGACATCGAAAATAAACGTGGATATTTCTTGATTGAAAAAATAGAGTTCGGTATTTCAAAAACATATAACGTCTCAGTCATTGAGCATTTGGACGTTATGTTTATTGGAAAAATTGTGGAGTAATGACCGAAGCTGAATTCAAAAATGTAATTGATAACGGATCCCGAGTAATCATTGCTATGCAGGAGGAACTTGAGAAGATGAAAACGAAATACGGTATCGCTTCACAATTTGTCAAAACCAAAGAATTCCATTTGAACTGTCTCATTGAAATGCACGAAGAAGCAGTAAACGAAATCAATAACCTCAGAAACGCTTTGAAGATGGCAATGATCAACAACAAGGCACTAGAAATGGCTCAGGACGCTATGGTTGAATCTTTCGCAGTTAATCTACATACAGATCAATATTTCCTTTTGATGCCACATGGAAAGAATTAAATCGGTACGTGACTTCATGCTCGATGGCCAGAAGCCAAAGGAGGAAAAAAAGGATAACTACATTCCTTTGGATCTTGAGGTAGCATTGGGAGAACATGGGGAGTATGTCCAATCTGGGGAGACATGTCGCATAGACCTACTCAAAGACCACATGGCCTGGATGAGGGGATTTGTGAGTGCATGGTATGGCTGGCCGTCAGCTGGCAAGAGCTTATTTATCTCCTATATGATGATGGTGAAGTCTATCCGAGATGGCTGGCGTTGGGGCATCTACTCTCCCGAGGAAATGAATGCTTCAGTAGAAAATGGCAAACTGAAAATCAAGGCTGATCGAATCTACTGGAACCTGGCTTGGATATATTCCGGGCGTACGTGGAACCGACAATTCTCCGAGAAGCACAATTGCCAAATGATGACGAAGGAAGAAAGCAAGGAAGCTCTTGAGTTTGTCACTAAGCATTTCTTTGTCATCCATCCTTCCGACAGGACCATAGAATCAATACTCGACAACTTTCAATCACTTAATGAAAGATTTAATAACCTTGACGGATTTCTGATCGATCCCTGGAACGTGGTCAAGATGGACAACATGAAACGCGCAGACGAGATGCTGACCGATGCCTTCATAGATGTTAAGCAATTCGCCATGCTCACGAATTCGTGCTTCAACATCATAAGCCATCCCAGAAGCCTAAAGGAGGTCAAGGCAAGCTCGGAGAAGCATTCGCCATACAAAGTAGTCAATCAGTTCATGCAGTCAGGAGGAGCAGCTTGGGACAACAAAATGGACGTACAATATTCCATCGAAAGACCTAATTCACACTTGGAACCACGCGATCCTTTTGTTAAATTTCACAACCTAAAGCAGCGACAGTTTGAGATCGTAGGAGTGAATAAGGGAACGGTCGGTGAAGATCAAAAAATAGAGTTTGATTTCAAGAAGAGGAGATATTATTTTAACGGAGTTGATGTCGTGGATGGCTCATTGAAGAGCGGGCTTCAAACACAATCTTCTCTTTTCGATCAAAGCAAAAAAGTTGAAACGGATAAATTACCTTTTTAATGTTCGTACTTGAAATATATGACGAGCATGACAATTTTCTTGGCAAGAAAGAGAAGTTCGTTGCCGGAGCAATAGTAGATGAATGCTTTAAGGCAATAGAGTATTACAACAAAAACGGAACTAAAGTGAAGATAAGATTGAAGAACGGAGACAAACTGATTTTAGAGACAACAGAAAAACATTTCGAGAAATGATAAGCGATGTCCGAAATGTCGATTGCATGATTATGATGAAGGAATTCCCGGATGATTTTTTTGATTTGGCGATCGTTGATCCCCCTTATGGAATCAATGCAGCGAATATGCAAATGGGGAGCAATCCAAACAGAAGTAGAAATGATGGCTTCGGATCAGCCGGAGTTAGTACAGCCGTCAAATTAAAGGGAAGATTGAATCAAGGGTCAGGTAAACTCAAGAACAGATTATTGAATAAATCGGACATTGGATGGGATAATGAAATTCCATCGTCAGAATACTTTGAAGAGCTTTTTAGGATTTCAAAGAACCAAATTATATGGGGAGGCAATTATTTTCCTTTGCCTACTTCGCGCTGTTGGGTTGTGTGGGATAAAATGCAGCCTTGGGAAAACTTTTCTCAGGTTGAATTAGCCTGGACATCATTCGATATGCCGAGCAAAATAGTGAGATATTCAAATACTGGAGGGGCTAACTCTGAGAAAAAAATACATCCAACTCAAAAGCCAGTTTTTATCTACAAATGGATGTATAGAAAATTCTGTGATTTGAAGTTGAAGTTAAAAATTTGGGATAGTCATTTAGGTAGTGGAAGCAATAGGATAGCAGCTGCAGAATGTGAGTTTGATTTTTGGGCGTCTGAAATCAATAAAGATTATTTCAATGATGAAGAATTGAGATTTGCAAATTATCAATCGCAACAAAAACTATTCGCATGATCGATCCCAAAGACCTCCGCTTATTGAAACTCACCGAAATAGACGGTATGCTCAAAGATCATCTCCCCTGCATTCTCTACAGAAAGGACGAGAACACCTTCCGAACAGTCTGTATAACAGAGGATGACATGATAGTATGCCCGACAATTATTAAATCAACTACCGAGTATTGGTGCCAAGAGAAAAGCATGTATGTTAGAATTAACCGGCCATATCGGTCCTTTGTATGATTTACAAACAATTAGCACTTTCCAATGCAATAGCCGACCTTGGCTCGCTTCAATTGATTCTCGGAAAGATCACCGATGAGCCCGAAATAACAAATGCTGTGAAACTAATTCAGGAGGCCACAGCCAAACTCATTGAAGTAGAAAAAGGAGTTTCAGATTACTTGGAAGAACGAAGATGAAAAAATAAATCATGGAAGATTACGACATTGAAGATAATGTGCATTGTCCAAAATGTGGACATTCACCTTTACATTCACGCGATTGTATTAATTGGTGTGAGGATGGATATATTGATGAATCGGAAGATGATCCAATAAACTTTTATCCTGGCGAATCAGAACGAAAGTGCCCAGAATGTAAAGGCACTGGCGTTGAACGTTGGTGCCCATCTTGCGGAGAAAATTTATCAGGTGTTAAACTTGATTGGGCAGACGATTATGATTTTATTCAAAGTGGTTCATAATGCCTAAAATCCTTCTATATAAGGCCAATGACGAGACATCTCATAGGATGGTAGGTAAAGAGCTTGCCAGCATGCCTGAGGGCTCCTACGTCATTAAAATCTCAAAGAACAGGCCAGTGCGATCGCTGGGGCAGAATGCTTACTTTCACATGGTTTGGAATATCTACGCTTCTCACACCGGGCACTACATTGATGAACTGAAAAAGGAATTTTACGATAAGATAGGATTTTATACAGTTTTTGAAGATAAGCGTGGCAAACAAACAAAGCGTTACAAATCCAGTAAGGATTGTGACACCTCAGAAATGACTTCACTTATCAATCAGCAATTGCAATGGGGCCGCGAAGAATTTCCAGAAGTAATAGTTCCTCGCCAAGAGGATGCAACATATCTTCAATACATTCAAATTGAAAATGAATACGAAAGAGTCTTCTCTGGATTTTAAATCATGAGTTGCATAATCACACCAATTGAGCATTATGGCTGCAAAATATGTGGCAATGAAAAAATTGAGGCCAATGATATGTGTGCCTCATGTAATGCAAGGCAACGGAAGTTCGAACGCGATTCTAAAAAACTTGAAGCAAAGAACCAAAAGAAAGCCACCTACAAAATCCCTAAGATTAGCGAAGGACTCAAGACTGCAATGATCGACTATGTCAAAGCCAAGCGTGAACATCTTAAAGAGCACCCTGATTGCCAGATAAAATTGGTAGGATGTCAGAACGACAGAAAAACCAATACTATACATCACGTGGCGAAGCGCGGAAAGAACCTGGCAAAAAAGGAATGGTTCAAAACAGCTTGCATCTACTGCCACGACATCGTGGAGACAAAACTTTCAGCAGCCGAGAGACGAGAGAAAGGATTACTTGTAACCCCAAAACCATGAACTTACTAGCATTAGACATCGCAACAAAGACGGGTTTCTGTACACAAACCGCTTCTGGAAGCTGGAACTTAACACCTAAGAAAGATGAATCGCGTGGAATGCGCTTGGTTAGATTCAAAGCCAAGCTCAGGGAGATATGTGAGATGGAAAAGATAAATTTAATTGTCTTCGAACAGCTTGCTACTTATGGTAAATTTCCTAATTTCGTTGGCGCTGAGATGCAGGGAGTTTTAAAATTATTTTGTGAGGAAAACAACATTGAACACAAATCTTATGCGCCTACTGTCATTAAGAAATTTGGTACAGGAAAAGGTAATGCAAAAAAAGAAGGAATGGTTGAGGCTGCGAAAAAATATAATCCTTCAGTGGCCTCAGATGATGAAGCAGATGCTATCATCCTTTATCAATTAGCACTACAAGATTTACAATTAACCATAAACCCATAATTCAATGACATCTGAAAAACAATTTCGTTCCATCCGCATCTCACCCGATCTGGATGAAGTAAAACTCACCTTTGAAACCATCACCACAAGAGAAATCATCGAAGGCGAAGAAGAGAACCAAATAAAAGGCCACAAATACTCCATCACCGGAAAAATCAGCCCTCACAAGGATCTTACTGACCTAATGAAGAAATTGCGCAAATATGCGCTTGCAGTAAATGAAATTGAAGTTGACTCCAAAGACCTCCCCAAATGGACAGTACAGGCCGTGAGCATCTCCGGAGACTATCTATTAAAGAAATCCAGGGTAATTATGACGCTTGCCAAGGAAGTCAAAAGAACGGGCAAAGTAGCCATCATGAAAACCTCCCAGGTGACAATGTACCCGCAAATGGATGAAGAGAACAGATTCGAGGATGCAGAGAAGATGAGCGAAATAATTGAGGCCATCATTGAAGAAACCTGGTTATACCTCAACGGCAAATCGGACTATGACGATAATCAATTGCAACTATTCCCGACCGAACCCAAACTCGAAACCAACTTCACACAATGAGAAAGATTAAAAATTTTATTTACGCAATAATTAAAGAAATATTCGTAGATAAATCTAAAATGAGATTGCTTCAATTGAAGCAAAGATCTAAAAGAATGTCAGAAGAAAATTTGGAGTTATGAAATTCACCGACAGAGAAAAGGCCATAAAAAAAGAAAGTCATTATGCTGAACGAAAATTCACGCAATTGCTTGAACAAGTCGATAAATTGGAAATTCCCCCAAATGCCACAGAGGAAGAGATAAATGAAGCATTGCTTTCTTTTGATTTGAATTGGAGAAAAATATGCGATCACCTAGTTTATCTCAAAGAAAACGGAAGAGAAGAATTCTTGAAAGTTGCACGGGAAAGAATGCGCAAAAAAATAATTGTATCTATCGAATGACAACTACAAAAGGTATTAAGCGTACTCCGGTGACTATTGAAGATATTCAAAAAGCATCTGAATTGTTGAAACAATTTGGTATGCCGAAGTATCCATCCATTTCTGATCACATTTATACAATTGCTTGTGCTTACCGTGAGCAATTGATAAAAAATGTTTTACAAAAACATCTTGGAAGAGAAGCAACTGAAGATGATGCAAAGTTGTGTACAATTAAATATTTTGAAGATTCGACTTGGTTTTTATTTGAATATAATGATAAGCTGTTAGGTCGCATTGATGTAAAATGGGATACATCGCCTATTGATTTCTCCAGAGTTTTAAGTTATACATTTACTCCGCTTGCCTCATGACATTAAACCAAGCCTTCGCGCATGCATTGAAGAACGACACCATTTCTCACTTGGAGATGAGTTGGAGTATGAAGATCACAGAGGAGCGCCTACAAGAGCTTTTGAATGGAGCTGAGTACAATCAAGCAGAAGAGCTCGCGATGTACCGGTTCATTTTTAAGGCAAACAGTAAACAACCAATTTTAAAATATTGGCCAAATAGTACCTTGGTAGTACCTAGTTCCGAAAAAAGTAATGGCATTTGAAATCAGGATTTTGAAATTGAGATTATGCAATTACACTCCGCTTGCCGATGTCGTAAAATAAATGGATGTCCTTCAGAAATTCCCGATGGATTGCTGAATGAAGAATGGGCTCAGATAAATCATTCGCAATCACTCAGCCGATTGAATGAACGTGGAGGATTAACGCTGGAAGAAGCTCTCGCAATTATTCAAAAAAGGAAGTTTTATCAACTAGATTCTCCTGAGAGAGCAATAATTATTTATTCGCACATTTTCTGTGGTTATGAAGCCGCCATGAAATTGAATCAATTGTCAGAAAAGATGCAAAAAAAATTGGGAGGCCATTTTTGATACCCCCCCCTCTGAATAGTCTATAAATTCTCAAAACGTAGGCCATAGGTTTCGCGCGTGGCGAGCCCAAAAAGCCAGGCATACATTCCTACTCCCGATTAAAGAAAGTGGCTCATAAACGATTTAATGAAGCCGTTTTCAAAGGGCCAAAAATCAAAGGTTTTGAATTCAGGATATTTTAAAGCCTATCCACAAACAAGGCATTAAAAGCCAATTAATTTGAAAGGTTTTTATAGGGATCCATACCAGTTCAAACTCCTTGCAGCCATCAAAAAATAATTGAAAATATTTTGCTTGTATATTATGAAATACAAAAAATAATAGTACCTTTGATATGTCAATTAGACACTAAAAAACAACTAAAAAAACACGACATGAAAACTTTAAAAAACATCTTCGAAAATTACCCAATGTTATGTTGGGGAGTTATTAACTTCATTGGTTCAATGACTGCCATTACAATGATCTTTAACACAGTTAAATTTTAAGGCCATGGAAAGATTTGAAGAATTATTCGAAAGTTGGATTAATGGCAATAGAAAATTTGTTAGATCAGAGGCAAATAAATTCTCATCCAATGATCAATATAAATTTGCTAATTGGTTACGCGAGCAATATTCGCATGAATGGATAGATAGAAAGGAATTATTTGAAATGGTTTTATTCATTGCCTTCAGTTAAGATTATGAAAAACAAAATCGAAACAATAGCAAAGAAACTTATTGCGCGCAATGCAAAGCTAGGCTATGTAATTGCGTTAGTAGACATCTTTATAGTATTTATTTGGTAAACCATTAAAAAAACGCGACATGAGAACATTTAAGAATTTAAATGAGGTTTTTGAGGCAACTAAACCACATCAAGTAACAGCTCAAGAATTACTAAATGGCAGAACCTATTTAGAAGGTAAGGGCTGGACAAATGTTAAAATATCGGACGAATTGCGGGAATCTATTATATCCACAATCGCAGAAACTGCTGGAGGCCGTGCGCAAACCAAAGTAAGAACTTACAATACCTTGAGGTTTTCTAAGCCTCAACATTGGGCTATTGCCCGATTCCTTTTATCTTCATATAAACAAGTGCGTAATGGAGAGGCTTATTTTAGCTATTGTGCTGGTCAGGATCAGGTTTGGGAAATGAGACAGTTACGTAACCATCTTACAAAATGAATATTCCAACCGTTGGTCAAATGTTCAAGGTAACATTTGATAAAACCACTGATTCATTTATAGGTAAAATATTTGCAGTTGATTTGAATCCTGAAAACTCCGATCGTAAATACAAAATAGAGCAAACTAAAAGAGAAAGAAAGGATATAACAGGACATCCTTATAGTTTCCCGGATTCAATAATTGAAGTAGAGGAAAATTGGTTTAACACTGAATTAACAGGCCGTAAAATATCAATTATATGAATCCACCAATTGCAATAAGGCACAAAGCTGGTCAGATGGGCGAAGATGGTCTACAAGTATGCGCAATATGTGGATACGGCCTATGTGATTTCAGAAATTCAGTTTCTAGTGGTGGCTTTCATAAAGGATGGGAATATGGCCAATACATTTTTGTAACTGGTAGTAATCCTATTACCTTTAGTATTGTGCCGATTATACCTTTTGAAGATTGCAAACCAATTGAAGATTTTGGCTAGTAGCCCAAAACCCTCCTCCACGTTTTGTCGTGATTTCGTGGGGGATGGGTTTTAAAAAAACAAAGTCACGGCACAAAACAAAAAACGACAAACTATGAACACGCATTTAAAAAACGGCCAATTATCTGAATATGGCTTTTCTTGTGGATACGTTCAAAGAGAAAAGCAAACACCAAAGGGTGATATTTGGATGTACAAAGAACACAATACTTTTCACGTCAGAATGCACAATGAATGGCATTCTTTTGATACCCTCACTGAAGCACGCGCAAAGTTTGCTCAATTAAAAAAAGCTGTTTATGAAGCCTAAACATACGCCCGGACCTTGGCATTTAGTCAGGACTGAAAAGAATGAATTAGAATTAGGAGGAGGCATTGAGCAAAGCACTGGAATCTATTCGTCTAAAGGATTTGGATTAATTGCAAATGTTATTTACAAAAAGACTAATATTTTAGGCGATTCTAAAAAACTGCAAAAAGATGAATTTGAAGCAAACGCGCACATAATTGTTTGCTCTCCTGAAATGCTTGAAATGCTCGAAAGGATTTTGCCTAAACTATCTCAATTGCAAGATGAAACTGCATTTACATTACCTGAACAGGTTGAAAATTTAATTAATAAAGCAAAAGGACTATGAAAACAGCCAACCAATACACCAAAGAGGATGCAAACACACAAAAGCACTTAATGCGCACTTACTTGCTATTCATGCTCTCCTTTGCCCTGGCAGGATCTATTATCCTGACCTCGTGTGCAACCCCCATACCTCACCAACTTCAGGCCGACTTTACAGTAACTTATCTACACAATCAGCAAATTATCAGCTATTCAAAACAACACATTCAATTTGCTTGGACTTATTCAAGCCTGCACTATTCCGACTCTGCCCATAATATCACCATACCAAAGCTGTATTTCATTGGTCCCAACATAGCAGAAGGCAAAGACCTGCACAATGTACTTTGGACTGTAACCGTGGGCAACATGAAACGCGAGCCCTATTTTCTGGTCATGCGCTCGGATAGTCTCACAATTGTGGCCGGTTACAAAAAGTTTGAATTTTAATCAACTAAATATGAAAAACTACATTATCGAGGAACAATGGCGCAATAAGACAGACGGGTATATTGTAGTTGTCATTGAAGGGGAAACGCATTTAAATCGAACTGAGATTAAATCTAGTATCCAATTCTTTACAACTGAAGGCGGCTACGATTATTGCCATCCCTATAAAGGCGCAAAACAAAACGCCCAAGCTATTGCAGACGGTTTAAATGAACTGGAGAGATTAAAGGTTGAGCAGCACACGCGATATCCAGAAAAGCAATTAATTTCATGAAAACGCGCACAACATCAAATAACCGGATGCTCATAATAACAGAGGCCCGCAAGCAACTAAAGGAGATAGAAACCAAAAGCCAGACAATACCCCGCTTTCATTCCCTCATATTCACCCATTGCCTAGTAACACCCATGCCGGTGATAGTGCCCAACCAACTACCTCTACACGAGCGTGCCCACATACACTTTGGAACACACACACTAAAACGCGAACACATAAAGAGAATACTAGACGATGAGGAGCAATTATACTACATGACAAGCTAACACCCACATAGCAATACTTCCAACAACCAACGAACCCCGATCAATACAAAGGTCGGGGTTTTTATTTGCCCACATATTAACCCACAATCACACAAGTTATCCACAATAGCTTATGAACGCATTAGCTTGCATTACAGACAAGTGAATAATAGACCTATCCATACTCATTCAATACATTGATCGTTGAATTAAGCGAAGGGGATACGCCATAACAGAATCCAAATAAGTTCAAGGTACTCCCCACTTTTTCAATTGCCGCTCGGCACATATGCGAAGCTCCGGCAAAAAACTTCGCTCACCTTTTTTTTGAAATGTTGTAGTCAGATTGTAGTTGATTGCTTATTTTTGGTGACTACAATGAAATCGGGCATCTATAAAATCACATCTTTAAGCCATCCAGATCGCATTTATGTTGGCAGTGCGGTGGATTTAAGAAAACGACAACAGCAACATTGGAATCAATTCAGAAGAGGCAAGCACATCAATTACCTTTTGCTCGGTCACATCAAAAAGTATAGTATATCTGATTTGAAATTCGAAATTATTGAGAGATGTCCAGTTGAATCACTTTTGATGAGAGAACAATTCTTTATTGATTCACTACAACCATCATTCAATATCTGCAAAAAGGCGGGTAATACACTCGGTAGAAAGTGGACTGAAGCAGCTAGGAATAAAAGAGAACTAAAGAATAGAAATCGCGGATGGAAAATGTCATCTGAAATTAGGCATCAAATGCATTTGGGGAGAATCAAACCTCCTAAAAATAAAATCAATTCCTATATTCTCTTAGCGTGCGGTTTATTTGGAGAAGGAATTAGTAGAAAAAAGAAAAATCATTATCAGTGTGAGAACTGTGGAAAAACCAGAAGTTGCACTGAGAGAGAAATAAAAAAACGTGAGTGTCTATGCCAACGACCTCCAGTTAGAATCAAAAAAGCAAAAGTCAAAACAACCATTCCCAATGGTTATAATATTCTTAGGAAAGATAACACTAGCGGGTATCCTAGCGTTGTTTGGGATCCAAAGGTCAATAAATGGCGCGCCCGAATAAAGCATAAAGGTAAGCTCCTCGATGCCGGACGTTTCCAAACAAAAGAAAAGGCGCATTATGCCCGTCAACAAAAATTAGTCGAAATGAACGTACCTATCAGACCATGGCGCTATTGACTAAAAAAGAATTCAGTGAACTATGTGGAATAAGGACAAAGGATTTGTCTGTATACATTCAGCGCAAGAAAGTGTTAGTCGAGAATGAAATGATAGACGACACCAATGAAATTAATCGCGCCTTCAAGACCAAATGCCTGAATAAGCCAAAAAAACAGGTTGAAGTCCACACCAAGTCGGATATTACACCACCAGATCCTCCCTCATCGAACTCAAAAAACCTCGAAAATGAAGAGTTTTCCCGGGAAAACACCCATACTGTCAACATCACAGACCGTGCCCTCAAGAAGATGGACATCGACTATGAGAAGAAACAGAAGGAGATTGAGCGATTGGATCAGGAAATGAGGCTTGCCCGCCTGCAGGAAGAGAAACTATTGGGCAAATTAATCCCTACTGACATGGTAAAGAACCTATTCGCGCAGCATTTTAAGAGTGTTACGCTCACTTTCAAGCAAGCTGCGGACCTCATAGCGGTGGAATTCGGTAAGAAAGCCAAGATAGCCAGGAACGATCAGGCCGAACTCAGAGGGCAGCTGGTGACCATCATCAACCGAGCGATCGAGGATGGGATAACGGAGAGCAAGCGGTCGCTGGCGCATATCGTACATGAATATTCACAGACAAGGAAATGATTACTGAAAAAATCAAAAACATTATTGCAAAGGAATATGAATACTGCATGACGTTAGCCTATGCTTTTGGTCGGCCCTATGAAAAAATAATGAGAGATGAAGAATATCAGAAAAACAACTTTATAAGGCCTGCGGTAATTAAAAAACTAAAGGAAATGAAGGATGAAATTGAATCGTTGAGTAAATGATCATCGAGGATAAACTTGAGGAGATACTAGACTCCTCCAAATATCTTCTTTCCGACATCAAGCCTTCCCTGTGGGCCGAGCAGAACCGGGTTATGACCTCCGATGTCACCCCATGGCCAGGGCCTTTCAGCTTCAAAATGACCCCTTACATGCGCGAAGTAGTGGACTGTTTGAGTCCTTCGCACCCAGCTCGCATTGTTGCGGTCATGAAAGGTGCTCAAATAGGGTTCTCTACAGGTGTAATTGAGAACGGAATAGGGTGGATTATCTCTCAAAACCCTGGCAATATCCTGTTTATGAGCGGCCATGAACTGCTTGCGGAAGAGTCCATGAACAAGAAAATCGACCAGATGATCGACTCCTGCGGGCTTAGATCGCTCATAAGGCCTTCAATTCTGCGCAAAAAGAACCAAAGAACCGGTGATACAAGCAAGGCCAAGGAGTTTCCAGGTGGATCCCTGACTGCAGGCAGCGCCTCAAATCACCTTCTACTCCGGCAGAGGTCCATACAGTACGGATTTATAGATGACTTTGACTCGGTTGAGAAGCAAAGTAAGAAGTCGGGTAACACTCGGTCGATGATTCAAGGCCGTTTTGCAGCCTACTATGACAAGATGAAACTTTACTACATCTCCACACCCGAGTTGAAGGCAAGTTCCAACATAGAGCCTGTATTCCTCCTTGGGGACCAACGCAGATACCACGTGCCATGCCCATGCTGCGGAGAACTAATACCACTCTATTGGGAAATAGAAATAGACGGCACAGAAGGACGTGAGAAGGGAGGAATCACATGGAAAACAGACGAAAGTGGTCGTTTGATCGATGGAACGGTGGGTTATGTATGCCAAAAGTGCTCTGGATTCTTCGATGACAGCCTAAAATACGAGATGAATCTTGCCGGAGAATGGATTCCAGGAGCCGAACCGAGCCAAATTGGGTACTATTCTTATCACATTTCCAGCCTTTATGCACCTCCGGGGACGTATGATTGGGAGTATTATGTGCGAGAATGGCTTGAAGCATGCCCTACAAATGGCAAGAAATCAGAACAAAAGTATCAAGCTTTCATCAATTTGAACCTTGGATTGACGTATGAACCCAGCGGAGAAGCCCCAGAAGCCTCTATTTTACAGAAAAACATACGTGGTTACGAGGTGGGAGTTCTCCCCGAGTCACTTTCAGTCAGCGATGGCAATGGAAAGATCGTTTTACTCACATGTGCATGTGATCTAAACGGCACCGAGCAAGATGCACGCTTGGATTACGAGATTGTGGCCTGGAGCGAGAGCGGAGTATCCTACAGCGTGAAACATGGGTCGATAGGCACCTTCGTTCCACGTGAAACCACTAAAAAAGTAAAAGAGGACCGGGAAAGGTGGACTTATTTTCATTACAAGGATAAGAGCGTATGGCCCGAGCTGAAGAAAATCATCAGTGAAGTCTATAAAACCGATACCGCCTTCCCATTGCCCAATGATATTAGGAATGTCGGCAGACCTATGAGAATAGCTTTAGTTGGCGTGGATACCGGTCATTACACCCAATTCGCCTATGAGTTCATCGATAACAACCACAAGCGAGTAATTGGAATCAAAGGAGACAAGGAAAGCAAGTACCGGAAGTTCGATATGGACTCGCCCTCGTTCAAACCGAGTAAGGAGAGAGGCGATCTTTACCTACTGGATGTAAACTTTCTGAAGGATGGACTTGCGGAGGCGATGAAGCTGACCTGGGATCGAGGCAATGAGAAGCAGCCGTTCGGCTTCATGAACTTCCCCACTCCATCGCAAGGACTTTATCTCTACCAAAACTACTTCGAGCATTTTCAGTCAGAGCATAAGGTCTCCGAGACTAAGGACGGTGAGGTAATTGGCTTCCGGTGGGTGAAGGTAAACTCCAATGCACAAAACCACATGTGGGATGTGAAAATTTATAACTGTGCTCTTCGCGACATCATTGTAGATCAGACCTTAAAGGAGTTTGGCATCAAGAAAGGAACGTGGCAGGACTTCGTAAAAAAAATAATTCCTAAATAATTTTGAAAAGTATTGTGATTTGTAAAAAATAATAGTACCTATGTCGAAGTAATGAAAGCACAAGAATTAAGAATAGGAAATTGGATTCGTAAAACCGGAAACGAAGGAACCATATTAAATGGTTTTGTAACTGGGTTGGAAAAAAATAAAATTGATTCTAATCTTAACGATGATTTTTTGATGGATGATAATTTTGAAGGCATACCGCTCACTGAAGAATGGCTTTTGAAATTAGGATTCAATTCAACATATGCTAAAGATTGTTTTCAAATCGCATTAGGTGAACTTAGTTTGCATTTTATTTACGTGACATTAATGAATGATGGTGATAACATCTTAACAATTGGAGATCAATATTCGACCAATAAACACCTAACTGTTTTTATTCGTCCATTAGCTCAATATGTTCACCAACTACAGAATTTATTTTTCGCATTAACCGGAGAAGAACTTGAATTAAAATCATAAAACAAATGACAGAATTCAAGAGAGAATTTTTTAAGCACGACCCAATATTTTATAAGCTATGGAAAATATTGAAGCGAAATCACAAAGTCGCTGATCATACTGAAAAAACTCTTTATAAAAATAGACACATTAAAGATTTTTGTGAGGAAGCTAGGCATTTTGTAACCATGCCAGGAGGCAAAGAAATTTATCTTCATTACGATGTTGCTAGTTGGTTTAAAGAACCAATGGGAGTTCAAGTGAGGATAGAATCAATCGGGATTTATGATGACTTCATGGAATATGAAACCGCAAGGATGCGCGGACTTCACTCAGGAAAAAATGCAGACATACCAAACATAAACTAAAATGAATAATCCAAGACAAATCGAAACAGTAATTGAAGGAGCAACTTATAAAGTTCCTACTTTCAAAGTAACAAATGAAGGCATCGAAGATGGTGCCGGAACACAAATAGTTTTCTGCAAAGGCAACAAAGAAGATGAAACAGTTCTCCGACAAGAAGGATTCTTCACAGAGACGTTAATCCAAACAGCCAAGCAATATTTGGAAAGCGTTAATGTTGGCTCAATGGCGACTCGCGAGACTTCAATGGTTATTACAAAACTGGATGAAGCATTGATGTGGATTCAGAAACGTGCGGATGATCGTAAACTTCGTGGGGTACAAGGCACTTATCAGAAATAATCATGGCAAAGACACCATCAAAAAAACTATCCTTTGAAGAATACGCAAAAGTTTTTCACTCACTGGATGCGCACGAGAACCTAGAATACAAGCATCAGCAGGCCGATGGAGTTCTGAAGATGGTGGCCACCGATGATGCACTCACTCTTGAGGAGCGAAGGGAGCTTGTGAAACTGTATGACAAAATCGAAAAAGTTTTCGGATAAAAGATAATTACCTGAACACGTTCAAAAAGTAGTTTACATGATGATTAGGTTTAATTTAGAAAGTTTTAAAAGGAATGATACCGCCTATCAGGTAGGGCGGTTTTTTAAAATGAAAATATGAAACTAGGAATAAGACCGGAAAAAGGAGAAGTTGAGGTTTGGAAAGATATTCCAAATTATGAAGGGCTTTATCAAGTAAGTTCTTTTGGTAGGTTTAAAAGTTATCCGAAGGCATTCAATTTACATCACGGTGGAGTTTGCAATACTCAACCAAGAATTTTGAAATTCACTTTGCGGATGGGTTATCATTTGATAATTCTCACAAAAAATTTAATCAGGACTACATTTTCTACTCATCGAATAGTTGCGGAAGTATTTGTTGAAAATAAATTCAGCAAGCCGCATGTTAATCACAAGGATGGAGATAGATTGAACAATTATTACAAAAATCTTGAATGGACAACTCCATCAGAGAATGTTCAGCACTCTTATGATGTTCTTAAAAGAAAACCATCTGTTACTGGAAGAATTTTTAACAGAACGCAAGCCACTCAAAGAAAAATAACAGGTGAGTTAATTAAGACATTTGATTCTATAGCTAAAGCAGCAATATCAACTGGCATAAAGAGGCACCACATAGGTGATTGCATCAATAAAAAAAGAAAAACAGCAGGAGGATTTTTATGGACTTAAAATTAGGAATTGTTGTGCCCGATCGCGGTGATCGCCCAAGATTTTTGGAGAACTGCCTTCGAATGATCAATGCTCAGGAAAAAGATTCTCCGGTTAATATTGATATGGAGGTTCACTTGGTTTTATATCCTCCGAAGGACAATGATGTGGACATTACGCCTCGATATCGTACTGGCTACAATTATTTCAGAAACAAAGGAGTTGATTTGATTGCCTTCATGGAATCGGACGATTGGTACTCACCAAATTATCTCCAAGTAATGCTAGCGCAATGGGATAAACTTGGCAGACCTGATCTTTTTGGTACCGCCAAGACTATGTACTACCATATCGAACTGAAGGCTTACTACATCATGGAGCACCACAACCGCTCCAGCGCCATGAACACCTTCATTAAGCCTGATATGGACTTCATATGGCCTGTTGACCTTGAACCTTATCTCGATCTTCATCTTTGGAAGACAATACCTAACCGGATGATCTGGATGCCGGACAAATGGTATTCCATAGGCATTAAACACGGCCAGGGCAAGACTATTGACGGTGGAGGCCACCGAATCCACGATGACGATTACGTGAAGCTGCGCTACATCCATCTCGACAATGGATTTTTAAAAGAGACACTTGACGCAGAAAGTTTCGAATTTTACGACAACTACTTTAAAAAATAAAACTATGGGATTTTTAGGAGGAATGTTTAGTTCAGTTGTGAAGGTTGCTTTAACACCCATTGCAATCGCTAAGGATGCAGTTAATGTTGTCACTGGTGAAGAACCGGAAGCAACCAAAGAATTATTACAATCTGCTGCTGATGATGTCGGTGAAGCGACAGAAGATTTAGCAGACGGAGAAGTGCTTTAAACCTTAATTCAATACCAAAATGACAAAGACCGAAAAAAAACTTGTAGAACTATGCGAACTTATTGACGCATATTTCCAAATGCAGCAGACAGTAGTTCGCAGCGCTATCGAAAGTCAACTTAAAGAACAGACTAAGGAAATAGTCGAAGAGATTACCAATAAAAAGAAAAAAGAACCTTCTCTTTTTGATGCTTCAAAAAATGAAAAGGATATTAAGAAGCAATCCGACAAAAAGGAAAAGGTTGCATGATTGTCGGAGCAAACATGCCGTGGCAATCGATTGACACTGAATCCGGTCTAATTTTACCGTGGTTTACAACTCCTTGTTTGGAATGGTTAAAGAAGCAGGACATCAGCAGATGGGTCATCATGGAATTTGGATGTGGCTACTCTACTATTTGGTTTCGTCTCAATTGCTTAATGATTTATAGCGTAGAAAACAATCCATCATGGGCACGCGCGATGGGAGCAAATCTTGAGGAGGAAAAAGAAGACTACATTACGAAAGCAAAATTTTATACTTCGACACTTGAATCCATAATCACAAGACAATTAAAGAAAGCTGAAGGAGAACAACATGAATTTGATTGCATCATAATTGACGGAGCATGGCGCTTGGAATGCTTACAAAACTCTTTTGATCGAGTCAGGCAAGGAGGCTATATCATCATAGACAATTTTGGGCAGGAAGATTTCCCTTACACCAAAGAAGCAGAAGAACTTTTGGCAGAATGGGAGAAACAGTTATTCAAGCAGCCAAATCATTCAAAGTGGATTACTGCGGTTTTCCGAAAGCCATGAAAAAATTACTTTGTAAAATATTCGGCCATAATAAAGTGATGGTTGAAAAAAGCGACAAAAAATGTTGGGCTATAAGCTATGAGTTTTATCATTGCAAAAGATGCGGGATTAATTTAGGAATGGAAACAAGATTTCACGATAATTGATATGAGCCAACGCATACTCATAAAATATGCCACTCGCCATCGCCCTCAATACTTTGTGAAGGCCATCTCCAACATCATGAACACTATCCATGATGATAACTACATAATCTCGGTGAGCATAGATGATGACGATTTTACAATGCACTCGGATAAGATGAAAGAGTTTTATCGCACTAATCCAAAAATTGATGTTTGCTCAGGACCACACGAAACTAAAGTTGACGCTATCAACCGGCACATGCCTGAAAATTGGGACATTTTGGTGAACATGAGCGATGACTTCTTCTTTATCCAGCCAGGCTGGGACAACGTAATCAGGCAGCTCATAAAAGACGTTTGGAACGGTTCTCTCGACTGCTATTTGCATTTCTCGGATGGTTATACCCACGATCAGCTTTGCACCATGAGCGTCATAGGACGCGAGTATTACGAACGTGACTCGTATATTTACCATCCTGCCTACAAATCGTTCTCCTGCGATGCAGAGAGCTTCTACGTAGCAATGATGAGAGGAAAGTATCATTATTTCGATCAGGTATTGGCAAAGCATCAACATCCGGCCAATAGCCCAGCTCCTAATGATGAGACCTATCGTGCGAACTCTTTGCATACAGACCATGATGTTAGAGTTTACTTCGAAAGACTAAAGCGTTATTTTGATGAGCCAAGCGGCCACGAAATTTTAAAAGCAAGAACTGAATTACAAAAATTTTTATGAAGGAATTTTATTTTTGGATTATCATAGGAATTTATTTAGCAATCATTCAGCTTTATTGTCTATCACTTCAAAAAAATAAAAAATGAAATTAGGAATTTTAATCCCAACCCTTGATGAGCGAGTTGATCTTTTTAACAGATTGACAGGTGAACTCACCAAGCAAATGAATGAAGTTGATCCTGAAGGAAAAGATGTTTGTTTTATTTGGCATCGCGATAATAAAGAGTGGACTACTGGAGCAAAAAGGAATTTCCTTATTCAGATGGCAGTCGAAAGAAAATGCGAATACATTGCCTTCCATGATGATGACGATCTTCCGGGGCCAACTTACATTAAGCGAGGACTTGAGGTTGCTGAAAGTGGATTAGATTGCGGTGAATTGTTTGGGCAATATTATGAGAATGGTAAAAAGAACAATCCATTTCACCATTCATTGAAATATGATCATTGGTATCAGGATGCGCAAATGTTCTATCGAAATCCAAACCATCTTAATTTTTTGAGATTAGATAAAGTCAAAGACATAAAATATCCTGATATTACAGTGGGAGAGGATGGTCAATACAGTATTGCTTTACAAAAAGCAGGAGTTCTTAAAACGGAATATCCAATTCCAGAAATTATCTATTATTATTATGCCGGTAACCCCAAGCATGAATTATGAGTGAAATAATTGAAAGATGGAAACCAATCGTAGGTTATGAAAATCATTATGAGATTTCTGATCTTGGAAGAGTTAGGAGTATTGATCGATTTGTTCCTTTTTATGGATCATTCAAATTCTGCAAGAGTAAATTGAAAAAAGCGACTGCTCATTATAAGAATGGATATTTGTCAGTAATGCTTAAAGTGGAACAGGTAGAAAAAAGATTTCTATTGCACCGACTTGTAGCTGAACATTTTATACCAAACCCCGAAAACAAAAAAGAAGTCAATCATAAAAAAGGTAATAAAAAGGATTGTCGTGCAAGTGAATTAGAATGGACAACTCCAAAAGAAAATACAAATCATTCAATAGAGAATGGATTCACAAAACATCGTCATGCCATTATTGCTATTCAGGATTGCTCATTGATTGAATTTGTATCCAAAAAAGAATGCTCTAAATATTTTCGAGCATCTGAAAAAACTATTAGAAACGCTATTATTAACAATACCTTAATAAAAGGTCATTCACTATACGCTTTATGAAGAAAATATGTTATTCCCTGTTTAACTCCGAAGGCACACAGAACTTCGAGAAACTTTTCTACATAAGGGGAATGTACTGGAATTGTAGGATGAACTCATTTGTGTTCCCCGATTGGCAGACTCATCTTGAAATATCGCGCGATCTTTACTCAGAATTTCAGGGACTATTCGATTGGTTGGTTGCTAACAATAACTTAAGTATTAGTGTCAACGAAGAAAACAAGCCAAAGCGATGTGAAGGAATGCTCCGTAGGATGAAGCCAATCTTCGACCAGAATGTAACTCATATTTTGTGCAGGGACGCAGATGCACTCAGCAGCTACCGGGAAGCCTTAGTAGTTCAAAAGTGGCTGGAAAGCCCAAAGAAGTGCCATGCCATACTCGACAATAGAGCACATTCTGGATTGATGGGTGGCATGGTTTCGTTTGACTGTGCATGGTTTAGATCCTGCATGGAAGTGAATAGTTGGGAACAAATGATTAGTGGATTAGATTTATCTCAGCATGGATCAGATCAGGTTTGGATGAATACAAAGGTTCTACCGCGAATTAAGGACGATTTACTTTGGTCTGGAGGACCATTGGGCGAAGAAATTCCAGATTCATACTCTCAAGCGCCACTTCCACAAGTACGTCCAATGCTATGGGAATCTAACTTGTGCTCACAATTTATTGGGAGTCCGGGTATGAACGAGATGGAAACAATTCGCTTCTTTATAAGATTTGAGAAAGAACCAAGCAAGTTCGAGGCGATAGAAAAACAATTTCCTAAACTATTCTGGTGGTGGTTATGACATTCGAGGAAAAACAAATATTCTTTAATACAGCTAGATTAAAGGCTAAATCAAAGCACGAATATCCTACTACGACTGCTTATTTAATGGAAATGATATTTATGCTGCTTGAAAGAATAGATGATCTTGAAAAGAAACAAAAATGAGAAAAGTAATCGTCCTTTCAATTAACGAGAATCCAATTTACCAATTCACTCTTCCATTGGTTGTATGGTCATGGAAAAGAATAGGATGGGATGTGATGGTTTTGCAGAACTGCAAAGGATCATTGGACACAATGTTTGTGGTGGCACAAGCAATTAAAAATTTTAATGTGCAAGGAATTCCTTTTGTTAATATTGAAAACTATCGCTCTGACACAATCGCACAAGTTTCAAGACTTTATGCTGCCTGCTTTACTGGAAATGGTGATTATATTATGACTGGCGATGCAGACATGATGGCCTTGAGTGATTATTGGAAATTTGATCCAAAAAAAATAACTGTTTGGGGTCACGACTTAACAGGATACCAACAGATCCCGATATGCTACATTGGAATGATGGCGGAACGATGGAGAGAGGTAATGGGAATCTATACTAATAATGCACTCGAATTAATAAAGAGAGACTTGGACGACATGCCAGATGCGCGCGAAAACGGAAATCAAATTGAAAGATGGTGCACAGATCAGAGACTAATAACCAAAAGAATAAATGAAGTACAATTTGAAAAAGAATTTGTTCATCGTGGCGTTCTTACGAATGGATACCCGATTGGAAGAATTGACAGGAGTGCGTGGGCTACTTACCACCCTAATCCAATTGACTGCCACCTGCCTCACGATATATATTCTAATGACGAAACCTTTATGAAGGTCATGCGAATGCTGGCATCAGTTTTCCCTCACGATGACCATACATGGTTTGCTGACTATACGGAACAATTTAAAAACGCACTACAATGAATGCAATTCCTTTTTACGGAAAAAACTTTAAAATGGCTACGGTCATAAGTTCTGACGATAAATTTGTTATTGGAGTCAATTCATTTTTTGATGCTAAATTAGTTTTTCAAAATATACAATGTGTTGATTATTTAATCTGTCTAAAAAAAGATGGAACATGGCATAAGGCCAATAATATTATGGAAGCAGAAAATATTTACAATCATGAATGACGTTTGTTTCGTATGCCAGGCTTTCGGCAAGTTCAATTATGGTGATGATCGCTATTTGGAACAACAAGAAAGATTAAAGCAGTCCATACTAGCAATTTATCCAGATGCGAACTTACTTTTCTACACCAACACATTGCCTGATGGCGCGCGCCCTTTCCACATATCGCTTTACGGCTTGAAAGTTCATGCAATTGAGCAGGCAAGGAAGAATGGATTCACAAAAATCATTTGGCTCGATCCTGCCATGATACTTGCCGACAAGATTGACGACCTATTCAAATTCCGAATGGTGGCAATCAAGGATGACAACAAACTTGTCGGATTAATCTCGGAAAAAGCTCGGAAATACTTCAATATCGAAAAAGAAGAGATGGTGGAGAAAGATTGGAGACTTGTGGGAGGGTCAATGTATTACTTCGATTTCGACTTTGAATTGACACAGAAGATATTTCAAATATGGAAGCAATCAGAACTTCGCGGAATGTTCGGAAGCCAATATGAAGCCTCCAGCGAGCTTATAAACGGCCACAGGAATGATGAGAGTTGCATGGCAGCAGCGATATATCTGAATGGCCATGAGCCAACTGATGCCTATAAAGTGCGTTATTGCATAGCAGATAAACCAATGTTTCGCAAGGAACATTTTAAATAATGGAAGATTACGAAACCACCATTGATAAAAATTGTCCTCGTTGTGGAAGCAATAAAGTTGCAGTTAAAGTATATCAAACTTGGACTGCGCAATTTCATGTTCCCATGTGCGCTAAATGTGGTCTTGGTGCTGGCGAGACTATGAAATCATCTACATCGGAAATAATTGCCAAATCAGTCATAAGTAATTTTTACTACGAATATGAATTGCGAAATACTAACAATTGCTGAACATTCTTTCATCCCTTACAGCTTCGGTGGAATATTCCCTTACGATGGAGCTAATGTTTTGGATGCAGGATGCAGAGGCTTTGAATTCGCTGAAGGAATGGCTAAGTTAAAATGCAAAGTATGGTGTATAGATGCCGATAAATTAGAAGGCGGACCATACGACATGGTTGCACTCAGTGATTTCATAGGCACCGGCTACTTAGTAAAATCAGATGACAAGCAAGCCACCCGAATTCAAAAGCAACCAAAAACTGATTATGAAATTCAGTGCACAACATTGAAGGCTCTTTCAGTTTATTACGATGTTAAATTTTGGGATTTAATAAAATTGGACATTGAAGGATCGGAATATGAAGTCATCATGTCATTGGACAAAGCGCCTGCTAAACAGCTATCTATCGAGTTTCATCTGCACACTGGAATCTACGGACAAACGGAGATGACTATGATGGAAGATAAGCTGAAGGCATTGGGTTACGAAGCAATAAAGCACGATTACACTTCTCAGCATGGAGTTGGATTTAATTATTGGGATAGTTTGTGGATATTGAAATGATTGTGGGGAATGGAAATATCGCCCGAATACTTAATGACCGTGAAGGCGCTATATTCTTTGCCAGCGGAGTTTCCAATAGTGGCGAAACCGATCACAAAGCATTTGAAAGAGAATATCTTCTCTTGTTGGATCAACCTCGCGATAAGTGCCTTTTCTATTTCAGTAGCATTCAGTTATTTGAAAAAGAAACTCCATACTTCACCCACAAAATGATTATGGAAACAATGGTTGATGACATTTGGGAGAACTACAATATCATTCGTATAGGAAATATAGATTTTGACACAAATCCCAATACATTTATAAATTTCCTCAGAAATAAAATCGCGAAAGGAGAACCGGTGGAAATAAAGGACGAGTATCGCTACATGATCTCAAAAGAAGATTTGAGATTGTTGACCGACAATCTTCCATTAAAAGGAAAAAATGTTATAAACGCTTTTAGTAGAAGAGGAAAAGTTAAAGACTTAATTTAATTTATATGACAAAAGTAGAATTCTTAAAAGTATTCGGAAATTGGAACTCACATCTAATGTTGTTATGGGCATCTCTTGAGGCAACCAAGCATCTTAAATTGCCTACATTGGAACTTGGCTCAGGAATGGGATCAACTGCGGTACTTAGACAATACTGCAAAGATGAAGGATTGGAGTTCATCACGTATGATGACAAGATGGAATATGCTAAGGAAAATGATAGCATATACATTGAAAATTGGGACACATTACCATTGAGAAAGGATTATGGAGTTGTACTTGTGGATCATGCGCCAGGCGAGGACCGTAAAATAAGATTGCCTTTACTACATCATGCACAAATTATCATAGCACATGATACTGAACCGGCTGCCGAACACGGTTATCAGATGAGGCCGGAGATCAACAAATACAAATATCATCTCGACTTTGAAACTCCCGGAGCATGGGCTACGGCCATGAGCGATCATATTGATGTGACAAAACTTTTGGAATCATGATCACTATAATCCATCCAAGCAGAAGCCGTCCACAATTGGCGATTGCCACAGCAAAAAAATGGATTGAACGAATAGGATTAGATCAAGATGAGTTCGAATATGTAATGAGTCTTGATTCGGATGATTCGGAACTCTGGAATTATTCTTTTAAATTTCCTTGTCTCAATTTCACTAAGCTCATCAATCAAAACAAATCAGCAATTGAAGCAATAAATGTTGCAGCTGAATTTTATTCCAAGCATCGCGGAAAGCCTGGCGATTTCCTGATAGTAATATCAGATGACTTTGATTGTCCGCAAGATTGGGGTAAGACACTTAAACAATCCATCGGTGAAGAAGAGGATAGATGTTACCATATATTTGATGGTATACAGGTATGGATTATAACTATGCCTATCATGGGATGGAAGTATTACAACCGATTCGGATACGTTTATCATCCTTCCTACAAGCACATGTTTTGTGATACTGAACTTACATGCGTTGCCGAAATGACTGGCAGATGGTGTCAATTATGTAGTTCAGGAACAAATTTAGATTTCAGGCATCTATGCGAGTCAATCCCAAAAGATGACCTTAACAAAAGGAATGATGCAACCTTCGAAGAGGGCAAAATGAATTTCATAGAGCGCAAGAAAAGGAATTTCGATTTGAAGCCGGAGGACATAAAATTTCCAATGACTGATAACATCTATACAAGAATGCAATGACTAAACTCGCGGCAATTTATAACTGCTACGATGGAGTTGAGCTTTTAGAAAAATCTATCGAGCAAATCTATGATCATTGTGATCTTATCATCATAGTCTATCAGACCATTTCCAACTTTGGTGAGCAGTGGAGTCCGCTTCCTGAGATAGAGCATCTTTCGTATGATAAAACAATCCTTGTCAAATATGATCCCACAATCGAATGGGGAGGTCAACTGAATGAACGAGCCAAACGGAACCTTGGAATAGACTTCGCCCGCGATAATCACTGCACTCATTTTATTGGAATGGATGTGGACGAATTCTACGAGGACTTTGGAGAATGCAAAAGACTTTATTTCCAATCAGGAGCAAAAGGAAGCGTATGTCGTATGCAAACCTACTTTAAGAAGCCAACATTAATATTCGACCGCCCAGAGGATTATTACGTGCCTTTTATCCATGAACTTAATGAAGATACTAGGTCAGGCAGTTCTTCATACAAATTCTATGTAGATCCAACCAGAGCAATCAATCAATCGGATGTAATAGAACTTCCTTTCTTCATGCACCATTTCTCATGGGTAAGGAAAGACATTATGCTCAAGGCAAGAAATTCCAGTGCTCAGGGAATAATTAAAAACTCGGTCATAATGAAGGATTACAATTCATCCGAACTCGGGCCAGGATATTTTCTTGCTAACTGGAATAGAACCCTTGTAGAAGTATCGGATCGATTTGGACTTTCAGAAATTTTTTCCTGAAGGCCAATTTATTCCCCAAGTTGATACCAAATTTTTTTTGTAATGAGGATAAAGACAATTTTTATTCAAAAATTCAGTCAATATGTCCTCAAACGCTGTTACGCTCGACAGAATTTCCCGCATTGTAGGCTATAAAATAACAAAAGGATTTTTCAATCTTGTTTCTCCTAATCTCCCTCAGCGCATAGCAATGTTGGGAGAGGCCAATGATGCCAATCAATCGGGTCTGACAGTCAATGCCCCAACACAAATTACAACATCACAACAAGCCGGTACTTTATTTGGATATGGTTCACCTATCCACATGATGTCCCGTATTCTGTTTCCTTACAATGGAGATGGTATTGGTGGCATTCCGGTTTGGGTATACCCACAAGCAAAAGCAGCTGGCGCCACAACAAAGATTTGGCGCATACAACCAACTGGTGTAGCTACTGCGAATGTTACTCACTATCTTAAAATAGCAGGCAGAGAAAGCATCGATAACAACTATTACGCCATCAACATAGTAGTTGGTGACACAACTCCAACAATTCTTCAAAAGATTGTAAATGCAGTCAATGGAATTCTTGGATCGCCATTCAGCGCCAACCAGGATACGTATGAAGCAATCCTGACAAGTAAGTGGAGTGGCCTTACCGCAGATGCTTTGACGGTATCGGTAGATGCTGGTACAAATGCAGCTGGTGTTACATATACGTTAAACAGCCCTCAAGCTGGTTCAGGTACACCAAGTATTGCATCTTCATTGAATTTATTCCAGAACGATTGGAATACGATCGTAGTCAATCCTTACGGAACAGAGACAACTACTATTCAGTCATTGATGTCATTCAATGGTATCCCTGATCCAACCAATCCAACAGGACGGTTTGTGGGTATTATCTTCAAACCATTTATTGCAATCACAGGATCAACCGCAGACGATCCAAGTTCGATCACAGATACTTACCTGAATGATGTGACTATTGCTATTGCTCCGGCACCAGGTAGTCTTGGATTGTCTTTGGAGGCGGCAGCAAACATGACTTATTTGGCTGCATTGCAATTCCAGAATAATGTGAATCTGGATGTTTCTGGTCAATATTATCCAGATATGCCAGTGCCTACAGCTGCATCATGGGCTACAGCTACAATGGCGGTTTATACCAATCGTGATGCAATTGTGAAGAAAGGATGCTCAACTGTTAATCTGGTCAGCGGTCAATTCAAGGTAGAAGATTTCGTTACTACTTATCATCCTTTGGGAGAGAACCCTGCACAATATCGTTACTGCCGTAATTTGAATATTGACAACAATGTTAAGTTCGGGTATCATTTACTTGAGGCATTGTATGTTCAGGATCATTCTATCGCGAATGACAGCGATACGGTGACTGCGGATAGGGTAATTAAGCCAAAGGAATGGACCGGTATCTTGAATGAGTATGCGAACGATCTTGCGACAAGGGCATTGATTACCAATCCTGATTTCATGAAAGCTAGTATTGTGGTAAACATAGGACAATCCAATCCTGATCGGTTGGAAACATTCTTCCGCTATCAGCGCAGTGGATTTGCACGCATTGCAAGCACAACGGCAGAGGCAGGCTTCTTTTTCGGATCATAAAACTTTGAATTAATAATATGAGCGCAGTAGGTGGAGATGTAACAGAAATCAAATGGAGTCATCCAACCTTGGGGTCAGGAGTTCTTTATCCCAAGGCAGGCGAAACATCTTCGTTCGATCCTGGTGGCTTTAGAAGTAATGATGATGCCCAAGGTGTCGATGGTTCTGGAGCTATGATCAAACAGCTTACGCGCGCACGTTGGAGTCTTGATGTAGTTATTGCCTGGGATAACAACATTCGTCAAGAATTGGAAACATTGAACAATATTTCTGGTCAGGCAGTAGATGCTACGTTTACCATTTCGCATGTTAGTGGTGCTGTTTATAAAGGTCTTGGAACGGTAGTAGGAGATGTAAAAGGCGATGGACTTGCCGCAACAATTCCTATTAAGTTCGCAGGTGGACAGAAACTCGATAAGATTATCTAATGGATAAGCCTAAGATTTCAAGAGAAGCTGCGGAGGCAGAATTCAACGCTTGGCTCGATCAGAAGAAAGTATTTCAATCTGTGAGAGAAGGCGATGCAGGCAAGCAGAATATTGAAGACATGATCGGATTCATCATGCAAGGAGTTATTGAAGTGAATGATGATGGCACATTGAAGCATAATCTTGTTTTTCCATTGGGAGAAAATTCATTGGCCATTCGTGATCTTACTTATAAGCAGCGATTGAACGATAAGATGATACAACCTTACCTTAAGGGAGTGTCGCCTTCAGATGCTTTCGGAGTGTTCCTTGCGTATGCAGCGGCAGCGACCGATCAACCAAAGAATATCTTGAATGCTTTGGATTCTGGTACTGACAGGAAGGTAATGCAGGCCATAGTGTTTTTTTTTATCTGACGAATGAAAAAGGAGAGGTGCTCGGTTTTGATTCAGTAGTAAAGACGATAGCGAGAACTTACAACTGGCCTCCAAGTGAAATTGGCGGCTTTTTTTTTGATAGAATAGATTATATGGGACTTCTTTATTGGTTTGATGATGCCTTACAAATGAACGCAGAAACAAAAACCTTAATGCATAAAAAATAATGTCAGCGCCATTAGTTATACCTTCAGTATTTACGGCCATAGATAAGTTCTCGGCACCCATGAAGAGAATGACTTCGAACATGGAGGCTTTCGCTGCGCGATCACAAAGGGCATTGAATTGGGCAAATCAAGGATTTAGTAAGCTGGTGGCTCCAATTACCTCGCTCAACAACATGCTTATGGGATTGGGGTTTTATGTCGGTCTTTATGGATTGATAAGAGTCTTGCGAAGTGCGATAAATACATTTGCTGAATTCGAACAAGCACAAGTGGATCTTTCGGTGGTCCTACAAGATAATTCGATTCCGCTCATGTCAAAACTCACTACTCAAGCCAGAACGCTTGCGGTAACTTATGGTGAGTTGGCTCCCAACATTCTTAAGGTTCAGACAGCCTTAGCTAAGATGGGATTCGGAGGAGAGCAGATATTTAATATGACACCTGCGATTATAGCGGGTGCAAGAGCGTTTAATGCTTCACCAGAGCGAGTTTCAGAAGTTGCTGCTGGTATTTTACTATCCTACGAAAAGGATTCATCTCAGACAAAAGATGTGATCAATAAGCTGGCTTATGCTGCAAACCTGACAGCAGCAGATTTTGAGTCATTTGCCACCCAGCTTCCGATCGTTAATAGAGTAGCTAAACTTTCAGGTCAGAGTTATGAACAAGTGCTAGCATATCTTGGTACGCTCCGGAACGTACAAATTCATACAGCTACCGGTGCAACCTCACTCAAGAACATCCTTATAGATGCTGGTAAGAGAGGAATGGATTTCGATACGGCTATTAAGAAAGTAGCCAATAGCAATAATGCTGTGATTTATGCTTACAATAAGTTTGGAAAGAGAAGTGTCGTATCAGCGGTAGAATTCGCGCATCAGCTTGAAAGTATAAAGACTTTGGTTGAGAAGATCAAAAACGCACCAGAGAACTATGTAGAGGATCTTGCCAGAAAACAACTACAAACTTTCAATGGAAGTGTTAAGTTAATGAAGTCGGCATGGGAGGAATTTATTTTGAGCATTGAGACCGGACAAGGCCCAATTGCGCATTCTTTGAAAAATATAGTTCAGATAGCTACTGCTATGCTTTTAATGATGGCCGATACCCAAGCGGCAAGGGAACAATTGGTAAGAATGAATTCGAGTGTAACAGATGCAGCAAGAAAATATTTGGTATGGGTGAAGTGGATAGGATATGTGGCCGGAGCTTTATTGGCGGCAAAAGTAGTTCTTATTGCATTTAACATAGCACTTGGAATTTACAATGCACTGATAGTTGTATGGACCGGATTAACATACGTGGCAACTGCAGCAATGTGGCTATTTAACGCAGCTATGTTAGCTAATCCAATTGGACTTGTAGTGGCGGGAATTTTATTATTGATTTCAGTAATTTTATTAGCTATTGAAAGTTATGATAAATGGGGTGCATCTGTTCTATTCTTGCTTGGACCATTGGGAATGTTTATTAGTCTCCTGGTTGAGATTTCAAAGCATTGGGAAAAGATAACCAAGGCTTTCACTACTGAAGGATTTTTGGCAGGTATAAAACAAATAGGGATTGCGATTTTTGAATGGCTTTTGACACCATTACAACAAATGGCTCAGCTTATGTATTCTATCACCGGCATGCAGGGATTTAAAAACTTTGATAGAGCAGCACAATTAACTCGGGATTATTTTAACGATCAAGGAATGTTTGATAAGAACGCACCACTCGTTAATCCAAAGGCTACAGAGCAACAAAATTTAATGCAAATGCTACAGGGGAATATAGCGGTTGACTTCAGCAATGTTCCGGTAGGAACAAACATAAAGAGTTCAACTCCTAATATTATGCCTAAAGTTAAATCGACATCAGATGCTTCTTTTTACTTAACACCTTCTTACTGATATGGATCTGGAACTCGTAGAACAAGGTGATGGAGGAGAATTGATAAAGACCACAAACGATCTTTCGGTAATCTATGGATTTGAGAATGAAGTATATATTGCACTCTTCGGAGGTAACGTTGCGGAGGATACAACACAAAAAAGAAACCCATTGGAATTAGACCTTAGTTTTTGGGGAAATAATTTATTGCATCCTAATGACAAAAGTGTGCAGTTCAATTCCAAGACGGAAAGAGGCCTTAACACTATTCCATTGACGAGTGCAGGACGTGCGCTAATAGAACAAGCAGTTAAAGACGATCTTAATTATTTGACGGCAATAGGAACTGTAAACGTGAATGTGTCAATAACTGGCGTGGATAGAATAGACATTGATGTTAAACTCCAACAACCCGCTACTTCCGCACAGAATTTTTCTTATGTATGGGATGCCACTAAACAAGAATTGATCGCAAGGTTAAACAATAATGTTACGTTACCAATTATTTCAAGAACTTTCGACTCCAGCTTTGATGACTCGTTTTTATGACAGATATCCAAACCATATCGCAATTATACAATGCAATTTTAAATGACTTGCAATCTCAATTTGGAAGTGGTATTCCAACTGTTGGAAAAAACTTTCTTAGGGCATCGGCTATGGTGCAGGCAGTTAGATTGAAACTTTATTATCTCGTTCTAGGAAATGTTCAGAAGAATGTATTCGTGGATATAGCTGATCCAGAAGCAGCCGGAGGTACGTTAGAAAGATGGGGAAGAATAAAACTTGGGCGTAATCCTTTCCCTGCAGTTGCCGGCCAATATCAGGTAGTGGTAACTGGAGTTGCTGGAGCTATTATAAAATCCTCACAAACTTTCAAAAGCAATGATGACTCGACAAGTCCTGGTATGTTATTCATATTGGATAATAGCCACACACTAACATCTAGCACAGACACGATAGTCATAAGAGCACTTACTGCCGGTATTGCAAGTAAACTTTCCAATGGTGATAATTTAACGGCTACTTCACCGATCGCCAATGTGAATTCAAGTGTAACCGTAAATTCGGAAAACATACCACCTCTTGAAGCGGAGACAATAGAAGAATATCGGGCGGTGGCTTTACAGTCATTTAGATTGACACCTACCGGGGGATCAGCAAGTGATTATCGAATTTGGGCATCAGAAGCGCAAGGCGTTCAACAGTCGTATATCTATTCTGTATCTGGATTCCCAAATCAGATAAATCTTTATGTCGAAGCTATACTGATAGACTCTACCGATGGTAAAGGAACACCTACTCAGGCTATTCTTGATGCTGTGAAAGCAGATGTGGATGCAGATCCAGAAACCGGACTTGGAAGAAGGCCATTACAGGCGATTGTAAATTATTTACCAGTAACAATTAAACAGATCGATATTTCAGTAGCAGGAAGTACTTTCACCGCAGATCAAAAAGCAGCGATAACTACTGCCATGACTGAATATCTTGCAACAGTAAGGCCATTCGTGGCCGGAGCGGACGCATTGGCTAACAAAAACGATGTCTTTAGCACTAACAATATTGCTTCTGTAATTTTGAATACAGTGCCAGGAAGTGTATTTGGAGCGATCACTTTAAATGTTAATTCATCACCTGTGGCATCGTTTCAGTTTTTGAATGGGGATATTCCTTGGTTATCAACTATGACATTTCCTTAATGGCAATTGATGATAAAATAAAAGCCCTCACCAAACAACTCTTCCCGACTGGAAGAGTTTGGCGCATTAATCCGGGTAGCATAAAGGAAAAGTTTGTCAATGGATTGTTGGCATCCGAGATCAGGGCTTACAATAATGCGGTTTCTATTCTTGATAGTTCACTTCCAGATAATCCAAATTTTACAGTTGACGATGCAAGCGCATGGGAGAAGAGGCTAGGACTTGCGGATGGAACCGGTATTCCATTAAATCAAAGAATGGACGCAATCAAAGTACAATTGAATTGGCCTGGCACTAATCCTGCAAAAGCGGCACTGGATTACATTCAAGATGTATTGCAGGCAGCTGGATATAATATATGTGTTCATGAGAATTTATTTATAACACCAGGAATTACATGGACTTTATATAGCGGTACATCTTTAAACACATGGACATCGATTGCTTACGGAGGAGGATTATTTGTCGCAGTTGCAAGTTCAGGAGGGAATCAGGTTATGACGAGTCCCGATGGCATTACATGGACCGCAAGAACTGCTGCGGAAAATAATTCATGGAGTTCCATTGCTTATGGTAATGGTTTATTTGTTGTTGTAAGCGAGACAGGATTACATAAGGTTATGACTAGCCCCGATGGAATAACATGGACCGCCCGAACAGATATAGGTGGTAGTTGGGAATCTGTTACATACGGAGCAGGTCTATTTGTCGCTGTAAGTAGTAGTGGTGGTCCTACTCCAGTTATGACGAGTCCGGACGGCATTACATGGACCGGACGTGCTTCTACTGGAAGTATCTGGAGGAGTATTACTTATGGAAATTCTTTGTATGTAGCCATTGCAAGTGGTGGGCCTACTCAAGTGATGACCTCACCCGATGGTATCACTTGGACTGATCGTACTGCATCATCAAGTAACAATTGGGTTTCGGTCACCTATGGAGGAGGTCTATTTGTAGCAGTATCTAATTCAGGTGTAGGTAATCGAGTTATGTCTAGTCCTGATGGAATTACTTGGACTTCGCGAGCTTCAGCCGCAGATAATGATTGGTCTGCTATAACTTATGGTAATGGTTTATTTGTTGCTGTTTCAAATTCTGGTGCAGGAAATAGAATCATGACATCACCGGATGGAATCACTTGGACAATTCAAAATAGTCCTGCGGATAATTCATGGTCTTGTATTGTCTATGGCAATAGTTTATTCGTGGCTGCTGCGGTTACTGGTTACCCAAATAATGTAATGAGGGGTACATTTGGTTCCTATTTTTATAAAACATACGTTCAATTTGCTAATACAGGATTAGTACGTCATATCAGCACATTATTGCACGGTCAACAGAGGCATGGATATTTAAGTAGGAGTGGAATTATTGTTGCTAATTCGGTTGATCCAAGTGTTGATGACAGTTTTGATCCAGGCGATTACAGTGATACAATTTTCATTGGTGGATGTCCTGCAGGAACTTTCGTGAATATTCCAAAAGAACAAGAGACTGCATTCCGTCAATTGATTTTAAAAATAAAGCCAGTGAACATCACTGTGCTTCTACTCGTAAACTTTGTTTAAATTTGATTCATTATGATATCGCTTAAGAACAAACCACAGGTATTAGCTCCAACATCTACTTATCCTCATGGAAGAATACAAGATGATGATGGATCGGGAACAAAGGGAACTCCGGTTGATGAACAAGTCTATGGAGACTTTCATCAGTTCTTCAGTCAATTAATGAAGGATGCCAACCTCACTCCAAATGAGTTGCCGGAGAATGAATATGACGGGTTCCAATTGAATAATGCCCTTGGTTTATTCATTAATAAATTATCAGCAATAATAGCTGCACAAATAACGGATAATCTTAATGGTGGATTAAGGAGAAAATTGATAAATATTGGTGATTGGAACATGGATACTACAGGTAGTGTCAGTATCGCTCATGGGCTTACAGCTTCGAAAATAAGAGGAGCCCAAGCATACATTATTCCTGAGTCTGGCCCGAATGGAATTTTGCCACTTATTTTTAGTGATGGAGATGTTCTTGGTTCTGGTGGACAACTTAGTTGGTCAGCTGGTGGAACAACAATTGATCTTAGTAGATTTGCCACGGGTGTATTTGACAGCACTGATTACGATTCTACTCCCTTCAATAGAGGGTATCTAATTGTTGAATATATATCATGATTTTAAACATCAATACTGATGCGCTTGTTAAACATTCAGCTAGGCTTGAACAACTGAGGAAATCTGCATTACCGAATGCAGTTCGCGGTACTTTGAACGATCTGGCATTTGATGTCAAACAAAGAACTATGCCAGCTCATGCGCACACGCAATTCGTAAAACGCTCTCCGAATTTCTTTAAGGCCAATAGCGGGGTTGAAATGGCAACTGGTAATCAAGTTAACTCTATGCGTTCGACAGTTGGGTTCTTTTCAAATAACCTTCGTTCGGATAAGGGTAATCCAGCAGATAACTTCGCAGTAAAAGACTTGGAACAACAGGAGCATGGAGGCAAGATCGGAGGTAAATCATTTATTCCTTTGGACACTGCAAGGACCGGAGGATATAATACGCTTGTAAAGCCAGCGAATCGTTTGACAAGAATTTTACCTCAGAACAAACTTGTAATTGCAAGGAACCTGAGTGGGGATTCCAAGAAACAAAAGTTTGTCAAAGCTATTTTCAAGGCTGGTGTTGGTGGTTATGTTCTAGGTAGCAATGTGCTCGGAGAAAATCTTTTGTGGAGAGTAGAATCATTGTTGGAAGATGATGGTAAAAAGAAATTCAGATTGACACCTCTTTACAGCTATAGCAAAAAACGCAAGGTGGCTGTAAAAGAAACATCATTCATGCGCGAGGCTTCAATGGATTCTACTAAGAAGGCAAATGATTTTTATATTAATCAAGCCGAGTTCTGGATTAATAAATATGCGAAATGAGTTGGAGAGACAAAGTACAGAATCCATTCATAATCATTACTGGTGACGGAGTTATCTATTCAGATTTGCTCTGGAAAAATGATTGCATAAAGGAACTTGATTATAACACTACTGAGTTTGATTTCCCTAATATACAGGGTTCGCTTATTTTTAGGGGAACTAACAAAGCGAGAAAATTTAATCTTCACATTATCTTTCAAGGCGATGACAATTTCGATAATGCTGACCAATTTGAAGATAGTGCGAATGATCCCAGACCTTGGACAATTCAACACCCTATCTATGGTACAATAACAGTTCAGCCGGTATCACTCAAATTCGATCCATCAGGTTTTAATACTACAGTAGTCACAGGTACTCTTTTGGAAACAATTACTTTCGGTGGTCCAAAGATTACCAAAGACCCAAGGACTGACATCTTATTCCAAAAGCAACAAATGGACGAATTGGTTGCAGAAGCATACCAAGTTCAAATAACTCAGTTAAAGCCAGGCATCAAAGATGTAAACACACTTACCGGATTCAATAAGTTAATTTATGACATAGGCGCAAAGACTGTTAAATTAACGGAAGATGCAGGAAATTATTTCAATGCCTTCAATGCAGCAAATGCGTCTATACAATCGCTGGCTTCCAATCCTATCTTGGCGATGCAGGATTTTCAGACAGTCATTAACTATCCAAGTCAATTCGTTGATTCGATTAAGAACAGGATGTCTACAATACAGTCGCAATTCAATTCACTATCGGGGCAAGTGAATAAAATTTTCAGTATTAACGACAAAAGGAATTTTGAAGCGACAGGAAATACATTAGTTTCGTCTGTGGCAGTAACTTCGGTTACCAGTTATGATTCTAACGGAAGAGTTGTTGTCGGAACAGTTTTCCCGGATTATGCTACAAGGCAGGATGTCTTGAATGTCATCACTCAAATACAAGCGATGTATAATGCGTTCCTGGCGCTATTAGATCAACTACAGACAACGAACGGAGGATTGGAAACAAGTTATATCCCAGATGCGGGATCATTGCAGGCGCTCGATCAACTCATCAGTTTTACTATAACTAATCTCACTAACATTGCTTTGAGTTCCAAGCAGGAAAGGGTCGTATTAGTGACAGAGGATACCAATGTTGTTATTCAGGCACATAAATATTATGGGTTGCTTGTTGATGATTCAACTATCGACACTGTCATCAAAAACAACAACATTGCTTTAAATGAACTTATTCAGATTTCGAAGGGTAGACAATTGTTATTCTATATCTGATGGAGTTAGTAATATATGATAGAATCAGGAATAGGAAAGTTGAATTCTTCAATGAATTCGTATTGCACCTGAAGTTCAACAGTATTTCCAGTAATTTTCAACTTGATTATTACTATAATCCAAATGTTACTGAGACTAAGGAAATGTCTTGCATAGGGCATTACCACATCTGCTATCTATACCACAATGGAGTTATTTTGCTTACAGGCTATATCATTTCGATAAAATTTCATTCCAAGAAGGTTAAACAGTTAGTAAGTATCTCGGGATATTCTCTTCCTGGCTTTCTCAATGATTGTAACATTGCAACTAATCAATCGGTCGATACTGCAATAGATGAAGTTGGTAATTTAAAATGGAAAACAGCAATACCAAGGCCTTATGGTTATTCACTTGAGAATAGTGGATTGAGTTTAAGACAGATTGCAGAAAAGATTTTAGCGCCTTTCAAGTTGGGTATAGTCATAGATCCAGTAGTAAGTTCTTTAATGGATGAAGTTTTTGAAGAGACAACCGCTAAGCCTACTGAAAGCATTGCAAATTATCTCACTGATCTTGCCGCACAAAAGAATATTGTAATTACTCACAATCAATTTGGGAACGTGGTATTCACAAGAGTATCTACCAGATTGGTTCCAATACTAGATTTTAATGTTCAAAACAGTGAAACCATACCAGGAGTAGAATTTGATCTAGGATTTAATGGACAGGTGATGCACTCACAGATCACAGTCTTTAAGGAAAAGGACGGTGATGAAGAAAATGCAGCGGAGAATACGGTAAGCAATCCATTCGTGCCTTTTGTATTTAGGCCGAGAACTATAATCCAAAACTCAGGTACAGATGTAGATACTCTTCTCGCGGCTAGGAATGCTAGAGCTAATGAACTTCGTGCGGTAGGGTTAGGAATTTCGCTTGATCGATGGGAGGACAAGAATGGGGATGTGATAAAGCCTGGCAATACAGTTTCGATAATAAATCCTGAGATTTATATTTTCAAGAAAACAGAATTCTTTATTGAAGAAGTTGAACTTAGAGGCAATCAGAAAAGTTTTACTTCAAAGTTACATTGTGTTCCAAAATCGGTTTATGATGGTAGTGAACCTACTTATATCTGGGCCGGGATTAACCTTCATTGATGCAAGCCTTAGTCAAAACCATATCGACAGCAATAACTAACTTAATTAGAACAGTTAAGGTTTCGCGCTATGGAAAAGATGATACTGTAACCGGTAAAGAAGCGATGCCTTATGGAGAAGATTCAAACCCAATTGCCGGAATGGATGCCGTTTATCTTGAACTCAGTAGCCGCAAGAATAAAGTCATTGTCGGATACATTAACAAACAGCAACTAGCGGATGTAGGAGAAAAGAGGATTTATTCTACCGATGCCAACGGGAACGTCCAATTTTACATTTGGCTTCATTCTGACGGCACTTGTGAGTTCAATGGCAAGGATAACCACCTTGCACAGTTTGAAGGCCTACAGACAGCCTACAATCAATTAAAATCGGACTTTGATGTATTGGTAGATAAATTCAATTCCCATGTACATTCCGGTGTTCAAACAGGAGGAGGCACCTCGGCTATTCCAACGACTAACGCTTCTCATTCTACGGGTGACATATCAGGAGCCAAGCTAAATAACCACTTATGTCCATAGGAAAATCATTTATGAAATTGATGGTTGCAGTCATTCGAGTTGGATACTATTTTGTGAAAGAAAAAATATTCAGAATAAAATCTTAATTTTGATATATGGCTGTTTATTACGATACGGCAGGAAAATACCTTCAATCTTGCACGACACTAGAAGCAAAGATTATTGCGCTTGATAATGTTATTGCTGTTTTAGAAGCTCAATTGCTTACGCCAGCTTCATCGGGAAATGACAACATCAGCGAATATCAACTCAATGATGGACAAACTATTATCCGAGAAGTTTACCGTGGAACCAAGGGTATTACGGCTGCATTGGAGAGCATGGAGATGTTAAAACAGAAATATGTCAATCGACTTAATGGTCGTGTTCATAGGTTAGTAGATTCAAAAAACTTTAGACGACATGGCATCTGGTAGCGAATTAAGGAAATATAATGTGGATCAACAGAAAAGATCACATGATGAACGCTTTGCTGATCGTGCATTAGCGGGGGATTTTGGTCAGGCAGTCATGAGAAAATATTCTCCAAAAGCCCTCTTTACTACTCCTGGTACATATCAACCAGTCTATCCATCCAACTTCAACGGTGAAAAGAACTTAGGCGAACTAGGTCCGATGAGGTATTACTTCATGGATTATGTTGGACTACGTTTCAGATCATGGCAGGCATTTATCGAAAGTGCTACCGGATTAACAGTAATCAAAAAGTTTGGTGCTTGGGTAGTTGGTAAAGGCTTAAAACTTCAATCAGAACCAAGTCAGGCATTACTAGGAAAAATCAATCCTGATCTTAAAAAGTTTTCCGAAGATGTAGAAGCACGCTGGCAAGTGTGGGCAGAGTCAAAACAATGCGATTGGAGCAACAGAGATAATCTTCACCGCAAAGCATTTAAACTTCACATTGATTCTCTCGTAGGTGGGGATACACTTGTTGTTCTTCGTTATCTAAAAGATGAAGGATTAAAGATACAGTTCATTGATGGAGCACATCTTTCCAGTCCTTTGGCCGGATCCGAATGGTGGCCAATGATTGCAGCTAATGGGAATAGGATTGTCAATGGCGTAGAGATTTCAGAACGTGGTGAGCATGTAGCGTTCTACGTCAGAAAGCCGGTTGATTCATTGAATCTTTTCATGAGCTTCGATGTAGAACGTATTCCCGCCAAATCCACAGCAGAAGCAAAAGCAGGACTTGTATCAGCTTTTCTTGTTTATGGCATGGAGTATAGATTAGACACTCATAGAGGAATTCCTTTGCTTACTACAGTGCTTGAGAAGCTGAAGAAAATGGAACGCTATGATGAGGCTACTTTGGCAGCAGCTGAAGAACAAGCCAAGATTGCCTATCAGATCACTCATCAACTTGGAGCATCCGGGGAGAATCCTTTCAGTGAACAAGTAGCGAAGGCTTATCAATGGGATCCTATGGACAGCGGTGATATTCCAAGAGACATTCAAGGAATAGCTTTAGCCAATCGTGTACAGGCATCTACCAATAAGCAGACGATCAACATGCCACAAGGATCGGAGGTAAAGACCTTGCGCGAAAATAAGGACAAACTATATTATGCAGACTTCATAGACAAGAACAACGACATTGTTTGCGCCACTATTGAAATTCCTCCCGATGTAGCGATGTCGAAATACAACGAGAACTATTCAGCCAGCCGTGCAGCTATCAAAGATTGGGAGAATACTTTGACCATCAAGAGAACTGATTTCGGAAGGCAGTTTCTTCAGAACGTTTATGATTTCTGGTTGGATATAGAGATTCTGAACAATAGAATACAGGCACCAGGTTATCTCATAGCACGTCAGGTTACGAATGACTACATGGTTCTGAGTGCTTACCGTACGTGTAGATGGACCGGAGCTCCAGTACCTCATATCGATCCCATGAAAGAAGTTCAGGCAGAGAGAGAGAAGCTAGGGCCTGTAGGTGCTACTGCTCCTCTGACTACAGTTGAGAGAGCTACGGAAACATTAAATGGTGGAGATAGTGATCACAATGCAGAGCAGTTTGCTCAGGAGATGGAGAACATAAAGAAACTTGGCATAGAACTGCCACCTGAGACGACCGAGACGGTCAATGTAAGTCAATAAAATCAATCAAAGTTTTTTTCTAATATTCCTGGTTTCTTCAGGATAGCTATTGATTATTTCCCGCACTTTGGGTCGCATGAGGCTGGCAATTGATTCGCCTGTATTATGCGATATGTTTGAAATTTGCTGATGATATTCATTGGCTACCGTAAATTTTATTTCAGGTAATTGCCATGAGGGATATGTTTTTTTGCTCATAGACTCAAATTTAATTATTTCCCCAATTTGATACTAAATTTTTTATAATATACTTCTCTATGGGATTTTTGGTTACGAAATGGCTAAGGAAATTTACCTCTATACAGGAATCTACGACTACATCGCAGAGAACTTGATCTCGAAGATGGAGGATAATATGGGTTCAACTGTGAACATGAGGATGAACACACCAGGTGGAAATCCTTTATCCATGTGGGGTATAGCTGCAAAGATGAAGGAACATGGTAACGTGAATATTCAAATCGATGGCGCAGCAAATTCAGCAGGATTTTTCCTTCTTCCTTATGCCAAAAAAGTAACTGCATTAAGTGTTTCAAGTGGACTTCTGCACAGAGCGGACATGTATGCCACCACGGCAGTAGAAAAAGAGTGGCTTAATGCACGCAACAAAGATTTGAGAGCACAACTCGAATCAAAGATAAATGTCGCAAAACTTGAAAAACTGAAGGGAGTTACGATGGATCAAATCTTCGATCCAGAAAAAAGAGTCGATGTAATTCTATCGGCCAAAGAAATGAAAGCCATAGGACTTGTCGATGAAATAGTCGAATTGACTCCTATCGAGATGGAAGCTATGGGTTCCATGTTTGAAAAGATTGCAGCATCGAGTGCACAACAACAGCAAGACGATAAAACTAAAAAACTTATGAACATTCAAGAACTTCGCGCACAACATCCTGCGCTTTACGATGAAATTTTTGACATTGGAGCAAAAGCCGGAGTTAACGCAGAGCGTGACCGTGTTGGTGCAGCTTTGGTTTTCAATCATCTTGATCCAGAAGGAGTGAAAGCAATTATCGCTTCTGGTAAGCCAATGACGGCTACTCAGCAAGCGGAATTTGCACTAAAGGCAATGAGCCCTAAAGCGGCAGAAGAATTGGCTGCAAGCGCAGCTAAAACAGTTCCCACCACACAAACAGATGATGGAAAGAAAGACAAGCCCAATCCAGAATTGGATACTTTCACAAAGAGCATTCGTGCTTCTTTGAATCTCAAAGACAAATCAGAAAGTGATGTGATTATGGGTTTCGAGAGAGGCGTTCGGGCAACAGCATAAAAAAAAGAAAAAAAGATTTTTAAAAGATCAACGATATGAGTTCAGCAACCATTACGATCAATACAGGCCAACAGATTACTACCCAGTACAATCTGGAGAAACTGTTCTTATGGGGCAACCGATATGAGAACGACAACTATGTGAATAACTTCAGTTATTCCACCATTACGCTGTTAGCCGGTACGGTAATGGGTCGAGTGGCAAGCACTGGAGTATTGATTCCTTCGACTGCTTCGGCAGTAGATGGTAGTCAATTTCCTATAGGAGTCCTTGCCAGAGATGTGGTAAACCTGGCAGCAGGACAAACGCAACAATGTGCAATCTGTATCGCTGGAGATATTTCTGCTCCTCTTTTGATATTCACTTTCGGAGATACGCTGGATACGGTTGTGGCCGGACGTAGGTATCGTGACAGATTACAGGCAGACTCAGCAGGAATTGTATTGAGAGGCCGTACGGAGATGACCGATTACGACAATTAAGAATTAAAAAAAAATAAAGCGAACGCAATATGAGTATTTCAACCGCAGACATCAGGGGACTTTTCACCACCACGTTAGTGGATGTTTATCGCGAGAGGCCGAAGGTTACCCCTTTCCTTCAGTCATTCTTTCCTACGCAGGTAGTTCCTACCAAGTCCACTTACATTGAAGTGGAACGTATGGGGGAGAAGGTGGCTACCGATGTGGTAAGAGGAACGGAAGGTAACCGTAATACTTTCAGCCGCAGTTCGCAAAAGATGTTTGAGCCTCCTTATTTCAGGGAGTATATGGATTTGACCCATCTCGATCTTTATGATCGCGTATTGGGATCACAAGGCAACGCACAAGAACCGCTATTCATTTCATTTGTGAATGAAGTAGCAGACCGGATGGATATTCTGATCGACAAAATCAGACGTGCAAGAGAACTTCAGTGTGCTCAGGTGTTTTTCAATCAAGGTATTGTAACGATGACACAGGGGGTCAATATTGACTTCAAGCGCAAGACATCATCAATTTCAGATGTCGCAGGTGACTATTTCGCCACGGTAACGGATCCATATCCAGTGTTCGTGAAAGGTTGTGATTTCTTGAGAAAGATAGGTAAGTCTTTCGATGGGACGTTCAATGCTATTATTGGAACGACTGCATGGAATGACCTTCGTAACAATGCTAAGTTCATCGACACACAGAAGATGTTCCAGGCTAAGTTCGATGATGCTATCATGCCTGTACGTCAAGCTGAGGGCATGGTATTCTTAGGAAGCATTACTGCGGGATCATATCGCGTACAGTTGTGGTCTTATCCACAGTTCTACGATCTTCCTGTGAACGATGCGGCTGGCAATACACCAACAAGTCTTTCATGGACACCTACATATACTAGCACTCCTTATGTGCCGGTGAACCAAGTGGTGATGTTCCCTAGCAATCCACGCTTCAAGCTGGTATGCTGCGCAACACCACGATTGATTGGAGCTCCCGGTCAAGTTCCTATCCAGGGAGAGTATAACTTCTCGGATATGATCGATGAATGGTTGGCAAAGCATCAGATGGCAGTTCAATCAGCTCCTATCGCGATTCCGGTGGCAGTGGATCAGATTTATACCTTCAGAGGAGCTGCTTAAAAAATATTATTTAGACAGGCATTTTTTGATTGGTCGGTTATAATTTGGATTAGGGTAATAGCCTGCGCCTGGTAAACGCAGGCTAAACTTTTTATATGGGAATGATAGAAACAGCACAAGCGGCAGTGAAGAGGATAAGAACAGATCCGAATGGATTTACCAAGACTATTCAGTTTACGGCAGCAGATGGCATCACCACCGCGATTATCAGAGGGATGTCATCGGTCATTCATTTAGGGGTAGATAATCAGGGAGAGTTTGTTAATACCAGAAAGATCCATATTTCTTTCGCAGAGAGTTCTTTGTCAGATGTAGGTTATCCGGTAAGGGATTCAAATGGCAAGCTCATAATTAAAGATAATAGGGTGGCCGTGATTGACAGTATGGGGATAGTTGAGCAGTATGTGATAAGAGAAATTTACCCGGATGAGGCGTTAGGACTTTTGGTTTGCATGTTAGGAGATTTTGAATGAGTGCTATAAATGTTCCCATAGGACCACAGGCTTTTGAGATAGTCAGAGATCGGGTTGGAAGGATATTGGCTCAGGAGTTATTGACACAGTTCCAGTTGAACTATGATATTAACCTGAAGGCGAACGTGTGGATAGAGAGGTTTGTGCCTTTTGATTTGGAGACAGAGTATCCATCAGTTAACGTGCAACTTGCGGAGGGTAACTACGGAGGACAGACACAGATACAGAGTGACGGAACGTACCGGTATTATGTGGATTGTTATGTGGGAGCCAAGACGAGTAAGAATAATGGACCTGGAGATCAGTTCGCGATGGCGAAGTTACAGAGGTTAATGGGCGTGGTGAGATCGATCATTGAATACTCGGGGTACAAGACTTTGGGGTTTAACACGCCTCCAGGATTTATAATGAATAGACATTGGGAAGGGCTTCAGATAGCGAACCCGGACCAGAAGAGAATAGATGCGGAGAGTTCTGTGATGGGGAGGTTGGTGTTATCGGTTAAGGTACCAGAGAACAATGATCTTGGAAGTTTGGCGAGACCTTTGAATGTACTTTATACGCAGTGGAAACTTGATGAGACTGATCGTGGTTATTTGTGGGTAGTAGGAGCTTCGAGTAGTAGAATATTTGACAGTAGTTTTGATAATTCGTTTCCTTAAAAATTAAAGTGATTATGAAAAAAATATTGATTGGAATTTTATCTTTTATCTCGTTGGCATGCTTTGGTCAGGCAAAGACAGATGCACAACTTATAGCCAATGGTAATACTGTAATCAGTGCTGGGCCCGGACAAAACACTGCTGCACGAATTGGTGGAGATTTTAATGATTTAGCTTATAGTAAGCTATCAGTATTGCCTTTAGTAGCGACAGGGACCAATACTTATGTTTCTACATCTTCAGCGATAACAAGTTACTCCAATTGTCTGTTTGAGATCCAATTTCAGAATGGCAATAGCGGAGCTTCAACACTGAATATTAATGGTTATGGAGCAGTAAATCTTCAGAAGCTAGTAAGCGGATCTTATACAGCACTTTCGTCAGGAGATATTCAGGCCAATCAGGTATTGAAAGTTTGGTATGATCAGCCTAATAATATATTTCAAATTTTCTTAGGTAGTTCAGGCGGAGCATGGGGTTCTATTACGGGTACACTTTCAAATCAAACTGATTTACAAACAGCCTTAAATGCTAAACAATCAACAATCACTTTCGGCACGGGTGTTCAAACTGCATTAGGAGTAAACATTGGTAGTGCTGGTGCTCCTGTTTTGTTTAACGGCTCAGGTGGAACACCATCTAGCCTAACCTTGACTAATGCAACAGGATTGCCAGCCGCTTCTATCAATGCAGGTGCTTTAGCGAATGGGATGACAGCAACAACACAACCACCTGGGACTAATAATGGTACAATTGCAACCACAGGTTATGTAGATGCTCTGACATTAACAATCAGTACTGGTCTAACCAACACATCAGGAACGTTAACAGCAGATCTTTCAACCGGAAAATCAGGAGGACAAAGTGTAATTGGCGGAACAGCATCGGGTAATAATTTAACGCTTTCATCAACTTCTCATGCAACCAAAGGGAGTATAATTTTTGGAGCAAGTTCTTATAGTGAGGCAAACAATACAATCAGTTGGGTTTTAAATACTCAAGGTTCATCGATGGGAGGAAGCTGGACCGGGACAGCTTCAGGACAAGATCATTTTATAATAAATCCAACGATTACCGGAAGATCAAACGGAAGTGGAGGAAATGCTGATGTTTATAATCTATTTGAAATTGGCGGAAGTTTTGTTGTTGGATCAGGTACAAGTGCTCAGGTTGCCAGATCGTTATATTTAACATCAACTTTTCCAGTTGGGATGCAAGGAAGGGAGCTTATTAGTACAAATCCAACATGGAGTACAACAGGATCGGCCGATTATTTAATGCATTTGCAATCAGCATCTTCAGATAGATTTAGAATTAGATATAATGGAGATTTATTCCAGAGTGGAACTACTGCCGATTTTACAGGTTCATCCACAATAGCTCTTCGCTCCCCTGCCAGTACATTTAGTAGTTCAGGTACAAATGTTGATGTTATAGTGTTTAATACAGGTGGTACAAAAGCATGGCGGCATCGTGCAACGAATGTTGATGTATATACTTTTAATGACGGCACGAATGATATTTATACTGTCTCAAGTAGTCTATGGACATTTAATCGTGTTATAAAGTTCGGAGGTACCAATACTACTGGAGGGGGAAGTGCTTTGTTAGGAACAAATTCACCAGCAACTACAAACACCGCCCCATATACATGGGTTCAAATAACAACTTCTGATGGCTCAACTGCTTATATACCGGCATGGAAATAATTATGAGATTAATATATTTACTTCTATACGTTCTATTTTTAATTGGATGCACCGATCCTAAAATCAGCGCTTCGCAGGTAGGACATTTCGTTTCAGAAAAGAATATTCCCGTTTCTGTTGTTACTGGTTTTTCCAATTCACAAAACTATTATACTGGTGATGGAACAGGAAGACAAGCTGATTCGGTAGGGTTTAGTGCTTGGGTTGTAGTGACTGCAAACTATCCCGCAATTCCAACAAATGATACCCAGTTAATTTTTGGGAAGACCAACCACAATGCCAATAAAGTTGGTTGGGGATTTTGTCAGTTTCAGGGAGAGACTTCAATGTTCGTTGGTGGCACATTCATTCGTAATGATAATGATACTGTTACAAAAGTAAACGCAATCGCTTCAACGTGGGACGAAGTAGGGAAAATACAAGTTATTCATGGAGTAGTTAGACATGGTAAAATTTACATGTATAAGAATGGGGTACGTTCTTATAATGGATTTACGATGAACGCTACTACAATGTCATTCATAAGCTCTACCAAAGGGCTTACGATTGGATCGTTTGCTTTTGTTAATTCAAGTAATTTTTACCCTTATCAAAGCGGTATAATTGCGTGTGGGATTAGTTCAACAGGACTTACTGATTCTCAGATAGAATCACATTACCAAGCTCTTTTAAATGATGTTTATTCACAGGCTACAAATACAGTAACTTTATTCAAAGCAAGCGATGCCGGATCGACTTGGACAGATGCAGTAGGCGGATTAGTTGCTACTCGTGCAAGTAGTGCATCATCATCAACTACGAATATTCCTTTTTATGCAAGGTATAATCCTGCTGAAAGAATAAGTGATGTTGATCCAATTTTACCAGCCCTTCCAAATACGGCAGGGGCATTAGATGTGCTATTTATTGGAGATAGCCGTACTATTGGAGGGACACCACATAATAGTTGGCGATTGGGCTGCTATAATATGCTCTTGAACGATTCCCGCATCAGTAATATGAGCTTTAAAGGGCCGGTATTTAATTCAGCTTTCCCAATGGGTTATTATGCTGGATATGGGGGAACTTCATTTATGGATTTTATTATTGGATCAAATGGAGCGTCAACACCAGCAACGTATATGGCTGCGTATGATCCCGATATAATTGTCATAATGTTGGGTGTTAATAATCTTCCAGACGTTACACAACAGTCTGATTTTACTACTCTCGTCATGACTTATTATAACTTAAAACCATCACTTAGATTTGTTTTCATAGAAGAAAACAATGCTCGTTTTTCAGGCCCTACAAGAGATGCACAAATGCAGAGCATGAACAATTGGCGATGGCGAAAGGGATGGGTACAACTCAGTCAAATGGGTGTAAAATTTGTTCGTGTCGCAATGTATAACACATTACTGCCGCAACAAGGGGATTTTATTTTAGACGCTTTTTTTGTCCATCCTACTGAATTAGGTTTCTCAAAAATGCACGGATGGAATTCCAATTCAAACAAGGGCCACGGAATAGCTTACGGATTACTTTTAGCAGCAGGATATAAAGATTAGAATAATGAAAACACTACCCACACTCTTACTTATTTCATTTTGCTCGATGGCTTTCGCGCAAAAGAAATCTGAACCAATTGATTCTTCAAAGTTCCATATCGAATTTACTGAACTTGAAAAAATGACGTTTCAAGACAATGATGAGTTTGAAAAACAAGCAAAAATACAGGTTGATTTATTCAATCAGGCTATTGCAATTCGAAGAGAAGAGCATCAAAAATTTGTAAGTCGCATATATCAGTCAAGAAAAATACCAATACAAAGGCTGAGTGATAAAGGGGATAGCCTGATAGTAACGAAAGAAGGAATTGATGGAATACTTAAACCTAAAAAGAAATAGCTATGGAATATGCTTTAATCTTCATTCTTCAATTACTTGGAATTGGATTCCATGTAGGCGAAAAAGTTTTAGAATTAGACAAACTTTCTCCTGATGATAGTCTTGGAGATGTAATGAAACTTTTCTGGAAAACAGACAAGATCACTCTTTTCATTTCTGGATTAATTATTGGATTAAACTTAGTGGCACATTATATAGTTTTAGATTACGCTCCTAAAAGCATAACTGAATGGCAATATTACAACTTAGTGTCATTCGGAATAGCTTTAATTTTAGGTTATGCTGGACAGAGATTAGTTTATGGGGCTTTAGGAAAGGCAGTAGTATTTGCAGAGAAAAAAGTAAACGATAAACTTCAATAATATGGCAAAGAAAAAGAAAGCTAAAAAACCGATTAAGAAGCCGATCAAGAGAGATACTGTTAATCCTGATCCACCTCCACCAAAGAAGTGAAAAGGGCAATAATGATAGCGATGTCTGTAGTCTTGATTTTGCTTTATTTTGGCAATTCTACAATCAGGTATATCTATGATCTGAATGATTGTGGAGAGTATGTCAAATTCTATGCAGCTCGTAATGTGGTTTATGAGATTATGTTCTTTCTCTTTTGCATGATAGGGTTTTATAATACCAATGGATTGACTAAGGCATTCCTTTGTTTTCTAGGAGTAATGATCTTTGGAAGTGTAATTGACAAAGCAATTTTTAAGATCACATACTACATTTACACGGACGTCATTATTGGAATAATTGCCATTTGTACTTCATTTATAATCTACAATCATGACAGACGAGTGGAAAGAACTTAAAGCCCTATTCATTAAAATACTTTTACCTGCGCTTATGGGACTGAGTGTTAAACTTGCGATTCTAAGTAGAAAAGAGAATGTGACTATTAAGCAGATTGTCATTTCTTTTATCTGCGGTATAGGATCGGCCTACCTATTCGCTCCTTGGATTATGGATGAAGTAGCAGAACATTGGCAACCACTGGCTATCGCGATCATAACAATATCAGGAGAAAAGATTGGATCTTATGCTTTGTATAAAGTGAATGCCGAACGATTTATTGAATTTTTTATACCAAAGAAAAAATAAATGGAAGATATAAGATGGCGAATTATTCAAGTAGCCAAGCACGAAATAGGCGTAACTGAGAATCCTGCAGGATCTAATAAGCAGAAGTTCGGACAGTGGTTTGGATTCGATGGTGCTGAATGGTGCGCTATTTTCTGTTCGTGGGTTTACGATCAGGCAGGAATACCCATAGGACATCCAAAATACAAAACTGATTTCATTAAAGGATTTGCAAGCGTTCCTTTTGGAAAGAATATTTGGAAGGATAAAATCACACAAGATCCAAAAGCAGGAGATTTGGTTTTATTCGATTGGAATCATGATAAAGCCCCAGATCATGTCGGGATATTCGTGGAATGGATGGATAAAACAGCAGGACTTTTTTACACCATAGAAGGCAATACAAGCGCTGGCAATGATTCAAATGGAGGACAGGTGCAGAAAAGACAAAGAAATCTGGCGAATGTAGATTGCTTTATAAATCTTATAGGATGATAAGGCCATACCATTTGCTTATCTCTGTTTTGGTAGGCCTTGGCATAGGCTATTTAATAAACTCATGTACGGGCAAGCAATCGGCCTCCATCAAGCTAGAAAAACAAGAGTTAAAGAAAGATGAGGCTAAGGTTATTAAGCTAGCTCCAAAAGATTCTTTCTGGATGAAACGAGCAAGGATCTGGGAGGATTCGGCCAAATACCATAAAAGACTTGCTGACTTTTGGATGAGTAAATACATTTCGCCAATCACCGTCACAAAGGCAGAGATAGCTGCAGTTTTCAAAAGCGATTCCACAACCATTACTAAAGAGGTTAAGAGAGGGGTTATTTGCGATTCCCTGCAACGATCACAAGGCAATCTGATAAATTCTCTCAATCAAGCTAATGAGTCTTTAGATAGCGCGATAAGGGTTAAAAATGAGACTATCAAATATTCTCTAAAAATGGATTCAGCCCATAAGATTATAGAAATTAAATTAACTCGAAAGGTTGTTAATAGGACTATCGGAGAAGTGGCTTTAGGATTGCTTTCTTTGCTGATTATTGTCTTTCATGGGTGAAGGTATTACCGCCTCCCTATTAATTGGATTCCTTAGATTTCAATTTATCCTCAGCATTCATAAGTTCAGCAATAAGTCTTTCGCGTTGTTCTTCTAGTTCTGCTATGCGTGATTGAAGTTGTTGAATTGTTTTTTGTTCCTCGGTCTGAATTTCCTTTAAGAAATCGAGTATTAATAATCCTGTTTGTTCTCTACCCCAAGATTGGGTTGCTTCATGAACTTCGACTTTAGCCCAAATTTCACGATCTATTCGCCAACATAATTGACGAAGTGAGGGGACATTATATGCCTCTTTTAATTTTTCAGGCATCTCAGTGCGGATGCTATTTACTGTCTTTACTTCTTTCAAAGTCCAATATTGTTTTGACTCAGCAACCAAGTCTAACGATTTACTTGGCACTCTTATCCGCTGCAACTCAAACACCAAGTCTCCTGAGTCATAGAGCTTAGAGGGATCGGGAGTCCATTTAATATTATCTGATTGACAATAAAATTGTTGTATTATCTCCTGATCTTGAGGCGCTATTTCTTTGAATTGAGATATGGCAAGTTTAAGGGCTTCTTGATACTCTTGCTTCTGTTCATCGATTATTTCCCAATCAGAACTATCAGGAGTAGCAGGAATTTCATGCCAAATAGGTTCTTCAGGCACTTCGCCAGCGAACCATTTAGTTTCTCGGTATTGTAGTTTCATTCGTATTCAATTTTATAATTTAACTTTTCGATTCTCATTTCAAGTTTGTGTAGTTTGTCTGCAAGTCTTGAATGCTGTTTCTTCAGATTATCTAATTGAATAACTCTTTTGTTTTGTCGTTCAAGCGCTATCTGATATTTCCTTTTTGCGTTCATTGTCTGTATTGTAAGCGAAAGGTTTATTTATTCCTTCTATAATTTTGAACCAATGCGATAAAGCATAAAACAAGACCTATTAAATAAGCCAAACTGAAAGCTATGGCCATTGCATACTCTGTACTCATCTTGTCAATTCTTTAAGTTTTGTTGATAGTCTTTCATACTTCCTTTAATTAGTGGAATAAACGGGGAATCGAACCCCGCAATTCAGCCCGTCAGGTTAGTCCCTGCTGCTTAGGCAAATGGTAAAACACTCCATCGCCGTTATCCCGTGTTTTCATAACTGTTTCAATTCATCCCCCTTTTAAATGTTTTACGACCAATCTTCACCCAATCAATCCCATCATTTAGAATCAGCACATCAGAATATCCACTACATCCGGCAGCGTCCCCGCCATGCACAGCATCATCACCAACAGAAGTAGTCCTGATTTTATATTTATCTCCGGCATTGATAACTTCTATATGCCATTCACCATCGTAACTAATCTTGCCACTTGTGCCATCAGAGGCTAAGAAATTTACTTTTTGATTTTCTTTTAGATAGACATTTACTTCTTCAGTAACAGCACCTTCGATTTCAATTAAATCATCCGATGCACCGTAAATTTTTGTTCTCATATTTCATAGTGATTTATTTTCCAACAAACTCACTCCAATCTTCGCCCCATACTAAGTCGGTTCTATCCATTAAGAATTGTTGAGGTGTGCATTTAACGCCATCTTCAAAAATCATGGTTAGATTGCCTTGCATTGTCACCCATTCGTTATCCGAGAAATATCGATGGGTTAGCTTCTTGCCTTGTTTCATTAGTTCGACCGCTTGAATGAATGTCATATATTTTTGTGTTTAAATATAAACTTCAACACACCTTACAAAACGGCTCAGGCTCGTTACTAGCACTAGGAACTTCTGTTCCTTTAGAGGTGATGATGGAGCCTGTCGCTTGAACAATTCTAAGCGGTGCTTTCTTCTTGGGTTGTTTCTTTTTCATATTGTTTTTTTGTTTGATGAAGTAAACCTATAAAAAATTATTTTATCAAACTATTTTTTTTTACAAAAAATAATATCTAATGTTGTTCTATCAAAACAGAGCAACTATGGAAAAGGTAAAAGTGAAATCCTCTCTTATTAAGAAGCAGGGAGAAAAGAATGATGGTACTAAATGGACTATATGGGAGATCACTCTTGAGGATGGACGGAAAGGAGATAGCTTCAATGAAATGAAAGTAGGCCAGGAATATGAAATAGAAATTAAGCCTAATTCCAATCCTCAATACAATCCTTCTTTTGTGGTTGCTAAGGAACAGAAAAAAGGCTTTGCTACAAGAGACTATACTTTCGATAAGAAGAGAGTGGCATTGGAGTGTGCGGTATCAATGGCGAACAATAAGCTCATTGCCTTAGATAAACTCAATGAGACCAGAGATAAATTCTTTGCTTACCTAAACGAGAAATAATATGGATGAATTTGTGATTGGTTTTATTTCGGATGAACCTGAAGGTTATACTCAGATCGACATAGTCATGGAGTTAACAGGGCTTACTTATGAGGAGGTTAAGTCTTGCATGAAAACAATTGATTTGGACATCTTTAAACAGGAATCATGAACAGAACCATTTTCATTGACGACAAGCTCAAGCAGATCACCTTCAAGGATCAACGCTTCTATACCTTGGACGACTTGGTATTCTACCCGAGCGTGACTACGATCTTGGAGGTTTACCCCAAGGGCTTTGGATTTAACCAATGGCTCAAGGATGTTGGAAATAACGCGGAGCAGATAGTGGAGAGGGCTGGGGATCTTGGAATAAAAATACATAAGGCCACCGAAAGGCTTAAGGACGGGGAAGAATTGGCATGGGACGACACTTACTCCATAGAGGAGTGGAATATGCTCTGCAAGTTTGCTTCGTTCTGGGGGCAAATAAAGCCGGTTCTGGTGGCTAATGAGATAAGCCTTTGTTCTCCATCCTTGGGATTTGGTGGTACACTTGACCAGGTGCTCAGAATAAACGGAGTAAATTGGCTATTGGATACCAAGACCTCGAACTACATCCACACGACACATGAGCTGCAACTTGCGGCTTATGCTAAGATTTGGGATGAATTCAATCCTGACTGCAAAATCGATAAGATTGGGATACTATGGCTGAAGGCATCGACTAGGACAGAAAAGATTGATTTATCTAAAGACATTATGCAAGGGAAGGGATGGCAGGTCAAGACGTTCGAGAGAAGCAAGGAACAGTCGTTCGAAGTGTTCAAGCATACGCAGGCGATCTGGGTCACCGAGAACCCACGGTATGTCCCCGCTAATTTGATTTACCCTTTAACATTGAAACTTTAATCCCCTCCACCCAAATAATAAACACCCAACAAAATGAACGAAATCGATGAAAAAATTAAGAGACTAAATAAGATAATTGATTCGCTTTTTACTAATAAAAAACAAGACCTTATTGATTTTGCGCATGAACATTTTGAACTTCTCGAAGAAAACGAAAGACTTAAACAAGATTTAGGACTTTCTGAGACTGCATGGAAGCAACAAAAAGATTTACGCTTGTCTTGTGAAATAGCATTGGAAGATCGCGACAAGCAAATCACAAAGTTGGAAGCAATTAATAAACAACTTCTGGAAGAGATTAAAGAATTGAAAACAGAATTACAAAGGTGGGAATCAGGCGAAAGAAATTACGAACAATAAATCCAAGTTATGAAAACAAACTATTCTTCACATGTGTGACTACAAAATCATTCCGGTTCGCCATTTTGGTAGGATAGTATCGTATTACGTGCAGATCGATGGAGTTAAATTTGTTCCAGAGAAAAATGGAGCTACGGTAGTCAGGCCTGATTACAGTCATTTTAAAAACAACAACGAGTACCCCGATTTCAAAAGTGAGGAAGAAGTCTTTAAATACTTTCAATGATGAAAAATACTACAATTCACAAATTCAATCGTCTGATAGATAATATCGAAGCGCGTTGCATGGCAACAGATGGTCCGGTAACTCCGACTCTTCAAGAGGCAACTGAAAATGAACTTAGCCTTTTGTGGGAATTGGCTAATGAGATTTCAGAAAAATACAAATGGGTAAAATCATCTGATCGATTACCAGAAGAAAATGTTAGCGTTCTGGTATTCATTCCAGAGGAAGATTTTCACATCACAACAGGTATGTGGGATATTTCTAAAAAATGGGTTTTACTTGATGAGTATCGGATCCCGCAATCTGAAGTGACTTATTGGTGCCCAATGATTGATGCTCCAGAGGATGAAAGTTACAATAAAACTGAATTCATTGACGAAGAACAAAATATGAGTTGGAAAATCAGCAAGCTTCAAAAAGAGCTTTATGAGGTAACAAAACAACGCGATGAACTTAAGGAATTTATAAAAAAAACTTTCCCTGGATGAGCAAGATCACACAACCATACGACCTACTTGAGTCAAGCGAATATTCGAGACTAAAAACTATCCTTCAGGACAACTTTGCATTGACGCATAATGAATACCGTCCACTCGAAGAGTTTGACCGGGCAGTGCGTGAGTTCGCAAGAGATTTTCTTCGGAACTATCTTTTTAAGAAATACGCAGGTGCACAGTCGCACATGGACATAGAGCAGGAAATACGAGATTTTGAATTAGAAACTTACGGCACAAGCCAAACCCCTCCAATAGCATGACAAAAGAGAAATTAAAGAAGGAAATCAAAAAAAAGTTCGGCACCTATTCCCGATTCGCCAAGCTGGCTAATATCGACTACTATGCCCTCAAAAAGGACGTTCTCGATGCCCATAAGCCAGAACGCCAAGATTTAGTGGTTATAGAGGCGCTGATGAACTCTACAAATGCACCCGATCAATTTACCGATGAGTTACGAAATTCGCTCCAGGACGCGCTAAACGATTATGGGGGCGTTTTAATCTTCTGTATGGCCAACGAGAAATTCACGGCCAGCACGGTTTTCGCGATACTATCAGGGGAAATAGAATCCTACAAGAGGATTACGCCTACGATAAAGCAATTACTTGACCACTTTAACATAAAGTACTGATTTATGGCAAAGCGCAGCATTTCCAAGATATTCTATGAAGAAACAACTACTTCTGAAATAGCGAAATGGTTGTCAAAGGAATTGCCATTAATAAGTTCAAAATTAAAATTCCTTGGAGTGCGACATCTCACACAGAAGATTACCATCACCATCAATCTCGATCCCGACAAAAGAGGAAGTCTGATACCAGAAGGCCCTAAAATCTCCCACAAGAGCAATGGAAGCGCAAGACGATAAGATAGTCACTCAGCTGGTGAATTCCTTCAACCTGGTCAGTGCCATGTATGGCGAGGATATGGACGCGATCATGGCCAACACAGCCATAGAGATCATAGGAATGAAGGATGTGCCTGGATTAATCAACAAGAC
>Ga0164306_10000025_pt1 | contig 61930 bp, 24 predicted proteins | sample Whisoiple_242_MG_FD_110213 | JGI IMG/M metagenome (GOLD analysis project Ga0164306, IMG submission 110213) | Soil microbial communities amended with fresh organic matter from upstate New York, USA - Whitman soil sample_242_MG | ecosystem: Environmental > Terrestrial > Soil > Unclassified >... | reverse complement strand
GCCAACCAGAGTCTCCACGCCTACACCTCTTGCACGTAGATATCTAGCCACTTGATTTGCTCTTTGGTTCAACTCTTGATATGTAAGTTTTTGTCCATCAGATTCAACAGCTACGGCATTTGGCGTCTGCACGACCTGGTCTTCAAATATTTTTTGCACGCCATGCTGAGGAAGAACGGCATCTGTACGGTTCCAATCGACAAGTATCTGCTTCCGGTCTTCTTCGCTAAGCAGGGAGATTTGGCAAAGCTGCTGTTCATCTCCGCCGATCATCTGGCCCAGGATCGCGCAGAACTGCTTCAGTAGCCTCTCTACGCTCTCCTGATCAAAGACCGCTCGGTCAAATGCCAGACTCAACACCAGTTCCTCGCCGGGATGGACGATCAAGCTAAGGGGGTAATTACTCAGGTCAATGAGGTCCAGAGTGTCAATCGTGATTGTCGCTGCCACTCGCTGGCGCAGGACGGAGTCCACCGGATAATTCTCAAACACCACCAGGGTGTTGAACAGTGACATGCCCCGCACTTCACTCCAGGCCTGCATTTTGGCCAGCGGGCTGTACTCATACTCCCGGACTTCGGCTTGTCTGGCTTGCAGGCGCCGCAGGAAATCAGATGTCAGTTCATCGTTTTCGACGGCGACCCGCACGGGCAGAGTGTTGATGAACAATCCCATCATGGATTCAATGCCGGCAACCGGGGCCGAGCGCCCCGATACCGTGGCGCCAAAGAGCACATCTTTTTCTCCGCTGTAGCGGCTCAGAAGCAGTGCCCATGCGCCTTGCACAATCGTGTTCTGGGTTATTTTTCCGGCTTTTCCAAAGCGCTCCAGTTGCCGTGTCAATTCCGGCGCCAGGTGGGTCGTCGCTTCGCCGTGACTCTGCTGTGCTACTCCCTGCTCAACACTTTCCTGCTCAATGCCCAGGCGCGTAGGAGACGTGAACCCCTTCAATTCTTCGCGCCAGAATGTCTCCGCCTTGCTTTCATCCTGTTTCTGCAGCCATGCAATGTAGTTGCTGTATGCGGGCGGGCTATCCAGTTCGAGCTCCCGGCCTTCGCGATAAGCCTCATACAAGCTGAACACTTCTTTTACCAGGACCTGCCGGCACCATCCATCAATCAGCACATGGTGGAAGGTCCAGGCAAAGTAGTAGCTCTCGTCGCCCGTGCGCAGCAGCGCCAGCCGCATCAGAGGGGCCTGCTGGAAATCAAATCCAAGCTCCTGGTCTTCCCGCAGGAAGTTCTGCCATTTTTCTTCCTGCTCCGCTTTGCTTAGATCGCGCCAGTCCTCTTCTCGCCATGGAAGGTCCACGGACTCATGTACGGCCTGTAAAGGTTTTTCCAAACCTTCCCACAAGACCGCGGTTCTAAGAATCGCGTGCCGGCGAACTACAGCTTCCCATGCTCTGTGAAACGCCGCCGGCTCCATGCCTCCGCTGATATGGCACATTAACTGGATCAGGTACACTTTCGATCCGGGTTCATAAAGCGAATGGAACAGCATTCCCTGCTGCATCGACGACAACGGATAGATGTCTTCAATCTTCACATCCGGCTTGATCAGCCGCTGCACTTCCGCACGCTGCGTCTTATCCAGAAGCCCATTGTCGATCGCAAGTGCGCCCTCCGCGGGAGTTACTTGCTTGCCTGCCAACTCCGCGAGCTCGGCAATGGTTTGGTGCTCGAACATTTGCCGCGCGGTAAGATTCACTCCTGCTTCGCGCGCCTTGGCAATTACCTGAATCCCCAGGATCGAGTCGCCGCCCAGTTCGAAGAAATTGTCGTGTATGCCCACACGCTCAATATTGAGCAATTTGGCCCAGATCCCAGATAAAATCTCTTCCACCGGACTGCGCGGGGCCACATAGGTTTCATCTTCAACTTGCTCGATTGCCGGCGCGGGCAGTGCCTGGCGATTGATCTTTCCATTGGGCAACAATGGCAGTTGTTCCAATTGGACAAATTCAGAGGGCACCGCGTATTCGGGAAGCACAGCCTGCAGGTATCGGCGCAATTCTGAGCGGCCGAGCTCAGTTCCACCGGCCACAAAATACGCCACCAGCCTCCTATCGCCGTGATCTTCGCGGATTACGACTACCGCCTGTTCCACGTCAGGATGCTGCAATAAGGCAGCGCCAATTTCACCCAGCTCAAGCCGATGTCCGCGGAATTTCACCTGATGGTCGAGCCGTCCCAAAAATTCCAGGTTGCCGTTATGCAGCCATCTCACCTGGTCACCGGTGCGATACAGCCGCTCTCCTGCCTTCACACTGAACGGATTGGGAACGAAATTCTCCGCTGTCAGTTCCGGCCGATGCAGATATCCTCGCCCTAGTCCTGCGCCGCCGATGTAGAGTTCACCCCAGGTCCCCATGGGGACTGGTTCTCCGCTCTGGCCGAGCACGTATACCTGTGTATTTGAAATCGGTTTCCCAATTGGCGCCGAATCGCTTTCCTGCGTGCTGCCGCACTCGCCGATGGTCGCATCAATGGTGGCTTCTGTCGGACCATAGAGGTTGTACAGCGTGGCCCACGGCGCTTGCCGATAAAAATCATGCACCAGATCACGCGTCAGGGCTTCACCGCCGCAATACACTCGTTTCAGGCTGTGGCACCGTGCCAGACCTTTTTGCTCCAGGATCAGCCGCAATTGCAGCGGAACCAGCTGCAATATCGTGATCTCCTCTTGCTGCAAACACTGGACAAGATATTCCGGGTCCTGATGTCCGCCCGGGCGCGCCATCACCAATGTCCCCCCAGCCAGCAGCGGTGCATAGAATTCCCATACCGAGGCATCGAAGGTGAACACCGTCTTTTGCAGTACGTGGTCCTCAAGCCCAAGGGGATGTACCTGCCGCATCCATGACATGTGATTTTGCAGGGAGGCATGCGTGAGCACTACGCCTTTTGGCTGGCCTGTGGAACCTGAGGTATAGATGACATAAGCGGGATTATCTCCGCTTACATGCGTATTGACTTCACTCGCTTCACCAGTTTCAGCCGCAAGCAGGTCTTCCACCTTCAACGCCACGCCGCCGATCGCGTTAAGCTTTTCGATTTCTGCAGCCGACAACAGCACCAAGGCAACTTTGCTGTCGTTGATCATGTAACGCAGCCGCTCCACTGGATAATCAGGGTCCAGCGGCACGTATCCAGCGCCTGCTTTTAACACTCCCAGCAGGGCCGCCACCATTTCCGTTGATCGATCCATACAAATGCCAACCAACGATTCAGGGCCTACTTCCCGCTTGCGAAGCGCATTGGCTATGCGATTGGCGGCGCCATTCAATTCGCTATAGGTAAGACCTTTCCCTTCATACCTCACGGCAATCGCATCCGGTGTGCGCGCAACCTGTTCTGCGAACAGCTCCGGGACATACTTCGCGAGATATTCAACTGCGGTCTCGTTCCACTCCACAAGCACTGTCTGTTGTTCAGCCGGCGTGAGCAGCGATAGCTCTGCGATGCGTTGCTGCGGTCTTTCCACCATTGCCTGCAGCACCAGCTTCAAGTGCTCCAGCAGCCGCTCAACCGTAGCGCGCTCAAAGAGATCGCTGGAGTAAGAGAGTGAGCCGCTGATGCTGGTCGCGCTCTCCCCCAGTGTGAGCATCAGATCAAATTTTGGCGACTCAACGGCGGGGGCAAAGCCGCTCAGCCGGAGTCCCGGCAACTGCAACTCTTCTTGACGGATATTCTGGAGAACGAGCATGACCTGGAACAGTGCGGAGCGGCTTAGATCGCGCTCTGGCTGCAATTCGTCCACCAGCCTCTCAAACGGCAGGTCCTGGTGCTGGTAGGCATCCAGAGCGACTTGCCGGACTTGCTGCAGCAGTTGTGTAAAGGTCCAGCCTGGTTCCAGCCGGGTACGCATGACCAACGTGTTCACGAAGAATCCGACCAGGCCTTCGATCTCAGAACGGTTTCTGTTGGCTACCGCGGTGCCAACGGCAATGTCCTGCTGGCCCGCATGCTTGCTCAACGTAACTTGCAAGGCCGCAAGCAATGCCATGAACAGTGTGACTCCCTCTTGCCGTCCCAGACGCTGTAACTGTTGCGCCAGCTCGACTGTAGTCTGGAAAGGAACAAGATCACCTTTACGGGTAAGGACCGCCTCGCGGCGATGGTCCACAGGCAGATTCAAAGACTCCAGCTCCGCCAGTTGGCTCCGCCAATATCCCAGTTGCTCTTCGAGCAGCTCGCCTTGCAGCCACTGCCGCTGCCATGCGGCAAAATCTGCATACTGGATATGCGGCTGCACCAGGGGAGACTCTTCCCCTTTCGTGCGAGCCTGGTAAAGCTGCATGAACTCACGCACAATGATGCCCATCGACCAGCCATCACTCACAATGTGGTGCAAAGTAACCAGGAGCACATGGTCTTGTTCGCCCAGACGCAGCAGTTTTGCCCGCAGCAGGGGCGCGTGCGCCAGATCAAAAGGAGTTTCCACTTCAGCCTGGGCCAGGCGCTGCGCTTCTGCTTCACGCACAGCGGGGGCCAGTGCGCTTAAGTCAATTTCTTCAACTTGCAGTTGCAGCTCCGCAACGATTTCTTGTACAGCTTTTCCATCGCGCGATGCGAATCCGGTGCGCAGTACCTCATGGCGGCGAATGATTTGATGGATGCTCCAACGCAGCGCGTCCTTATCCAGCGTGCCTTCCAGACGAACTCCCAAAGGCGCGTTATAGGCCACACTTCCAGGTTCCAGTTGGTCCAGGAACCATAGCCGCTGCTGCGCATACGATAATGGCAGGTCCTCTCTGGGTTCTACGCGCGCCAGCGCTGGTTCCGTCTTGTGGATTCCCCCTCGCGTTGCGCGCACCTGCTCCGCCAGGCCCGCTACCGTGGGCGACTCAAACAATACGCGCAATGCGAGTTCCACCTGAAAGATGGTGCGCACTTGCGACATCACTTGCGTGGCCAGCAGGGAGTGGCCTCCGAGCTCAAAAAAGTTATCGTCAACTCCGACCCGCTCAACGCCCAGCAAGTTCTTCAGAATTTCGCACAGTGCTTGCTCAATAGCGTCCCGCGGCCCTATATATCCGTGCGGCTGACTCTCGTAGTCAGGCTCCGGAAGAGACTTGCGGTCTACCTTCCCATTCGGAGTGACAGGGAGCTTCTCCAGCGTCACTAAAGTGCTCGGCACCATGTAGTCCGGCAATTTCTGTGAGAGATACTTCCGCAAGTCGCTGTGACTTGACGCGCTTGGATTGGCGGGCACCAGGTAAGCTACCAGGCGCTTGCCGCCTTTGCCTTCTTTCAGGACAACAGCTACATCCCCGACCGCAGGATGCTGCCGCAGCACACTCTCAATGTCGCCCAGTTCAATCCGGAACCCGCGGAGTTTTACCTGTGCATCTCCCCTTCCCAGGTATTCCAGATCATTGTTCGCGTTCCAGCGAACCAGGTCGCCCGTCCGATACAGGCGTTCTCCAGGTTCTTCACTGAACGGGTTGGGAATAAATCTGTCTGCCGTGAGGTCAGGATGCCCCACATAGCCGCGCGTCAGGCCTTTACCCGCGACGTAAAGTTCGCCAACAATACCTTGGGGGACCGGCGCCAGCTTGCGATCCAGCACATATATTTTTGCGCCCGGAATAGGCTGCCCGATCGGTATTCTCCCTTGCAACTGTTCCTGCTGATCGGTCCATGCCGTGCACCAGACAGTTGCTTCCGTTGGCCCATACTCGTTCACCAGCAAAGCATTCGGGACATTTCGCCGATGCGAAGCGACCACTTCCGTGGAGCAACTTTCGCCGGCGACGATGGCAACTTTGAGAGACGACAGCGGTGTGCCGGATTCCAGAATCAGCTCATACAGCGCCGGCAGCGCAAGCAGATGGCTCGCGTTCGTCTTTACGATGAGCGTTGCCAGGCCCGCAGCGTCTGCGTGCACATCTTCTGCGGGCAGAATCAGCGCTCCTCCCTGGATCAGCGTCCAGAATATTCCTGCGACAGAGCTGTCGAAAGAGAACGATGACAGCAGCAAGTAGCCTGTAACCGGATCAGAGTAGTAGTGCGTACGCGCCAGCGTTGAGGTCCAGAGATTTTCGTGAGAAACTCCGACTCCTTTGGCTTTTCCCGTCGAACCAGACGTATAGATGATATAAGCGAGATTTTCGGGGCAAAGCCGCGCTTTCACTTGATCTGTGCTTTGCGAAGAGATCGCACCCTCTTCGGCGTCCAGGTCCACGACGCGGCCGCAAGAAGGAAGCTGGTTCACCAGATTGTCCCGCGTCAGCACCACTGACACATGTCCGTCTTCCAGCATGTGGCCCACGCGCTCGGCAGGATAGCCTGGATCGAGTGGCACGTACGCGCCACCGGCCTTCATCACTGCCAGCAACCCGATGATCATCTCTGCGCTGCGTTCCATGTAGACGCCAACCCGGGTTTCCGGCGCGACGCCCAGGTCCAACAAGTAACGCGCCAACTGATTGCTGCGCGAGTTCAGTTCAGCATAGGTCAGCAGCTTGCCTTCGTGTTCGACGGCGACTGCATTCGGTGTCCGTATTGCTTGTTGCTCAATCAAGGCATGGACATATGCCTCGGTCGGCCAGGGTTGAGAGGTTTGGTTGTAGTCCACCAGGAGTTGCCGGTCCTCGGCTTCACTCAGCAGAGGCAATTCGGAGATGTTCCGTTCCGCGCCGGAGACAATAGCTGCCAGCAATGTCTGAAAGTGTCCGGCCATGCGCTCAATGGTTGCAGCTTCAAACAGATCAGTGTTGTAGTGCAGCAGGCCGTCCATCCCGGAAGATGTTTCTCCCAGGACCAGCGTCAAATCGAATTTGGTGGTGCTGGCCTCGATAGGAAGGGTCCTCACCTTCGCGGCGCCGAATTGCAGGTCTGAGCGCGGTGCATTCTGTAAGACGAACATTACCTGGAACAACGGAGTTCTCGCCAGATTGCGTTCCGGCTGCAGAGTCTCCACCAGTTTTTCAAAGGGCACGTCCTGGTGGGCAAATGCTTCCAGCGTCACTTCCTTGGTCCGCTGCAGGAGCTGCGTGAACGCTGGATCGCCGGAGAGGTCCGTTCTCAAAACCAGATTGTTGATGAAACATCCAATCAGGCTTTCCGTCTCTGAGCGCGTGCGTCCTGCCACGGGCGAACCCACGGCAACATCGGCCTGGTCCGTGTACCTGAACAGCAACACCTGAAATGCGGCCAGAAGGAGCATGTACAGCGTGGCCGTTTCCTGCCGGGCCAGATCCTTGAGCTTGCCCGTTAATTCAGCGGGTAGATTGAGCGGAATGGCCGCTCCGCTAGTGGTCTTGACCGCAGGCCGCAGACGATCGGTTGGCAACTCCAAAGTTTCCAAACCTGCCAACTGCTGCTTCCAGTACTCCAATTTCTTTTCCAGGACTTCGCTGCTTAAATACTTTTTCTGCCAAACGCTGTAATCGGCATATTGAATGGGCAGCTCTGGCAATGGGGAGGGCTGGCCGGCGGCGAAAGCGCCATAGAGTGCGGAGACCTCGCGCTGCAGCAGTCCTATTGACCATCCATCAGAGATGATGTGGTGCATCACCAGCAGAAGCACGTGCCGCTGGGCTTCCAAACGCAGCAACTTCACGCGAATCAGCGGGCCCCTGGTCAGGTCAAAGGGTTCCGACATGGCGCTGTGTGCAAGTTTTTTGGTTTCCTGCTCACGTTCATTCGCCGGCAAAGAACTCAGGTCGATAACAGGCAGGTCTATCCCGGCCTCAACATCAATTAGCTGCTGCGGGCCACCTTCATCCGGGACAAAGCGCGTGCGCAGCGATTCATGACGCCGCACAATCTCCTGCAGGCTCTTTTTCAATTCCTGGGTGTCCAATGGTCCGTCAATTTCCACCGCGCCATGAACGTTGTATGAGGTCCCGCCCGGCTCAAGCTGGTCAATGAACCAGAGCCGCTGTTGCGCATAAGAGAGTGGAAGTGGCGCGGCCCTTTCAACAGGAACGATGGGAGGCAGCTCCATCCCCAGCTTCTGTTGCCTGACTTGCTCGATGTTTTTGGCCAGTTCAGCAACGGTGGGCGATTCAAACAATGCACGGAGCGGCAATTCGAGAGAAAATGCGTCCTGAATGCGTGACATTAACTGAGTTGCCAGCAGCGAGTGGCCGCCGATCTCAAAAAAGTTGTCATGCACGCCAACGGAATCGACTTTCAATACTTGTGCCCAGATTCCGCACAGTATCTCTTCCGTCTGAGTTAATGTCGCACCATCTTGATGGCCGTCATGCATGAATTCCGGCTTGATTTTTTCCAGGGCCTGACGGTCCACTTTGCCTGTGGACGTCAGCGGAAGTTTCTGCAAAATACCCCAGGCGGCGGGGAGCATGTATTCCGGCAATTTGTCTTTCAGGTTCTTGCGAAGACTGGCGGCGGTGAGTTGGGCTCCGGGTTCAGGCACAACGTATGCCACCAGGCGCTTGTCGCCGTCGGAGTCAGCCTGTACCGCCACAGCCGCATGGCTCAGTCCTTCGCACTCTGCCAGGGCAGCCTCAATTTCTTCTATCTCAATCCGTACACCACGGATCTTTACTTGATTGTCCCGCCTTCCCAGGACCTCAAAATCTCCGTTGTCGACGATTCGCGCCAGATCTCCGGTCTTGTATACCAGGTCTGAAGCATCATTATTAAACGGGTTTGGCACAAAGACGGCGTTGGTCAATTCCGGTTGCCCAAAGTATCCCAGCGAGCGGTAAGGAGTTCGGATGTAGAGCTCTCCAACTCTCCAGGGCGGGCACACTCCGCCATTCTTGTCTACCACCACGGCCTTAGCGCCTCTCATTGGTTTGCCGATGGGAATCGCCTTCTTCAACTGGTCCGCGGGCTCAACCATGTACACGAATTTTGTCATCGTGGTTTCGGTTGGTCCGTATAGATTCACCAGCCGGCCCGCGTCTCTGCCTGCCACTTCATACCATTTCTTCACGTCGGTGGGCAGCAAAGGTTCGCCCGATAACAAGACATGCTGAAGGGCATTCCACCGTCCCAAGCCGTTGGTTTGGTTCAGGATGAGACGAAACATTGAGGGCACGGTATGGACGAGATTGATTCCAGCTTCTCCAATCCATTTGCCCAGCTTCGCTCCATCCGGCGCCCCGCCGTTATCTTCCGGAATGCAAACGGTGCCCCCGCTGCAGAGCGGGGCAAATATGTCTCTCATGAAAGCGTCAAACATGGGAGACATAAGTTGGCTCACCCGGCTGCCCGGCCCCAGAGCGAAAGTCTCAATTTCCCAGCGGATGAAATGGTCGATGGCCTTGCGCCTTCCGGCAATCGCTTTGGGCTTGCCGGTAGACCCGGATGTAAAGAAGATATAGCTCAGGTCATCACCGTCAAGATCTTGCAGATGGCCAGTCCCGTTACGAGAAGAGCCGGCAGCATCCAGCGGAATGATGTTCAACGAAGCAGCGGCTGCAATCGGCTTGAATTCGTGTACCAGGTCCGGCTGGACAATTGCCCACTTGGGCGAACATTGCTCCAGCATGGCTTCAAGGCGTTTGGGAGGTACTGCGCGCGACAACGGCACAAAAGCGGCCCCGGCCTTCATGACACCCAGGATGGATTCAATGATGAATTGACGGTCTTCACCGAAGATCACGACAAGATCATTTCTGCCAACGTGCGCAAGCGCAATCGAAGCAGCCACAAAGCCTGCTTTGGCATGCAGTTCGCGGTATGTCAGGCGGCCATGAGCGCTTTCAATGGCAACTAGATCGGGATGGCGCTCTGCCACCTGGGCAAACATCTCATGGACAAAAGGAAGTCGCATGTTGCTCCTGTAAATCTCCAGAGAACTGAGTAATTGAATAATTTGTTAATTTGGCAAATCGAGGGTCAAAGGCAAATCGGCTTTTAGAAACTGGCGGTAAATTCCTGGAGCGACTCATTGGCGGCTGCCGCGGCGCGCCCGGTGGAACATTGTTCTTGAAGAACAGCCAGGTGTGTTAGCCCGTCCAGAACCTTCTCCGTGGGAATGCCAAAATCGATCAGACAGGCAATCTCGTCCACGCCAATGCTTTCAAGCCGGTTGACAAATTCTGAGCAGGAAGAAGGCGTTCCCATGAGGGAGGCAGTCCGGAAGTATCGTTCAAAGGCCAGATCGAGCATTTCCTCCATATGGTTCTTTTCAATCTCTTCTGGCGAAATCTTGCGGCCTCCGCTGATCACTCCGCCGCCACTCGCCGATTCCTTCTCAAGAGACACCGCGGAGCGCAAGTATTCACGAAATGGAGTCCGCACTTCTGCCCGGACCCTTGCCATGTCCGAATCAAGATAGGTATGGAGCATCAATGAGACGATTCCGGTAGATGGATCGTGCCCGTGCTTTTCCCGCGCTTCGCGGTACGCGGCAATCTTTTCCGATACGGATACGATGTCCTGGCCGAGCAGGTGCGTCAGTACATTGGCGCCAATAGCCCCGGCCTTTTTGAATGTTTCCGTATTGCCTGAGGATGTAATCCAGACCGGCAGGTCCTTCTGGACCGGAAGTGGCGCCAGGCGGATCGAAATCTCTTTTCCGACAGGGTTGATTTGGGATAGGGGCTTGCCGCTCCACAAGTTTTTGATCGTGTTGATTTGCTCGTACATCACAGCCTGCCGCGTTGAATAACGGTCAGGGAAGAAAACGAAATCGTCAATGTTCCAACCAGAGCCGAACGATATGGCGACGCGGCCACCGGACAGGTTGTCCACCACAGCCCATTCTTCCGCGATTCGAATGGCGTTGTGCAACGGCGAGACCAGGCTTCCTGCCCGCAACTGAATATTTTCAGTGATCATGGCCAGGGCCGCACTCATGACCGACGGGTTGGGAAAGATGCCGCCAAAGTCGTGAAAGTGCCGCTCAGGAGTCCAGACACAGCAGAAGTTGTGCTGGTCCGCAAATTGCGCGGCTTTCTTGAGCAGCAAATAACGATCGTTGTCTTTGGTTTGCTCTGCGCTGGCGAAGAACATTATGCCGAACTGCATGAAATGCTCCTTGCGTTTCAAGGTATGAAAAACGTTCAGTCCCCGGATGTGGCGACGTGTGACAGGCCCTTTTCTTCCTGCCAGCCTTCCTCCGCCTCATTCCAGGCGGCAAGCAGTTGCTGGCGCTCGTCTTCAGCCGTTAGGGAGAGCACGGCGATGGGTTTTTCCGGAGCGGAAGCCACACTCTTCAATATTGTCTCGAAGTCCTTGACCAGCCGCGCGATGCTTTCCGCATCAAATAGGTCCGCGCTGTAGTCGAGAACACCTTTTAGGCCGCCCGCGTCTTCCGAGACAAAGAGCGTCAGATCGAATTTTGTGGAAGCGCTTTCAACATTCAGGACCTGCAATCTGGCGTTACCCAACTGCAACTCTGCTTGAGGAGTATTGTGGAAGACCAGCATGACCTGAAATAGCGGCGGGCGGCTAAGGTCGCGGTCCGGCTGCAAAGTTTCTACAAGTTTTTCGAAGGGCACATCCTGGTGCGCATAGGCGCCCAGCGTAACGTCCTTTACACGCCTGAGCAATTCGATGAAAGTCGGTTCGCCGGAAAGATCGGTGCGCAACACCAGCATGTTGATAAAGCACCCGATCAAGCTTTCGACTTCGCTGTGCGCGCGCCCGGCTATGGACGTACCGACAGCGATATCGGTTTGCCCGCTATAGTGGAATAACAGCGTCTGGTACGCGGCCAGCAGCGTCATATATAAGGTTGCGTTATGACTCCGGCCCAGATCGGTCAATTGTTTGGTTAGCTCAGGCGAGAGAGTAAAGTTCACCCTGGCTGCGTTTCCGCTTGGTACAGCCGGACGGACGCGGTCGGTTGGCAACTCCAATGCCTGCAGCCCTGCGAGCTGTGTCTTCCAATATTCCAGTTGCCGCCCAAGCGCCTCTCCATTCAGAGCTTTCTGCTGCCATACGCTGAAGTCGGCATATTGGAGCGGCAGTTCCATCAACGGGGATGGCCGTCCTGCACTGAAGGCCCCATAGAGCGCGGAAACCTCTCGTACCAGAATGCCCATTGACCAATCATCGGCGACGATGTGGTGCATGGTGACCAGCAACACGTGTTCAAGTTCAGCCAGTCGCAACAGCCCCACTCTGACAAGAGGACCAGTCCGCAAATTAAATGGCTTGTGCGCTTCTTCATGGATTGCCGAATCGACTCGTCTCTGGGCCTCGCTTGCAGGAACATGCTCCAGGCTGACAACCGGGAATTCCACTGCGATGTCATCTTCAATGACCTGGCGGGGTTCACCGTTGATTACCTCGAAGCGAGTTCGCAGCGCCTGGTGCCGGCGTATAACTTCCTGAAGGCTCTTCTGAAGGGCGGGCACATCCAGTGGTCCTTCTATCCGCACAGCGGCCGGCAAATTGTATGAGGTCCCATCCGGCTCCAGTTCACTGATGAACCACAGCCTCTTCTGCGTGTACGACAAAACCGTGGGTCCTTCGCGCGGTGCCGGCACAATGGGTGCAACTTTTTCAGTCGCGCCCTGGAGTTTCTGTTCAATCCATGCGGCCAGGGCGGCGATTGTCGGTGTTTCAAAGATGCGCGGCAGCGGGATATCGACGTTTAACGCGTTGCGCATGCGGGCCACAACTTGTGTAGCAAGCAGCGAGTGACCGCCCCGCGCGAAGAAGTTGTCATCCACGCCGATCCGATCCAGCCCGAGCACCTGCGCCCAAATGTCAGCCAGCAATTCTTCCAGTGGACTCGCCGGAGCAACATAGCCTCCCGCGTTTGTCCTCAAGCTGCTGGTGGGCGCGGGCAAGGCACGGCGATCGATTTTTCCATTCGGCGTGAGCGGCAAAGATTCCATTCTCACGAAAATTGAGGGCAGCATGTAATCGGGCAAGCGGTTACGGAGCTTCTCGCGAATATCGCTGTCACTAATCTCGCTGGAGGTCACCAGATACGCTACCAGTTCCTTCTCACTCTGCTCTTTCTCGCGGGCCATTACAACAGCCTGGGCAATCTGCTCGATTTCCTCGAATGCGGTCTCGACTTCTCCCAACTCGATTCGATGTCCGCGGACCTTTACCTGGAAATCATTTCTTCCCAGGTAACCCAACTGACCGTCGACCCTGTATTTTCCCAGGTCTCCAACCCGATAAAGCCTGTCGCCAGGGTTATTGCTGAAAGGATTCGGAATGAATTTCTCCGCCGTCCACTCTGGATGAGTGAGATATCCGCGCGCTAAACCTGCTCCACTGATATAGATGTCGCCGGTCACACCAACGGGAACCTGCTGCATTTCCGCATCCAGCACATATACTTTGCTGTTGGTGACGGGACGTCCAATGGGGACGGTGATGTCCGCTTCACGCGGCAGCCATGCGCACGTTGAATAGGTCGTATCCTCGGTTGGTCCATACATATTCAGGACCCTTTCCACATTCGTGCCTTCGTAGATCTGCGGCGCTAACCCGACCGGCACCGCCTCTCCGCCCAGATTGACGGTCATTACCGACGCCGGAATCGCTTTCATCGCCACGAGTTCTCGCATGGCTGAAGGGACTGTACTGATTACTTTTACCCGCTCAGGGTTCTGCATGCGCTCCACATCTAATACGTTGCCGACGACGATCAGCGTTCCGCCGCAGCTCAGAGGAACAAAAGTTTCGAAAATCGATACGTCAAAGCAAATTGAGGTGGAAGCCAAAACGCCCGACAATTCCAGCGGAGAAAATGTCTGGCGGCACCAGGAAATAAAAGCGGCCACACTGCTATGGCAAATGGCCACGCCCTTTGGCTTGCCCGTAGAGCCGGAGGTATAAATCACGTAAGCAAGGTTCTGGGGAAGTGAACGCCTCGGCGGTGGGACGTGGCTCTCCTGGCTGATGCTCTCCAATTGCGTGTCAAGATTCACCACCTCGCCGGCAAATGCCGGCATGCGGCCGAGCAGCGAAGTCTGCGTCAACAGCACGGATGCTTGGGAGTCTTCCAGCATGTAACTGACGCGTTCTGCCGGATAATTTGGGTCCAGCGGCACATAAGCTGCGCCCGCCTTTTGTACTGCCAACAGGCCAACGATCAAATCCAGACCGCGCTCCAGGCATATTCCAATGCGCACCTCAGGTCCGGCGCCCAGCTTCTGCAAGCGCCACCCCAACTGGTTGGAACGTCGATCAAGTTCCTGATAGGAGAGCTGCTGTCCCTGGAACTCTACCGCCACCGCGCCGGGTATGCGCCGCACCTGCTCTTCAAAGAAATCAGGCAGACATTTGTCTTCCGGCCAGTCTGCATCGGTGCGGTTCCACTCCGCCAACTGCCGTTGCTCCACCTGGGTCAGCATGGGCAAGTGCACAATGGGACGGTCGGGTTCGGAAACAATGGCGGCAAGCAACGTCAGATAGTGGTCAACCATGCGTTGCGCAGTGTCTGGCTCGAATAAATCGGTGTTGTACTCCAATGATGCTTTGAAGGTTCCGCCGTCTTCCACCACGCCAAGAGTCAGGTCGAACTTTGCCGTGCTGCTGTTCACGTTGAACAGCTGGAGTTTCAACTCGCCTAACGGCACTTCAGCCAGGGGCGCGCTCTGCATGGCAAACACTACCTGAAAGAGCGGCGTGCGGCTGATGTCGCGTTCCGGTGAAATGGCCTCCACCAGCTTCTCAAACGGCAGGTCCTGGTTCGCATAGGCATCCAGGGTCGCTTTCTTCACCCGGCGGAGTAATTCCACAAAGCTGGGTTTGTGCCCCACGTCTGCGCGCAGCACCAGCGTATTCACGAAGAAGCCGATCAGGTTTTCTATTTCTTTACGGTTGCGGTTTGCTATGGGCGAACCGACTGCTATGTCCTCTTGTCCCGAATACCGGGACAAAAGCACATCAAAGGCCGCCAACATGACCATAAAGAGCGTGGCTTCCTGCCGCGAACTGAGTTCCTTCAACTTTGCGGTCAATTCAGCGGACATCTCAAACCGGATGTTTGCGCCCCGATGATGCGGCATCGCGGGCCGTGGATAATCGGTGGGAAGATCGAGGACCTGCAATCCCGCAAGATGCCTGGTCCAGTAGGCCAACTGGTCATCCAGGGTCTTGCCTTGCAGCCATTGCCGTTGCCAGGCTGCGAAGTCGGAATACTGGATCTCAAGCTCTTCGAGCGGCGACTCCTCTCCTTTTATATATGCCTCGTATAGGCTTCCTAACTCAGCAAAGAAATTCTTGAATGACAAGCCGTCGCTTACGATGTGATGGATCGTCATCAACAACACATGATCTTCTTCGCCCATCTGCAACAGCTTCATTCGGATAAGCGGGCCCCTGGCCAGATCGAATCCTATGGCAGTCTCCGCCTCTGCCAGGCTCATTGCCTCGGCTTTCCGCTCTGACTCGCTCAGCCCACGCAGATCTATCTCCTCGATTGTCGGCTGCTGGCCGGAAACCACCTCCACCACCGGTATGCCTTCGCTCACGGCAAATCGCGCGCGCAGCACTTCGTGGCGCCGCACAATTTCATTGAAGCTCTTTTGCAGGGCATTCTTGTCGAGCACTCCGGTTACCTTGCCGGCCAACGGAATGTTATACAGGGCGCTGCCCGGCTCCATCTGATCAATGAACCACAAGCGCTGTTGCGCATACGAGAGCGGTAATGGGCCGCCATCGCGTTCTACTCTTTGAATGCCGGCTACCGGAGCCGACTGCCCGGCCGTTGCCAACTCTTCTTTGAGGCGTTCCGCCATACTGCGGACCGTTGGCGACTCAAACAACGACTGCAGCGGCAATTCCACGCCAAAAACTCCACGCACGCGGGAAATCACAAGTGTTGCCAGCAGCGAGTGCCCGCCCAGGTCGAAGAAGTTATCGTCCAGTCCCACGCGCGGCACTTCCAAAACCTCTGCCACGATACCGCAGAGAATCTCCTCATGTGCGGTCTGCGGGGCCGCGTAGCTATTTTCATTACCGTTTTTGGGCTCAGGTAGCGCATTGCGGTCAACTTTTCCGTTGGCGGTCACCGGCAGCTCACTCATCTCGACAAAATTGCTCGGTATCATGTAGGCCGGGAGGCGGTGGCGGAGAGAGTCGGCCAATTTCGCCGCTTCGATGCTCGCATCTTTGGCTGGAACGACGTACGCAACCAGCCGTTTTTCTTCCGAATCTTCCCCGCGCACGATCACTACGGTCTGTTGGACCGCTCCAGACTCCAGAATCACTCTTTCGATCTCCGCCAGCTCAATGCGGTAGCCACGCAGTTTGATCTGATTGTCACTGCGGCCGGCAAACTGTAACGTTCCGTTCCTCCGCCATCTCACCAAGTCGCCTGTGCGATATAGCCGCTCACCCGCCGCTCCGCTATGCGGATCAGGAACAAATTTCTCCGCCGTCAACTCAGGACGATTTGCGTATCCGCGCGCCAGCCCAATGCCACCCAGATAGAGCTCTCCCAGGACGCCTGCGGGGACCGGCTCTCCTCCTCCATCTAATACGTAGACCTGCATGTTGGCGATCGCCTGCCCTATCCCCCCGGCCACACCTTCCGGAGATTTTCTTAGGTCGTCGGTATTCGTGCAGATCATCGCCGCTTCCGTCGGCCCGTACAACACGCGGACGTCCGCCGCAGGCACGACTTCCTTCAATTGCTTTAAAACATTCACGGGAACTGAATCTCCTCCCGTCAGCACTTTGCGCAACCCGGTGGGAGCTCCATCCTTGCCGCGACTGCGCCATGCTTCAACGATCTGGCCCATCAATGCCGGGACCGTGTGCAAGACCGTGACCCCTTGCAGGCTGCGCAGCAACTGTTCCATGTCCAGCACCGCCGGCCGGTGGATGATAAGCGTCTGCCCTCCGCCCAGCCATGCCGTCATCATCTCGAGGATCGAAATGTCAAACGCGCCTGAAGATAGCGCTGCAATCACATCATCGCCATTCACTTCAATGAGCTTCTGGGCATGGACCAGCGTGTTCACTAATCCCCTGTGCTCCACCACCACGCCTTTTGGCCGGCCCGTCGAGCCCGATGTATAAATTACGTAGGCTGCATTTTCGCCACTGAGCCCTATCTGGCTCATCCGCAGGTTGCTTTCTTCTACAACGCTCCACACAGCAGTTCCCGCGTCCATCTCCACGAGTGCAACGCGATTGCTCACGCCAGAGAACAGTTCGCGCAGGTGAGCTTGCGTCAACAACACTAATGGCCTGCTGTCTTCCACCATGTACTGCAACCGCTCTGCCGGATAGCCGGGATCAAGAGGCACATACACTCCTCCAGCCTTCAGCACGCCAAGCAGCCCGATCACCATTTCCAGGCCCCGCTCCACGCATACGCCAACCCGCTCTTCCGGCTTTACTCCCAGCTTCCGCAGGTAATGCGCTACCTGGTTCGCTCGCCTGTTCAGCTCGCCATACGTCAATTCCTCTTCTTCGTACCTCGCCGCTACGGCCTCGGGTCTCCTGAGCGCCTGCTCCTCGAACAGCTCGTGCACCAGCTTTTTCTGCGGACTCTGCGTCGCAGTCTGGTTCCATTCATGCAGCAATTGCTGGCGCTCGGATTCTGTCAACAGGCTCAGTTGGGCGATTGTCTGTTGCGGGTGGTTCGCCAGCGTTTCGAGCACAGCCTTGAAATGGTTGCCGAAATTCCTGATGGTTGGCTCTTCAAACAGATTGAGGGCGTAGTCAATAAAACCTTTCAATCCGGTTTCGGTCTCCGCCAGATCTATCTCCAAATCGTATTTCGCAATCGTACGGTCGGGATGCTCTGCCTTAATGGTGAGCCCGTGCAAGTGCAAGTCTTGAAATTCTGTATTTTGCAGGGCCAGGAAATTCTGAAAGAGCGGCGTCCGGCTCAGGTCGCGGGCCGGCTGGAGCTCCTCAACCAGCTTTTCAAAAGGCATGTCCTGATGCTGGTACGCATCCAGTGTCGTCTGCCTTGTCCGCTCCAGCAATTCTTTCCAGGTTGGATTTCCGCTTACATCTGTGCGCAGCACCAGGGTATTTACAAAATATCCAATGAGCTTTTCTATCTCTAGTTTGTTGCGGTTCGCAATTGGTGTGCCGACGGAAATGTCCTCCACCCCGGCGTAGCGCGAAAGCAGCACATTGAATCCGGCCAGCAAGGCCATGAACAGCGAAACACCTTCTTGGCGGCTTACTTGTTTGAGCTTTGCCGTCAGTTCTGGAGCCAGGGCATACTTCAGGCTGCCTCCGCGATGGCTCATCATGGGCGGACGAGAAAAGTCCCGCGGCAGTTCCAGCGTTGCGGCGCCCGATAGTTGTTTCTTCCAGAACCCCAGTTGCTCCTCAAGCACCTCTCCTTGCAGCCATTCTCTTTGCCATACCGCAAAGTCACCGTACTGAATTTCCAGTTCGGGCAGAGGCGGCCTTTCACCGGTGCTGTAAGCCTGATAGAGTTCCCCAAATTCCCTGGCAAGTATGCCCAGTGACCACCCGTCAAACACGATGTGGTGGATGGTTACAAGCAAGAGGTGTTCTTCTTCGGCCAAACGCAGCAGCTTTGCCCTTATCAGCGGAGCATGCTGCAGATCAAAACCCTGCTCGATATCGGCCCGCGCAGTTTTTCTTACCACGGCTTCGCGCTGTTTCAGGGGCACAGAAGCCAGGTCCACAACGGGCAGGTTCAGGCATACTTCTTTTTCGATCACTTGGCGAGGCTCGCCCCGCACCACTTCAAAGTGCGTGCGCAACGACTCATGCCGGCGCACGATCTCCTGGAAACTCTTGTGAACAGCTTCTACATCGAGGCGGCCCTGTATCTGCCACGCTCCAGCTACGTTGAAGGAAGCCGATCCTGATTCAAGACGGTCAATGAACCAAAGCCGTTGTTGCGCAAAGGAAAGCGGAAGAGGCTGCTCCCGGTCGATGGCGGGCAATGGGGCCGGCTGTACTTCGCCTGCTTTATTCCGCGCTTGCTCGATGCGGCGCGCCAGGTCGCGAACGGTTGGCGTTTCAAATAAGGTGCGCAATGGCAGATGCACAAAAAAGAACTGTTCCACACGCGACATGATCTGAGTTGCAAGTAAAGAATGGCCACCCAGATCAAAGAAGCTATCGTTCACGCCCACTGGACTTACCTTCAGGACTTGCTCCCAGATACCGCACACGATTTCTTCAATCGGCGTCCGCAGGCGCCAGGCTTCGTCTTGAGCATGATCGCGATCGCGGCTGAATTCCGGCGCTATGGCCTCCAATGTCTTCGCATCGATCTTCCCATTCGCATTCGTTGGTAATTGCTCCATCAGCACCCAGCCGGCGGGCAGCATGTACTCAGGCAAGATTGCCCGCAGATGGTCCGCCAACTCGCTCGAGGCAATTCCAGATTCCCCGCCGACTGCAACGTAGGCTACGAGTTGCCGTCCTGCGCCTTCCTGCTCCAGGGCCAGCACGGCAGCGTCCTTCACGCTTGAATGTTGCCGCAATGCTTCTTCGATTTCTCCCAGTTCCACCCGGAAGCCGCGGATCTTGATCTGCCGGTCCACGCGGCCAATGAAGTCGAGCTTTCCGTCAGCCGCCCACCGCACCGAATCCCCCGTGCGATACAGACGCTCGCCGGCTTTCTCGCTGAACGGATGGGGAACAAATTTTTCTGCTGTCAGGTCCGGCCGGTTGATATAGCCGCGCGACAATCCGGCGCCCCCGATAAAGAGCTCCCCTGCCACTCCCACCGGCACAGGTTGCATTTCTTTATTCAGGACATAGGTTTGCGTATTGGCAATAGGGGTCCCAATCGGCACTTGCCCGTGTCCAAGGTCTTCAGGTTTTTCCATCCGATAACACGCGGAAAAAGTCGTATTTTCTGTTGGGCCGTAACCGTTGATAAGAACATTGCCGGCGCTCAACGCTTTGGCTGCAACTTGCGGGGACACGATGTCTCCGCCTGCCAGGAGCTGCTTTACGCTTTTGAGGCTTGGCGCTTCCGTTTCCATCATCTGATGGAACAGCGGCGCCGTCAGCCACATGGTGTCAACCGCATTGGCCTGGATGAACCGGCCCAGGTCTGACAGTGAGGGCAGGCCCGGCGGGAATACCACAAGCTGTGCGCCGTTCAACAACGCGCCCCAGATTTCAAAGGTCGAGGCATCGAATGAAATTGGCGCAAACTGCAGGAAGGTCCGTGCCTGCGAGAAATCCACATACTGCGTGTTTTTCACCAGCCGCACGATGCTCGCGTGGGCGACGCCCGCTCCTTTCGGCAAACCGGTTGATCCCGACGTATACATCACGTAAGCAAGATTTTCGGGAACGCTCAGTGAAGGCAATGGCGAAGAATCTTCCTTCGCGATGGCTGGCCAGTCCGCATCGAGAGAGATGACGCGGCCGCTGAAATCCGGGAATCTTTCCATCAGGTTCTTGTGGCTCAACAGCACTTGAATGCCGGCATCGGCAATCATGTACCGCAAACGTTCAGCCGGATAATCCGGATCAAGCGGCACGAATGCGCCCCCCGACTTGAGGATCCCCGCCAGACCGGCCACCGCTTCCAGCGAACGCTCAACGCAAATTCCTATCCGTGTTTCAGGCCCGGCGCCGAGTTTGCGCAGGTAGCGGCCAATCTGATTGGATTTTTGTTCCAGCTCCGCATAACTCAGACAGCGGCCTTCAAAGACGACCGCCGCAGCATCGGGCGTGCGCTCAGCCTGGTCCTGCAGTAATTCGTGAACGCATTTGTTCGGAAAATCGACTGCCGTCCGGTTCCACTCGACCAACAATTGTTGCTGCTCGGCTTCGCCCAGCATGGGCAAGGCCGCCAGCGCCATATCTGAATCGCTTGCAATCGCGTTTAGCAGGTTGTTGAAGTGCGCAAGCATGCGCTGGATGGTGGCGGGCTCGAACAAATCCGTGCAGTATTCAAGAAAGCCCCTGATTCCGGCTTCCGACTCCTCCAACAGCAGGGTTAAATCAAATTTTGCGGTGCCATTGTCCACCGGCGACATCTGCACCGTTGCCGGTCCGAATTTAATTTCCGGCAGTTGCCCGTCCTGCAGGCCGAACACCACCTGGAAGAACGGAGTGCTTCCCATATCGCGCTCTGGGGAAAGCGTCTCCACCAGTTTTTCAAAGGGAAGGTCCTGATTTGCGTAAGCATCCAGGGCCGTTTTCTTCACTCTCTGCAGAAGGTCGGAGAAGGTCAGCTCGCCGTTAAGCTCTGTACGCATGGCAAGCGTATTCACGAAAAAGCCGATCAAACCTTCTGTTTCAGCATGGCCGCGGCCCGCAATCGGCGAACCTACTATGATGTCCTGCTGCCCCGTATAGCGATAAAGCAGGGTTTGGAAAGCCGCCAGCAACGTCATATATAAGGTTACGGAGTGCTCCTGGCAAACCCTTCGCAGCTTTTCTTCCAGCTTCTTATCCACCTCTACGGGCTGGCGAACGCCGCGCGTACTCTGCACCACAGGTCGCGGATGGTCGGTGGGCATTTCCAGACGTGTTGGCGCTCCAGCCAGGTGTGTGGACCAATAGGTGACTTGCTCTTCCAATCGAGCGCTGCTCAGCCATTCTCTCTGCCAAACTGCAAAGTCGCTGTACTGAAGTGACGGATCCTTCAGAGGTGACTCTTGTCCGGTCGCGAAAGCTTCATATAACGTCTTCAGCTCGTGGAGCAGAACCTTGAAGGACCATCCATCACTTACAATGTGGTGCATCGTAACAAGCAGAACGTGGTCTTCCGGAGCCAATCGCACCAACTTCAGCCGGAACAGCGGCCCGCGCTCCAGGTCAAATGGGGTCCTCGACTCTTGCCATTCAAGATCCTTCAACTGCTCTGCAGCTACTGCCGGCGACAAAGAAGTGAAGTCTGTAAGCGCAATCTCCAGGTGCGCTTCCTGATCGATGACCTGTCGCGGCTCTCCCTGGATTGCGACAAAGCGCGTCCGCAGTGATTCATGCCTGCGCGTGACTTCCTGAAATGCCCTCTGCAATGCGTCCACATCTAAATGTCCGCTGATGCGCGCCGCTCCCGGCAGGTTATAAGAAATCTGTTCAGGCTCCATCTGGTGGATGAACCACAGCCGCTGCTGCGCATATGAGAGCGCAAACTCCTTCTGTGCTGTGGCGCCGCCGGCAACGGTTAGACCATGGGTGACCGGGCGGTCGGCCTCGACCAGACGTTCGGCCAGCGCAGCTACTGTAGGCGCTTCGAATACGGCCCGCAAAGGCAACTCGATACCAAGCACGGTACGCACACGTGCCACCACCTGCGTCGCTTTTAGAGAATGGCCGCCCAGCTCAAAGAAGTTGTCTTCCACTCCCAGCTGTTCCAGTCCCAACACCTGCTTCCAGATTTCCACCAACCGGGCTTCGTTCTCATTCCGTGGCGCTACGTAGCCCTTCTCCGTTTCCTGAGCGGGTACCGGCAGGGCACGCCGGTCCAGTTTTCCGTTGGACGTCAAAGGCAGTTGCTCCAGCCTGACCCAACCGGAAGGCACCATATGCTCTGGCAGACGTTTCCTCAGTCCTTCCCGCAGATCCGCAAAACCAATCTCCCCTTCCGCTACAACATAGGCCACCAGCCGTTTGTCTTCCTGTTCCTCAAGCATCAACACCACGGCCTGCTTCACTCCCGCCTGTTGGCGCAGGGCCGTCTCGATCTCACCCAATTCCACTCGGAAGCCGCGCAGCTTGATCTGCCCGTCCTTCCGTCCAATGAATTCCAACTCGCCTGCTGTGTTCCACCTGACCCAGTCTCCGCTGCGGTAGAGCCGCGCTCCTTCTCTTTGGCTGTAAGGATGCGGCACAAATCGTTCCGCCGTGACATCGGGCCGTCCCACATATCCACGCGCCAGGCCATCTCCGCCTAAGTACAGCTCTCCCACCACTCCCGCCGGCGCTAGTTGCAGGGTCGCATCCAACACGTAAGCTTCTGTATTCGCAATCGGCTTCCCAATTGGCACGCCGTTCTGGAATCCTGATGCGTCGGTCACGGTGTAACAGCAACTGAACGTAGTGTTCTCTGTGGGTCCGTAGCCATTGATCAGACGCACGCCGCTGCCATGAACCAGCTTCACGTGCTCCGGGGAAAGCACATCGCCTCCAGCCAGCAACTGCCGAAGATGCGCCAACCCGGTAAGCTGTTCGTCGACCATCAGGCGGAACAGTCCCGCAGTCAGCCATAGTGTTGTTACTTGATGCTTTTCCAGCAGTCCGCTTAATTCCGCCAATGAGGGATTGGCCGCCGGACAAATCACCAGCTTTCCGCCATTCAGCAGCGCTCCCCAGATTTCAAATGTCGAAGCATCGAAGGAGACTGGAGCAAAGAGGAAGAACACCTCGTCCGGTCCGAACGAAGCATACCCGGTCTCCTTTACCAGACGGGTAATGTTGTGGTGGACCACAGCCACGCCTTTGGGGACACCCGTAGAGCCAGACGTATACATCACGTAGGCAAGGTTTTCTCCGAACGAGGATTCCTGCAAGTCATGCCGCGGGGCCTGTGAGATGGCCGACCACTCGTCTTCCAGGCAGATTACTTTTCTTCCCTTGGTTGGCAAGACCTGCTTTAGCGCAGCTTGCGTGATGACAAAGTCTGAGCCGCTGTCTTCCAGCATGAACTCAATCCGCTCCTGGGGATAAGCGGTATCCAGCGGTACATAAGCTCCGCCTGCCTTCAAAATTCCCAGCAATACCTCAATCAGTTCCGGCGAGCGCTGCAGACAGACTGCCACCGGCCGTTCCCGGCCGATCCCCAACCCGCGGAGATAGTGCGCGATCTGATTGGCCCGTTCGTTCAATTCCCGGTAGGTCATGCGGAGGTCGGCAAATTCCAGCGCCACGTTTTCCGGATAACGTTGTACCGTAGCTTCAAAGATGCGACTGACACTTTCATGCGCCGGGTAATGCCTGCTGGTTGCGTTCCGTTCCACCAGCAATTCCTGTCGTTCCGCGACAGTGAGCAATGGCAACTCGCCAATAGCTGTTTCCGGGTGCGAGATGGTTCCCTGCAATAGTTCTTCCCAGTGCTGAGCCATACGCTCAATGGTCGACGCGTCAAACAGTTCCGGGTTGTATTGGATTGAACCGTGCAGCAAGTCGCCTACTTCAGCCATCGTGAATTGCAGATCAAATTGCGACGGTTTGTTGGGAATAGCCACTGCTTCCAGAACAACCCCGTTGAGTTCTGCGCGCACGCCGGATTCCCCGAGCGCAAATGCGGAGATTCCATCCTCCTGCACGGTCTTCTCAAATATGAACATCGCCTGGAACAATGGAGAACGGCTCAGGTCACGGATGGGCTGCAATCTTTCCACCAGACTGAAAAACGGATAATCCTGGTGTGCCAGAGCGTTCAGAACGGTGCGCCTGGTGTCCTGCAGCAATCCAGCAAATGACAAATGGTCATTGACCCTGGACCGCAGCACCAATGGATTCACAAAGTACCCAAATACGCTGGCCCATTCGGCGCGCGTCCGTCCTGCTGCCGGCGAACCGATCACGATGTCTTCCTGTCCGGTGTAGCGGTACATCAACGCCTGGAACGCGGCCAAAAGAGTCGTGTAGACCGTGGCGCCTTTGCTGCTGGAAAGGTCCTTGACTGCTTTCGACAACTGCCGGCTGAGTTTGAACGGTCTTGAAGCTCCTTTGCAGCTTTGGATCGCAGGACGCGGGTGGTCCGTGGGCAGATTCAAAACTGGAAGTTCGCCCGCCAGCTCAGCTTCCCAGTATGAGCGCATCCGGTCGCCTTCTGCTCCTGCCAGCATCTCCTGTTGCCAGTTCACGTAATCTCGATATCTACTGGCGGGCGCAGGCAGGGATGGCGCCTTGCCGCGGAAGGCGGCTGCGCACAAGGAAGTCAGCTCACGGATCAACAGAGCGAGAGACCAGAGGTCGGCAATGATGTGATGCGCGGTGACGCAGATGACATGCCCCGACTTCCCGCGCCGGAACCAGGCCACCCTAAACAACGGTCCTTGCTCAAGATTGAAGTGAAAGCCCGCTTCCTCTTCAATGCAGCCTTGCAGTGCTGCTTCGTCCCAATCGGTGGCTTCGAATTGAGTGAAGGATACTTCTTGTGAATGGTGGATGCGCTGCATGGGAACGCCTTCCACCGAATGGAAGGTGGTCCTGAGCGCGTCATGCCGGTCCACCAGGCCCTGAACGGCCCGCCTTATCATTGCGCCATCTATATCCACCGCGATCCGCGCGGCGAAGCTAAGGTTGTACGCCGTGCTTTCCGGGTCCAGCTGATACAGGAACCAAAGCGCCTTCTGTCCTTCAGTCAAAACAATTTCGTTGCTCTCTTCGGGCTTGAGCGCTTCGGGCGCTGCTTTCGCGGATTCGTCACTCGCGGAGGGTTGCGCCGTTCCGGTCAATTCATCGGCAAGTTCACGAATGGAGATCTCCTGGAGCAAACTTGTCAACGGCATGGTAATGCCCCACTCGCGCGTCATAGCGTGGGCCAACTCTACGGCCGCCAGAGAGTCGATTCCGTAATGCGTTATCGGCGTGTTGACGCTGATTTCAGTTGGCGTGAGCTTCGCTATGGCGCTCAACCTGGCCACCAGCCAATCTTGAATGCTTGAAGAAGCAATGACTGACGAAGTCGATCCGCTGCCGTTCCGGGCGGCATGAGCAATCGCCTCTTTGTTCTCACCCTTGGCATGCCACTGGGCCACCGGCTTGAATCCGCCGGCGCTAAATTGATTGCGGCACTTGTAGCGCTGGATCTTGCCGCTCGACGTTTTGGGAATCTCTCCGGCAGATAGCAGCAGAATGGCGTGCGGCTGGACTTCATGGTGCTTCACCAGCGCGCTGCGAATTGCGCTCGTCATTCCGGCAGTATCCTGCTCGCGGCCGCGTTCTACTTCTTGAACAACGACCATTCCCTCTCCGTTCTCGGTCTCCACGGAAAAGGCGGCGGCGCAACCTGGGCGCAGGCCGGCATGGGCACGCTCAACGGTCGCTTCAATGTCCTGGGGATAAAGGTTACGGCCACGAATGATGATCAGATCTTTTAACCGGCCCGTAACAAATAGTTCACCATTCTTGACGAACCCCAAATCTCCCGTGCGCAGGAATGGTCCTTTATCGCTGCCGGCAATTCGGGCGCCGAAAACACGTTCGGACTCTTCCGCTCGTCCCCAATAGCCCTGGGCGACGCTTGCACCCGTGACCCATATCTCACCCACCTGCCCGGCTGAACACCTGGTCCTGGATTCCGGCTCCACAATTTGCAACCTGACTCCGGTTGCGGCCTTGCCACTGCTCACCAACGTATGTGGAACTCCGTTCTTCCTTGTTGGCTTGATTCGATTTTGGGCCAGTGCCTTGGCGTCCACTTTTAAAGTCGTAGCCGGCCGGCCGTCTGCGGGACCGGAAACTAGAAGGGTTGCCTCTGCCAGGCCGTAGCATGGAGCAAAGGCATCGCGCTTGAATCCTACTTTGGCGAACCGTTCCGCAAATCGATTCAGCGTTTCGTCGCGCACCGCTTCCGCCCCGTTAAAGGCCACGCTCCATGTGCTCAGGTCCAAACCTTCTTCTTCCTGCGGGCTTACCTTGCGAGCACAGAGGTTATAGGCAAAATTAGGGCCTCCACTGGTCGTGGCATGGTAGCGGGAGATCGCCCTCAACCAGCGTACCGGGGACTGTAAGAAGGAAATCGGTGACATGAGAATGCAGCGCGCGCCAAGATGAATAGGCTGCAGCACATTTCCGATCAGGCCCATATCGTGGTAGAGAGGCAGCCAGCCGACTATGATCGATTCTTGCGATTGCCGGAATGCTTTCTGAATCAGTATCTCGTTGTGCAGGAGATTGGCATGGCTGACCATGACTCCCTTTGGCTTAGCGGTCGAGCCGGAAGTGTACTGAAGGAGCGCAATCGAATCACTGCTTACCTTCTGGCGTTTCCATCCATCCGCGGCATCCAGCGGCAACTCGTCGGTGGCAACATAGCATAACGATGACAGTGTCTTGTCGACTGCGGCAAACGCACGCATCGTCGCCAATATCTGTTCCGTGCTGAGCACCGCCGCTGCCTGGCAATCCTTGGCGATAGCATACAGACGGGACAAGGTGCGGCTGGACGCCGGAGGATAAGCAGGAACGGCGATTGCTCCGGCCAGCAAACATCCCCAGAACCCCGCGATAAAATCCAGCCCGGGGGGGTACAGGAGCAGGACCCTCTGGTTGGCACAGTTAGCGGACTGCAACGAAGCCGCGATACCGCGGGCCCGTTGCGCCAGTTCCGCATAGGTCCAATTCAGCTCGTCGCTTTCCCCATCTCTGAGAAAAGTGAACGCCACTTGGTCAGGACTGCACTTGGCCCGTGCCAGGAGCAGCTGAGTCAAATCGGAATACTCAGATCGCATAAGATTTCTCAAGAATTCGGCGCTTTAGAATGCAGGGTTTGTAATGAAGTGCCTTACGCAGTAATAACGGTTTGAGCGAGCCTCACTCCGGAAAGACATCCTGATTCCAGGGTGACAACACGATCGGCCACTCCGTAGTAACGATCATCATGGCTGATCACAATCACCGTCTTTCCCCGGCCTTTCAGCTCGGGGAGGAGACTGCAATAAAAGAGTTCTTTGAACTTGGGGTCCTGGTCTGCGGCCCACTCGTCAAAAAAGTAAATCGGCCGGTCCTCCAGGTAGCAGGTAAGCAATGCCAGGCGTTTGCGCTGGCCTTGAGACAGTTCGGTGGTTGAGAGAACGCCATCCTTCACCGTAACCTTGTCGTCGAGCTGCAACCGGCAAAGATATTCCCGGGCCCGTTCGTCCAGTTGCGACTTCTCCAGTCCCAGCAGCGATTCAAACAGGAAGGGATCAGAAAAAACGGCCGAAAAGAGTTGGCGATAGCTATCGCGGTTTGAATCGTTTACGAACGAGCGATCATAACGAATTTTTCCCGACTCCGGCGCATACAGTCCCACAATCAACTTCGCCAAGGTTGTCTTGCCGCTTCCGTTTCCGCCGGCGATGAACAGCAATTCCCCCGGCTCAATACTCAAGTCAATCGGGCCTAACACAAATTGATCGGCTGAATCTTCTTGCCGGTAGGAGTATGTGATTCCTGACAGCTCGAGATGAGACGCTATGGGGCGAATCTGGGCGATCGATGTGTTTTCGGCCGGCTGCGCCGAACGCATCAGCTCGAAGCCGAGACTCTGGGCGTTGCCGAGAGCTACGTTGGCCCGGGCCAGGGCCGGAATTGAATTCATTATCACCTGGAGGGGAGTCATCACATAAAGCAGCGCCAGGCTAAAGCCAGTCAAGACGGACGGCCTGAGTCCGAGGACGGGATAGAGAAAGAAAACCAGCAGGCCAAGCATCACAAAAATCAACAACTGCCCCCAACTGGATGCGGCGCTATAAATCGACAGTCCGGAGACATTGGCCGCACGCGACTGGCCGGCCGCCTCATCCAGGGCGCTGGAAAGAAAATCATTGCGACGGCGCTGATGCAGCTTCAATTCCTTAATACCGTGGATCAGGCCACGGAAATGCTTCTGCAAGTTATTGTCGTGTCCCCGCGCGCGCCTGAGATGCGCCATTGCCCTGGAGACACCGACGTAATAACTGAATATCCCCAGCACCATGAACCCAAGCACAACCAGCAGCAGCTTCCATTGGAGCCAGCCCATGTAGCAGAGACTCCCGATGACCACGCCAGCATTAATACTAAGCACTGGAATCGCGGTGACCACATTGGCAATGTTGGGAATATCATCAGTAAGGACGGATAGAATCCTATGCGCGCCGACTTCCTCCAGTTGCCGTAGCGGCACGGCGAGCACTTGCCGCGCTAATTCTGTGCGCAACGAGAAAACAGCATCCTGGCCCAGAGAGACCAGCAGAATCTCCGACACCATTCGCGTCAGCGGCGCCAGGGCGCATAACCCAATAAACAGGGCAAGCAGCAAGGCCGACTTTCGTTCGGGACTGGAAATGGCCGCATTCGCCAGGGCCAACAGACCGGAATTGAATGCGCCGCTCAGAAAACCGAATATGATTGCCAGCAATAAGATCTGGCGTGAACGCGCAACTAGAAATTGTAAGAGTTGCATCTGACCTTCCCGTGTATCGCGTGTTGTCTATGGATGGAGGACCACAGCGCTAGCCCGCGTGCCCAGCGCTGGTCAAAACATTCCGCTGCATCATTGGCAGAACTTCTGTAAGAGGGTCGATACAGAATTCCCGCCTGTCATGTCCGCTGAATTGCTCATGCGCCTTCGCCACAATATGCATTTCAGTGCAACCAGCGATGTAAGAGCCAACTTCATATTTCTTCATCAGTTCTTCCACGAACGGAATGTACGTGATGGCTTCCCGCTGGTTTTTGATTTCGTAGAGCATTTGGTGAATCGCATCCTGGTCATGGTCATCGGGCAGGACCACTTTGTGCTGCGTTTCATCCCACAGCCGGTGTTGCTGGAATAACCGCAATTTTCTTGTTCCGGTGGTGCAGAGCAAGAGATGCTGCGAGTGGCTCCGCTGCACAGCGCCCAGCGTCAGGTCCACCAGGGAGACAATTTTTTCTCGCAGCGCCGGAGGCAGCTGGCAGACAAGCGGATGGATCGTCAGGCAGCAAACGATGATCCGGGTGGCCCCCATCGCCAACAGCGTTTCTACGCTGCTGGTAAGCTTTTGCAGCAGGATGTCGTGCCTGCCATTCAGGAGGCACTCGGTCCGGTCGGGCACCGTTGGGTCGGAGAACAGAATTACAGTGGGCGATTCCTGTTCCGTCCATCTTGCGGTATCGCGATAAATGCTGTTCACAAATTCCGCGGATGCCAGAGGGCCCATCCCGCCAACAATGCCCCACACTTCGCCGTTGTCTGTGGTTTCATGTCCTGTGCTGATCAAAGGTCACCTCACCGCGGCCGCTTGCATCGCCGGCTTGACAATGTCGACATAGCTGCGTCTGCCCCACTGCATACACGACCATCCAGGACCGGCGTCCAACGGATGCTCGACTATTCGAGGTGACGCAGGGAGCTCGGGCAACCATAGGCGCTCGTTCCACAGGTATTCGTCGTTGTAAATAGTTTCTGTGTAGCGATACCCATCGTCCGGAAAGATGCACACCACACGAGCGCGAGGGTTCTTCACTGCCCAGTGGCGCGCCACCATCCAGGCGGCGCCGCTGGTTCCACCACAGAAAAGAGAAGTCTGCTGGTGTAACTTCCGTGTAGCTTTATATGCTTCAGCGGCGCTGACCCAATGGACTTCATCAATGGCGGAGTGGTCCAAATTCACGGGCAGGATGCTGTTGCCCATGCCGCGTATTTTGCGCGGTTCCTCGGCCTGGCCGAACAAGACGCTGCCAAAAGTATCCACGGCCACAGTGGTCATTTCCGGAAACAACTCACGGAGAAATCCGGCGGTACCGCAGAGCGAACCGCCCGAGCCTACCGTACCAACCAGGCAATCGATGTGGCCCACGCCTTCGACAAGTTGCGCCGCGAAGGAACCATAGGAACCTGGGTTGGCGGGATTCGCGTACTGGTTCAGCCACCAATAATCTTTGGACTCAGCGCGTATCTCGTTCAGCCTGTCCAAGCGGGCCTGCTGATAGCCGCCCACAGCAGCCGGGGCCGGCACAATCTCCACACGCGCGCCCAGATCTTCGAGCCTGCGCCGCAGAAAACCATCGCAGGCGTAATCGCTCACAATCGTGAGACAAAAGCCGTATAGCTTGCAAACAATTGCCAGACCCAAGGCCATGTTTCCGGAAGAGGTCTCAATAATGACCGACCGTGAATCGATCCGTTGTTCCGCCCGAGCGCGCCGCAGGCAGAAGTCTGCCGGGAAAATCTTCATGAAAGGAAACACAGCGGCGGTCACGTGACCGCCAACCGGAACCAGACGCGACCGGTAGAGATTGAGAATCGCTGAATGGACTTCGTGTGTATCGCTGATGGACATAAAAGCAAATGTCTCTTGAAAGACTAGGTTTGAAAGCGGCGAACATCGGAGACGCCCAGGCGCCGGAGGCCTTTGCCTAGCTGCTCCGACTTACGGTCCAGCTCCTGATCCTGGGGATCGAACAGCACGCCCATGACCGTGCCCGAATGAGCGACGGCCACTCCCAATGCGCCCACACTTTCCACTGTCCGCAAGACTTCCCTGAATTTAGGCTTCGGCAAAAAGTGTTCGTTGATTACGGCGCTGGCTGTGGCCACGCGGCCGAGAAGGCGAACGTCTCCCAGGCGAATTGCGCGCCGCAGGGCTCCGGTCAAAGTGCGGAAGGACTGGAGCTGCCGCCACGAATAACGCGCTGGCGGATGCTCCAGGGTGTCAACGTAAGAGTCTTCGGACGTGTCGACACCGATTACCTCAAGCTTGGGCAGATGTTGAGCATAGTCCTCCAGCACTACGCCTTCGCGATGGGCAAACAATACCGCGCGGCTGAACATGAAATTGTCGCTCGCTACTTCGGCCTGCACCACAAGTTGCGCTAACTGTTCCTCGCTCCAGGTGTGTCCGACGGCATCCGCGATCGATCTGGCGGCAGCAATGCAATCGGCCGTCGAGCTGCCATATCCTTTGGCCTCGGGGATCGTCGATTCAACTTTGATCGTGCCTCCCAGGTGCGGGAGCTTCAGGTGCTCGCGGGTCAATTCCGCCGCTTTTTTCACTTTGCTTTTATAGGAGGGAGTGACCACGAACGTTCCGCTTGTATCTGGAACAAAATCGGCTTCTGCATACAGCGCCTTGCATGGCAGACTCATCAGACAGCGCCGGAGTTGGTGGTTCTCATCTTCGATCTGCCCCTGAAAAAGCTCTCCGTGCTGGGCTATGCTCCTGCCCTTTCCAGTTCGAAAACCGATGCCGTCGCTCTCGCCAGCCACGTTTGGATTGTGATTAGGTATTGTCAAATCTCAGATCCGTTTATTTTGTTACTGCAAGATGTAAGCTGACTGTCACGGTGAAGCTGAACGAGCCTGATTCCTTACGATTCGATTGCGAATGAGTGTTTGCCGGAAACGCGCCCCTTCTACATCAACAGCGCCGATGCAAACAGCGCTACTCCTGCCGCGGACAATGTAATTGGCAATACTGACGGCCGAGGCATGGAGTTCGGTCCAACCTGGACTGCACATAGAGACAAGACCAGCGTAAGCAAAGCACTCACGATCAGGCCCGACCCAAGACCAAATGCCGTGAATACTTTATGAGCGAGCGGGACAACGATAAGGACCGCCGGTATGGCGCCTGCCAGGAGCAGCATGCTGCGCTCCTGCCTGCCAGTCTCAAGAACAAAGCCCCACGCTAATGCGCTGAAGAGCAGGGGCCAAACCCAGACATAGCTCATCCCCTGCAGCCATAAGGTTGTCCAGACGGACAAACCGAACCATACCAGCATTGCGGCAGCGGCTAGATTCACCGGGCCAAAGCGTTTTAGCGCCCATACGTAAATGACGGAAGCAACCGCCAAACCAAAAGCCACGGCAGCGGCCACATAATATCCGCCGGAATAAAGCGTACTGGTGTGAACATGCTGGAATCGCATGGCAAGAGCCATGGTGATGCGTTGAATCGCGAGGACAGCGGCGAGGGCCGCAACAATGCCGGCGAGCGCGATACCAATGCTGACGACAAGACGGGCCGCGCTCAATTTCCTCTGTTGAAATCCACGGAAGAACACCCAACCCAGCAGCAGCGCCGCCGCGATAAGCAGCAGGGTCCCCGTTCGGGAGGAATAATGAACCAGCACTTTGCCCAAAACGTCAAAGTAGATCGCGTTACCGTGGCCCGGCTCAATCTGATCGACATTTCCGAACCATCTGGCCAGCTCCACTGCGTAGTCACCCTGGTGCTGCAAACTTCCCCGGTTAAGGTTCTGCAGGGTATCGGTTGCAGTGTGATAATGGATCACGCCTTCAATGAAGGCGAAGTTAAGCCCCGGATAGCCGGCCCGCTTGAAGACCGTCAAGTCAGTATCATTGGGCAGCCGCTTATAAATCTCATAAGAAAGTGAATTCGCTACCGGATGCGAGGCCGCTTTGCCCACATTGTCAATGAGCCATGCATTTTGATCGCTGGTTTCAAACAGGATCACCGGCCCACTGGTTCCTCGCGCCTCAAAATTCAGTACCAGACCTACATTCTTTGCCAGCGGATTCTGATCGACAAAGGCCTGGGCTCCCATCAGTCCCAGTTCTTCGCCGTCAGTAAAGAGAAAGACAATATCTCTTTTGAAAGGGGCCTGCGACTTGAGTATTTTCGCGGTTTCAAGCAGAGTGGCCACGGCCGCGCCATCATCGCTGGCTCCAGGTCCCGCGGAAACCGAATCATAATGCGCCACCAGCAGTACTGACTTCCGTGGTGTGCTTCCCTTCAGATCGGCGACAATGTTTTCCAGCGGCATGGGCATGTCTATCCACCGGTCTCTCCCGGTTGCTTTTTGCACCTGCGGGGTGAGCCCGATCTGGCGAAGCGTGGTGGTGATGTAATTCTCGACTTCTATATGCCGGGCTGATCCCACCGGATGCGGCGCCGCTGCAATGGCTTCCACGTGCTTGAGCGCACGTTCTGCGGAAAATTGCGCCGCGGGAACGCCGGCTGCAAGAGGCGCGGGCGGCGCATCGGCGAGAACCAGAACTAAACCCAGCAAGAGCAGAACACCCAAGGCAACGATACCGGTCCAACGGTAATCGCTGCCCCTGCGCTGCTGGGCCATGGAAACAATCTGCTGTACGGGAACACTGGTCATGGTTATCAAGGATAAAAAGGGTCGGGTCAGAAGGCCCTTGGTGGAGAGCCAACAGCTTATTAATTCATCTGGGCCATGCGCGTTCGCAAGCTCAGCGGGCGCATATCGGTCCATACTTCCTTGATGTGGTCGAGACATTCGGCTTTGGTCCCGCTCTTGCCGGCATCGTTCCAGCCGAGCGGATTCGGCCGATGCACAGGCCAGATCGAATATTGCTCTTCGTGGTTTACAACAACTTTGTAAACGGTATTGTCAGTTTGTTCAGACGTTGCCATTATGGTTTCTCCTGTTTGCTTTTTTGGCTCTCGTGGCAGGCTGCCGCCATCGGAGTCACATATTCCGGTTGATATGCTGTTGAAGTCTTCCAACCCATTTGCGGATGCAAGCTGAATGCCAGAGTTGGGAAACTCTCATCAAAGTGGATCTAGTGGTTGAATTTTTCATGCTGACAAAGAAAGGCTTGCACGTAGTTGAGAATCCGAATCCAGAAGCGGTTAGAGACGATTTCAGTCGTGGCTAACGATCTCCGGCATCCGATTGAATTCTGAGAGTTTCACAATCTGTGTCCATCAATCGATTTGGCTGTCCACCTCTGGACAGTGGATTGACGGGTAAAAATGGCACAATTTCTTAGTACTACCTGATGCTGTCCGGCCCAAGGCGGACCTTGTCCATCGCTGGACAGCGAATCGAGGGCCGCGGCTACAGATTGCCTCGCATCTTCTGCTCTCGTTCGACGGCATCAAACAAGGCCCTGATGTTCCCGCTGCCAAAGCCGCGAGCGCCTTCACGCTGAATGAGTTCAAAGAAGAGGGTCGGGCGGCCGGAGATTGGTTTGGTGAAAATTTGCAGCAGATGTCCCCACTCATCGCGATCGACCAGGACATTCAGGTCACGCAGCACCTCAACATCCTGACTGATCTCCCCAACCCTGGCCGACAGCAAATCGTAGTATGCCTGGGGTGTTTTCAGAAATTCCACGCCGGCATTGCGAAATGCCCGCACGGTCTCAACAATGTCTTTGCAGGAAAACGCGACGTGCTGCACGCCTGGGCCATTATTGTATTTCAAATATTCTTCGATTTGAGACTTCCGCTGGCCTTTGCCGGGCTCCATCATTGGGAACCGCACGTTCCCGGCGCCGTTCTGAACAACCTTGCTCTTCATTGCACTGTACTGGGTCGTAATATTTTCTTCATGGACTACTTCGAGGCCCAGTCCGTTGTAGATTTCTACGCCGCGATCCAGTTCTCCCGGGGGAAAACTCACGGCAATGTGGTCGATCTCCAGCAGACAACCGGAGAGCGCGTTCTCCGCAACCGGGAGTAATTGATAGCCGGGCAGAAACGTCCCTTTGTACTCTGATCGCTGAACAAAACTATGGACAACGTCACCGAATGCCCGGACCGCAGACGTGGTTACTTTGCCGGAACCGTCTTCTGTGACCGTAGGCTCGGCCACCGGATATGCGCCGGCCAGCAGCGCCTGATGAAACGTTTCTGCCGCATCTTTGACGGTAAAGGCGATTTCCTTTACCGCGTCACCATGCGACCTGATTTCATCCGCCATGGGAGAGGAATGATCAACTGGGCTGCTCACAATGAGCCGGATAGGTCCATGACCCAGCACGTAGGAGATATGGTCGCGCACGCCTGTCTCAAGGCCGGAGTATGCGAGCGGCGTAAAGCCAAACATGGCGCGCAGGAAATGCATGGCCTGATAGGCATTCCCGACGTAAAGATGGAGGTAATCGTAGCCATCCAATTGCACTTTTGTGCTTGACGATTCCTCGTAGAGCGTTGCTGCTGCAAACTGCGGTGCTATAGCCATGGGTCGGCTCTCCTTTTTTTGCTTTTCAATATGAATGTGACGGAGGATTTCTGAGTGGGTTTACGAACTCGGCAGTTATCGACAGTAAATCACGGTTGCTACTTTGTCTCTTGTGGTTTCGGTGCCGTCGCCAAAAGCGAATGCCAAGCGGCAGCCAGGCACAGCAACAGGCAACCGTTGGAGCGGTTTAGTGCTGATTGGGTTTCCTAACTTATCAATCGCGGTCAAGAGAAGGTCATGCATGTCTATCTGAAACATTTGGCCGTTTTCCAGCGTAACTAAGGCTTTCATAAAATGTTTTGACCGACTCCTATCTTTTCTGGCTTCATCATTCCGCGCAAGACATTTGCAGAGTATCCGGCACAGCCCGGAACAGCTCACCCAACGAGCGGATTCCCTTAACGATCTGTTCAGCTGTGGGACAGGAAAAATTGAGCCTCATGCTGCGTTGGGCCGTTTCACTCACGCGAGGCGTAAATGCCTGCCCTGGCATATAGGCGACCCCGTATTCGCTGAGCGCCGAATCAAGGGCGCTCATGGTATCGAAGCGCTCGGGCAGCCGGAGCCATACATAGAGTCCAGCGTCGGGAACGGCCCATTCTGTTCCCGCGGGAAAGTGCGCCTGGAGAGTTTCAAGCATTACATCGCGGCGGCGCCGGTACTCTGAACGAAGCCGTTGCAGGTGCGCGGAAAAGAACCCCGTGTCCAGCATGCGCGCCACAACATGCTGAGAAAATGGCGCCATATCAATGTCAGAAGACTCTTTCAAAATGGCAAGGTATGGTATGAGCTCTTTGGGTACCACCAGCCATCCCACCCTGAGACTGGGAGCCAGCACCTTTGAAAACGATCCTACATAGAAAGCCGTTTCTTTGGCTTGAGCGGCAAGAGGACGCAAGGGCCCGGCAGAGTAACTCAAGTACCCGTATGGATCTTCCTCCAGCAATGGAACTCCATAGGATGAACTCAACCATGCCAGGCGCTCCCGCTTCTCAGCGCTGAGGCTGATTCCAAGCGGATTGTGGCCGTTGGCAATCGCATAGATAAATGCCGGGCGGGCCCCGCGCGAGAGATACCACTCGACCTTGTCTACGTCCATGCCCGTATGGAGATCAGAGTCGACGGACAGGATTTCCGGCTGGAAAAAACTCACGATCTGCTGAAAACCCGGGTAACTAAATTCTTCCATGATGATCTGGCGATTGCGTTCCAGCAAAAGCTGCACCAGAAGATGGACACCCTGTTGCGCACCGTGGGTCAAAAAAACTTGTTGCTCGTCGCACTCGACGCCTTTGTCGGCCATCAAGGAAACGATATGAGACTTGAGGGCCGCGGATGGCGGCCCGTATTGCAATGATTTTGGATTGGTCCTGAGTACGTCAGCACAAGCCGCTGAAAATTCTGCTGCAGGAAACAATTCCGGCGCGGGCAGGCCGAGACCAAAAGACAGGATTTCCGGCTGTGCCACCTTGGGGAGGAGATCTTGCAGCAGTGACCTGGAAACATATCCAGTCCATGGCGCCAGACGAAATGCCTGGGCAGAACTTACGGCGCGTGTCATAGATAGATGTCCTTGAGCGCTTTCGCAAATATTTGTTGTCTGATCCGGTCTTCGACTGTTCAGCCCTTTAGGCCAATGCCGGCATCATCTCTCTGCCGGTGGGCCGCTGGTTCGCGGGAATGACCTGATGCGGGTTTTCGCGGACCGGTCGAACGTCAGCATAATCAACTTCGACGGAAATCGAGTTCTGCACCAGAGTTACCGATAAGATCAGGCGATACTGATTTTTGTTGCACGCCAAGATACCTGAGACGCCGGCAAGGGGCCCGGCAATTACGTCCACACGGGTCCCAACCTTTATATAGGGGCAGGGGCTTGCAGGTACCCGGCTGGCTACAACTGCCTGGATTGCCTCAATTTCGCTATCCGGAATTGGCAAATGCGGGTCCACGATCTTAATGACGCCGGGAGTTGTAACGATTGGCGCCCGCACCTGGGCATCAAAGCGGCAGAAGATATAGCCGGGAAAAAGCGGCAGCTCGATCTCCTTTTTTCGGTCGGACCACTTTCTCTTGCTCTTATAACTGGGCAGAAATTCTTCAAAACCCTTGCCGCGAAGAATGCAGGCCGCGAGAAATTCGTAACGCGGCCTGACTTGAATGGCAAACCAGCATTTGTCGAAAGGGACCAGTTCCATTGATTTTTTCCTCATTGGGGCTCAAGACTTCCAGTGTGATCCAACGTGCCCTTTCCGCTTTTGTCACCGCTTTCGGGGCAGGCTGCCGCCATCTGAGTCACATCTGCTGGTCCGGACCCTTTTCTTTCGCGTGCTATGGACGCCAGGCAGCTGCCCGAAGCAGGCACTTGGCGGTAAAACCGGGGCGTCCGTTTAGATACCCCGGGTGAACCTCACCTCTGGGTCATACGTTCTGGCTCTTGCTGTTTGTTCAAACAACCAGCAGGAGGCTATGCTGCTCCACCACATGCCATGGCCCTGCGTGAGACACCGTGTACTGCGTGCCCCCACGGTGATCTCTCAAACAGGCTGTCTAACATAAAGTCGCTTTTCTGCTTCTTGAGCAGACGGTTAAAAAACAAAGCAATGCCTGCGCTTCCCGTTCCGTAGTCGCAGCACAGGCGCGATGACAACTCACCGGGAAAAGCCGCGCCATTCCGCTCGACGCGAAAGTGCATGATGCCTTCAGCCACTCTCTTCGCGCTATTCAGGAACCGCTGTTCTCCGCTGAGGTCATGCATATCGAGCAAGAACTCACCCATCCCCGCCAGGCCGGCAAAGCGTCCCGGGAAGACCGCGTATTTCCTGTCCGTATCAATGAAGATCTGCTCAAGGATCGAGTGATACCGTGGCGACCCGGTCAGGCGCTGATAGCGTGCTGTCACCATCCCGATTCCCGCGCTCCCGAAGCGCCAGTAAGAATAAAGGGGCGAACTCGAGTCCACCGACTTCCCCCACGAGAGTCCGCGATCCTTGGTCTGTACGGCCGCAGCCAGGTCGAAATCCAGCGCACGCAACCCGGCGGCAAAATAACGCTCGTTCCGCGTGGCTAAATAAAGATAGAGCAGGAACAGGCTGATACCGCTGCTGCCATGCGCCAATCCAAGCGGACGCTCTTCCGATTCGGCCCAGTGATAACCCCGCTCCGACTTAGTGCACGATCCCAGCAGAGCGCTTCCTGCCTTTTTGGCTTGCTCGAGATATAGTTCGTTCCCGGTCGCTTCAAAAAAGCGCAACGCAGCCATGCCCGAGCCGGCAATTCCGTGAAACAAATCCGGGGTGTTGCCGGCAAGTGGATGCGTGAAAGACGATTGCAATATTTCTTCCGCCGGCTCTCGTACTCCCATTTCAAGGAGCGACCACGCGATTCCCGCCATGCCGATGTAGAGGCCGGATGGGTACTCGGTGGAACTGATCTTGTGCTGCAAAATCCAATCAATCGCAGTCCGAGGAACGTCGCCTGTAAGCCTGTGGAGAGCGTAAGAAACACCTGCCGCCCCATAGGCAAGGCTCAGAGGATTGGTTGCAAAGACCCCTGGATCGGCAGGATACAAGCGGTCGTTGCGATGATACTCCGCCACTCCGTTCAAGTGCCTCACGATATCATTCACGACTGCCTGGTAGTCATACGAAGGCTTTACGGCGTGGTCGTGGGTCCCGGACAGCGAGGCTTCCCGGATTTCGACCGCGGATGTGGCCGCAGGCTCCAAAGAAGAGAGGTCCGCCTGATCCATTAAATTGTTGATTAAGTCAGCGATGCTTTTCGGCAGATGAATATCAGCGCGAATCGAGGCGAGAAACTGCTGCCTGGCCAGAGGATTCAGATGCAGCAGGCCGTTGATGGGAAGCAGATATGCGAGAAGAACGGCGCCGGCGGAGTAATAGTCATCTTCCATCCTGGCCTGGCCGCCGGCAACGCGGTGCTGTGATACGAATCCGGGCGTATAGATATTTAACGCGCAATCCACGCCAAGCTGGTGCGCACCTTCGAAGTCAATGATTTTCAGGTCGTGGTCATTCCCAGAAACAATAAGATTGCTGGGCGACAGATCGGCAAACACAATTTCCCGGCCGTGCAAGATCTTCAAGATCCTGATGAGGTTTACGCATAGCGTGCTGAACATGGCGTTCCACTCGCGGCAATCACTTTCCGTCATCCGCGTGCGGAGCAGAATGTTGGATGCCGCCGAGTGATGGCTCATCGAGGTTCCTTCGATAAACTCCTCCACCAGGAACCAATGTTCCCATTCCTGAAACAGATCGAGAGGCAGGGGAGCGATTCCGGTATCGGCCACAACCGTGAGAAGCCGATGCTCTTTCTTGAGCAAGTCGACGGCATCGTAATCCTCTGTTGTTGCATTCACGCAGGGCCGGGCTTCCTTTATTACAACCCTTTTGCCAGTGTGGTTGTCGCGCGCGTGATACACGCCGCCTGCGTTGGAAAAGGCAACAGCTTTCTCGATGGTGTAACGGCCGTGCAGAAGAGTGAGCGCCTCGCTTTTCCCATCTTCACGGCTCTCCACCGGTAGGACCGGCGTTTCCCAGGCAGGAGTCACGGGATAAGCCAGCCGCTGGTCGGGTATCACGGCGCCGTCAGGGCCCTTTAACACGGGAATTTTTTCGCCCCGGGCATTGAGAGTGGTATGCGGGCGAATGCCGCCATAACGGTAGAAAACTACCCGGCTGTTCTTATATCGACTGTCTGAAAGGATATAGGGTCCGGGTATGCCAGCGGTGGCCTGATCAATCTCCTCGATCAGGTCAATAAAGCGACGACTGTCCGGAGGATAAATAGTGATGAATTTTCCTGAGCCGCTCCGGGGCCAACTTTTGCTGTTGAGCAGCGACAACAGCGAGCGATCAAGAGAAAATTTGAAAGCTACGTCAGAATACTTGAACAAAACCGATACAACCTTCTCAAGAACTTCACGAGATCTACCCAGTGTGCTAGAGACGTGTATTTTCCATCCTTGCAAAGGAAGCGCCGGGAGGGAAGGATTGCAATGGAACCAAATGTCCTTGCGATGAATGCTCCATCCCTCCGGCAGCCTTGAATGAACCACGTCATAGAAATCTTCGGTCCTGGGAGAATAAGCAGAAAAGCTTTCCGCATAATCCTTGTGCAACAAGCGATAGATCAGATTTGAATTGCTGCGCATGGAGCTTTCTCTTTCTTCGTTCCTATCTGTATGTGAAAATATCTTCTGCAAAGCTATCCCGAAATGGGAATCGCCAGGGCCGGGCTTCTACTGCATTTCGAATTTTCCAGCTTCACCGGGCAGGCCGGTCGTGGGACAAATGTTGCTGTAGGTGCTGATGAACAGAACGCTGATCTCTCCCGTGCTGGCTGTTGGCATGAGCTTTTGAAGCTGAAGGACGGTGTTCATGTTTTTCTCGTTCCTTTCGAAATAGCAACTTGATTTTTGAAAAGCAGACATCTCTTGCATATGCAAGGCGAGGGCCAGAGCTGAAATGCCGACGATCGTGAGCGACTGTTGCAGCGCGAGAGATGCCCCAGAGAACCGCTGGTGGGAGGACCTTGGTAACGATCAGCAACTCTGGATCACGTTGAAAATCCTAAGACTTCTTAATCTTCCGTCCATCACCCGAAACGGCTATCCGCATCCGGAAAATGGACCAGAAAAATAAGACCAATCTAATAATCCTTAATCCCATGCTTCCTTCCCTTAGTACTGTCCAGCTCAGGACGCGGGTGTCCATGGGTGGACAACTGGGCGCCTGAAAATGGGTTTTGGGGGATGACAAGTCACAAGGATCGAGTTTTCAGGTCTATAGGGAGGGTGTCCAGAACGGGACAGAAGCATTCCCTGATGAACGAACATCGTCAGCCAACGCGAGGCAGTGTGTCCAAGGTGTCCGCAGGAGCCTGACGATGGGACATGGGAAAAGCCTCCTGATCAGCTTACGATCATCTGCAGACATAAGGTTCTGGCTGTTACGCGTTTCTTAAATATCGCTCTTCGCCGAAAAGTGCTTCGCCAGCAATGGCTTACCAGTCTTTCACTTGTTAGTCTAAAATGAATTTAAACGCCCAGAGACAGATTTGGCGGGGGATTGGACCGAGTTGTCCACCAATGGACAGTGAAATATGTGGCTGGACACTCCCAGTTTGTGGCCAAACTAGCAGGGTCAACATCTTAGACTGGCCAATTGGCCATTAATGTGCCTCAACAATTGATGATCGTACATGGTCTCGTCAGCCGGGGGAACAGGGGAATGTGGCGATCTCGCCGGTTCAGGGACCAAAACGTTCGAAAAGCAAAGTCAGGAAGTGCAATGCCAGAATCTTTGAATCGCCACCTGAAGCAATTGTGCATCCATTATTCCAAGACTTAGTAGTCTCTTTTCGGTCCTTGCGGAAGAGTCCGCAATTTACGCTTGTCGCGGTGGTGACCCTCACCCTGGGCATTGCGGGCAATACGCTCGTTTTCACTCTAGTCAATGCCACGCTGCTTCGTCCGCTGCCCTACCCCCGGCCGCATCACCTGGTCATCTTACGGTGGCAGGACCAAAGCGACGTTTCAGCCGCGGCCTTTTTCCTGATGAAAGACCGAGCGCGATCGTTTTCCATGATCACGGCATTGTATCCAGTCAATGCCGGCGTCAACATCTCTGCAACGGGCACGCCACAATATGTCAAAGCGCTGCCGGTTTCAAAGGACTTTTTTAAGACGCTCGGTGTTTTGCCGAAGATTGGCTCACCGTTTAATGAGGAACAGGACCAGCCTCACGCACCACGCACTGTTGTGCTGAGTTACGGTCTCTGGACGCAGGAGTTCAACCGTGATCGGTTGGCATTGGGCCACGATGTGCGAGTCAACGGCGAAAGCTACAAGATCATCGGGATCATGCCGCAAGGATTTCGATCTTATCCGGATGCGGACATCTGGCTTCCGTTTCAGCTCGACGCGAAAAGCGTGGACACCGGGAATAATTGCAGGATCATTGCGCGCCTTGCAGCCGACATCTCCTTACAGCAGGCGCAATATGAGTTGGATGGATTGGCCCGGGAATATCACGCGATGTATCCGTGGTCCACGCCTCAAGGCACACTTGTGGCGCACGACCTGCAGTCATTCATGGTTGACAAGGAGCGGAGCGGCCTGGCGCTTCTCTTTGCCGCAGTCGCATTTGTACTCCTCATTGCGTGCAGCAATGTAGCAATCCTGGTTCTGGTGCGGGCCGCATCCAGGACGCAGTCAATCGCAATCCGCGCAGCGCTCGGGTCGCCGAGGCGGCGTCTGATGTTTTCGCTCATGACGGAGAGCCTGGTGCTTTCCTTGATAGGAGGCGCGCTTGGTCTTATTCTTGCCAAGGAGACGCTTCCGCTTCTTCTTTCGCTTTGGCCAATCGATCTTCCTCTAGGCTCCAGGTTGAGTATTGACTGGCACGTGGTGGCGTTTACCTTTGCGCTTTCCCTTGCAAGCTCGCTGTTATTCGGGCTTGCACCCAGCTTCAGGCTTTCGCGGGTCAACCTTGCCCGGGCCATGGCCCATACCTCGCGCTCCTCCACCGCCAGCGCAGAGCAGGTGCGCTCAGTGCGGCTGCTGGTCTTCTGGCAGATCGCACTTACGGTAATGCTGCTTGCGGGAACAATGCTCCTGGTGCGAAGCCTGGCCAATCTATATTCAGAGCCTTTAGGTTTCGACCCGCAGCACGTGTCTGTGGCGCAGGTATCACTTGCGGGACAGCAGTACCGTAATACCGCTGCAAGCAGCCACTTGATGGACGAGGTAGTAAAACAATTGGCGGTCCTGCCCGGGGTTGATGCAGTGGCCGCAGTGAATGGCCTGCCTTTGGAGAACGGCCTGAATCTGCCACTCCACGCTGTGGGGATGGCTGGAGCGCCGGACTATGCGGACGAATACAGGCCCGTGACATCAAACTATTTCAGCACTCTTCACATTCAGTTGGTGTCAGGAAGATTCTTTATCGCATCGGATACAGCCGGCAGCGCACCTGTGGCGATCGTGAATGAAACAATGGCCCGCCATTGGTGGCCGAACACGCCGGCAATCGGACAGTACATCAGAGTCGATGAAAAACTTGGCCCCCAACCCCCTGATGTGCCGCGCCAGATTGTGGGAGTGGTGCCTGACATTCACGAACGAGGGCCGGGAACGCCCGCTCCTCCGACCATGTTCGTTCCCTTAAGCCAGACGCCGGACAACATCACTGCATTCTTCAACAAAGTATTTTTGACCTCAATCGTGATTCGTACATCGGGACACATTGAACTTTCCCGGCAGATTCACGCAGCTATTCAATCGATTGACCCTGATTTGCCAGTAGCTTCTTTGCGCCCATTCCCTCAACTATTAGATCAGTCCCTGGCAAACAATCGTTTTATCGTTCTACTTACCGCCGCTTTCAGCGCAATTGCCCTGTTGCTTACCGCAGTTGGAATCCACGGCTTGTTGAACTACCAGGCGCGCCTGCGTACGCGAGAGATTGCGGTGCGCATGGCCGTGGGAGCCAGCCGCACCCAGATTGTCCGCATGGTTGTTCAACAGGGAGTCCAACGCGTATTCTTCGCACTCCTGGCCGGCCTGACTGGTTCGTTTTTCGTAAAAGGACTGCTCTCAGGTTTGCTTTATAATGTACACTTCAGTTCGATCATTGTGATCCTTGCAACCGGCCTTCTACTAGGCCTGGTTGCTACAATGATCAGCTTACTGACGGCTGTCCGGGCAGCATCCATTGAGCCCATGGCCGTCCTAAGAAATGAGTGACGGTGCGATGAGCCGATTCGACCGTTTCTCGTTTCTACGCTGGAAGAAGCCGGCTTCCGTGACTCAGAAGATCGCTGAAAGTGCGGGGAAGAGCAGCCCAATGCCATCCACGGGGAAGACCCATTCTATTTTGGTCGCGGACGATCAGCCGGCCATTCTCGATGCTGTCAAGATGCTGTTGCGGTCTGAGGGCTTTCAGGTGGATACCGCGCGCTCCGCGCAGGTGGTGCTGGAATGCCTTGCCATGCGAGAGTATGACACCCTGCTGCTGGATTTGAACTACACTCGCGATACCACCTCCGGACAAGAAGGGATTGAGCTGCTGGAGAGCATTCGCGCTATCGACAGCCAACTGCCCGTGGTTGTGATGACGGCCTGGGGCACAATCGATCTCGCGGTCGAAGCTGTCCGCCGTGGAGCGCGCGATTTTATCCAGAAACCCTGGGACGACGAGCGGCTGGTGACGACTGTCCGCAATCTGGCGGAACTGTGCCAGGCATTGCGACAGGCACAGCGCCTGGACGCGGAAAACAGGCTCTCCAGAAGCCAGGGGCGGCCGACCTTTATTGCCCATGCCCCCTCCATGCGAACGGTTGTGGAGGACATCTCGAAGGTCGGGCCATCGCATGCGAATGTATTGATTACCGGAGAGCATGGCACCGGGAAAGAAGTAGTTGCCCAAATGCTGCATGCGGTTTCACTGCGCTCAGAGAAACCGCTGATTACCGTGAACACAGGCGGCCTTCCGGAAGGCACTTTCGAGAGTGAACTGTTCGGACACGTCAAGGGCGCTTTTACTGATGCGCGAAGCGATCGTATTGGACGCTTTGAAATGGCCGATACCGGTACGTTGTTCCTGGATGAGATTGCCAATGTTCCTTTGCGCCAGCAGGCCAAACTACTGCGCGTGCTTGAAACCGGCGAGATGGAGCGCGTCGGCTCTTCCCGCACGCGACAGATGGATGTGCGGGTGCTCTCCGCCACCAATGCCGATCTGCGAGCCGCCTGCGAGTCTGGTAACTTTCGCGAGGACCTGCTCTTTCGGCTGAATACGGTTGAGATCCACATTCCGCCCTTGCGCGAACGCCGGGAAGACATTCCCGGCCTGGCGTCGCATTTTCTCTCCAAAACTGCCGCCCGTTACAATAAGAAAATTGAATCGTTCTCCCAGGAGGCGCTGCAGAAGCTTACGGAATATCACTGGCCGGGCAACGTTCGTGAACTTGAACATACAATTGAACGGGCCGTGATTATGTGCCGCGAGAACAGCATCCAGGCCCACGATCTTGGCCTGCAAAGTTCAAGCCGTGCCATGGCTACAGATTTTTCTGACATGAGCCTGGAAAAAGCCGAAGAGCTGCTGATTAATAAAGCCCTTGCGCGCTATAAAGGCAACGTGAGTCAGGCGGCGGAAGTTCTGGGTCTGAGCCGGGGAACTTTCTATCGCCGCATGGAGAAATACGGCCTTTATGCTCCCGACCCTGCGCGCAAAGACAAACGCTAAGCGCGGCAATTGGTTACGTGGCGGCTTTGAGCTGCGTTTGCTCTTCTCTATTCTCTTTGCCGGCGCCGCCGGCGTGGTCCTGAGTCTTCTGCTGTTATGGCGTAGCGGCTACTCGCTCGACCACAAAATCGAAGTGAGCGCGCTGATCCTGCTTCTTTGGCTGGGTCTAAGCTTTTCGGCAAGAGACCGTGTTGTCAATTCCCTGCGCGTCCTCTACAACGTGATCTCAGCAGTGAAAGACGAGGATTTTTCCTTTCGCGCCACCCAGGTTTCCGCGGGGGACGCGCTTGGAGACCTGGCGCTGGAGATCAACAGTCTCTCCCGCGCGCTGGGGGAAGAGCGCCTGGGCGCGGTTGAAGCCACCAATCTGATGCGCAAGGTGATGGCTGAAGCCGGGACCGTCATCTTCGCGTTCTCCCCGGACAACCGTCTCCGTATCGTCAACCGCACAGGCGTGCGTTTTCTGGGAAAGCCGGAAGAGGATATCCTCAATCGCACAGCCGCGGAGCTTGGGATTGAAGATTTGGTGAAGGGTCCGGCCTGGGAGGTCGTCTCGCGCGTCGATTCAGGCGCAGAGAAGCGCTGGATCGTTCGACGCGCTACTTTCCGGCAGCGCGGAGAGCCCCATACCTTGATCGTACTATCGGAAGCGTCAGAGGCCTTGCGGGCTGAAGAGCGGGCCGCGTGGCAGCGCCTGATTCGAGTTTTGAGCCACGAGATCAACAATTCACTGGCGCCGATCCGGACCATTGCTCGAACGCTTGGCCGCATGGCGTCCACTGCGGAATTGCCGATGCCGCTCTCAGAACATCTGGGCCACGGCCTGGAGGTGATCCATGAACGCGCGGATTCACTCAATCGCTTCCTGCAAAGCTACACCAGGGTTGCCAGGGTCCCACGGCCGCAACGCCGCGTGGTTGATCTTGACAGTTTAATCAGCCGGGTTGCCAAACTGGAATCACGTTTGCCGGTAAAGATCATTCCTGGGCCGAACGTCTCCATCTTTGTGGATGCCGACCAATTGGAGCAGGCGCTCATCAACCTGATTAAAAATGCCGCGGAATCCGTCTTGCTCGCGTCGGAACAGGGATTTGGGCCGGAAGCCGTTACCGTATTCTGGACGGTCCATGGCAAAGACGTTGAGATTTACATTCGCGACGAGGGCGTTGGTCTGACAGAAACGGAAAACCTGTTTGTACCTTTTTATACAACCAAGGAGACTGGCTCAGGGATTGGCCTTCTGCTAAGCAGGCAAATCATTGAAGCGCATCAAGGCACCCTCATGCTGAGAAACCGTACGGAACGGTCAGGCTGTGAAGTGGTGGCCAAGTTGCCGGCGTGTGTTTTTGAGGCCGCTAAAACCCAGCAGGTTCAGTATTGATCACGAGCAGCAAGCCTCAAGGCGACAGGGGTCAGAGTCTTTTTGGAGGCGCCGCGGCACCCGCGAGCAAGCCGCCATCGATGGTTAGCTCAGCCCCGGTCATAAAACCTGCCTCGTCGGAAGCAAGAAGCACTGCCAGGGCCGCAACTTCCTCGATGCGACCGAAGCGCCCGACAGGGATGGTCTTGGCAGTTGCTCGCGCACGTTCTTCACGGTGTTCGTCCGTGCCTAACACCGGGTCCCACATCGGGCTCATGATGGCCGCGGGATGAATCGAGTTGCAACGAATTTTCCAGCCCTTCTCGGCGCAGTGCAGAGCGACTGTTTTTGTATGGTTCCGCACCGCAGCTTTGCTGGCCGCATAGGCCGCGGCGCCGGGAATGCCAACGATTCCGGAGCGCGACGAGATATTGATGATAGAGCCCTGCTGACCGGCCCGCATGGCGCGAATGCCGTGTTTGCAGCCGAGAAATGTTCCGTCCAGATTGGTTGCCAGCACCGCATGCCAATCCTCAATTGTGACGTTTTCAGGATCTTGCGGGGCGGGACTCTCAAAGCCGGTAATGCCGGCGTTGTTTACGAGAATGTCGAGCTTTCCGTGTTGCTTGAGAATGGAATCGATAACAGAAATCCAGTCCGATTCTTGCCGGACATCGAGATGTGAATAGGAGGCCGAAGCGCCCAGCGATTTCGCCAGCGCGGCTCCCGGCACATCTTGCAGGTCAGTAACTTCCACGAATGCGCCTTCCGCGACAAAGGCCCTGGCGATGCCCGCACCGATCCCGGAAGCAGCCCCGGTAACCAAAGCAACTTTGCCTTCCAGCCGCAACATTCGTTGTGTCCTTTCTCTCGAAGACAATATCATAGACAAGCGCGCCTCACGGATTGGGCGTGCGATATTCACGAGCAGGTTTTCGATTTCTGGAGGCTGCCGGCAGATTGCCCCAGCGCCTTAAAGCAACGCACGCGTTCACGGAGGCGCGAAGATGATTCCAGTCGCGGTCAGGCCGGCAACGCTCAACGCGAACGAGGTCCACGTTTGGCGAATCCCGCTGGCAGTGGAAGAGGACGTGGTCCAAAGTTGCCGCGGGTTGCTATCCCAGGACGAGCTCCAGCGCGCCGACCGCTTCTATTTCAAAAGAGACAGAGACCGCTTTACCGCCGCCCGCGCCGCACTGCGGAGAATCCTTGCGGAATACCAGAGGGTTGCGCCAGAAGATCTGGCTTTTACTTATGCTGAAAAAGGCAAGCCGGAACTTGCTCCGGGCTTCAATGCCTCCGGCACAAAGTTCAACTTGTCGCACTCCAAGGACTTTGCTCTCCTTGCTGTAGCTCGCGGACTTACTCTGGGTGTCGATATTGAGTTCATCAATCCCGAGTTTGCGGGCGACGAAATTGCTACACGTTTCTTTTCCCAGGGAGAAGTACGCGCTTTGCGTGGCGTGCCGCCGGGTGAGCAGACGGAAGCGTTCTTTCAGTGCTGGACGCGTAAAGAGGCGTATATCAAGGCGTTGGGGGACGGACTATCTCTTCCACTGGATTCCTTTGCGGTGGCATTCGGTCCCGATATCGGCGCAGCCCTGTTATGGACACGGGATGCGTCGCATGAGATATCGAAGTGGAGCGTATACAACATCACCGCGCCCCAAGAATATGCGGCGGCGCTGGTGGCTGAAGGCAAGGACCATGTTCTGCGCTACGCGCATTGGGAATATTGAACGCAAGTCGCCGCGGCTTCCACATCGAGGCCGACATCCAAAGCAATGTCCCGCCGTGCCGGCCCTCCAACCATCCGGAGCGGGCTTGCCAGTACATGACCATGCCCTCAAATAGAAAAAATAGGGCCTTGCCGCTGCCGGCCTTCCTGCAAGCATGTTGCTTGACCATAACGGTGACCGCCAGAGTATAGATTTCCAATAAACTGGCCATTGCACTTTCTATACTTGCGATTCCGTTCAAACTACTGCTGGCTAAGGCTATGTGTGCGACTTGTCCTGCATTTTTCTATTTACTTGATCGTGGTAAAGATGAAAATTTAAAAACCTCTCGCTATTTCTCTTGACAATGCGGGGGAGTACGTATAGTTTCGCGCCATAATCTTTTGCCCAATCTTTAAGGTGAAGACCGGCTCATAGTCGGCAGTACCACTAACACATTTTCACCGGCCCCTATCTTGTACACAGAGAGGGAAGTCAGATGGCGAACTCTGCCCGCTTCTTGCCGTACGGTGTCCGTAGAATTTTAATAGTTCTGCTGTTAGCGATGCTTGGAACGACATGCTTCGCGGGAACTTTTACCGCCTTCGGCCCGCAAGTCTACGTTCGCGCCACTGGCACTCCTGTGACGGTGACGAATACCTTCACCGTATTGAATCCCAATACACAGTACACGCTTCGGCTGCATAATGGCGGGCTGGTCGATTCCACGACGGACAGGGTTTCCAGCACTACCGTTACCGTTAATGGCGTGATCATTGTGGCGCCGAATGATTTGAACCAGAACGTGGGTGAGGTTGACAAGCCTGTCACGTTGCTGGCCTCAAACCAGATTGACGTGCAGGTGCGCGGCGCGCCCGGCGGGACGCTTTCAATCGACATCCTGGGCATCGACAATGATCCACCGGTGATCACAGCGGCGGCCAGCCCTGCGGCCAATGCCGCAGGGTGGAACAACAGCGCTGTCACTGTAACTTTCACTTGCAGCGACGCAACCTCAGGGATCGCAAGTTGTCCCTTGCCTGCGACTGTGAGCACGGATGGAGCCCACCAGATCATATCCGGGCAAGCCGTAGATAAGGCCGGCAACACAGCAAGCGCCAGCGTAACGCTCAGCATCGACCGGACCCCGCCTTCAATTTCGGCGTTGGTCACCCCAGCGCCTAATGCCGCGGGGTGGAACAATTCCGATGTCGCGATCGCCTACTCGTGCTCGGATTCGCTCTCGAAGGTGGCACTATGCCCGGCGCCTGTATCGGTAAGCACGGAGGGCAGCAACCAGGTCATCACCGGCACGGCAGCTGACATTGCCGGTAACACGGCAAGCAGGCACAACACGGTCAGCCTGGATAAGTCGCCGCCCGTAGTGACTATTGTTTCACCGGCGCCGGGAACGACGGTGGGCGTTTCCAGTATTACGATCACCGGCACTGTCAGCGATTCGATTTCGGGATTGGCCACGGTCACGTGTGGTGGCAGCCCTGCAACTTTGACGGGATCGTCGTTCAGTTGCCTGCGGCCGCTGGCGGCGGGCACAAACTCGATCCAGGTTCAGGCGGCGGATGTGGCCGGGAATTCCGTCTCTGCAACGACGACAGTTGCATTTGTGAAGCCGCCGCAGATCACGATTACGTCTCCCGCGAATTCTGCCCTGTTCAACCAGAGCCCGATCAATGTGACCGGAACAGTAGTTGATCCCGCAGCGCACGTTCTGGTCAATGGGATCCCGGCACCGGTGAACGGCAACAGCTTTCTCGCCACCGTCCCGGCACAGGAGGGCATCAGCACCATTACGGCTGTTGTCACCAACTCCGATGGGTCCACCGATACGGCCAGCGTCCAGATAAACCTTGATACCACTCCGCCGCACGTGGCGATTTACGCTCCATTGGATGGCTCTGTTACTCCGGACGCAAGCGTGACCGTGACAGGCCTGGTGAATGACATTGTGGTCGGCACGGTGAACCCGCAGCAGGCCACAGTGAAAGTGAACGGAGTGCCGGCACAGGTCGCGAACCGCAGTTTCAGCATTTCAAATATCCCCCTGGTCGTGGGACCGAACCTGATTCACGCAACCGCAGTGGACGCCGCGGGAAACCAAGCCACGACAACCGTGACGGTGGTACGACAAGCTCCAGGTCAGCCCGCGGTAAAAGTGTTCTCCGGCAATAACCAGTCCGGCACCATCGGCTCACAACTGGCGCAACCTCTGGTGGCGCAGGTGGTGAATGCGCTAGGACAGCCCGTAGCGAATGTTCCTGTTGTTTTCCGGGTCACGGCGCAGGACGGTAAATTGGGACCGACGAACCCCGGACTTAGCGACATCGCCGTGAATACGAATGCGCAGGGACAAGCTTCCGTGCCGTTCACTCTTGGCTCGCATGCCGGCGCAGGAAACAATCTGGTGGAAGCGTCTACCACCGGAGTGCTTGCCACCGCTGTTTTCAGCGCGTCCGCGGTTTCGTCCGGCGCCACGCTGATCAACGTGGATTCCGGCAACAACCAGTTTGGTGTAGTAGGCCAGTCCCTGCCCCTGCCGTTCATCGCAGTAGTGACGGATGCGGGCCACAACCGCATTCCCGGTGTACCCGTTACGTTGACGGTGCGGCAAGGCGGCGGAAACATCAATGGCCAGCCTTCCGTGACTTTGAACTCTGATGGCGATGGGCGCGTTGAAGCTGTGCTCACGCTTGGGCCGGATGCGGGCATCAACAACAATATTCTGGAAGCGAGCTTCCCGGGAAATACCGGATTCCCCGCGGCCTTTACCGCCACGGGACGGACACAGGGACCGGCTTCCGCCACCGCGATTTCCGGCGTAGTGCTCGATAACAGCAATCAGCCGATTCCCGGCGTAACCATGCGCCTCTTCCAGTTGAACCAGGGCCCCAGCGGGAACCTTCCGCAGCAGGTGGGAACACCTGTGGTGACTGACGGCGAAGGCCAGTTCACCATTCAGCCGGCGCCTGTGGGCGTTTTCAAACTTATGGCGGATGGCGGCACCGCAACCCGTCCGGGTGTATGGCCCACGCTGGAGTATGACATCATCACCACTCCAGGGCAGAACAACACGGTAGGCTCGCCCATTTATCTGCCACAGTTGAACCCTGACAACAAGCTCTGCGTTACTGCCGGCACGGGAGGCACGCTTACGGTTCCCCAGGTGCCGGGTTTCTCATTGACCATCGCTCCCGGCTCTGCCACATTCCCCGGCGGTTCGCACACGGGATGCGTGACTGTTACTCCAGTCAACATGGACAAAGTCCCCATGGTGCCGGGCTTCGGACAGCAGCCGCGTTTCGTCGTCACCATCCAGCCGGTGGGGACCATGTTCAACCCTCCTGCCGCAATGACCATTCCGAACGTTGACGGTCTGGCGCCGCGTGCCGTGACCGAAATGTATTCGTATGACCACGATCTTGCATCCTTTGTGGCGATCGGCACGGCCACTGTCAGCGATGACGGTTCTGTCATCAAATCAGATCCCGGAGTGGGAGTGCTGAAGGCAGGCTGGCACTGCGGTGGAGATCCCAACAGCACAGGCAGTGCGGGCACGTGTCCTGATTGCAAAAAATGTTCGGGGTCAACCTGCGTAACAGATACGGCGCAGAACGGGCAGACAGCCAATTCCGGGAACGGATGCTGTAAAGACGGAAGCTTGATTCCTAAACAAGCTCCTGATTTTGACTCGCTCATCGCGAACTGTCCCAACCGCACTAAAAACGACCGTCTGCATGCGGTGGATGGGTGCTCTGTTCCGGGGATCCTTGCATTGATCACACCGGGACTGAGTGTGCAAGATCCCACCGGCGGCATCCTTGGATTGGGCAGTACGAGTTTTGGACAGGACCAGGGCGGCGATAGCGCGCCCATCCCGGATGCGAGTGACGCCCTTCCACTGCCCTGTAACCAGCACGATATCTGTTACCAAACGTGTAAGTCAGATGAGTTTGCCTGCAACACCGCGATGTTCAACGATATGAACGCGGTTTGTACCAAGGCATATCCAACCTCCAGTTGCCCGTATTCGGGATTAGAGGCAATAGCCAAGTGCATTATTGGAGACCCGCTTACGTTACGAAGCTATTTTGAAGAACGGGCAGATTGTTTTACGTTCTCCAGCTTGTACAAGTTCGGCCTGGATAAGTTTGGCGCAAAAGCCTGGAAGGAGCGGCAGGTGCAATACTGCAAGTGCTGCCCATAAGGAACCTGATTTATGAATACGCACACGAGGAAATTCGCGCTTTGTCTGCTGGCCGCGTTCTTGGGGCATGCTGGTGTGCTGTCCGGTGGAACCCCGCCGCACGCACAGCAGCCGTTTTCGGTCTCTTCGGATACCACCTTCCGCAGCGACAGTGAGGAATATGAATATAAATCCAGCGTATTCCGGGCACAGGACCTCTGGACTCTGGTAGGTATCCGTGCGCACGGGCAACTGGCCGGCCCGCAGCAATACCATTTGTGGAGGGTAGATGCCCAGGGCAAAAAGCTACGCGACATCGACTTGACTACCGCCGAACCCCTGAACCGTTCAGAGACGACTGAAAACCGTGCTTATGGGCTAGTCGTCCTAAATAGCGGGAAGCTCGGGCTTTTCGTGGGGGCCGGTGGCGGGACGGTCTTCTTTTCGATTGATGCAGACACAAGAGAAGCAGTTTCGGCCCGGCCTGTGAAAGGGCTCCCGAATGATTTGTTTGTCTCCAAGGTTATTCAGGGCACCGACGGTGGAATTTTTCTTATCGGCCGGGCGGGTACCCAGGGGCTGCTGGCGAAGCTGAATGATAGCGGAGAAGTTCAGGCCAACTCTTTCATTGCTGACCCGGATTTAACTGTGTTGACCGATGGCATCAGTTTGCCGGACCACGGTTTCATCCTTCTCGGAGAACACCTCGACGATTCCGGCAAGACGACGATGTGGCTTGCGCGAGTCAATGAAAAAGGAGAAGTGCTGATAAAAACAAAATTCGCCGGACAGAACGGAGCTATCTCCTGCTCCGGCGCTGGCCATTGCGGGATCATCTATGCCCTTCCTGGAACGAACGACTGGAAAATCATGGTCCGCGCCGTTGACTCCAATCTGGCCATGGTATGGGAAACGGAAGTCCAGTCCGGACTCAGGCTCAATCCACAGTGGCGGCTTTTGGCCGGAAATAATGGCACTCTCCTGGCAGCGGGCGGAAATGCAAAACACCGTTTGTGGGTTGGTGCGCTCAGCAAAGACGGCACGCTCGCCTCCAGCAGGATTTTTGAAGAACCTTCCGTGCAATGGCAGCGGCTTTGGAATTTTGACTTGCTTCCGGCGCAACGGGAGTTCGTCATCCCATTGACGCAACTGATTGTCGGAAAGGAATTGGACCAACGCCAGGTTTTCAAGGTGGTGCGGGCCCAACAGCCTTGAGCGGAAGCTTTTCGGCTGCAAGAAGACGATGAGGCACTAATGCGGGCGGTTTTTGTCTTGGTGTGGATTTATGCGGGACTTGGCGTGATGGCCGCGGGGTATGCGTGGTACAAGGGCGCTTACGATCCCGCTCATTCGGAATTCGCGGGACTGCCGCTTCTTTTGCTGGCATTGCCGTGGAGTTGGATATTCCGGGATGCCAATCCCCACCTGCTTGGAGATGAATACAACAACAACGTGCTCATTGAAACGATATTTGTTGTGCTGAATACCGCGGTGCTGGCAGCGGTCCTCATACTGATTCAGAAGAGGATCATCCGCAGCAAGGTCAAAACATGACTCATTTCGATCCGGAGCCCTCGGGGAGATACCTGGATTTCACTACGAGAAAGGGGAAGTGCATGGAATCCCATCAGCGGAGAGTTAAAATCTTGCGCGCGGCATTAATTTTGACCTGGGGACTCATCGCGGCAGTCCTTCCGGCAGCGGCGCAACTGAATGAGAACTGCGTGGTCAGCGTGTTGAACCGCAATGTTTCGGTGAACCCTGACGGCACGTGGGTGCTTCCCAACATCCCTGCCAACTTCGGACAGGTACGTGCACGGGCTACGTGCGTGCAAAATGGAGTGACGCAATCCGGCCAGTCGGACTTTTTTCTTCTCCCTGCGAACGGCTCGATCACGCTGCCCCCAATCAAGCTTGGCGCCACCACGCCAATTCCCACCGGCTTGGGCATCAACACTCCCATCACCACTTTGACCAGCTCGGGCGCCGTCACGCAGCTTAATGTCTCCGCTACGTATGCTGATGGAACCGGCGCGGATGTCACCGCATCCTCCACCGGCACGGCCTATACCATCAGCAATCCTTTTATTGCCACCGTCACGCCTGAAGGATTAGTGACTGCTATCCATACCGGAACGGTTGTGGTGCAGGCGACCAATGAAGGCACTTCTGCCCTGCTTTCTATTCATGTCCTCTTTGGCGGTGGAGCGGATTCTGACGGCGATGGCATTCCCGACGATTACGAGATTGCCCACGGCCTGAATCCCAATGATCCCACGGACGCGCTGGCCGATCCTGACCATGACGGCCTCACCAATCTTCAGGAATTCCTGCTCGGCACCGATCCCCACAACCCTGATACCGATGGCGATGGACTGAGCGATGGAGACGAAGTAAACATTTACCATACCAATCCGCTGGTCGCGGACACAGACGGCGACGGCATCCCGGACGGCGTGGAGATCGCCACCGGCACCGATCCCCTGAACCCGGCCAGCTTCGATCTGGCCAAAGCCGTGCAATCACTGGAAGTGAAGCCAGGCGCATTCGTGCTGGTGGTAAATACCATCGTTGGCCAGGCGTCAAAGCAGCTCTCGGTGCTCGGACACTTGATTGACGGCAAGACCACTATTGACCTCACGTCCACGCAACGCGGAACGAATTACTCTTCCAGCAATCTCTCCATTTGCAATTTCGGCGCGCCTGACGGAAACGTCTTTGCCGGCTCGAACGGCACTTGCACCGTCACCGTCACCAACCATGGACACAGCGCCACCACGGCCGGATCGGTCCAGAGCTTCTCACCAACGGCTGTATCTTTCGTGGCGGTTCCGGGCTTTGCCAATTCCGTAGACGTGTCCGGCGACTTTGCCTTCGTAGCAGCCGGAGCTTCTGGACTGCAGGTTGTCAACGTTTCTTCTGACAGAACCCAGCCGAGGGTTGTGAGTTCTCTTGCCATCCCCGGAAACGCCAATGACGTTGCTCTGGCCGGAAATATCGCTTACCTCGCCATGGGCTCTTCAGGCCTGGCGGCGGTGGACGTAACAAATCCGCTTACTCCAAGATTGCTCGGCACCGTGAGCACCGGCGGCAATGCGCTGGATGTGGCGCCGCGCGGAACCACGGTTTTTGTGGCCAACGGCAATAGCCTGGTGCTGGTGGATGTAACCAGTCCCTCGGCCATGACGATCATCAAATCGTTGCCTCTTGCTGGGACCATATGGGGAGTTGACGTTGATGCAGACCGCCATCTGGCGGCCGTAGCTGCTGGCGGTTCCGGGCTCATTCTCGTCGACGTGACCACCCCAACCGCTCCCGTCGTGCGTGGCAGCGTGTCCACGGGCGATGCCCGCGAAACGGCAATCCGCGGCAACTTTGTGCTGGTGGCCGATCAAGCCAACAGCATGACTTCCGTGGACATCTCCAATCTGGCGGCCCCGGTGGTTGTCTCCCGGACTGATCTGAGCCTGGGCGGACGCCTCAATGACATCAAGCTCTCCGGCAATTTCGCCCTGGGCGCCGACGTCTTCTTCGTCAACGGAATTCCCATCGTGGACATTACCAACCCTGGAACGTTGCAGCCGCGTGCCATCCTCAACTTCACCGCGCGCGACGACAACTCCATGGGCATTGCGGTGGACGGCAACTACGCCTATATCGCGACCGAACATAGCAACCTGAGCAAGGGCGGATCTGTCGGCGACAGCCGTCTCTATATTGGCCAGTATCTGGCCTTGGTGGACGACAAGGGCATACCGCCTACCGCTGTCATTACGGCACCGGCCGCGGGAAGCTCCGTCATCGCCGGTTCCACGGTCCATATGCAGGTAACGGCCACCGATGATGTGCGTGTGGCCGCAGTCAATTTCCTGGTGAATGGCGCTGTGGTATTCACTGCCACCTCACAGCCGTATGAATTCACCTTTACCGCACCTCAAACTCTAGGACCGTTGACGCTGGGCGCCAAGGCAGTAGATCTGGGCGGCAACATCGGCACAGCGCCGGACGTGCAGATAGTTGTGATTCCTGATCCGGGGACAACCGTAACTGGCCGGGTTATTGATGTAAATCAGCTGCCGGTTCCCGGGGCGACAGTCAGCGTGGATGCGCAACACATAACGACGACGGGCATCGACGGCACGTTCTCCATTCCTAATGTTCCCACGATCAACGGCAACATCGTTGTCCGTGCCAGCGCAGTATTGAATGGGATAAACGTGGCCGGTTCTTCGGCGGGATTTCCGCCTGTCCCCGGAGACACCACGAATGTCGGCGACATCGTCGTTCGTGTAAGTGGCCGGCTGGTTGTAGCGCAACGCGACGCTGGTACGGTCCAGTTTGTAAAAACCAATCCGCTGGCGCTTGATTCGATATTGAATATCGGTTCGGATGTGATCGATGTTGCTGTGAGCCCCGACGGGACCAGGGCGGCAGTCTCGAGTTTCTCCGCCCAGCGCGTGACGTTCATCGACCTCACCGCTCAACCGCCGGCGATAACGGGGTTTGTTAGCACTCCGATAGCGGCTGAAGCAGTCGTCTTTACGCCCGACGGAAAGTTTGTCGTGGTTACGGACGGTGGTGGCTCAACCACTGTGGTTTCGATTGACGTCGTCGCACAAAGAATCGCCAGTACGATCGCTCTTCCTGTCACCTCGCAGGGAGTCGCCGTAACGGCGAACAACAAGGTCCTGGTAGCTGCATTTAACAACGGCGTTATTGAAACGCTCAACATCTCCCCGACCGGCATTCTCACAGACACCGGCTCCGTTTCGGCAAACGGTTCCGGTCCCATCAACGTCGCGGCAAGTCCCAACGGCCAGTTGGCGCTGGTTCCAAACAACAATTCATCCAATGTCGGGATCCTGCGCATCTCTCCTGGCGGCACGGTTACCGCCGGAGGATCAATCCTCTCAGGCTTCTTCACGCCACAATCCGCTAGTTTCCTGCCCAACGGCACCGGAGCTTTTATCTTGTCGTGTAACGCGCAGGTAGCCAGCGTGAGCATTGATGCTCTGGGGAATGTCACTGATACCGGCGCACGCATACCCACAGGGTTTGTCCCTTGCTACTTTGGCGTGCATCAGATCGTCGCTTTGCCCAGCTCTCTCCAGGTTGCTGTTCATACCGGTTCCGGAGTGAGTCTGATCAACGCGACCACAAACGCGATTGACAGCAGTATCACTCTGCCTGGCAATGACGGCTCGGCAGGAGGCATTGCGGTAGTCCCGTAACCCCCTCTCTCTGTGAGTCATGAACAGGAGGCGGAAGTACGAAGCGGCAAGAGACGAGAATGGGAAAACTGGTCCATTGCCGGACAGGCGACGCGTGCATGGCATCTTGGTTCCTGCGCGTGCAGCTTGTATCGTTGACGCAGGCCAAAATACAGTAGGTGCTGACTTATGTTTGCCGGCAAATATCGAAATTTGTGCATAGTGGGATTCGTTTTTGCCGCCATTCCACTTGCCGCTCAGACGCCCGTCGCGCACGTATCGCGGATCGGACAGGAACACGCGATTGACCGTCACCTGGCTGATGATGACGAGTTTCGCATCCCGCTGCTTGCACTGGTCGACCATGGCAAGAAGGTTTTTTGCGCCAACTGGACTGACCAGGATGGCGCCGGCCGGCCGCTGACCAAAGGCACGGGCAAACCCGTTTCCGATCCCACGGCCCCGCTTAAAGGCGCGAGAGGATGGAACCGCGTTTCCGGCCCGGACGCAAATTCCTGCGCCGGATGCCACAACCAGCCCTACGGCATTCCCGGTGGCGGTGGCGATCTGGCCACCGGAGTTTTTGTCCTGGGCCAGCGCTTTGACTTCGTCACCTTCAGCTCCAAGGACAACCTGCCCACCCGCGGCGCGGTGGACGAGAGCGGGCGACCGGTTACGCTTGAGAGCCTGGCCAACTTCCGCGCTACCACGGGCATGTTTGGCGCCGGCTACCTGGAGATGATGGCGCGGGAAATCACTGAAGACTTGCAGGCGATCCGCGACAGCATAAAGCGCGGTGAAACCAGAAAACTGGTCTCCAAGGGCATTTCTTTTGGCGTCCTTACGCGCAGGCCCGATAACACCTGGGACATAAGCGGCGTCACGGGTCTTCCGCGCATCAGCGTGCTTTCTCCCACGCCGCTGGACCCTCCTACACTTGTGATTCGTCCGTGGCATCAGGCCTCGAACGTTGTGTCTCTGCGGGAGTTCACCAACAACGCCTTCAACCAGCACCATGGCATGCAGAGCACGGAGCGCTTTGGCGTGGACCGCGACCCGGACGGCGATGGCGTGGTCAACGAACTAACTCGCGCTGATATCACGGCTGCCGCCGTGTATCAGGCGGTGCTCCAGGTTCCGGGGCAGGTTGTGCCCAACGATCCGGAAATCGAACGCGCGGTGCTGAACGGAGAAAAGGTTTTTTCGAAGATTGGTTGCGCCACGTGCCATATTCCAGAGCTTCCGCTAAGCCGGCGGAACTGGACCTATACCGAGCCAAACCCATTTAATCCCACAACCAACCTGCGCGTGGGCCAGGCCCAAACACTGAAGGTCGACTTGAACGATCCTTCCCTGCCCCAGCCGCGCCTCAAGCCGGCCAGTCCCGATGCTCAGTGGCTCATGGTGCCCGCATACACTGACTTCAAACTTCACGACATTACCGATCCCAAGGACTCTTATGTCGAGTCACTGGACATGAACTGGCCCGTGTGGGCGGAAAAGTTCAGAGGCGGCAATCGCAAGTTCCTGACCAAGCGTTTATGGGGAAGCGCGAATGAGCCTCCATATTTCCATCATGGCTTATTCACCACGCTAAGGACCTCCGTGCTGGCCCACGCAGGCGAAGCGCTGGATTCGCGCAAGGCTTTTGAAGCTCTCCCTGAATATGACAAGGATTCCTTGATCGAATTCCTGAAGTCGCTGCAAGTGCTGCCGCCAGGCACCAAAGATTTGGTTGTGGATGAGAACTACCGGCCAAAAGTCTGGGCCGGCACTCGCCAGGCAGCCGGTCGTCAAGCAGTTGCCCCGGGCCTTGCCAAAAGTCCGCCGATGACGCGCTGAACTATGGCAGTCCCTGTTCCTGCATTTTCTTTCTCAAGCTGAGTGGACGCATGTCTGTCCAAACTTCCTTGATGTAAGCCAGGCACTCTTCTTTCGTGCCGCTCTTGCCTGCATCCTTCCAGCCCAGCGCATTTTCCCGATGTGCCGGCCAGATGGAGTATTGCTCTTCATGATTCAGCACAACTTTGTAGATTGTTTTATCTTCTTGTTCCTCAGCCATTACGGTTTCTCCCTGTGGATTTCGCCTTTGCTTGTGGTTTCGCTTTGCTGCTCTGGCCGTGCAAAGTTTACTGCCCGGGCTCCAGCACTGGCGTCGTCGGACACCGGCCCTATTGCCCAAGCATGTTTAAAGCTACCATTTTATGGTCGCTTAGAGAGAAATGGATAGCAGAATTGCGGATTTCGTAACACGCAATTTTTGGAAGCGCCCGTCCACATTGTCCGGAACGGGTCACGCCGATTTCGATTAGCCCCGCGAGCTCTCACGCTCAACAAATCGGCCCTCTCAAAGCCGGCGCCGGACATCCCCGCGATACAATTATGAGAGGAGAACAATATTGCTCACGATTGACCCTGCGCAGTTGCCGACACATTTCCAATCGAAGGAAGCGGAAGAAAAATGGTGCCGGATTTGGGATGACTGGCGGATCTATCACTATGATGCGACCCGTCCGCGCGAAGAGACTTTTGTGGTGGACACTCCGCCGCCCACCGTTTCCGGTTCGCTGCACATTGGGCACGTCTTCAGTTACACCCAGACGGACATTATTGTGCGCTACCAGCGCATGCGTGGCCGCAACATCTTCTACCCGATGGGCTGGGACGATAACGGTTTGCCCACAGAGCGCCGCGTGCAGAATTATTTCCACGTCCGTTGCGATCTCCGCACGCCGTACCAGCCGGGCCTGAAACTGGAACCGGCAAGCAGCAAAGACCTGAAAGAGACCCCGCCCAGAAATGTCTCGCGGCAGAATTTCATCGAGCTATGCCTGCAATTGACCCGCGAAGACGAAAAAGCGTTCACGGCGCTTTGGAAGAGGCTTGGGCTGTCCGTGGATTGGCGGCAGGAATATTCCACCATCGACGACCATTGCCGCCGGCTGGCGCAATTCAGCTTTATTGACCTTTACAAAAAAGGCCATGTTTATAGCGTTGAAGCGCCCACCATGTGGGACGTCGATTTTCAGACCGCGGTGGCGCAGGCTGAGGTTGAAGATCGCGAACTGCCGGGAATGTTGCACAACGTCCGCTTTGGGATTGAAGGGTCTGACAAGCATTTCACCATCGCCACCACCCGCCCTGAGCTGCTGCCCGCGTGCGTCGGCGTGACCGCGCACCCGAATGATGAGCGCTATAAATCGCTCTTTGGTAAAAAAGCCATCACGCCGTTGTTTTTTGCTCCGGTGCCAATCTTTCCCAGCGAACTGGCCGACCCGGAAAAGGGCACGGGCATCCTTATGGTTTGCACGTTCGGTGATGCCAATGACGTTTTCTGGTGGAGGCAAAACCAGCTTCCCTTGCGGCAGACCCTCGGCCGCAACGGCCGTTTTGACCAAATCACTTATGGCCAGGATGGTTGGGAAAGCCTTAAGCCGGCCGCAGCCAACGCTGCTTATCAGCAGTTGGTCGGAAAGACGGTCAAGAGCGCGCAAAAGATTGTCGTGGACATGCTGCGTGATCCCTCCGGCGCCGCTACGGGCAGCGAGCCGCCGCTTACGGCTGAGCCGCGGCCGATCCAGCACGCGGTAAAATTCTTTGAAAAAGGCGACAGGCCGCTTGAGTTCATCAGCACAAAGCAATGGTTTGTACGCTTGCTCGATAAGAAGGATTTGCTGATTAACGCCGGTGAGCGCATTGCCTGGCACCCTGACTTCATGCGCGTGCGCTATCGCAACTGGACAGAGAATCTACAGCAGGATTGGT